>Ga0315296_10000820_pt1 | contig 27914 bp, 28 predicted proteins | sample YL17G14_18_MG_FD_203921 | JGI IMG/M metagenome (GOLD analysis project Ga0315296, IMG submission 203921) | Sediment microbial communities from Yellowstone Lake, YNP, Wyoming, USA - YL17G14_18 | ecosystem: Environmental > Aquatic > Freshwater > Lake > Sediment | place: USA: Wyoming | collected... | reverse complement strand
GCACCATCCTATCGTTACGGGTTATGGCAATGACACCATGGTTGTTTGACGAGCTAATATGCCTGCCAGTAACGCCAACGTGGGCTGATTCCAGCTTGTAGCCAGCGGTCTGCTCAGCTATCCTCACCGACTCGTGGATTGCCTGCTTGGCTTCGTTGAAATTCACCACCAAGCCTTTTTGCACTCCCTGCGATGGCACTACGCCGACCCCAAGAATACGGAGCAAACCATCGTCAATATCGGCCATAATTGTGCACACTTTAGTTGTGCCAACGTCTATAGAGGCAATTTTAGTCCTTTTCATCTCTATTCCTCCTTAGTTAATAACAGGAGCCAGCCGTTACCCCCTCTGTTCCCGGTAACGAACGTTCCACTTGTTGCACAGATTACTAACGTAGTTCTTTATCTCCGAGTTTGATGTCTGATAAAGCTCAGCTAGAAAACCATGGAGCAACTCACCACCCGTCATTCCCGGACTGGGTTCCTGTGGCCCGGGCAAGTTTACATACACTATTTCCGTCATCAGTTTTTGATACTCTATTGCTGTGCCCGTGGGAATTACCTCCTTTCTATATTAATTAGTTCCCTATCCTATCTCGTGCCAAAAGCACAGGTCAATTTTTGTCCGTTATGATTCTGTAACGAAATCTTTTAGTGCCAGAACTTTAAAACTTTCTTAATGGTATAATTCCATAACCCAGGTCTGCTAATGCCAGAACTAAAAATGACCCCCTTGAAATCTAGATTCCGCTACAATATAATTAGGACAGAGGCATAATCATGGAAAGAAACAGGGGGCGAAAGCGTTTACCACCTTATATCTCCTACCGGACCTTCCAGAACTTTATTGAGAGACTGCAGCAGGGAATACCAGCCAGGATTGACCGGAGCTACTGGAGCGACAGGCTATCCGGCAGCACTGGCACCCAGCTTATGTCGGCTTTGCGCTACCTGGGACTTATAGACGCTGATGCTGTACCAACCGACCAGCTCAGGCAGTTAGTTTCAGCCAAGGGTGAACAAAGACCGGAGATTCTAAGGCAGATAACCTATGAAGCCTTTGGCTTCTTGCTCCGGAGTCCCTTTGATTCTCGGACTGCCACCTACGCCCAACTGGAGGAAGCCTTCCGTAATACATTTGAGTTGACCGACAGTGTCAGCCGGAAGTGCGTTAAGTTCTTCGTTGCCCTAGCCAGCGATGCTGGAATGCCCTTGTCCCCCTTCATAACTAAACGGTTCAGGTCAGTACATGGCGGCACCGGAACTAAACTAGCCACCAAAAGAAGAGGAGTCAAAACAAGTCGGAATTTAATAATTCCACAAGCCTTAGAAGAAACGTCAACTGGAATTTCCTGGGAGAAAATGTTGCTTACAAAATTCCCCGCTTTCGACCCGACGTGGTCTGATGAGGTCAAACTTAAGTGGTTTGAAGCCTTTTATAAATTGCTGGAGCGGGAGTCACCTAAAGGCAAGAAATAGGGCAGTGCCCTCGCCTAACTATCCAACGACCTTTTCAATACGATTATAAAGACAGTAGGCCGTGCAGGTCTCGAACCTGCGACCACCTGATTAAAAGTCAGGTGCTCTGCCAACTGAGCTAACGGCCCATATATTTAGGTTAGTTTAGCAAATCCCAAGTCCCAGTGCAACCGCTGGTCTAAACCGCAGCTAGACTCTTCCCCCTGTCCACTATATAATTATTGAAGTAAAAGAGGCGAACCAATGGAGAAGCAACCCAGAGAAGCTATGGTTAACCGGACAAGGTTATCTATAATCCGAGGGGATATCACCACGCAGGCTACAGATGCCATAGTCAATGCCGCCAACCCGGGGCTGATGGGTGGAGGCGGTGTTGATGGTGCCATCCACCGAGCTGGAGGCTCAGCTATCCTGGAGGAATGTAAGCAGATTGTGGCTAAGCAGGGACGTTTGCCCACCGGTAAGGCGGTCATCACCAGTGGAGGAAATTTGACGGCAAAACACGTCATCCACACCGTTGGTCCTATCTGGCAAGGGGAAAATAAAGGTGAAGCCGCCCTACTGGAAAGTGCCTATATAGAGAGCCTGAAACTGGCAGCCGAGCACAATCTAACCAGCGTCTCCTTTCCTTCAATAAGCACTGGCGCTTATGGCTATCCGGTGGCTGAGGCATCAAGGGTAGCGATTAAGGCGGTGGTCTCATTTCTCAAAGAGCAGGTGACCCCGATTAAGGAAGTAGTGTTTGTGCTCTTTGACCCAAAAACCTACGAAGCTTACGCCTCTGCCCTTGAGGAGTTAGTATGAAGATAGGGGTAATCTCCGATACCCACGTGACTTCATTTGCCGAAATTCCTGACCGGATATTGCTCGCCTTGGCCGAAGTAGACCTGATAATCCATGCCGGAGATTTCGTTACCAAAGATGTGCTTGATGGTTTGAAGCGGCTGGGAGAAGTAAAAGCGGTATGTGGCAATGTGGATTCAGGCGAGCTTAGGCAGATTCTCCCGGAAAAGGAACTACTCCTGCTAGGGGAGAAAAGGCTCGGGGTTACTCATGGCTCAGGTGGTCCCTACGGCATAGAGGATAGGGTAAGCAGGCTGTTTGTAGATGTTGATGTTATTGTTTACGGTCATTCCCACCAGTCCCAGAATGAGATAAGGAAGGGCATCCTTTTCTTTAATCCGGGTCGGGCAAGAAATTCCTTCGGCATCTTAACGATTGGCAAAGATGTCAGGGGAGAGGTGATAACTCTGTAAATATGAGAGATAGAGGTTCCAATTTAACTGCGGTATGGCTTCTAATAGGTATAAACCTGCTACTATTTATTGCTACTCTCATCGAGCGAGACCTTATCTGGCTTCTTGGATTGCAGCCAGCAAGCTTCCTGGATAGGCCCTGGACCCTGGTAACTAACCTTTTTGTCCACGGGGGTATAGGGCATATTCTAGCCAATATGTTAACCCTCTACTTCTTCGGAAGCTACCTGTCTAGGTTGATTGGGACGAGGAATTTCCTCATCGTTTACTTTGGTGGGGGGATACTGGGGAATATCTTTTATATCTTTCTCACCCCATCGCCCCTTTCTACAGCCATAGGTGCCTCGGGAGCCGTCTTCGCCCTGGGCGGAGTGCTTACCGTGATGAGACCAAGGTTGAGGGTCTTTATCTTCCCCATACCAGTCCCACTCCCCCTCTGGGCAGCAGTCATTGGAGGTTTCCTCGTCCTCTCCCTTTTCCCCAATGTCGCCTGGCAGGCTCATCTTGGTGGCCTGTTTCTTGGCCTAGCAGCTGGCTATGTCTTCAGGAAGAGAGAGCGCTATTTCTTCTAGCTTGCCCTTCTACAGAGGGGTTCAAAAAGAGATAACGTCCCTGGAGGGATTCGAACCCACGACCCGCTGCTTAGAAGGCAGCAAGTCAATTTTCGGGACTTTTCCCAAATTTTGAGGCTAACTTAACCCGGAAACCTGAGCAAAATCCACCAAAGCAGTTGGTCTTTTCCAGGCTATCACCTCCTTCATTCGATATGATTACAGTGGTCGGTTCTTGTTACTTATACCCAATTATTTACTCAATTCTGAACCATGGAATTGGCGAAGTCAAGGCTGACATATTCCTTAAGGTAACTTCAAGCGAAGATTTGAGTAACAATTCAAGCGTTTGTGTCGTGAGCCTACCGGGAGACCGGAGCTGTAGTAGGGTGTAAGAAAGTAACATTAGCAGGGGTTAAGAAAGTACCATTGCATCAAATCCAGTTCGGTGCTATTTTTTCTATGATGAATTCTACAGTATTTCGTTGCATATAATGACGATGTTAAGTATGAGGGCTGTCGACCATAAAACAAGAATGAAGAAGGTTTCTAGTTGGTTGGAAGGAGAATGACATGGTTACACGAGACACAACAGCGGAAGAGAAGCTATGTCAGTTTATAAAAGAGTATGGTTGCGACCGGTGTAGTTTAGAAATTCTCCACTTTTTGAGTCGACATCCCCAAACCCGATTCAGCCGGTTAGCGATAGTTCATGCCTCAAACTCGTCGAGGTTAGATGTAGAAAAAGCTTTGCGACATTTGAGAGATAGGCAACTACTAACAACCTATTCGGCAAATGGCACTGATTTCTATTCACTAACTCAGAATAAGTCGCTACATAAACCACTTTTAGACCTGTTGAGCATAGAATGGAGCCAATGGCAACGAGTACTTAAGCAGGCCTATACAGTTTCCCTGAAGTAAGCAGTTCTTTAGAGAAATACGCACGCGCACAGCTATATCGGGCACAGAAAACTATTGTCGGTTGAGTTCCATACATCAAGGTCGTAATTGACCGATCCAACGATGCTTCAGCAACGGTAAAGGTGCAAATGAACAAAGCGTTATTTTGTGCAACAGGTTCTTGCCCATTTTTAGGAGCAAAGGAGCTGATGGAAGGGACTTTACTTGCCGTAGCAATCATATTTCCTTTCCTTGCTGGGTTTATCTGCTTAGGGCTTAAAAATAGTAGGGCGAGAGCTACCCTTATCCTTTTCACCTCTATAGTACTGATTGCATTATCCATCTTATTCCTGAGGCATGGGGCCTTTCAATATACCCCTCCGGCTGTGTGGGATATGGTCATATTGGTGCTTGATTATGTCCTACTAGCCTACTTCCTTTACATAGGTATTGCCGACTTCATCTCAATAGGAATTAACATCAGGAATGTTTTCACCATCGGCCTGGTCCTTATTCAGGGAATCTTTTTAGCCCTCTTTGAGTTTTCCTGGGCTCCTCATGTCCCGGTTGAGGTGGAGCCTATATTCTTTGTTGACCAACTGTCCATAATTATGTGCCTGATTATTTGCATTATTGGCTCTCTCATTTGTATTTACGGAATAAAATACATGGAAGACCACGAGAGACACCTTGGTCTTGAGAGGACAAAACAGCCACGGTTTTTCTTCTATATGATTATGTTCCTTGGCGCCATGAACGGGCTTGTTTTTGCCAACAGTTTGCTCTGGCTTTGCTTTTTCTGGGAGGTAACCACCCTTTGCTGCTATGCCCTTATTCGCCATGATGGGACCCCAGAGGCTATTGGCTGTGGTCTTCGGGCTCTATGGATGAACCTGATAGGTGGTGCCGGCTTTGTTTTTGCTATCATCTATGCCTTTAATAGTTTGGAGACGCTATCGCTTGCCGAAATCATTGAGGCGCCGGGGGGAGCACTGCTACTCTTGCCGCTAGCCTTTCTCTGTCTGGCTGCCTTTACTAAGAGTGCCCAGATGCCGTTTCAGAGCTGGCTTCTCGGGGCTATGGTTGCCCCAACACCTGTTTCCGCCTTGCTCCATTCCAGCACTATGGTCAATGCCGGGGTCTATCTGGCACTGAGGATTGCTCCCGCCTTTGCCGGGACTGCCCTCTCCACCGGGGTAGCACTGTTCGGCGGTTTTACCTTCATGACCACTGCCATATTGGCCATAAGCCAAACAGAAGCTAAGAGGGTACTGGCTTACTCGACTATTGGTAACCTGGGCTTGATTATACTTTGTGCCGGAGTAAATACACCCTTGGCGATAACTGCCGGCATCACCTTATTAGTATTCCATGCCATATCAAAGGGGCTTCTGTTTCTTTGCGTCGGAATCATTGAGCATAACATCTGGAGCAAGAACATCGAGGATATGCAAGGGTTAGTCAGCAAACTGCCACTTATCACTACCATAACCATTGCCGGGATAATCTATATGCTACTGGCACCGTTTGGCGTCTTGATTAGCAAGTGGGCAGCAATTGAAGCTACCGGAGCTTTAGCTTCATACTGGTCTCCGGTAATCCTAACTCTGCTGGTGGTTGGTAGCGCTGCGACTACTGTGTTCTGGATTAAATGACTGGGGCGGTTCCTGAGCCAGATACCTAGTGCCAAGAGGGCTAAGATGGAAAGCTTTTCCCCCATCTATCATGTTCCGGTGTTACTGTTGATTGTCGGCGCCATAGGGCTCAGCATCTTCGTTGCTCCGTTCTATGAAGGGATAATCTGCCCCGCAGTAGGCAAGGTTTCTTCGGGTATTTTGGGCTGAACTGTCACGAACCCATAGCCATCTGCTATGGCTGGGACTTCTAGCTGATGCCTTTGGTTTTGAGAGCCTATTCATGCAGATTTGGCGAGCCCGTGAAATAATTATGGACCTCTCAGAGATGACCAGTAGGCATCGGGTTATCCAGTCTACTTGTATAGTTGGAGGGGTGAGAAGGGACGTCGATAGTGATATGGTTAAGAAGGTAGAGGCTGGACTTTCTCAGTGCAAGGAAATGATGGATACCACCATTCTGCCGGTTATCTTAAATGACCCTACTATAAAGCAAAGGATAGTGGGTAAGGGGGTTCTAACTAAGGAGCAAGCCAAGCTTGCTGGGGGCAGTAGGACCAACGCTGAGGGGGAGTGGAGTCGCCCTCGACGTACGGATGACGGGATATGCTGCCTATAAAGAGATTGACTTTGAACCGGTGGTTGAAACTGCTGGGGATAGCTATGCCCGTACCTTGGTGAGGGTGAGGGAACTTTATCAATCCATGGAGCTGGCCCGCACTGCGCTGTCCATGATGCCCCACGGTGAGATAGAGGTCAGGGTTGACGGATGGCCGAAGGGGGAGGCTATCTCGCGAACCGAGCAGCCAAGGGGGGAGCTGATTTACTACGCAAAAGGCAATGGAACAAACAATCTAGAAAGGCTAAAAATAAGAACTCCAACCTTTGCCAATATTCCTACCTTGCTAGCCATGCTACCAGGTTGTGAATTGGCTGATGTGCCGGTGATTACCCTTTCCATTGACCCTTGTATCTCTTGCACCGAAAGATAGAAGGCTAAGATGCCCTGGATGTTTCCTACGGTAATGAAGAACCTATTTACCAGACCTGCCACCAGTTTGCCATAAGCATGGATAATCACTACATGCCTCCTGCTTACCAAAAGGGTGAGGAAACTTATAAGGCACAGGCTACCAGAGCCTAGCTTGAGACACAACCGCTAATGTCTAAGCTGAAGCGCTATAGCCCTCTGAGGCTAATCAAAGCCGATTGCCAAAAATTAGACAAAATGCTAGTATGAGGGCAACTTTTCCATTTGGTTGGTGAACAGGTAAGTAATGCCGAAATTATTAGATAGGATAGATAACCCGGCAGATTTAAAAGGATTGACAAAACAGGAGCTCAAGCAACTGGCTGCTGAGATTAGGCAAGAGCTGGTGACCACAGTAAATGCTAACGGAGGTCATCTGGCTTCCAATCTGGGTGTGGTTGAGCTTACCATAGCCTTGCATCGGGTATTTGATAGCCCACGGGATAAGATTATCTGGGACGTGGGACATCAAAGCTATGTTCACAAACTGCTCACCGGCAGGAGACAGCGCTTTGCCTCTATCCGTCAGTATGGAGGGCTATCCGGTTTTACCTGCCGCAGTGAGAGCGAGCATGACCCGTTTGGTGCCGGTCATGCCAGCACCTCGGTTTCTGCTGCCCTGGGTATGGCTATCGCCCGTGACCTTGCCGGCGATGATTACCATGTGGTTGCTGTTATCGGTGATGGGGCTATAACCGGGGGGATGGCTCTTGAGGCGCTAAATCAGGCGGGGCACCTGGGCTCCAGGATTTGCGTAGTTTTGAATGATAACGGGATGTCAATTTCACCTACGGTTGGAGGTTTAGCTAAACTGTTGAGCAGGGTGCGGTTTGATTACCGCTACCGTTGGGCAAGGGAGCGGAGCAAGCGGGTGCTGGATGTTCTCCCCTGGGGCAAACGGATATGGCAACTGAGCCAACGGCTTAGGAGAGGATTCAAGGGCCTGATTATGCCAACTGTGCTCTGGGAGGAACTCGGTTTCACCTATATAGGACCGATTGACGGGCACGATATCACTGGACTGGAAACAGCTCTTACCCAGGCACGAGATTACTGCTCAAAGCCAGCCTTTGTTCATGTTATCACCACCAAGGGTAAAGGCTATCTTCCAGCAGAAGGTGACGCTGTTTACTTTCATGGTGTACCAGTTAAAAGTGTAAGCGCCAAGACAATACCAACTTACAGTGAGGTATTTGCTCAGACTGTGCTTCGCCTGGCTCGGGAAAATCCCAGGCTGGTGGCAATTACTGCGGCTATGCCTGAGGGAAATTGTCTCGATATAGCCAAGACTGAGTTCCCGCAACGAGTGTTTGACGTCGGAATCTGCGAACAGCATGCGGTTACCTTTGCCGCCGGGCTAGCGGTACAGGGTTTCATACCTATCGTGGCTATATATTCTACCTTCCTGCAGCGTGCTTTTGACCAGCTGATACATGACGTCTGCCTTCAGGATTTGCCGGTTATCTTTGCTATCGACCGCAGTGGCATTGTTGGTGAAGATGGCAAGACCCACCAGGGAACTTTTGATATCTCTTATCTACTATTAATTCCTAATTTGATAGTCTCCGCACCCAAGGATGAGAACGAGCTTCAGCACCTACTCTATACAGCAGTGAAGTCAAAGCATCCTATGGCTATACGCTACCCCCGAGGCTCCGGTTCAGCGGTGGAATTAGACCCGGTGCTACATGAGATTCCCATAGGTAAAGGGGAGATATTAAGACGTGGCAAAGATGTAGCCATATTAGCTATAGGAACTACTGTGGCTCCGGCTCTTGAGGCAGCCCAGAAATTAGCGTCAAATGGAATTGAGGCTACAGTAGTCAACGCCCGCTTTGCCAAGCCGCTGGACGCTGAACTTATAATAGATTTGGCTAAGAATATTAAACGTCTGGTAACAGTTGAGGAGAACGCTCTCAGCGGTGGCTTTGGCAGCAGTGTGGTCGACCTTCTTCAAAGATCAGGTATCAGTGATATTCGGGTAAAAAGCATAGGTATCCCTGATGAGTTTGTGGAGCAGGGCACTCAAGCCGTTCTCCGTTCTAAGTATGGTCTTGATGCTGAAGGGATAGCGAGACAGGTTTTGGAGTTACTTCCTGGCGTCTAATTTCAAGCTATTATTCATTGGCAAGTGATGTGTAGCTTTGCATATAAGTGAAAGCCAAGCTAAAATATCAGGTGCAAACCTTGACACCTGATTTTTTGTATTGGAGCCAAAGGAATGAATAAGCTGACAGTCAAAGATGTAGAGGTTGGCGGTAAGAGGGTTTTGGTGAGGGTTGACTTCAATGTTCCCCTGGATGAGGCGACAGGGGCTATTACTGATGATAGCCGTATCCGAGCCACGCTGCCTACTATCAACTACCTTATTGACCGGAAAGCCAGGGTTATCCTATGCTCTCACCTCGGTCGCCCCAAGGGGAAGGTAGTGGAGAAATTACGCCTAGCTCCTGTTGCCCAGCGCCTGTCGCAGATTCTGGGTCAGAAAGTAGAAGTCACCCCCGACTGTATTGGTCCCGAAGTGGAGAAGGCGATAGAAAAATTGAAGCCGAGCGATGTTTTGCTCCTGGAGAATATCCGGTTTCACCCTGAGGAAGAGGCAAATGATGCCTCCTTTGCCCAAGCCCTAGCCCGGTTAGCTAATGTATATGTAAATGATGCCTTCGGTGCCAGTCATAGAGCTCATGCTTCAATTGTAGGCGTTGCCAAATATCTGCCCGCAGTGGCTGGCTTATTGGTCGAGAAAGAAATCAACATCCTTGAGGGTATTTTAGCCCATCCCGCTCACCCCTTCGCTGAGCTTGCTGGCGGCGCCAAGGTGAGTGACAAGATTAGCATACTGGAAAACATTATGGACAAGGTAGACTGTCTTTTAATCGGTGGCGGTATGGCAGCCACTTTCTTAAAGGCTAAGTCCTATGAGGTAGGCTTGTCTTTAATGGAGGATGATAAGCCGGACTTTGCTGCTAAGCTGATTAGAGACGCAGCCCAGCGAGGGGTGCGCCTGATGCTTCCGGTTGATGTCGTTGTTGCCAATAAGCTTAGCGCCGGGGCTGAAGTCAAGGTAGTATCAGTGAAAAGTATACCGCCGGATTGGAGGATTGTAGATATAGGTCCCCGGACAATCAGTAATTTCTCTAAGGAATTACAGCGGTGCAAAACAATCTTCTGGAACGGACCTATGGGTATGTACGAGATACCTCAATTTGCCCAGGGGACACAAGCCATGGCTAGACTTTTGGCTGGCCTTGAGGCTACTACTATTATTGGCGGCGGCTCTACCGCCGAGGTAGTAACTGAGATGAAACTGGTTGACAGGATGACCTTTGTCTCTACCGGGGGCGGTGCTTCACTCAGATTCCTGAGTGGCGAAACATTGCCCGGTGTGGAGGTGCTGCTCGATAGGAAAGGCTAATTATGGTAGATAATTTAGATTTAATAAAAGGAATTTCCGTCCCCTCTTTGACCAAGATTGTGTTACTGGTCATTGATGGCTTAGGTGGACTGCCGAGTCCCAAAACTGGCAAGACAGAGCTGGAGACAGCCAAGACACCCAACCTTGACCAGCTAGCAACCAAGGGTATATGCGGTCTTGTTGACCCGGTAAGCCCGGGAATAACCCCGGGTAGCACCCCAAGTCACCTGGCTCTATTTGGTTATGACCCGGTCAGCTTCAACATCGGTCGGGGGGTGGTAGAGGCACTGGGGATAGATTTTGACCTTGAGCCGGGGGATATAGCGGCTCGGGGCAACTTCTGCACTGTAGATAGCGCCGGACGGGTCATTGACCGCAGGGCGGGGCGTATCTCCACTGAAAAGTGCACCGAGTTATGCCGGCTGTTTGATGGATTGGTAATACAGGGGGTTAAACTTTTCGTTTCCCCGGTCAGGGAGCATCGCTTTATAGTAGTGTTTCGGGGCAAGGGACTGGCTCCTGAAGTCAGCGATTCTGACCCCCAGCAGGTAGGGGTGGCACCAAAGGCTATTATCGCTCTAAATCCGCAAGCTGATATGACGGCGGCTATTGCCAACCAGTTTGTAGCTCAAGCCAAGACACTCCTAGCCAAGCATCATCCCGCCAATATGGTGCTGCTGCGCGGCTTCTCCCAACGACCCCGCCTTCCCACCATGGGCGAAGTCTATAAACTAAAGCCAGCAGCCATTGCCAGTTATCCTATGTATCGGGGACTGGCTAAGTTAGTTGGGATGCAGGTTCTGGAAACCGGCGCCACCATCAAGGAGGAGTTTGCCACTTTAAAACAAAACTACGCCGATTACGACTTCTTCTTCCTGCATATAAAGGGGACTGATTCCGCCGGCGAGGATGGCGACTTTGACCGCAAGGTCAGGCTCATAGAAGAGGTCGATGGTGCTCTACCTACCCTGACCAGCCTTGAACCCGATGTCATTGTAGTAACCAGCGACCACTCGACGCCAGCCTTGCTCAAGGGGCATAGCTGGCACCCGGTGCCAATCCTTCTATATTCCAGGTGGTGCCGTCCTGATAGGGTAGGGGAGTTTTCCGAGTCAGCCTGTATTTATGGCGGACTGGGAAGGTTGTCTGCAACACAGGTTATGCCGCTGGCGATGGCTAATGCCCTGAAGCTGGCTAAATTCGGGGCTTAAGAGAGTCAAAGAGAGGCGAAGCCTCTCTTACATAACTAATTCCCCTTCCCCTTGATAAGGGGAAGGGGAAAAAGGGGATAGGGTTCAAAAGAAATTAGGGGGTTATAATGCGCGTCCCTTTGATTGCCGGTAACTGGAAGATGAATACCACGGTAAGCGAAGCCATAGACCTGGTCAAGGAAATGCGCCACGGGCTTGACCAGATAGACAACGTGGATAAGGTAATATGCCCCCCCTTTATTTCTCTAGCCCCGATAAAGGAGCTAATCAAGGGGAGCACGATAAAGCTGGGAGCACAGAATCTATACTTTGAGGAAAAGGGGGCATATACCGGTGAGATTTCGCCACCGATGCTGGCTGAACTCTGCGAATTTGTTATTGTTGGTCACTCTGAGCGTAGGCACTACTTCAATGAGACCGAGGAGATTGTCGATAAGAAGGTCCAGGCGGCGCTGAGGGTTGGTCTGAAGCCCATTTTGTGTATCGGGGAAACTCTGGAGGAAAACGAGGCAGGAAAGACAGAAAAGGTATTAACCAGGCAGTTAAGCTCGCCTTCAGCCCAAATATATTACTTCAGCGGCACAGTTTTAGCCTATGAGCCGATTTGGGCTATTGGCACCGGCAGGGCAGCTACCGGTAAGCAGGCAAATGAGACCATCGGTTTTATCCGCCAGCATATCTCAAAGCAATATGGTAAGGGAATTGCCCAGAAGGTGCGCATCCTCTATGGGGGCAGTGTAACCGCCGATAATATTGCCGAGTTTATAAACCAGCCTGATATAGATGGCGCCCTTGTCGGCGGAGCCAGTCTAAAGGCGGATGAGTTTTTGAGCATAGTGAGGCAAACCTCGGAAATTAAGCGGGGGAGATGAACCGTCTATCGGCTATTGTTGGTCCCACCGGCGTGGGCAAGAGCAAGCTGGCTCTTCGCCTGGCTCAGGCTTTTGATGGGGAGATAGTGAGCGCTGACAGCCGACAGGTTTACCGTTATATAGATATTGGCACGGCTAAACCCAGCCAGGAGGAGCGAGCCCTTGTCCTCCACCACCTGATTGATATTGTTAATCCTGACGAAGACTTTACCCTGGCTCAATATCAACAGCTCGCCTACAGGGCTATCGAGGGCATTCACCAGCGCAATAAGCTGGCAATATTGGTAGGTGGCAGTGGACTATATGTATGGTCGGTATTAGATGGCTGGAGGATACCCCGGGTGGCACCTGACCCCGGATTTAGGCATAACCTGGAGGCGAAGGTATCCAGGGCGGGGAAGGACGAGCTCTATCAGGAGCTTGCCAGGGTTGACCCGGTGGCAGCGCAGAGGATTGACCCTCGTAATGTCCGCCGCATAATAAGGGCTCTTGAGGTGTATAGAGGTGCCGAGGTTCCCTTCTCACAGCTTCAGCGTAAGACAACACCACCGTTTGATACCCTGATAATAGGTCTAACCGCAGATAGGGTAGAACTGTATCGCAGGATTGACTTGAGGGTGGGCGAGATGATAGAGCAGGGCTTGGTTGACGAGGTTAAGATGCTGGTGGGGCGGGGGTATGATTTCAACCTGCCAGCTATGTCTGGCATAGGCTACAAGCAAATTGGTATGTTTCTTAGAGGTGAGCTAACCCTGGCTGCTGCCATTCAGCAGATTAAGTTTGAAACCCACCGACTTGTCCGCCACCAATATAGCTGGTTTCGGTTGAAAGATGATAGAATAAGGTGGTTTGATATACAGAAGGGGACGGACTCCCAAATTATAGCTCCAATGACTAAGTTCATAAAGGGGTAGTAATTGTAATTAAGGGAGTCTTAGAGGGGCTGTGTCCCTCTAAAGAAATTATCTTCCCCTTCCCTTATTAAGGGGAAGGGGATAAAAAAGGGGGATAGGGTTCAATATGAATTTCACCAAGGTGCAGGGGGCAGGAAACGATTTTATACTGGTGGAAGCTAATGAAGCCCAGCGCGATTGGTCGCAGCTGGCGGTAGCTATGTGCGACCGCCACTTTGGTGTTGGTGCTGATGGCTTGTTACTGGTTTCACCCTCAGAGGTTGCTGACTCTAAAATGCGGGTTTTTGACTCTGACGGCTCTGAGGCTAGAGCCTGCGGCAACGGGCTGAGATGCCTAGTTAAATATGCTTTGGAAAAGGGGCTGATTAGGGCGGCGACTCATCAGATGTTGGTGGAAACAATATCAGGTATAAGAAAGATAGAGCTTCACGGGATAGGTAGCCAAGTAGCCAACATCAAGGTTGGTATGGGGGAACCGAAATTTAGAGCCAGTGACATCCCGGTAGTAATAGAGCAGGGCAAGGATTTAGTTGACATAAAATCAATGTTGAGCTATCCTGTTACCGTGGAGGACGCAGACCTGCTCCTCAACTTTGTCTCGATGGGGAGTCCACATGCCGTTTATTTCTGGCAACGCCCGGTATCCGATTTCCCATTATCTCGACTGGGGCCAAAGGTAGAACACCTGTCAATATTTCCCGATCGGGTAAATTTTGAGGTCGCCAGGGTAGTGAGCCGAAAGCAGATAGAAGCCCGGGTCTGGGAGAGGGGGGTAGGGGAGACATTGGCTTGTGGCAGTGGTGCCTGCGCTATAACTGTTGCTGCCCAACTATATGGTTATATAGATAATAAAGTTGACATAAAATTACCAGGAGGTATACTCGGTGTAGAGTGGGATGGGGCAGGGGAGGTTTTCCTCAGCGGTCCAGCTGAAATCGTATTTAATGGAGAATGGCCAGATGAGAATGTCAAGACGGGTTGAACAATTGCCCCCTTATCTTTTTGTGGAAATCAGTAAGAAGATCGCCGAGAAGAAGGCTAAGGGCGAGGACGTGGTTAGCTTTGCTATGGGCGACCCTGATATTCCCACGCCGCCTCACATAATTGACCGGCTTTGTCAGGCAGCACAAGACCCGGCTAGTCATCGCTACCCAGAGACTGAGGGGCTACCTGAATTGCGTCGGGCTATAGCCGGGTGGTATCAAAGGCGGTTCGGTGTTTCCCTTGATGCTGATAAAGAGGTATTGCCCCTCATTGGCTCAAAGGAAGGTATTGCCCATATTGCCTTGTGTTTTATTGACTACAGGGATATTGCCCTGGTACCTGACCCGGCATATCCCGTTTACTCAGTAAGCACCATGTTAGCCGGTGGAAATCCTTACTATCTGCCACTTACTGAAGAAAATGATTTCCTACCCAACTTAGATGTCATACCTGATTATGTCCTAAAAGGGGCTAAGTTACTATGGATAAACTACCCCAATAACCCTACCGGCGCAGTGGCTGACCTTGATTTTTTCAACAAGGTAGTGAAATTCGCCCAGAAACACAACCTGGCTGTCTGTCATGATGGACCGTATTCCGAGGTCGCCTTTGATGGCTATCAGCCAGTTAGCTTTATGCAGGCAGACGGGGCTAAGGAGATAGGGGTGGAGTTTCACTCCCTGTCTAAGACCTACAATATGACCGGCTGGCGGATTGGAATGGTGGTGGGTAATGCTGACATGGTGGATGCCCTAAAGAGGGTTAAGTCAAACCTGGATTCAGGAATCCCCCAGGCTATTCAATATGCTGCCATTGAGGCTTTGACTGGCTCCCAGGATTGTATCCCGGAGCACAATGCCATTTATCAAAGACGCCGTGATTTGATTATCGATGTGCTGAATAATATCGGACTTAAAGCCCGGCCTCCGAAGGCAAGTCTATATATATGGGCTAAGATTCCTGAAGGCTATACCTCTACGGAGTTGGCTACTGATTTATTGGAGAAGGTAGGGGTAGTGGTTACTCCAGGGGTAGGCTATGGTAAACACGGCGAAGGTTATATCCGGTTGTCGTTAACTGTCCCGGATGCCGGCGTGGTCAAAGGCTTGTCGCGGTTGTCAGCCTGGCGTGATACCAGAAGAAAACTGAGGGCAGGAATTGACTTTACATAAAGGAGGACATTATCACTAAGGCAACAACTCCTACCCAGGCTTTACCAGAGCGGGCATTCTTAGTCGCTGTAGCCACCAAAGGAAGTGCCGAATGGTCAGCTGAGGATTCGATGAACGAGCTGGCTCAGTTAGCCGGCACGGCTGGGGCGAAGGTGGTGGGGAAACTTATACAGCGATTACCTAGAGCATCAAGAACACACTATCTGGGCAAAGGCAAACTGGCAGAGCTGCTATCGCTAAAGGATAGCACCAGGTATAATGTAGTAATCTTTGACGACGAGCTTTCACCGCTCCAGCAGCAAAATATAGAGGCAGCCCTTGAGGTAAAGGTAATTGACCGGGTAGCTTTGATTTTGGATATTTTTGCCAAGCGAGCCAGAACCCGCGACGGTCAATTGCAGGTGGAGCTAGCTCAGCATCAATACCTTTTCCCTCGTCTTGCCGGACAGTGGAGCCACCTAGAAAGGCTTGGAGGCGGCATTGGCACCAGAGGTCCTGGCGAAAGCCAACTTGAGACCGATAGGCGCCTTATCCGCCACAGGATACATCACCTACAGGCACAGATTGATGACATAAGAAAGCATCGCCAGCTATACCGCCAGCAGCGCAGGAAAACCGGCATCCCTATAGTTTCCTTGGTGGGTTACACCAATACCGGCAAAAGCACCTTACTGAATGCCCTCAGTCACGCCAATGTCTTTGTTGAGGACAAGCTATTTGCCACTCTAGACCCAACCACCAGGCGGCTAACCCTTCCTGATAAAAGTGCCGTGTTACTAACCGATACCGTTGGCTTTATCAGGAAATTGCCGCCCACCATTGTAACTGCATTTAAGGCGACCCTTGAGGAGTTGGCTGAAGCCAGTGTGCTGCTTCATGTGGTTGATTTAACTTGTCATAACGCTCCAGAGCAGTGCCAGATAGTTGAGGATATTCTTGCTGACCTCAACCTGATGAATAAGCCGCGGATTACGGCACTAAATAAAATTGACTTATTGCTGGATGATAGTAAAAATTGGGATGAAGAAGCAGCACTAAATTATCTTTCTGACCAGTGTGAGGCGGATGAGAACACCGTGCTAATTTCAGCAACCAAGGGGTGGGGACTGAGTAGACTTTTAGAAGTAATCAGCCGGACCCTGAGCCAGACAATGCAGCCGGTTTAACACCACGCGCTGTAATCAAAATCTAGGCGCCTAAAAATCCTTCTGAATGGTTCTATACCTTTAAACCGCCTAATAGATAGTCAGCCCTTTATTTTTGCCATTCTTTTTTATTTTTTAGTAACCCACCCCCTTTATCCCCCTCCCTTACCAAGGGAGGGGGAGGATATTAAAAAAGAGGGGCGAAGCCCCTCTTAGACACCCGGTTCCTCTTTGCCAGGATAATTTTCAGCAGCTTTGGGACGCACTATAGATGTTATGTAAGTAAGATAGCCTTTTTTACCTATGCCTGCTCGGCTAACCCAAAGCTTAGGACTTGACGAACCCGATTTTGCCTTTAGTAGTTGGCTCTGGTGCCGCCTCAATCTTGCCAAACTGCTGCTCGTATTTCGCCAGGTTCTCTTGAAGAGCCGCTACAGTTCTTTTCATGTGACCCGGACTCATTATTACCCGCGATGTGACCACTGCTTCCGGCGGAGTCGCCAAAATAAAATCCATGATAAACTCTTCTTTGGTATGGGTAACAATCATCAGGTTGCAATAAGCACCGCGCTTGATTTCATCAGGTAATCTAATTTTAACCTCTTGCGGCGTTTTCGGTTGCTCTGCCATCTTAATAACTCCTTTGTTTGGATTTTATGCCCCCACTAAAATTATATACCATAATTAGCCCTTTTGCTGGAATAACATTATGTCAACTTCTCATAATAAAAGAAGGGGGGCTGATGTTAACACCAGCCCCCGTGATAAGCTAAATTATTTTTTACCGCTTAAAACAGGTCTTCTAGCTCCCGGTTACCCTCGGGCATCTGACCGTGCTGGGCGATATACTGCTGCAGGAGTTCGCTTTCCCGCTTGGTGTACATCGGTTCCTCTTTATACATGAAGTACCGAGCTTTTTCACGAACCTCCAGTTGCTCCCCAAGCTCCCGGTGCAGGTTCATCGCTCCCTTAATGTAAATAACATTCTTCTCTTCATCCAGAAGTTGATACACTCCCTCCACCTCAGGAACCCGGCTCACGTTCTCCGCGGTGAACTCCACCCACAGCTCCTCCTTCGGTGCCAAAATTGGCTTGGAGAGCAGGAGCCTGAGGTCACATCTAAGACAACGCTTGGCTTCTGCTGTTGCTACTTCTGAGCTAAGAGGTAACTCCGCCCGTCTCAGCCCGGCATACTGGGGCGTAGGTGGATAGTAAGCCGCCGGCAGGCGCTTTAGGTCAGCAAACCCCTCCTCGCGCCCCAGCCAGTGCTTTGGTTCCTCAGGCGGCAGCAGAGGTTCATCAATGACCCCGTCGCCGCCAAGATACCGGTCAATCGCTTCGGCGGCTTTTCTACCTGAAGCTATCGCCTGGATGCATGACCGGGAGGAATCGCCGCGATACACGGCTAACCGGTCAACCAGAAGTTTGAAGAAATCCTTTTTATTCCCGCTGCCAATGCTGCTGATGAAATCCTCAGAAACGCCTCCGAGTAGCGCATCCCCACCGGCAAACACCCCTTCCCGGCTGGTGGCGAGGGTCTTGGCATCAACCTTGATGCTTCCCCAGAGGGTAAGTTCAACTCCCTCCTCCTTCAGCCATAGGGCGGGAGGCCCAATAAAGGTACTCCCGGTAGCTAAAAATATGGCATCAAATTTTTCGTCAAAAAGTTCGTCGATTCGCATCTGGGGGGAGTTGAGCTTTAAGTTCACCCCAGCCTGAAGAATTTCTTCGACGTCCTCCTCCAGAGCCCTTTTCGGTAGACGCTTTCGTGAGATAGCCTGCCGTAACATACCCCCGGGGAAGGAAGCTTGCTCAAAGATAGTTACCTTATGACCCTTTCTTGCCAGGTAATATCCAGCCGTCAGCCCTGCCGGTCCGGAGCCCACAATGGCTACCTTCTTCCCGGTGGCTTTGGGACGTTTGAGGTTCTTTTTCCACAAATCAGTGTGCCTTTCACTGACGAACCGCTTAAGGGCTCGGATGCCGATTGGCTCATTCACCTCACCCCGGCGGCATTCCTCCTCGCAAAAGGCAATGCAGATATAACCGCAAACCGAGGGTAAGGGAAGTCTCTCCCTGACCACAGCATATGACTCATCAAATTTTCCCTCAGCAATGAGGTGTACATACCGGGGCACATCTATCCCCACCGGACAGGCAGTCTGACAGGGAACCGCCTTAAACGGCTCTTTATCCACCAAGGCACCGGTGGGACAGACCTCAACACAGGCAGTGCAAAAGCGGCAGGCTGATTCCCTAAGTGTCGGACCGACCGTGCCTACCAGGACTCGCTCCCCTTCATCAAAGACGAAGTCAATAGCCTCTATCCCACGCACATCCCGGCACACCCGGATGCAGCGGGTGCAACCTATGCACAGGTTGTAATTCCGTTCAAATAACGGCTCTTTGATAACAGGCAGGTCTTCAAACACATAACGCGGGGTCTCCTTTTTAATCCCGATATACTCAATTACCCTCTGAAATTCGCAGTTGCCAAACTTAGGACAGCACCTCTCCATCTCTGGTATATTCATGGAGCAGGGGAAGCGAGCGCAACCTTCTTTCTGAGCACAGGTCAAGCAGGCATGGGGGTGCTTAGCCAGAAGAACCATAAGCCGGTCGCGGCGGTACTCCTGAACCTCAGGTGTATTGGTGCTGACTACCATCCCTTCGTCCACTTTCACTGAGCAGGCACGTTGAAACTCTTTCTCCCCCTCAATCTGCACCGCGCAAAGCTGACAGCCCTTGTACACAAGGTCAGGCTTCCTGTTCTCAAGGCGCTTGCCTTCACGGTATATAACCTCAGCTGGCTTTAGCTGCTCTACCGAGGGGAGGTCGGGATGGGAGCAAAGATGAGGGATATAAATGCCTGCCTGTTGGGCAGCATCCAGAATTGCCGTCCCCTCTGGCACGCTAACTTCAACTTCATCAATGACTAGAGTAACCATAATTTTAATTGCACCGCAGGCTAGCTAGTAAGTCAAAGCTTCCACTTGCTCCAGTATCTGTCGGGGGGTGAAATGGCTCAGCGAAATGGCTGACGGAGGGCAGGCACCGGCACAGGCTCCGCACCCCTTACACAAGGCTCGGTTGACCATCATCACCCTCTCTCTACCGTCAAGGGACAGAGCACCGTAAGGGCACACCTTCACACACAAGCCACAGCCAGAGCAGACCTCCTCGTCCACGAAGGCAATGATAGGCTCAATTTCAACCTTGCCCCGGGCTAATAAGCTTAAGACCTCGGCAGCTGCTCCCTTAGCCTGGGCTACGGTGTCAGGTATATCCTTTGGACTCTCACAACATCCGGCAATGAATACCCCCTCGGTCAATGTAGCTATCGGCTCAAGCTTGACGTGTCTCTCCATGAAGAAGCCATCGGCTCGGCGTCCGATGGAGAAGAGCTTGGCTACCTTATCGGCATCTGCCCTCGCCTGGAGGGCAATGCACAGGATGACCATGTCCACCGGCACGCGGATAAAGCTACCTAACAGCGTATCCTCTACGCAGACAATAAGCTTCCCCTTTTCCTCGTCAGTCAGAGCCCGGTCGGTTACCTTGGAAACCTTGCCCCGGATGAATTTTACCCCATCCTGGGTGCTAACCCGCTCGTAAAACTCTTCATATCCTTCCCCGAAGCAGCGCATGTCAATGTACATCTGATATACTTCAGCCTTTGCCTTCTCCTTAATCAGGTGAGCGAACTTGAGAGCGTACATACAGCAAACCCTAGAGCAGTACTCGTGGTAGTTCTTATCCCGGCTGCCCACGCAATGGATAATGGCAACACTCTGCGGTGGCTGACCGTTTTTGAGCCGAATCTGCCCCCCGGTTGGTCCGGCAGCATTGGAAAGCCGCTCAAATTCTAACCCGGTGATGACGTTATCGTATCTTCTATAACCGTATTGGGAAATGACGCTTGGGTCGAAGACATCATAGCCTGTAGCCAGGATGATTGAGCCCACCTCTATTTCAAGAAGCCGGTCCTTCTGCTCAAAATCGATGGCTTTAGCCACACAGAACTTCTCACAGGCACGACACGTCCCTTTGAGGAAATAGGCGCAGTGCTCCTTATCAATGACGGGAATATTGGGCACTGCCTGCGGAAACGGTGTATAAATAGCTTTCCTCTTAGCTAAACCAGCATCAAACTCGCTATCCGTCTTCCACGGGCATTTCTCCTGACACACGCCACAGCCGGTACATTTTTCTTCATCCACGTAGCGTGCCTTTTTCCTGACCTTGACCTTGAAATTGCCGATGTAGCCTGAGACTTCCTCCACCTGGCTATAGGTCAAAAGCTCAATATTGGGATGAGAGCCAGCATCGCTCATCTTGGGCGTCAGGATACAGGCGGAGCAGTCGAGGGTGGGGAAGGTCTTATCAAGCTGAATCATGTGTCCGCCAATGGATGGCTCCCGCTCCACCAGATAGACTTTGTAGCCAGCGTTGGCTATATCTAAGGCCGCCTGAATTCCAGCAATGCCGCCACCAACGACCAGGGTGTTGGGATTAATGGGCACTTCCATCGGCTCCAGAGGCTCATGATAGTAAACCCTCATCACTGCCGCCCGGACAAGCTCTTTAGCCTTCTCCGTAGCCCCCTCCTCATGAACCCAGCTACACTGCTCCCTGATATTAGCCATCTCAAAGAGATAGGGATTCAGCCCGGCGTCATGGCAGACACGGCGGAAGGTACGCTCATGCAGCAGGGGTGAGCAGGAAGCTACCACCACCCGGTTTAGCTTATATTCCTGAATATCGTTCTTGATAAGCTCCTGCCCCGGGTCGGAGCACATGAATATATAGTCGCGGGCGACGACTACACCACGGAGGGTGGCAGCAAACTCCACCACCTCTTTCACGTTGACCGTAGCGGCGATGTTAGTTCCACAGTGACAGACGTAAACCCCAATTCTTCTCTCCATCTAGATTACCTCGCTGACCAACTCTGAGATATCCCTGACCTGTAACGCACCCTCCTTGTCCATGGTGAGGAGGCTATCATGAAGGTTAAGCAAACAGTAAGGGCAGGAAACAGCCAGTACCTCGGCGCCTACCCCGAGGGCTTGCTCTATCCGGAGGTCAGAGAGCCTCTCCACTTTCTTGGTCTCCATCCATATTCTTCCCCCACCACCCCCACAGCAGAGACTTTCCTCACGGGAATCAGGAAGCTCAACCAATTGAAGTCCTGGGATGCTCTCCAGCACCTTTCTTGGCTGGTCATATATTTTATTATGCCGCCCCAGATAGCAGGGGTCGTGGTAGGCGACCTTTTTGGGGAAAGACTTCTTCAGCTTCAGCCGCTTGCTCTCTATTAGTTCCGCCAAGAACTGGGTAACGTGGAGCACCTCAAAATTCCCGCCAATAGCGGGGTATTCATTCTTGAAGGTGTGGTAACAGTGAGGTGAGGAGACGATAACCTTGGTAACACCACGGCGCCTGAAAGCCTCAATATTGGCTTGAGCCAATCTCTGGAACAGTGCCTCCTCCCCTGCCTTGCGGGCACTTTCCCCGCAGCAATTTTCTTCCTGTCCCAGAATTCCAAAATCAACCCCGGCTTTATTCAGCACATTAACCATAGCCCGGGCAATTCTCTTCGCCTGCGGGTCATAAGCTGGGGTGCAACAGGGAAAGTAGAGAAATTCAACGCCGGAGGCAAAAGTCTTCACCCCCAGCTCCTTAGCCCAGTCCGCCCTCTTCTCCCGTGCCTCCCCAAATGGATTCCCCACCGTCCCCAGGCTTGCCATTACCGTTCTAAGACTTTTGGGGTTTGCCGCCCACTGGCTCCCAATGCGGCGTAGAGCCTTCATTATGTCAATAATCTCCACCCCGCGGGGGCATCGTTCCACGCAAGCACCACAGGTGGCACAAAGCCAGACATCCTCACTCTCAAGCTCGACTAGACCGACCTGGGCCTGATGAATCAGCCTTCGGGTGAGGAAGCTACGAACCAGATTCCACGGGCAAGCACCAGTGCACAGCCCGCACTGGTAGCAAGATTTAAGCGTTTCTCCCCCAGCCTCAATTATAGCTTCGGCGGCTTCGGCAAACGGATTTATCACTGCCATGGTAGTTAAACCTTGACTTCGGGGACAGTAGCCAGCGGTATCGCCTCTTCTAAGCTCCTGCCTGGGACGTAGTTAAGCGCCTTCTGCAAGCCGTCCCCTACCGTCTGAAAGATAGTCGTCAGGGGGAGCTTACGGGGGCAGGCACTCTCACACATTCCACAGCCACAACAGGAAATGGCTACATGGTTCAGTCGGGTGAGGTGATAAAGGAGTATCTCTGTAGGCATTCGCAATGCCCCCTCCCGCTCTGCCCATCGGTAGTAGCGCTCCGATTCAGGTTCAAAGGTATCGGTGCGGAAGAAACACACCCGACAGTAGCACAGCGGGCAGGCGGAGGAACAAGCGTAGCACATGATACAGGTGTCCAGACAGTCGGCAAAGTCAACGATGGTCTCCATCTTGCCACGAAACTCGGTAAAGACCTGCTCCCGTGCCTTGGTACGGCTGTCCAGCAACCGGTCAATAGCCGGTTGGCGGTCTGGGGCTTTTTTTACCTCCAAACCGAGTTTCTCGGCTAGTTCACTCTCCAGGCTGACGAAAACCCCGTCTTGCATCCCGAACAGTCCCAGGGTTATATCTGCCAGGAGAGGAGTAAAAGAGTTACACATTCGGCATGCCGGGCGCAGAGAGATAGGCAGGGGCTTGGCATCAGGTTCAGCTATACTCTGGCGCATGTCATCCAGCACCCGTGCCCCTTTCTTTCCCGCCGTGCCTTTCATCTTGTCTATCAGCTTGGCGTAGTCTTCCACTTCATAGGTTCCCAGGCAATCGGTCCCGATAATGGTGACGTTTTCCAGGCTCGCCTGCCCTAGCTTGACTAGTTCAACAAGAGCCCGAATTTCGCAGGGCTTCATTACCGCCCCCAGCTTCTTCCCCGGATGGTCAATGGTGAGCTGGGAGACAATGCTGGCTGAGCTCACTGGCAACACCGCGGAGAAGGGGTTAGCTTTGTCAAGATAAGCCGGGTCCTGGACTAAGGTCTGAGCCAGAGTCCGACCATGCGAAATTTCCAGGGGCACCAGTAAATAATCAACCAGCCCTTGTGTCAAAAGCTTGGCCAGGAAATCCCTTGATGCGCCTAGGATATCTCCCTTTTCTACCTTTAAAACGGCTTCTACTTTCATGCTACCTTCTCTTTTTTGGGCTTAGCTTCAATACCGGGCATCTGGCAGCCCATTGTTTCCTGCCAGACCTGCCACGGCTTCCGCATCGGGTTAGGACCTTTAGTCCGCAGTTCGTCCACCATTTGCTGTATTGTTTGGCTGAAGAGTCCACCTTCGCTGGCATCAATCCAGCGCAGCCAGACTCGCTCCTGGTCAATGCCCACCTGACGCAGGATATTCTTCAAAACCTCCACCCGACGCATAGCTTTATAATTGCCGTCCTGGTAATGGCAATTCCCCAGGTGACAGCCTCCAATGAGCACTCCATCCGCCCCACTGAGCAGAGCCTGAAGGACATAGACAGGGTCGATAGAGCCGCTACACATAAGGCGGATGACTCGCACATTTGGCGGATAGTGAAAGCGGGAAGTTCCTGCCAAATCAGCGCCTCGGTAGGCACACCAATTGCAGAGAAAAGCTACTATCTTTGGTTCAAACTCCGCCATCTTACTCCTGCCCCAAAAGGGCTAAAGGCAAGGACAGGATTATTTCTGCCCATATAGTCGCTTCCATCCCTCTGAGTGGGATATAGCTCCAGGCTCACAGGCGGCGACACAGGGTGGAGGGTTCTCCCCGTAGCCAGGTCGGCAGGGAGCGCAGGAATACCTGAGCTTCTTACGCTCCTCTTCTCTCACTTTAGCTACCGGCTCTTCTCGGAACGGGTCATATTCGTCCTCAGCGACCTCTAGTACCTTTGCCGGGCACACCTCAACACACTTGCCACAGGCGTTGCACTTCTCAGTGTCAAGGCTCAGAAACCAGTCCCCGGACCCGTCTTTGAAACCGTAAAATGCTTGCACCTTTATGCCTTCCTAGCGCTCTTCACCTTGCCCCTCTCCAGCAGGGCCTGGGAGAAGAGAGCCGCGCCGATACCGCCAGCAATCATAGTATCAAAGGGGATTTTGGCTTCCCGCATATCTGGTCGCACCCAGACCTGTTCCATGGTCTTCTTCCCCAGTTCCTTCTCCAATCTCCCGACCACACCGATATTCTTGGCAATGCCACCGGTGATGGCAAACTTGTCTTCCACACCAAGGCGGTTCAGGAGCTCAAGGATGCGGTGAGCCATGGCGGCACAATAAGCCGCCATAATCTCGTTCTCAGGCTTTCCTTCCTGCAATAAGCCAACGACTTCGGTCTTAGCAAATACCACGCAGGTACTGCTTATCATGGGTGGCTCCTTGTCAATCTGGAAGGAGCGGGAACCAATTTCCCAAACCGGTACCCTGATGAGGTCGGCAAATACTTCCATACCCCTGCCGGTACCGGCGGCACACTTATCATTCATCATGAACTTCAGAACCTTGCCTCTATCATCGCAGCGGATAGCCTTGCAGTCCTGACCGCCCATATCCATAACTGTCCTCACCTCAGGACCGTACATCCAGTTAGCGCCGCGAGCATGGCAGGCAATCTCAGTGATGGTCTGCTGAGCCATAGGGACATTCACCCTGCCATAGCCCGTGCCGATGCAGTAATCAAAATTATTCACCGTCATGCCAGTATCTTTCAGAGCTGCGTTTACGACTTTCCAAGCGCTGTCAGGGCTGTCAGAGCCGGTACGCATGCTACTGTAAGCATAAAGGGCGCCATCAACCATAACCACGCACTTGGAGCTAACGGAACCGACATCGACTCCGACGGTGATTACCTTACCCTTATGCCAGTCAATCGCCGGATTTACCCATACGCTCTCGGGCCATCTCCAATATTCTACCTTCTTGGCCTCAACCATTACTCTCTCCTCCTTTTTATTTTAAGCTTTCCCCTCTTCAATCTTCTCTTTTTCTACGACCTTAGCTTTTACCTTCTCCTCAAGCACTCCGGCAGCAGCAGCAGTAGCTGCGCCTAAGGCACCAACAAAATCCGGGTCATCTGGCACCTCCACGTCCATGCCGATGGCCCTCTTCAACGACTCGACAAACCCAGCATTCTTAGCTACCCCGCCGATCATGACTACATCCTTCTCCAGCCCGACAATTCGGGCTACAGAACCAATTCTCCCCGCTATGGCATCATGGACAGCCCGGGCAATATCATGCTTCAGCGTCTTCTGGTGAATCAGCGAAACTACCTCAGACTCACCAAAGACAGCACACTGGGCATTCATCGGGATGGAGCGTGTCGATTTGAGTGACAGCTTAGCCATCTCCTCCACCGGTACCTCTAGCGCCCGAGCCATGGTGTCAACGAAGGTGCCGGTACCGGCAGCACACCTCTCATTAATGGCAAAATCCAAAACCTTCCCCTCGGGGCTAATTTTTATCGCCCGACCCTCCTCACCCCCGACATCAATGATGGTTCTTGCTGAGGGGATGAACTGAATTACCCCTCTGGCATCAGCGGCAGCATCGGGGATGACACCATTAGCGAAGGCAACCCTTGAGCCGGAACTGCCGGTAGCTACCACTCGGGTAACATCCCCACGCTTCAGTCCAGCCCGCTTGAGCACCTCGTCATACAACTTCTCCGCCGCCTCAGCTTTGTTAATCCCAGCCGGTCCCCCCACCTTAGCTAATGTTGTGCTATTCTTGGTAATAACAATATGTATATTCTTGCCACCGACATCTATTCCTGCAAATATCATTCTGTCCCCCTTTCTCTAAGTCTATTTAATCAGCCACCTTCTTGAGTCCCAAGTTCTCAGTGATAAAAAGGTCAATAAGCCTCATGGCTCGGCCTTCGTCAAACTCCCTCGTATCAGCCATATTGCCCTCAAAGGTCATCACCGGCAGCTTCATGTTCTGCAGGGCTATCTTCATCTCCATCTGGTGCTGGGCTGTACCCTCACAACCCCGGTTAAGGTGTATTATCGCCGCATCACACTTCCACTGCTTGGCAATCTTGGTTACGATGTCGTTCTTGTACTTGGCTCCATAAAACGGCGCCCACATTAGCTTGCCTTTAAGCTCACCCTCAGCTAACAGCCTCAGGGCATGGTCTCGGTCTTTAATGGTTATGCCCTGCTCCTCAAGGGTGGGATAAGGCACTATCTTCCCCTTGCCATCTATTTTCCACCACCCAATCAGGGAGAAGGTGTAAAGGCTGGCTATGGAGACCACGCCATACTTCTCCAGGTAGCGGAATATGCGGAGAAAGCCCCACGGGGGCTGACTATCACCCAGCATCCGGCATTGCTCATCGCCCACGGCGGCGATTTTGTTAGCCACGCGGTCCTTCACCTCCGGATAAAGCTCGTTCTTGTAAAAGTGGGCGATGTCTTTGTTTGACTTTTCCAGAGTTCCCAGCACATATAGCGAGAACATCGTCTTCTCATCCAGCGGCGCCGGAATAGCCTGGTTAAGCTCGCATGCCTTTGCCCAGTAGCAGGCGGAATCATAGGTATTGTAGACATTCTGGATTAGCTTCTCATCGTCCAGCTTCCTCCCGGTGACCTTCTCCAGAAACTCAATCCCGTCGTAGAGCTGCCCCACCACATAGTTTATTTGTCGCTCACCTATTTTATCGTAAGCCCCAACCCCAACGTCAAAGCAGAAGTAAGGGATATCGCTACCCTCCAATTCATCGGCTACTTGAAGCCACTTGGCATGCGAGCAACAGATATGGTTCTGAAAGATGAAGTCTACCTTGGGCCATTCTCCACCGAAGGCAAATTCGTTAAGTACTATGGAACCCCAGTAGTTGCGAAGGTAGGCGCACAGGTCTCGAGCACAGCCCCACTTGCCTTCGGCTGCCTCCTGATATTTAACCTGCAGCTCGGGATTAGCCCCAACGCTGGCTCCATAGGGCTCCTCGGTGAGCCCATGCACCTCACCCTCTAGTGCCTGGGGAACAGCATCAAAGGTCCAGGCGCCGCCTTCCCAGCGCAGAGCCCCCCGTTTATGCGCCTCCATATAGTCCTGATAATACTTCATCCTCAACTCTTTAGCTCTACCCCAACAATCTAAACCCTTGGTTTTATACTTTGCCATATTTTCCCCCTTAATCTAAAAGTTTTTTAAGCAAACAATTCCTCAGCCTTTATCTGTTCCATAAACGCCTCTACCCTGATGCGGAATTGGCCTACGGGAACAGTGACCTCAAATTCAAGGAAATAGCACGGGATGCCATTACCTTCAAGATACCGCCTTAAGCTTGGGATATCAAGCTCATG
>Ga0315296_10000818_pt1 | contig 27924 bp, 24 predicted proteins | sample YL17G14_18_MG_FD_203921 | JGI IMG/M metagenome (GOLD analysis project Ga0315296, IMG submission 203921) | Sediment microbial communities from Yellowstone Lake, YNP, Wyoming, USA - YL17G14_18 | ecosystem: Environmental > Aquatic > Freshwater > Lake > Sediment | place: USA: Wyoming | collected... | reverse complement strand
TATTCAGGTTGTGGATATCTTCCGGGCAAATATTGTCGATGTTGCCGCTGATTCAGTAACCATTGAAGTTACCGGCGACGAGGATAAAATTAATTCCCTGTTCAATCTGCTTCGCGGTTTTGGTATCAAGGAAATAGCCACGACTGGGCGTATAGCTATGACCCGAGGTGGCGCAACTCCGCTACCAGTGGAGAAGAAGGCATCTAAGGCTCAGGCTAAGGGACAGAAAACATCGTAAAGGAGATAAATTATGGCTAAGATTTACTATGACAAGGACTGTAACCTTAAACTGCTTGATGGCAAGATAATCGGCATTGTCGGCTACGGCAGCCAGGGGCATGCCCATGCCCAGAACCTACGCGATAGCGGCGGCAAAGTGATTGTCTCCGAGCTCAAGAATACCCCCGGCTGGAAGAATGCCAAAAAGGCTGGATTCGAGGTGGTGACAGCGGACGCAATGGCTAAGCGGGCGGATATCATCGTCATGCTGGCACAGGACAATGTGCAGAAGATGGTCTACGATACCCAGATTGCATCCAGCTTGAGCAAGGGGAAGATGCTGATGTTTGCTCATGGCTTCAACATCCACTTCGGGCAGATTATTCCACCGCCTGACATTGATGTTACCATGATAGCCCCCAAAGGTCCCGGTCCCATGCTCCGGCAGGTCTATACTCAAGGCATAGGACTGCCCGCACTGGTAGCGGTTCACCAGGATGCCTCAGGGAAGGCAAAGAATGTTGCCCTGGCCTATGCCAAGGGCATTGGTTGCAGCCGGGCTGGGGTCATTGAAACCACTTTTGCGGAAGAGACCGAGACTGACCTCTTCGGTGAACAGACGGTGCTCTGCGGCGGGGTCTCCGCCCTGGTGAAGGCTGGTTTTGAGACACTGGTTGAGGCAGGCTACCAGCCGGAGATAGCCTACTTTGAGTGCTTCCACGAGCTCAAACTTATCGTTGACCTGATGTACCAGGGGGGCTTGAACCATATGCGCAACTCGGTCAGTGATACCGCCGAGTATGGCGATTATACCCGGGGACCACGGGTGATTGATGACCTGGTCAAAGAAGAAATGGCGCAAATCCTGTCTGAGATTCAGGACGGCAGCTTCGCCAAAGAGTGGATTCTGGAAAACCAGGCCGGGCGCCCGGTTTACAACGCCCTGAAGCGTCAGGATGAGGAGCACCTTATAGAAATGGTGGGCAGAGAGCTACGCCAGATGATGCCGTGGCTGAAGAAGTAACCTCATCCCCTTTATCCCCCTCTCCTTGAAAGGAGAGGGGGAAGAGAGTTTAGAGAGGGGCTTCGCCCCTCTTATACGCCCCGTAAGGGGGAGAGGAGGCAAAGCCTTTCTAGCTATAGGGAGTTTTAGAGGGACGAAGTCCCTCTTACAAAAAACCCCCCTTCCCTTATTAAGGGAAGGGGGTCAGGGGGATGGGTTAGAAGGAATGAAAACTATGGACAAAGTAATAATCTTTGATACAACGCTACGGGATGGGGAGCAGGCGGCGGGGGGGACATTAAATGCTCAGGAGAAGCTGGAGATAGCCCGGCAGCTGGAAAGGCTCGGCGTTGATGTTATTGAGGCGGGCTTCCCTATCAGCTCCCCGGGCGACTTTGAGGCAGTTAGGCTTATTGCCAAGGAGGTTCGTAAACCAGTAATCTGTGCTCTCGCCCGGGCTCATCCTGACGACATCGATAGAGCTTGGGAAGCGGTCAGAGAAGCTGAGCACCCGCGAATACACATCTTTCTCTCCTCCTCAGATATCCACCTCGGTTATCAATTGAAGAAAAGCCGCGAGGAGGTCTTGCATACGGCTGGGGAGATGGTAGCTCGGGCGAAGAAGTATACTGATGATATCGAGTTTTCACCGATGGATGCCAGCCGGACCGTGCCTGAATATATCTACCAAATCCTGGAAACAGTTATTGATGCCGGCGCGACTACGGTAAATATCCCTGATACTGTGGGCTATGCCATCCCCGATGAGTTTGGCAACCTCATCGAGGGAATTCTCCATAATGTGCTCAATATCAACAAGGCGATAGTCAGCGTCCACTGCCACAATGACCTGGGACTAGCTGTAGCCAACAGCCTGGAAGCAGTCAAACGGGGCGCCCGACAGGTGGAGTGCACCATCAACGGCATCGGGGAAAGAGCGGGCAACGCCTCCCTTGAGGAAATTGTCATGACCATCAGTACCCGCAAAGACCTTTTCAGTCTGAAGACCAGCGTCAATACCACCCAAATCTATAAAGCCAGCCGACTGGTCAGCGAGCTGACCGGCTTTGTCGTTCAGCCCAATAAAGCCATCGTTGGAGCAAACGCTTTCCGCCACGAGTCGGGGATTCATCAGGACGGCGTCATTAAGATGCCGATAACCTATGAGATAATGAACCCCAGAACAGTGGGTATACCAGCCTCAAGCCTGGTGCTGGGCAAGCTCAGCGGGCGTCATGCCTTTAAAGAGCGCCTGGCTGAGTTAGGATATAGCCTGAGCGAGGAGGATTTTAATCGAGCCTTCTCTGCCTTCAAAGAGCTCGCGGATAAAAAGAAGGGAATCACTGATAGAGACATTGAGTCGCTGATTGCTGAGGAACAACGCACTGTCTCTGAAGCCTATCACCTTGACCGTGTCCAGGTATCCTGTGGTGACAGGGGTATCCCCACCGCCGCCGTCAGGCTTATTGGCCCCGATGGTAAGGCTCTAGCTGACGCCTCCTTAGGCACCGGCCCAGTTGATGCGGTGTATAAGGCAATTAATAGAATAGTAGGCGTGCCTAATAACCTTACTGAATTCGCGGTTAAATCGGTAACTGAGGGTATTGATGCTATCGGTGAGGTGCTGATAAGGATAGAGAGTGAGGGGATAACCTATACCGGGCGTGGTGCCGATACCGACATTATTGTCGCCAGTGCCAAAGCCTATATGAATGCCCTTAACCGGTTGTTAGCCAGCAAGAAAAAGGCTGGGTAAGTTTCTAGGGGGTGTTAAGGTGGGAACTGAAATAGTAATGGTTCTTCGCCTGCTGCTGGCAGCAGCCCTGGGAGCTATTATTGGCTACCAGCGGGAGAGGGCCGGCAAGCCCGCCGGCTTGAGAACCCATGTCCTTATCTGTGTTGGGGCTGCCCTGTTTACCATAGCCTCTATTTATGGTTTTGGTGGAGCTGACCCGGCTCGGGTTGCTGCCGGAATAGTGACTGGTATTGGTTTCCTCGGTGCTGGCGCTATTATACGTACCCGTGAGCACCTTGTCGGATTAACTACAGCCGCCTCTATATGGGCAGTGGCTGCCATTGGGCTGGCTGCCGGCGCCGGTCTATACCTAATCTCGGCGGTTACTACTGCAGTAATAATGATTGTATTGCTTCTTCCCCATCCTATTCGGTAACAATGCGTCTTAAGCGAATCTTTAATTATTAAGAAAGGAAGCTGTATTGACCCTAGCGGAAAAGATACTCGCCGCCCACACTGATAAAAAGAAGGTAAGCCCGGGCGAATTCCTAAATGTCAGGGTAGACCTGATTCTAGCCAACGACGTTACCGCCCCCATTGCCATAAGAGAGTTTCGACGCACTGGGGTAAAACGGGTCTTTGACCCCAAGAAGGTAGTAATGGTGCCTGACCACTTCGTCCCCAATAAGGATATTGCTTCTGCTGAACAGGCAAAGCTGATGCGAGAATTTGCCCGTGAGCAAGGGATAATATACTTTGAAGTTGGTCAGATGGGCATTGAGCATGTGCTTCTGCCGGAGCAGGGCTTGGTGCTGCCCGGGGATGTAGTCATCGGGGCTGATTCCCATAGCTGTACCTACGGTGCTCTAGGTGCCTTCGCTACCGGTATGGGTTCAACCGATATTGCCGCCGCTATGGCCACTGGCGATATCTGGATAAAGGTGCCGCCCACCATTAAGCTAATCTACCATGGCCGACCGGGGAAATGGGTAGGGGGTAAAGACCTAATCCTTTATACCATCGGACAGATTGGAGTTGATGGCGCTCTCTATTCGGCAATTGAATTTACCGGCGAGGCTATAGACACTTTATCCATGGACAGCCGATTTACTATGGCTAATATGGCGATTGAAGCCGGGGCTAAAGCTGGCATTTTCCGGGTAGATGATAAGACGCTGGACTATGTAAAACCGAGGGCAAAACGACCCTACAAAGTATATGAACCAGATAAAGATGCTGAATATGCCAATATCATTGAGTATGATGTCTCACGACTGGAGCCTCAGGTTGCCCTGCCCCACTCCCCCGCCAATACCAAGCCGGTTAGCCAGATAAAAAATATAGAAATAGACCAAGTGGTGATTGGTAGTTGCACCAACGGTCGTCTTGAGGATTTAAAAATCGCCGCCCAAATACTGAAGGGGAGAAAGGTTCACCCCGGGGTGCGGTGTATTATTATCCCTGGCTCGCAGCAGGTTTACCTTGATGCCCTGATTGGGGGGCTTATAGAGACATTCATCAAGGCTGGGGCTGTGGTCAGTACGCCAACCTGTGGTCCCTGTCTTGGCGGGCATATGGGGGTTCTGGCTGATGGTGAGCGCTGTATCTCCACCACCAACCGCAACTTTGTCGGCAGGATGGGTAGCCCCAAGTCAAAGGTCTATCTGGCTAACCCGGCGGTTGCCGCCGCCAGTGCGATAAAGGGTAAGATTGTCAGCCCGGAGGAAATCTAACGGAGGGTTTAAGGGAGGCGAAGCCTCCCTCGTATTAATTATCTCCCCCTCTCCTTGGAAAGGAGAGGGGGTCAGGGGGTGAGGTTCAATGGCTAAACTAAAACTATCCTGGCGGGAGAAACTGGCAGACGATAAAGATTTTCCGAGAGTGGTAGAAATCACTGGCAAAATGAGTACGAGGTGGGGAACGGGCACAGTGGTTATCCCGGCGCCAAGAGAAGTAGATGAAATTATGAGGAGCGTGCCCAGGGGCAAGCTGATAACCATCAACCAAATCCGTGCCAAACTGGCTCAAAAACACGGCGCTACCATCGGCTGCCCGATAACCACCGGGATTTTTGCCGGTATCGCCGCCCGTGCCGCTGGGGAAGATGCTGCCGAAGGCAAAAAGGATATTACCCCTTACTGGCGGACGCTAAAAGTCGGCGGGGAGCTAAGTGACAAATTCCCTGGTGGGGTGGAAGCCCAAGCCACCCGCCTGAAAGCCGAAGGACACACTATTGAGCCCGGCAAAGATGGCAAACCAAAAAGGGTAAGGGATTTTGAGAAGAAGCTGGTGGAGAGGTGATTATGAAAGGTAAAGTCCATAAATACGGGGCTAATGTTAATACTGACGCTATTATCCCGGCACGGTACCTGAATATCTCTGACCCGGCGGAGCTGGCGAAGCATTGCATGGAGGGCGTTGACCCGGAGTTTGTCCCCAAAGTTAAGCCCGGGGATATAATCATGGCGACCACCAACTTTGGCTGTGGCTCGTCACGGGAGCATGCCCCTCTAGCTATTAAGGCGATGGGTATTTCCTGTATAATAGCCAAAAGCTTTGCCCGCATCTTCTTCCGAAATGCTATAAATATCGGCTTGCCTCTGCTTGAGTGTGGGGAGGCAGTAGATAAAACCAAGGCTGGAGACATTCTTGAGGTTGACCTATCTAGTGGCAGGATAAATAACGTGACCAATGGCATGATGTTCACGGCAAAGCCCTATCCTGATTTTATGTCGGAGCTTATCACGGCGGGTGGGCTTATTGAGCATACTAAAAGGAGATTAGCTAGCAGGAGGGTTTAGGTGAAATTTAACCTGGCAGTTTTACCCGGCGATGGCGTTGGTCCTGAAGTCGTCACTGAAGCAGTTAAGGTCTTGCAGGCAGTAGGTAAAAGGTTCGGACATAATTTTGACTTGCACTACGGGCTGATAGGCGGAGTTGCCATCGACAAGACTGGAGCCGCCTTACCCAGCGATGTTCTAAAGACATGCAAGAAGTGCGATGCCGTGCTGCTCGGTGCCGTGGGCGGTCCCAAGTGGGATGACCCGAAAGCAAAGGTCCACCCCGAAGATGGTCTCCTGGCACTACGAAAAGGTTTAGGGCTTTTTGCCAACCTGCGCCCGGTCAAGGTTTCCCCCTTGCTGGTTGACTCGACAAATCTGAAGCCAGAGGTTATCCGGGGGGTGGATTTAATCTTTGTTCGTGAGCTTACCGGAGGGCTTTACTTTGCCCGACCGAAAAGGCAGTGGCAGACATCCCGGGGGAGGCGGGCGACTGATTCCATGACCTACTCGGAGCAGGAAATTGAGCGCATTGTCCGGGTTGGCTTTGAGCTGGCAAGGAGTCGGCGTAAGAAATTGACTTCGGTGGATAAAGCCAATGTGCTTGAGGCCTCGCGATTATGGCGGCAGGTAGCGATGGAGGTGGCTAAAAGCTACCCTGATATTGAGCTTGACCATATGCTGGTAGATGCCTGTGCCATGCGGCTTATCCAGAACCCAACATACTTTGATGTGCTTGTTACTGAGAATATGTTTGGCGATATTCTCACCGATGAAGCGTCAATGCTGGCGGGCTCTATGGGGATGCTACCCTCAGCCAGTCTGGCGGGAGTGCCCAAGGATGGTGTCAGAATACCGGGTATGTATGAACCGATTCACGGCAGTGCCCCCCGCCGCGCCGGACTGAATATGGCTAATCCCATTGCTACCATTCTCAGCGTGGCGATGATGCTCCGCTACTCCCTCGGTTTAATAAAAGAGGCACAAACGATTGAGACTGCTGTGGAAAAGGTCTTAAGCGAAGGCTATCGCACCTATGATATAATGAGCGAGGGTAAAACCAAGGTGGGGACGAAGGAGATGGGAGACTTAATTGCCGGGAAGGTGGGAGGCTAGAAATTGTCTAAAGTCCAGCTTTATGATACCACGCTTCGGGACGGGGCACAGCGAGAGGGCATTTCCTTTTCTGTGGTTGATAAGCTGAATATTGTCCGAAAGCTTGACGAGCTCGGTATCCACTTTATTGAGGGCGGCTGGCCCGGCTCTAATCCCAAGGATGTTGAGTTCTTTGACAAGGCACGAAACCTTACCCTGAAAAACTCGGTGCTGGTCGCTTTTGGCAGCACCCGACATCCCAAAACTAAAGCCAGGACTGATGCTAACCTCCTGGCTCTGGCTGACGCCGGGGTAAAAGTGGTTACTATTGTCGGCAAAAACTCAGCCTTGCAGGTTACCCAGGTACTGGAAACCACCCTGGAGGAAAACCTGAGCATGGTTGTCGATTCCATAAAATACCTTAAAGCCAAAGGGCTTACTGTCTTCTTTGACGCCGAGCACTTCTTTGACGGCTTTAAGGCTGACCCTGGCTATAGCCTACGGGTGGTGGAGGTAGCGGCTGAAGCCGGGGCTGATGTCGTGGTATTGTGCGATACTAATGGCGGTTCACTGCCCAACGAGATAACTGCCGCGATTAACGCCGTTAGAAAGCAGACTAAAGTGCCGCTGGGCATTCATGTCCATAATGATGGTGAACTTGCCGTCGCCAATTCCCTGGCGGCGGTAAACGCCGGGGTTACTCAGGTTCAGGGAACTATCAACGGCTACGGCGAGCGCTGCGGCAATGCCAACCTCTGCTCTATTATCCCGGCGCTAAAGCTCAAAATGGGTATTAATTGCGTTACCGATAAGCAGCTGGCTAAATTAACTGAGGTATCCCATTATGTCAGCGAGCTGGCTAATCTAATCCCCGACGCCTTCGCCCCCTATGTTGGCCTCAGTGCCTTCAGCCATAAGGCGGGACTTCACGTCTCAGGCTTGAGCCGGTGGTCGGAGAGCTACCAGCATGTTGACCCATCGCAAGTGGGAAATAGACCAAAGGTGCTTGTATCTGAGCTATCAGGTAAGGAAAACATTATCTATAAGGCAAGGGAACTGGGGGTAGACCTGCCCCCTAAGGGTAAAGAAGCACAAAGGCTAGTGCGGCAGGTCAAGTTGCTGGAGAGTCGTGGTTTCCAGTATGAGAATGCTGAGGCTTCTTTTGAGCTATTGATTCATCGGGCTAAGCCAGATTACCAGCTCCCCTTTGAACTGGTCGATTTTATGGTGGTGGTGGAGAAGAAAAGACGGCGCCCGTCAACCCAGGAAAATCTGGAGGAGATGTTATCCGAGGCAGTAGTCAAGGTAAAGGTGGGTAACGAGATAATGCATACTGCGGCTGAGGGCAACGGTCCGGTTAATGCCCTGGACCAGGCGCTACGCAAGGCACTGCTCCGGTTTTACCCCAGCATAGCCGCAGTCAGACTGGTTGACTATAAGGTTCGTATCCTTGAGGAAAGTGTCGGCACCGGCTCTCAGGTTCGCGTCCTCATTGAGTCTACCGACGGGGTTGATGAGTGGCGGACGGTTGGCAGCTCAACCAATATCATAGAGGCGAGCTGGCTGGCTTTGGCTGACAGCTTGGAATACTGGCTAATCAAACAAAAAAACAGATAACCCCTAGGCTAGTTTACCTATAGGCATAATATATAACGGCTTATACTGCTCATCCAGCCGTAAAACCTCTCGCACCTGCTCATCATAGAAAGCGCCTATAGCTACAGTTGCCAGACCAAGGGCAGTAGCCTGAAGGTAAATGTTCTGCCCGGCATGCCCCACTTCTATGTGGACATACCTTTCCCCCCTGGCACCATATCTCATAGCAGTTCGCTCATATGCTGCGCAAATTATTATGTCAACTGGGGCTTCATAGATAAATTCCTGGTCTAATGCGGCTCGGGCTAGCTCCAGTCTTACATCACCCTTAAATTGCAAGGTCAACGAGTGGCTACTTATATTATAGTGGTATACGCCGCCATCAATTCCGTCAACGCCGTTCCCACCGCAAACGACGAAGATTTCAAGGGGATATGTCGCCCCAGCGCTGGGGACTGTCCGATATTGCCCACTCGTATCGCTGATACCCTGTGCTGCCCACAGTATCTGTGATAACTGCGATTGGGAAATAGATTCAGGGGTAAAATCTCTTACTGACCTTCGCCGGGCAATGGCTTCCTCTAGCGAGATACTGCCCTTTTGAGATGGCGGTGGCAGATAAATCTGTGCCGGTTGACCACCATCCATACCTACCTGCCTTTGGTCCAAAAGTCCATGCTCAGGTATTTCCACCCCGCATCGGCTAAAACAGCCACTATATTGCCCTCGTCCATCTCACTGGCAGCCTTAATGGCTTGGTAGACTACCGCTCCTGAAGACTGTCCGGCAAAAATACCCTCCTTCTCCAGCAGCTGCCTACTGGCCATAGCTGCCTGCTGGCTGGTAACCCTAGCCTTATCGGTAATAAGGGTTGAGTCCCAAAAAGGTGGTAGCTTCTCCCCCAGGCACTTTAAACCCTGGATGCTATCACCAGAGGGTGGTTCCACCCCGATTACCCTGATATCGGGATATTTCTCTCTCAGACGACGGCTGATTCCCATTATAGTTCCGCCAGTACCAATTCCAGCAACTAGGACATCAATCTTATCATAAGGAAAATCGTTTATTATCTCGACAGCAGTAGTCTGGTAGTGAGCTAAAGGGTTTGCTGGATTGGAGAACTGGTCGGGCATGTAGTATCTTTTATCCTGGGCTGCCAGTTCCCTTGCCTTGTCAATAGCAGCCGCCATCCCCAAAGCCCCTTTGGTAAGAACAAGCTCAGCACCAAAGATTCTGAGTAGTTGCTGCCTCTCCTGGCTCATACTATCGGGCATAACAATTTTGACCTTATAGCCTTCCCTGCGCCCCAACCAGGCTAGAGCTATCCCAGTATTGCCGCTGGTAGCTTCAATAATAGTTTTGTCCTTGGTAAGCTCTCCGCTCTGCTCCGCCTTTTCCATCATATATTTTGCTACCCGGTCTTTGATGCTGGCACTCCCTCCCAGGTTTTGCCCCTCCAGTTTAACCAGGATTTTTACCTTTTTATTGAGACTTATTTGACCCAATTCAACTAAGGGAGTGTGCCCCACAGCTTCAATGATATTTTTGAAATACATTTTTCTACCCCTTAACTACACCCATCGGCTTTGCCCTTGCCACCTTGCGAGAGATGCCGGCTTTGTAGGCTACCTCCACCACTTCACTTACATCCTTGTAGGCTTCAGACGCCTCCTCCGCCAGTGACGCCATACTCTCCGCCTTAACGATAATCCCCCTGTCGGCCAGTGCCCGAGCGACATCAGCACCGCGGAGGCTGCGCTTGGCTGCCGCCCGTGATTGCACCCTACCGGCACCATGGCAGGTTGAGCCGAAGGTCTCCTTCATTGCTACCTCAGTGCCCAAGGCGACATAGGAGAAGCGCCCCATATCACCGGGAATGAGAACCGGCTGACCTAGACTACGGTAGACATCAGGGACATCAGGGTGTCCCGCGGGAAAGGCTCTAGTTGCTCCCTTGCGGTGAACACAAAGTTTCTCTTTCCTGCCAGCAATGGTATATTCCTCAATCTTGGCGATGTTATGGCAAACGTCATAAACCTGCCTCATGCCCAGTTCCTTCTGGCTCTTGCCGAAGACCTTCATAAAGGACTCTCTAACCCAGTGCAGGATACACTGCCGGTTAGCCCAGGCGTAATTGGCGGCACAGGCCATCGCTGCCAGGTAATCCTGCCCTTCTGGCGAATTTATTGGCGCACAGGCAAGCTGGCGGTCGGGCAGGCTGATGCCATATCTTTTTACTGCTTCCCCCAATAGCGCTACGTAGTCGGTACAAATCTGGTGACCAAAGCCTCTAGAACCGGTATGTATTAGCAGCAGCACCTGCCCTAAATCCTCAATGCCCATAGCCTTAGCGGCATCCCGGTCATAGAATTCATCCACCACCTCCACCTCAAGAAAGTGGTTACCGGAACCCAATGTCCCCAGTTGCGGGATGCCCCGTTTTTTAGCTTTACCACTGGCCTTATCTGGGTTAGCCCCCTTCATACTGCCGGACTCCTCAGTAACGGTAATATCCTCGGCGTTACCATAGCCCTTCTCTACTGCCCACCGGCCACCCTTTATCATTACTTCATTCAGCTCTTTTTCACTCACCCTTATCTTGCCCTCGGAACCCACTCCAGAAGGAATCGTGGTGAAAAGCTCGTTGACCAGTTGCCCAATTTTGGGTCTTACCTCACCCTCGGTAAGATTGGTTCGCACCAGCCTGACACCACAGTTAATGTCAAAGCCGACGCCCCCCGGCGAGACCACCCCATCCTTCACCCTGGTTGCTGCCACCCCACCGATAGGGAAGCCGTAGCCCCAGTGAATATCCGGCATCGCCAGCGAGTGACCGACAATGCCGGGGAGAAAGGCAACATTAGCTACCTGCTGGAAAGCATTTTCCTCCAAGATATGAGTGAGCATAGACTCGCTGGCAAAGATTAGCCCAGGCACCAACATACCTGCCTTGTAGCTTGTCGGGATCTCCCAGCGGTAGTCGTCTATCTTCTTTACTATTCCTTGCCACGGGACTGACATTTCTACCTCAACTAAATATCAAATAATACCTGAACCTTGCAGCCGTCACCCCTATCAACCTTCAGCATATGATAGGTGGCGGCCTTGACCCCTATTTTTATCTTGTGCTTTGACTTATCTACCTTTTCCCCATAGCTTCTAGCCTTAAGGTGGGTACTGTTTAGCTGGATAATATCAAACCGCTTAAAAATTATACTCTCAGTGTCAAATTGATAAATAAGTTCGTTTAACCATTCTACCAGCAGGCTTTCTTCATCGCTGGCAGTTAGCTCTACATCCCGATGCAGGACCTCCTCCACGCCATCAAGCTCGGTTATTAGACTGAATAAACCTCTTGCCGCGTTGGCAAATGCCTGGCTCATATCGCCGCCATAGGCAATAATGCCGACATCGGCGGTATGGTTTACAACCTCAAAATCCTTCCCCATAATTATCCTGGCAGGTTCCCAGAAAAATCATAGATTTTTCTGGGTGCTTCCGAGGAGCAAATTATATCATAACCATTTATTTCAATAAACACAAATTGTTGGAGATTGTTTATTAACCTCACCCCCTTTTTCCCCCTCTCCTTTTTAAGGAGAGGGGGAAAATATTATAAAAGAGGGGCTGACGCCCCTCTTTAACTCCCTTAGTTATCTAGTCCCCGCATCACACGAACCTTGGTCTCCGTTTTTGCTCTCTGGGCCTGCTGTTCCCAAGGAGCACTTAACAAAAGGGCGTTGCGTGCAACTTAGCCAAACAAATGCTTCCTGGCCTCAATCATAGTTATTCCACTACTAATGTTTATCTGCTATAATCCAATTGGGCTAAAGAGTTACTTAAGAGAGGTTTCAAAGTCAGAGGCGAAAAATGGTAATACTTATCGTCGACGATGAACAACCTATTAGGTCGTTGGTAAGAAGGCTTCTGGGCGACAAGTATATTGTGCTGGAAGCAGCCGATGGCGAGGCAGCAGTAGATATAGCTCGGCGAGATGAACCCGATATTATCCTGATGGATATCTTGATGCCAAAGATGAGCGGCTATGCCGCTTTACGCGCAATTAAAACAGACCCGGTTACGAAGGGAATCCCCGTGGTCATGCTTACCGCTCTTGGCAATGAACTCGATAAGAAGCTTGCCAAACAAATGGGCGCTGACGGATACATAACTAAGCCGTTTAGTTTGCAAGACCTGAAGAAGACAATCGGCAGATTGTTAAAAAGCCCTAGATAGGAAACAGCCTTTCTCAATTATACACACCCTTCTCTATGATTAAATGCTAGAATACGTGCCACAATGGATGATAATGATACCCCACAATCAATTCCACCCCATTGCTACTACTGGATCCGTGGATAATTTTATCATTTTTCTATAAAACTCGATTACACAGTAGTCCAGATTGTTTATCATTGTACGATTGCTTGCTTTGTTCAATCGGGGGTGTTTAAGAGGGACGAAGTCCCTCTTTATAAGAACCTCTTCCCCCTCTCCTTTTTAAGGAGAGGGGGATAAAGGGGGTGAGGTTGACAAACAATCTCTTTGAGCTTTTCTTACTATCTGGGTATAATAAGATATTGGGGGATTTAGATGGCTGATATAAAGAGTGCCCTTGAGATAGCTATGGAAAAGGTGGAAAAGCTAGACAAGGCGACCGATGAGGAGCGCCTGAAATGGAAATATGTCCCGGAAGGAGAAAAGCTGGCAGCTAGATATCTGAAGCAAAACCTAAATCTGGTCGCCGAATTGAGCCATTATGAGAAGAAGGTGCTCAGATATATTAAAGAGGGTGCCTGCGAGATACTAATCAGGAATATCAACCTGCCCAAGAGCGAGCTTGTCAAGCGAACTAATAAAAAGGTGATGGAAGGCTTAAAGACCCTGAAGAGCGATAAAGTCGGCGCGGAAAATATCTATAGTAAGCTGAGGAGCATCTTTAAACACTATGCGGAGCAGGGTGAGCAGCAGAGAAAGCAGGCTTATGGGGGCTTAAAGGCTGAGTTTGAAGCCAAGGTCAAACAGGCAATGCAACAACAATTAGGTTCATTTATCGGGGTGAATATAGATGTGGAAAGACAGCCCCAGTTCCAGGAGGAGTGGCGCCGACTACAGATTCAGCTAGATTCGCAATACATCACGCTCCTGAATGAATATAAGCGGGAGCTATCAGCTATACCCTAGACATAATGACTGAGTATAAAGGCAAGGCGATGGATAGTGACGAGGAAAGGATTGAAGAAGCAGTTAAGCACACTGAGATATTAAGACCGCCCCGGCAGAGCCTGGCTACCTTCGGCACGACAAATATATATTACTACCTGGTCACTGAGCCGGCTTACTCTGAGCTGGTAAAGAGTACCACTGAGACCGTGATTAGAGAAGGCAGAGTAATTGCCGAGAAACCGAGGATTGTAACGCCCTATTACCTTTCTCAGCTTGAAGGATTTAGCCCGGATGCTAAAAGATACCTTGATATGCTAATTAAGACCCACGGTGCCAACGCCGCCGGGCTGCTTTACCGCTACAAAAACGAGCCCAAGGAGCTTACCATTGTCTCTGATAATCTACGAGCGGTGGTGGATAAGCTGAATGATGACATTGATAAGAGTGGTGACCCGCTAACCTCAATTATTAGAGGACCGGACGAGCTTTGGGATGTATCACTACTCAAGTTTATCTATGAGATGACCAGAAGCTCTTTGCCCGATAACCTATTGCAACTGGGAAGCAAGGGACTTTTAGACATTGATGCTAGGGGTATCCCCGTTGATGCTAGGGTAAGGATTGAGGAGCTTTTTAGAATGGCGCAGAAGGGTGAAATCGAGCCCCGGGAACTGAAGGATGAGCTCGACCGCTGGGGTCTGTTTGCGGAGTACGAGGACAGATTCTTTGCCATTTTCAAGAAGGGACGAAGGTAATCATGTATCAAGAGCGAATGATAATACGACCTCCAAGCGAGGCTGATAGTCTTTTACTTCCAGTAACCATTGGCTGCTCCCATAATAAGTGTACCTTTTGCAGTACCTATCCCGGGGTTAAATTCAGGATAAGGCACCTTGAAGATATCAAGCCAGATATTGATGAGGTGGCGCAAAATTATAGCCGGAGCGTGAGGCGGGTATTCCTGGAAGAAGGAGACGCCCTGATTGCTCCCCAGCATATACTGGTCGGAGTGCTAAAATACCTCAATGAGAAGTTCCCCTACCTGAGGAGGATTGGCACCTATGCTACTCCTCAGGCGGCCCTGATAAAGAGCGTTGATGAACTCAAAGAATTAAACCGCCTTGGGCTCAAGATTGCCTATATGGGTGTGGAGACGGGAGACGAGGAGCTGCTGAAAAAGATTAACAAGGGGGTTAATTATGACCAGGTGGTGGAAGCAGGGAGAAAGATAAAGCAAGGCGGGATTACTCTTTCTGTTACCGTAATACTGGGTCTGGGTGGTATTGAAGGCAGTCAAAATCACGCCTTAAAGACAGCCAAGATACTCTCCGATATTGACCCTGATTTTGCTGGTACCCTAACCATACTCCTTGTCCCCGGCACTCCCTTGCATAAGGACTGGGAGGAGGGCAGATTCTCGCTCATCTCACCGTTCCAGTCCCTGGAAGAGCTTAAACTGATAATACAAAACTCCAACTTTACCAATTGCTTCTTTACCGCCAATCACGCTTCAAACTACCTGCCGATTAAGGCACGGTTACCCCAGCAAAAGGCGGAGACGCTCAAGCTGATAGATGAGGTTTTAGCCACGAGGGATATGTCCCGCCTTCGCCCCGAGTTTACTCGGGCTTTATAGTGAAAATAGGAGAAAGTAAGGTTTTAGGGTGAATATTTCAATAATTGATGCCAGGGACCTTGCCGAGGCGTGGTTTCTCTGTTTGCGTAAGACCCTGACCGAGGGATACGAATACAAGATTGACCGCGGCAGCTACGCCGGTCAGCGACGGAAGGAGCTTGACTTTGTCATCGTCCAGGTGAGGAATCCAGGAGCAAGACCGCTAGTACCCAGCGTGCCCCAGGGTGTGCCCCCACCTACATCTATGGAATATGTGGAAAGCTACCTCCCTTACCTTATGACCGCCCATAAGGGCGAGGGTGAGCAGTATACCTATGGCCAATATCTGGAAAAGCAGATACCAAAAGTAATTGAAATGTATAAGGAAGATGGTTTTAATACTAACCAGGCGTATATGGCGGTGGGCGATGACCAGTCTATAAACCTCCCCGACCCTCCCTGCCTGAGGGGGATAGATACCAGAGTCCGCGGGCGAAAACTTCACTTTTTTGTCTATTTCCGCTCCTGGGATTTATGGGCTGGCTTCCCGTCAAATCTAGCAGCTATTCAGCTCCTGAAGGAGTATATGGCCAGTGAGATAGGGGTTGATGATGGCGAGCTGATTGCTATGAGCAAGGGGCTGCACCTTTATGAATATGCCTGGAAGCTAGCCAGAATTACCGCCAGAATGATATAGGAGGCAAGATGAAAGACATAGTAGCCAAAGAAGTATTTGCCAAGTTCCCCAATTATATCCGGGGCGTGGTTGTCGTCAGGAGGGGTAACAACAGTGGTGAGAGTGAAAAACTGCTCCAGCTTTTACGGCAGGTTGAGCAGGCGGCGACCAAGGATGAGTCCCTGCAGGATATTAAGAACCACCCCAGAATAGCCAGCTGGCGACAGGCTTACTCTGATTTTGGCACCAACCCGAATAAGTATTACTCCTCTATTGAGTCTCTGGCGCGGCGTGCCCGGCGGGGTGACCAGCTATCCTATATTAATACCCTGGTAGCTCTGTTTAACTACTTTTCCCTCAAGCATATGGTGCCCAGCGGCGGTGATGACCTGGATAGGGTTAATGGCAACCTCTGTCTTACCCTGGCTAAGGGCAATGAGCCGTTTACGCCCTTCAACTCGGATGTTATTGAGTATCCAGAACCCGGCGAGGTGATTTATGTTGATAATAATGCGGTGATGTGCCGGCGCTGGAACTGGAGGCAGGGTGACCAGACCAAGCTTTCCCCAGCAACAACCGATGTTGCAATAAACGTGGACTGCCTACCACCGGTGTCACCGGATGAGGCCAAAGCCATAACCGCCGAGCTAGCCGATTTGGTCAAGGAGTTCTGCGGCGGCGAGGTAAAGCATTTTCTACTTGATGCTAGGCAGAATGAGGCTGAAATATAACCGGCCCTTAATCTTGCCTTCTTTTATGCCTATGTCACCACTCCACCACCGTTTAACATCTCAGCATAATCGGGAAACGGAGAATTATAAATGGACAAGGTTGATTCAGTCTCAGAGATGGTGGTTCAATCAAAAAAGCTGGTGGTCTTTACCGGTGCCGGCATCAGCACCGAGTCCGGTGTTTCTGACTTCCGTAGCCCAGGAGGAATCTGGGACCGATTTGACCCCAATGAGCTTAATTTTCAGAGCTTTATGGCTAGCGAGGCGGGAAGGGAAAAGTACTGGCAATTCTCCAAAGTGCTCTGGCCGGAAATAGCTAAAGCTGAGCCTAACGCCGGTCACTACGCCATCGCTGAGCTGCATCGCCTGGGCAAATTAGACTGCGTAATTACCCAGAATATTGATAATTTGCATCAAAAATCTGGAGTCCCCGAGGAAAAGGTGATTGAGCTGCATGGCACATTGAAATGGGTTATCTGCCTTGAGTGCGGGCAGAAATACCCCAGGGAGCAAATCCAGGCCCGGCTTGACTCCGGGATGAAGGTCCCCCGGTGCGACAGCTGCGGTGGAATCACCAAGCCAGCTACCATTTCTTTTGGTCAATCAATGCCCGAGCGGGAAACTCACCAAGCCGAGGCTAAGGCTGCCGCCTGCGACCTGTTCTTGGTCGCCGGCTCGTCACTGGTTGTCTACCCCGCCGCCCAGATGCCGCTGATAGCCAAGGAAAATGGAGCCAGATTGATTATCATTAACCTGACGCCGACACCCCACGACCACTATGCCGATATTGTAATCAATAAAAAGACCGGCCCAGTTCTGTCCCAAATAATTGAGCAGGTAAAGGCAAAATTGAGTTGAGACTGAGACTGATTGTCATAAGCCTACTGTTGCTCTGTCTATTCAGCGGGAGCTGTGCCCCGGCACGGGGTTTTGATCGCTCACTAAAATCTATCGTGAAGCCGTATCGCTTCAGTATTGCCAGGTGGGAATCCACGGCTATACCAGGTGAGGTAAATAGGCTGGTTTTCGGAAAGCGAGAAAAGGTTGACAAAGCTCAGGTGGTCACCGGGTATTTCTCTCTGGTTGAGCAAATAAAAAGCCTAGAATCGAAAATAGCCGCCATTAACGCCGGTAATAAACAAGGCGATTTAGCCTCACTTGAAGCTGAACTAAACAGTTTGCAGGAGCAAAGAGCGGCTCTAGCCGACAAGGTGGAGAGAATTATAGCCCGGCAGATAAAAGAGGTTCTTGCTGAGGAAGGCATCTTCAATCCAATGGTTAAATATATAAAATTAAAGGTTAGCTTCCCACCACTAGATTTTAATTTGGAGCCGCCGCCTCACCTGCTGGTGATTTCGCCTAAGGACCGGATAGAGAGTATAAGAGAGATTCTCCTGCAACCAAACCTCAGCCTGGAGGAAATGGAGAGCATTGAAGAGCGGGTTGATAAACTGGGCGTCTCCTCGCTGGTGGTGGAGCTTGGCGGCCTGGGGGCAACATACCCCACCTTCGTCGCCGACAACGCCAGCCTTCAATTTACCATCAATACAGCCACCGAGGAATGGCTGCACCAGTACCTGGTTTTCAAGCCGTTAGGATTGTTATATTTGCTGGATGTAACTGGTATATCCCGAAACTATGAAATCGCCACTATAAACGAGACCGTGGCCAGTATGGTCAGCAAGGAAATTGGCACCATCGTCAGCCAAAAATACTACTCTGGCTCTAAAAACAGCGCCCAGCAAGAACAAAAACCAGAGTTTGACTTCAACCGGGAGATGAGAGAAATAAGAAGGACAGTTGATACCTATTTAGCGCGGGGAGAAATCACCCAGGCTGAGGAATTTATGGAGCAGAAGCGGCAATACCTAGTCTCAATGGGCTACCCCATCAGGAAGCTAAACCAGGCCTATTTCGCCTTTTATGGGACTTATGCTGATAGCCCAACCTCCATCAGCCCCATCGGCGCTGAGCTTAAAAAGCTAAGAGAGCAAAGCGCCTCACTGAAGGATTTTCTGGACACTGTCGCTGCCATGACCAGTCGCCCGGAGCTAAGCCAGAGCATTAGATAAAAGAGTGGCTTCTTCAGTACGCTCCTATTTCACTTAATGAGAGAATAGTTAACCCAGACCGGCAATTATCCTCTCAATCTTGGTGACGTCCAGAATATTAACTACACCATCCCCATTGGCATCAGCCCCGGGGGTTTCAATATCAAGCCCGGCTATCGCCCTCTCTGCTCTGGTGATGTCAAGGACATTAACGGTACCATCGCCGTTGGCATCTCCGGGTGCCACTGAGGTAATGTTTACCGTATCACCAGCCCAGGTTGCCGCTATCTCCTCAGCTAAGTTATTTGACAGTACGCCATTAGATAGAGTTATCGTGCTGCTGTTGCCTCCAGAGCCAACGACATGAAAGTGCAACACCGCCAGAGAGCCGGAGCCACTTACCCCCGCCATGCCGGGAACATTCTGGACAACCCGCCATGTCCCCGTACTAACTTCATTATAGACATCAACTGGTATCGTCGTTGAACCTATCAGCCCTGAGGTGACACTGTCCAACCGCAGCACCGAGGCATCAAAGGAGATATCATAGTTACAGGCATCAAAGCTTGTTACCCCGCTGATGTTGACATTGGCGGTAAAGTCGCTACCGGGAGTTACCTCAATCGGGGCGTCGATACTAACCGGGACAGGTGACGCTGCTACATCTACTGAATCCCCGACCCAGGTCGCTGTTATCGCTTCAGCCAGGTTATTGGACAGCACACCGTTGGACAGGCTTATGGCACTGCTGGTGCCGTCAGCACCGATAATATGGAAGTGCAACACCGCCAGAGAGCCGGAGCCGCTTACCCCCGCTAAGCCGGGAACATTCTGAATAATCCGCCATGTCCCCGGGCTAACCTCGCTGTAGACATCAACCGGTATCGTCGTTGAACCAATCAGCCCTGAGGTAACACTATCCAACCGCAGCACCGAGGCATCAAATGAGACATCATAGTTACAAGCGTCAAAGCTTGTTACCCCGCTGATGTTGACATTAGCGGTAAAGTCGCTACCGGGGGCGGCATTATCAGGGGCATCAATGCTAACAGTAACCCCCCGTGTCGCCGCCTCTGTGACTACCACCCCACCAGCCAAAAGTAGTGCCGTAATGGCTATTATCCCCAGGATTTTCATTATTCTTTTCATTGCTATCCTCCTTTAATTTAGTCCAGCAATTATCCTCTCTATTTTGGTAATATCCAAAGCATTAACATTACCATCCTGGTTGGCATCAGCCCCAGATGTCTGAGTATCCAGCCCAGCTATAATCCTCTCCACCTTAGTAATATCAAGAGCATTAACATTGCCATCGCCGTTGGCGTCTCCCGGGGTTACCACCGACGCTGTGGTAAAGTTCCAAGAATAGGCTGAGGCTAGTGGATTACCAGCAGCATCGGTAATCGTTGTGCTCAGGGTGGCAGTATAAGTGGTGCCGATTGCCAAGTTAGCACTCGGTGTGAAGGTAGCAGTATAGGTGTCACTATTATACGAGACGCTACCTGATACTGGTGCCGTACCAGCCTTAAGGGTAAAGCTAGTGGTGGTGATGGTTGAGGCTGCCATCGTTTCACTGAAGGTAGCGGTTACCGTTGTGGTTACGGCGACACCAGTGGCACTAGCTACCGGCGAGGTGCTGGCTATTGTGGGTGGGGTGGTGTCGGGGGAGAATATAGCTTCAAGAAACTCATCCCACTGGGTATCGGTGGTGAATAAGACGCTGGTCTCGTAGTCGGAGAAGTAATCCCCCACAGTTTCAGGGTAATAAATGGATAACCCATGAGAATTGGCTAGCGATGCCGTGTGCCCTTCGGCAATAATGGCATTATTTACCACCGTCATTACTGAACTGGCGGCATCTCTGACCGGCTGGCTGATGCTTACATTCTGATTTACCAGTTGGGCAAAGTGATAGAGGTCAATATAGTAGACGTAGTAGTATTCCCGTGCCTGACCTCTGGCGGTCTGAATCTTGCTCCAATCACCACTGGCATTAATCATAGCTTGAGCAAAGCTGTTAACGGCAGTTGCCAGCTCATCAACAAGACCTAGATTTGCCGCCGACTGGGTTATGCCCAGGCTGGTACTGTAGGAGCTTATGTAGTCATTGACTATCTGAGTCGCCAGTGCCGATGGTGTCATTGCTGGGTTAGTGGTCAGAGCGGTCAGGGTAGCGGCATAATCCCAGCCGTCACCGGGTTCAGTCTCCTCCGAGCCTACGGCTATATCAGTCAGCGGGCGGCTAGCACTCCCCATGACCTGGTAAGCTACCTCCACCATCTCCATCAGACAGGCATCAAAGCCAATGATATCCAGCACCTTCCCGGTAGTGGCGTTAGCCGCATTCAATGCGCTTCTCAGCTCGGTCATAGTTAGCTGGTCACTAGCCTGGTCATCAAAGCAGATGGATTGCATAGCATCGGTAGCCGGTTTCTCCTTCCAGCCGCTGCCATGGTTCCACAGCACCAGGGCATAGTGCTTGGCGGGATAGTTGGCAATAGCCCATTCAATAAAGCTCTGCAGTGTTGCCGGTTCACCCATATTTACCTCTCCCAAATCAGCAATCACCGGAGAGCTGATAATCGCCGTGTCAGTATCCCTCGTTACGTAGAATCTCTTAGTGCCAGTCCAGTTTCCGTTGCTGGTGTCGTAGCCCGCGGCGCGGTCCATCTGAACCACGATTTTAACTCTATCGGTAGAGCCAGCGACCTCCATCTCGTTCAAATCATCTATGCCGGCACTCTCCAGGTTGTTATCAGCATCAAGGTAAACCATAAACAGCCAGTCCGCCTCATAGGTAGAGGCACTGGCGGCTATAGCTGCCTGAATATTTAGCAGCCCATATCCATCTATATTATTGTCGGCGACCACAGAGGTAGCCGTTGACTGGAGCAGGTCTCTAACATCGGCGGGATGCCCCTTCAGCTCAGGCTTAGCCTCAAGCAGCAGCGCGGTTGCTCCAGCAGCAATAGGAGAAGCCATACTTGTCCCCCGCATCACATAGTAGTCTGCCGGACCAGAGCCATTCAGGTTCAAGCCATCGTTGTCAATAAAATAGGCATTGGCTCCACCTGGCCATACATAGACATCCTGGTCCCGAGCCGAGATTATAGCGCTGCCCGGGGCAACGATGTTTGGCTTCTGTGGTGCGCCACTGTCCACCCTCGGCCCACGGCTGCTAAAGCCGCTTATCGTGCCTACCGTCTCTACCGGGTTGGTGTAGCTGTAGGTATTCCCTTGGTAGTCAGTCCAGTTCTTTCTGGTGGTATAAGAGCCAACGGCTATAGCTTTCTCCGCATCCGCCGGTGAACAGAGGGTATAAAACGGGTCAGGGTTCTGGAAGGCCACTGAAGCCCCGCTACCAGCAAAACCATCAAAGTAGATGTGGAAAAACTGCTGGCTATCTGAGTTGTTGGTGACCTTTAGATAGTAGGTCGGGTTTCCTGATGGCAGATAGTAGTACCAGCCAGCCTCGGGACCGTAACCGGAGAGCTCATGCTCAGTACCCTTCCAGCTTTCCTCTTGACCACCTGTCCAAATATCCGCCAAAAGTGTTTGAGTAGAGTCATAGTATTTTAGGACAAGGTCCTTACTATTAGCCAGACCATCATACCAGACCAGGTTGAACCCAAGACCAGCATTAGCTCCATTGGAGCCGGTAACATTGACGCGGATGAAGCCAGTGCTGCTATTGGCATTCACTGTGCCTGAGTAATGCTCGCTATCACTGGCTTCATTTCCCGCCGAGATAAAAACTACAGCTCCTTTACCAAAGGCATAGTCCACGGCTTGCGAAGTTTCCCTGGTGCCGTCATGGTAATCATCCCAGCCGCCATAACTCATGGTTATGATGTCAGCGTCATAGGTGTCTACCGCCGCCTTAATGGCATTAACCATCGCATCAAGCGAAGCGCTGCCGGTGGCATCACTGCCAATCTTGAGGAAGATAAGGTCAGCGCCCGGCGCCATCCCTTTATACTGGTGGGTGGCTCCCGCTGATTGAGTTCCCCGCCCCACCGCCGACCCGGTAACATGGGTGCCATGACCGCTCACGGTATTGGCAATGGTATTATCCAGGACCGGCCAGTTTGAGTAGTCTTTACTCGCTACTGGCGTCGGGATATCGGCGTGAGTGGCGTCCAGCCCGGAGTCTAGTATTGCTATTCTAACCCCGGTTCCGTCATAGCCCGAGTTCCAGACATCATCAGCATTTATGCTTATCGCTGCCAGGTCATTTTGGGGCTCAAGGAGCTGTTCGGCAGTATCAAGCTGCACGACATAGTCTTCTCCTGACAGTTCATAAAGCCTGTCTATCGGCATATCAGCGACGATAAACCCGGTGGGATATTTCTCTAGCGGGGGTATCCACGAATCAGAGTAGGGGGTAATACCCATCGCCTTCAGCTCATCTATTTGCCCGGCCGTCGGCTCCTGAGCCAGGTGAATGAATATCCTCTGTATGCTCAGGTTTTCTGTCCGCATCCCCATTGCCTGCATCTGCTTCAATCTCTCCGCTGTTGGTCGGACCTGCTGGCAGCGCGTCTTGGCACTTACCTGCATGGAGAGTAGAGCACTGACTTTTGCTCCAGGCTCAGCTGCCGGAAACGAAATTGCCTGGCGACCACTTGTAGAGGAAATTGCGTGGGCACCAGGCATAGTGCTGAAGGTAAACAGTAGTAAGACTAAGATTGTGCCGATAACCCTTGTGGTGCTTTTCATAGTGCCCTCCTGTTTGTGGACAGATGGGCACATTATAGCACAAAAAAAGCCTTACGTCAACGCTATACTTGTGTAGGTGTCTATAAATGCCTCTAATTAACGCTAAACTTGTGTAGATGTCTACAGGAAAATATACGAATGTGTCAGGCGTTATCCTTAGTTACGGCACACTCTGGGGCTCAAGGAGCTGCTCGGCGGTATCAAGCCGCACTACGTAGTCTTTTCCTGACAGTTCATCAAGCTTGTCTATGGGCATGTCAGCCACCATGAATCCGGTGGGATGTCCGCCGGTCGCCGGTATCCACGAATCAGGGTAGGGGGTAATACCCATCGCCTTCAGCTCATCTATCTGCCCGGCTGTCGGCTCCTGAGCAAGGTGAATGAATACCCTCTGTATGCTCAGGTTTTCTGTCCTCATCCCCATCGCCTGCATCTGCTTCAATCTCTCCGCTGTTGGAGCGGCAAGCTGCTTCTCCCTCAAATCTATCTGAAGAAGAAGCAGGGTGCTGGCTTTTGTTGCTTTTATCTGTATCTCCTGAGCATATAAATATGGCTCACCGTCTTGGGTGAGCCTGACGAGGCCGGTAACCTTTATCGGGTGTCCGACATCGCTCAGTGGGTCAAGGCCTGCCGCTTTGCCGGTAACATAGAGCCAGCCGGTAGCATCCTGCACCAGCCAGTCGCTACGGGTTACTGGTGGACTACCAAAGCCCCCCTGCCACCCCTGATACTCCCCTTCAATAGTAACTGCTTTCCCCTCGTAGGCGGACGGGGTCGACCTTATTTCTCCGATGGTGGCTTTAGCTGGAGGGGGCGAAGGAGCCGCTTGCTCACAAGCTATTACTAGAAGGACAGCGAAAAAAGCAGCTAATAAAATTAACTTATATATATGGCAACTGCGCTTTTTCATCTCAGGTCGCCGGCACGTTTATTTACACCGAGGGCTAAGATAATTACAAGCCCGGCCAGTGACAATGAGCCCTCGGCTGGGGTAGGCCGAGGGCTCAAAGTTTTTAGTACGACCTTCTTGTCGCAATAACGAGAATGATTACCCCCACCAGAGCCACCCCACCTAATACCGCCAATAAAATGGGCCAGTTGATCGCCTCAGCCGCTGATGAAGGTGCCGGTGCTTCTGAAGGTGCTGGCGTCTCTGAAGGTGCTGCTGGCGGTGTTGTCTCTGAAGGTGCTGTTGGTGGTGCTGATGGCGCCTCAGGTGTTGGCTCAGGTGCCGGCTCAGGCGCTGGCTCAGGTGCTGGCGGAGACGGTGGAGCTTCAGTTGTTTCCGGTGGTGGAGCCTCAGTTGTCTCCGGCGGTGAACCTGATATAGTTGCCGTCACCCCTAAGTCTGTTACCTCGCCGCTATGCCACGCAGCCGTCTGCCCCGTAGAAACACCATTCACATAGAAGGTTACGGTAGCCCCTTCCGCTATGTCCCCCTGGACAATAAGCTTTGGCTCTAACGGGTTTGAGCTGCCATACTGACCTTCAGCGGTGGTGGTAACAGGATTGTTAACACCTAACTGAACCCCCTCCCCCCTTGCCTCCACCTTCGTCCCTACCGGCGCCGGGTCACCATTTATCGTGACGGCGCCATAGAAGGCGTGGGGCAATGAGGGAACACCTTGGGCGTAGACCGGCGTGGCAAAAAGGGCCAGTAATACCGCCAGAAGTGTAAAGGCAAGTGCTTTCCCTTTCATCTCTTCCCTCCTTTACTAAATAATGTAGCCTAACTATTTGCTACTATTACTATCCTTTAGGCTCTCCTCCTTCTGATGACGAACAAGATAATTAAGCCCACTACCACTACTCCACCGGCTATGCCCAAGATGAGAGGCCACTTAATCTCCAGCGCTGGAGATGGTGTCGGCGCCGTTGGAGCTTCTGGTGCCGATGGAGGTGGAGGTGGTGGCGCTGGCTTCTCCTTCACCGCAAATGAGCCGCTAATTCCATCAATCTCCACTGAATAGCCACCAGCCACATTCTTTGCCGTGGTGAAGACTACCTCTTCACTGGCACCGGCGTTAAGTGTTACCTCCTTGGTTGCTTCTACCACACCATTTATCTTGAGCGTCGCTGTATAGCTACCACTACCATCACCAGTATTATGAATCAGCACGCTGATGGTTACAGTTTCACCGGTATAAACCTCACTCGGGGATACTGAGAATTCACTGGCAGCGAAGGCAGCATTCCCTCCCAGAGTGCTGAAGGCATGTTCATCAGATACCGCCAGATTACCAACCCTATCTCTGGACATTGTCCGGTAGTGATAGGTGCTACCTGCAGTCAGGTCCTCAAGAGTGATAAGATGGCTGAGAACCGCCTGCGTTTTCAGAGATGAGAGCTGGCTTGGGCTAGCCCAGTATTCCACCTGACTGTCACTCTTTTCATCTGTCCTCCAGCCAATATCAGCACTGGTTTTAGTGATATTAGAGACGGATACATCTAAAATTGTCGGCGGCGTAATGTCACCTCCCCCTCCCCCTCCACCTCCACCACCTCCACCTCCCCCGCCAGCTGCTGTAGTAAAGCTCCAGGAGTACTCCGCCGCCAATGGATTGCCCGCAGCGTCAGTAATCGCCGTGCTCAGGGTGGCAGTATAGTTAGTGTTTACAGCTAAATTAGCACCGGGGTCGAAGGTGGCAGTATAAGTGCCGCTATTATAGGAGACACTTCCTGATACCGGTGTCGTGCCCTTCTCCAGAGTAAAGCTAGTGGTAGTGATAGTTGACGCATTCATCGCTTCGCTGAAGGTAGCTGTTACCATTGTGGTTATTGCCACGCTGGTAGCTCCGGACGTAGGTGAGGTGCTAACTACAGTAGGTGGCGTGGTATCCACACCCGTCACACTGACTGAATCCCCGACCCACGCTGCCGGTATCGCCTCAGCCAGGTTATTGGACAACACGCCGTTGGATAGGCTTATCGCGCTGCTCGTGCCGGCAGCACCGATAACATGAAAGTGCAGTACCGCCAGATACCCGGAGCCGCTTACCCCAGCCAAGCCAGGGACGTTCTGAACCACTCTCCATGTCCCTGAGCTAATCTCATTAGTGACATCAACCGGGATTGCCGTTGACCCAATCAGCCCCGAGGTGACACTATCCAGCCGCAGCACCAAGGCATCAAACGACACGTCATACTGGCAGGCGTCAAAGTTCGTCACCTGACTGATATTGACGTTAGCGGTAAAGTCGCTGCCAGATGATGCCTGAGCCGGGGCATCAATGCTAACGGTAACCCCGGATAGCGAGGTAGTAGTAAAGCTCCAGGAGTAGGCTGAGGCTAGTGGATTACCAGCAGCATCGGTAATCGCCGTGCTCAGGGTGGCAGTATAGGTGGTGCTGTATGCCAGGTTGGCACTCGGGGTGAAGGTAGCCGTATAAGTGCCGCTATTATAGGAGACACTCCCTGATACCGGTGTCGTACCAACCTTCAGGGTGAAGCTAGTAGTGGTTATGGTCGTTGCATTCATCGCCTCGCTGAAGGTAGCCGATACCACTGCGGTTATTGCCACACCCGTAGCTCCAGACGTAGGTGAGGTGCTTGTTACGGTGGGTGGTGTGGTGTCCCCGCCCGTCACACTCACTGTATCGCCGACCCATGTTGCCGGTATCGCCTCAGCCAGGTTATTGGACAACACACCGTTTGATAGGCTTATCGCGCTGCTCGTGCCGGCAGAGCCGATAACATGGAAGTGCAGTACTGCCAGATACCCGGAGCCGCTTACCCCAGCTAAGCCGGGGACATTCTGGACTACTCTCCATGTCCCTGAGCTAATCTCATTAGTGACATCAACCGGGATTGCCGTTGATCCAATCAGCCCCGAGGTGACACTATCCAGCCGCAGCACCAAGGCATCAAACGAGACATCATACTGGCAGGCGTCAAAGTTCGTCACCTGACTGATATTGACGTTAGCGGTAAAGTCGCTATCGGCGGCTGCCTGAGCCGGAGCATCGATGCTTACGATGACCCCAGATGCCGAGGCAGTAGTAAAGCTCCAGGAATAAGCTGAGGCTAGTGGGTTACCAGCGGCATCAGTAATCGCTGTGCTCAGGGTAGCGGTATAAGTAGTGCTATATGCCAGGCTGGCACTCGGTGTGAAAGTAGCAGTATAGGTGCCAATATTATAGGAGACGCTACCTGATACTGGTGTCGTGCCAACCTTCAGAGTAAAGCTAGTAGTGGTGATAGTTGACGCATTCATCGCTTCGTTGAAGGTAGCCGTTACCATTGTGGTTATTGCCACGCCGGTAGCCCCAGACGTAGGTGAGGTGCTGGCTACGGTGGGTGGTATGGTATCGGGGACACTCACTGAATCCCCGACCCATGTTGCCGGTATTGCCTCAGCCAGGTTATTGGACAACACACCGTTAGACAGGCTTATGGCGCTGCTGCTGCCGGCAGCACCGATAACATGAAAGTGCAATACTGCCAGATACCCGGAGCCGCTTACCCCAGCTAAGCCGGGGACATTCTGGACTACTCTCCATGTCCCTGAGCTAATCTCATTAGTGACATCAACCGGGATT
>Ga0315296_10000817_pt1 | contig 27938 bp, 25 predicted proteins | sample YL17G14_18_MG_FD_203921 | JGI IMG/M metagenome (GOLD analysis project Ga0315296, IMG submission 203921) | Sediment microbial communities from Yellowstone Lake, YNP, Wyoming, USA - YL17G14_18 | ecosystem: Environmental > Aquatic > Freshwater > Lake > Sediment | place: USA: Wyoming | collected... | reverse complement strand
ACCAATCGTTCTCAACACTACCCGGAAAAGAGACAGCTTTCCAAGCTTGCGCGTCAGAATTTCAGTTTCTTGAAGGCGCTCCTCGAGGGTTTGTCCTTATCTTTGTATGACAAAACTTCGCAGAACTCCAAAACAGCACCGCAATGTTTGCATTGTGCATAACTCTTTTCGCGGTTTGCTGCGAGCCAGAACCCTTCGTTTGAACCGCATTTTGGACAAGTCTTCAAAGAGTTGGCAAACGCTTCAATTTCCTCTAAACTCAAGTTCTGTCCCGCCTTTTTGTAGAGCTTGATGTTTCATTTATGTGTTATGAACCACTCTTTCAGATCAAGGCAAGAAACAAATTTCTGCTGCTTTCCCCCAATCGGATATAGATAGTCGCCGCAAAACTGCAAACTGTGCAACTCTTCCTTAAAATAGAACGAGATTCCAGAAGACATATATCTTTTCCACGGACTCTGTAAAGGGGTTGAGAGAAGGACAATTGATTCGAAGAATTGCACCATTGATTCTAGTGATTATCCTAATCCCGATTTTAGTTGCAGAACCTCTCCTTGCAGCAACTCCGCCGCAGGCCTCTTTTACATATTACCCCGACCCCCCTCTTGTTAACATAACTATAACATTTGACGCTTCAGCTTCCAAACCCGGAGGAACAAACGCTACGCTCATCAATTATCAATGGGATTTCGACGATGGAAGCCCGAAAGTCAACACGCCAAATAACTTGACCACGCACCTATTCACGACTGCCAACGACTACGCGGTCACTTTGAACGTGACGAACAACCAAGGTTCGTGGAACAGTACGTCTAGGGCCATTAGGATTTACGCATTGAACCTCACCGTTGCGACAAGTAAGGCAAAATACGAAAGGTCTGATGTGGCTTCCGTTAATGGAACTTTCATGTGGGTTCCAGGCAACTATCCAGTGATGGAAGGACTTGTGGGGGTAGAGATTAGAAACCCTGCAGGTTCTGCCTTCTTATTTAGGACAAGACCTACGAGCTTGTTAGGCGGACAAAACTGGCAGGTCAGCTTCACCCAGTTTTATGCTTGCGACTCAAACCGGGTTCCCAAGACCAGTTTTAAGACGGGAGAAGATATCTGGATATACGCTGAATGGGAAACTTCTGACGTGAGATATTCTCACTTCGTGAGAACATGTATCGTTGCGCTTGATTCAAACTCTGCCCCAATTGGTCCCCCCTACAGTTACTCCGGTGTCGTCGTTCCCAGCATACCTGGATCTGTGTTTTTCAGAGCGACGCAGATTATAGACTCGGGAGTGATCGGAAACGTCATATTGTACGGCAGTTTATTTTCCGATTTCCCTATGAACGGTGGCTATCCATACTGTCCAGAATCGACGGCGCCATTCACAATCTCCGCATCACCGTCTGCTTCCCAGGTAAACACAAGCAAGTCTGCACTTAGAGTAAGCTCAGATGGAACATACGACCTCTCATTCACATTCCCACATGCCGGCGTACCTATGGGAAACTACACGGTCTACGCAAACACTTACTACTACAATACGCTGGTAAGAGGAAACGTCAGTTTCACTCTCTTTACCATGGGGGACATAAACGGAGACGGCGTCGTGGACATCTATGACGCAATCCTACTGGCGAACGCATATGGTTCTATACCGGGCAATCCGCGTTGGAATCCTAAGGCAGACCTCAACGGTGACAATGTTGTCGACATCTATGACGCAATAATATTGGCAAAACACTATGGATAAAACGGACAAGAATATTCCTTTGTCGAGACCATTGTTGGCAAAACGGAATCTGGCCTGTCCCCCAGCTAAGGCCTCAACATTCTTTTTCATTACTTGAAGAGACTTAGCAGATATCTAGAAGGACCCCTCATTCTATACATCGGAAATAGCTCTTCTTGGGATTTGCGGAAAACCTAGAGTCTCTGTCAAATCTTCAAGGTTAACAGTGGAGCATCCTTCCAGCGTTGCACCTCGGGCTTGTCTTCACGTCATCTGAAAAACGACTGGTTTCCTTTCTCGCTTCGCGTCTTATCCAGGTCTAGAAGGTTAAGGTCCCACGAATACGACGCGCAATGTTGCTTCAGAGATATGCGGACAGCATAATGTCTCCCGCGACATATTACGCAGATGGAGCGCATGTTTTTCTATCAAATCTGCCTAAGACAGAATGATTACGATGCATCTGCCTCAGAATCATAGAGGAATCTTCCATAACCGTCTAAATAGGGCGCTGAAGCACTTTTCAATGAGAGCAAGGAGATTCGGCTAGATCGTTACGATGGTATCTGATTCCAGAAGCAGCGAAGCGGAATCAGTCTTCCCTCAGCCATGAAGGAAAGAAAATGTCAGTGAGAAAGGAGAAGGCACACATCACAATTAAGCTAGCCTTAACGCTGTCTATCATCTTGATTCTTTCATTGCTTCCAAGTGCAAGTCGCTCCTTAGCGACCCCCGGGGCGGGAGCAGTCATTGACATATTCACGGAAAAAACACCCTTCGATGGCAAAGGGGCCAATAAGTCAAGTGATGCTTTTGAGCCTCAAGAGCTGGTCGTTCTTCGCGCACTTGCAACGTACAACGGAGACCCTCAGTGCAATATGCTAGTTGCTTTTCAGGTAAATGGTCCACCGAACGCATTTCAAAATATCTCGGCGGTAGGGGTGGCAACCACTGACGTAAGTGGAATCGGGGAGTTCTCTTTCAGAATTCCATGGCCATGCGCGAACGCTGAAGAAACAGTCTTTGGACAATGGGTTGCCATAGCAACAGCCAACATCGCAGGGCAAGCCGTGATAGATACGATGACTTTTCAAGTCGGTTGGATAATCAGAATAACTGAGCTCACGACCCTGAGCTCTCAACTGAAACTCCTATCAGTATTCTCCAGGCAGGATCTAATAGTTTTCAATATGACTGTTGAAAATATCGCCCTGACAGACAAATGGGCCGTAGTAAAAGTCGACGTTGAAGACGCAAGAAAGAACCCAATAATCCACGTACAAATGGAAAAGACGCTTTTCCCACCAGGAAAAAGCAACGTGCAAGCCTCCTCAGAGATACCGCTTTCTGCAGAAACTGGTCTGGCGAATGCATCGGCTGCCCCGTTTACAGCTGCTCCGGAAAGTGGAGGCAGGCCATATAGCCCACCTATCTTCACAACGTTCACTATTGCTGAAAAAGACATCGCCATAACTGGCATCAAGCTCTCAGCTAGTTCAATCTTTCAAGGCGAGACACTTGGCATAGAAGTCACAGTACTCAACAAAGGCAACCAGTCAGAAACATTCGATCTAACGATCTATTACGATTCTGCTCCCATTGAAACTCGCAATATTGTGGAACTCCCACCTATCGTGGAAGAAGCGTTCAACTTTACTTGGAACACAGACTCCATAACTCCTAGTTCATACAGGATAAGTGCTTCTGCACCCCTTCCTGAGGACGCCAACCCTTCGGACAACACCTTCACCGACGGAATCGTGGAGATAAAAAGTGGAAAGCCACCTGAAAATGTTCATGACGTTGCTGTCTTGAACGTCGTTCCTTCGCCCACAGTAGTAGAGACAGGACAAATTGTGAACATTAACGCTACAGTTAAGAATAAAGGCTTAACCGTCGAGTCATTTTACGTGACAGTTTATTATGACCGCGTACAGATCGATAGGAAGTACGTCGCCAATCTTGCACCGGCGGCAGAGATTCAACTGATGTTCACGTGGAACACAAGCGGCGTGTTCCCATTGAAGTATGTCATCTCAGCGGTGGCTGACACGGTCCCTGGAGAAACTCAAACAGCAGATAACACATTTGTTGATGGGACTGTCACGATTTTACCCTATCCTCCATTTTTCCCGACTCTGGATTGGTTGATTTTCATCATCATAGTCATAATAGCAGCAATCGCGGGCATGATACTGCTATTCCTTCTTTTCGCTCTGGACAGAGCACGAAGAAGACGGACGCGCCCAGTCTACACCGTAATAGCCCACCCACACATATAGAAAGGCAATCTTGCCGACTAGACCGGATAAGAAATCGTCCCCAATGCTCTTTCAGAATTGTCTATGGATCAAAAAAGGTCCAAAATAGGTTAAGTGATTGAGCGCAACAAAGTGGGGTTTGAACAGTTCAGACTGACTTCTTGACTCAGGCTTCTAGAATGCCTAACTTACTTGAGACGTCTTTTGCAAAGTTTCAAGCAGATTAGGTGCTATCCAATTTGGATACGATATGCCAAAGGGCGATTAGCAGGTAAACAGGAACGGTAATCACTAGGAATAGTCCGAAGAACAATGCCACCAGCCATTGCCACGGTCCGCCGAACACAGAACCATATGTGCCATAGGTTGGGTAGCCCAGTGCAAGCACTATTAATAATGACACCACTAAGGCGATGATCGTCCATACTATTGCAATTGCTTGTTTCGTATTTATCGAAAACTCCACACGTTCACCTCCTATTCCAAAGCCTACCTCTGTTTCTCCTACTCCACATCTTTAACGGTGTTCTCTGTAAATAAATGCTTATGGAGAAATGTTCTATAAGCAAACTACTCGAATAGGCAGTCGTCCAACCTGAACAAAAGACATGAATGATTTCTAGATACCAGCGTTGGCGGGCCCGCCGGGAATTGAACCCGGGACCCCCGGATTTCTACGCAAACCCTTCGCCTAAAAGTCCGGTGCTCTGTCCTTACTGAGCTACGGGCCCTTCGTGAGCTAATCGTTCGCTTCTAGAAAGGCGGTGAAGGTGTTTTTTAGTGTTTCGATTACTCTGAGACGTTTCCTCTTTCCGCAGTTGTTCATTTGCGATTCGGATCTTGCACTTTTAGCCCTTGATTTTTCCTCGATCAGCAGAAAGAAGCCGTTCTAATCAGTCAGCGATATATCCGCATGTTAGCAAAGGTTATTTGCCACTTCGGGCGAAGAGACTTGCACGGTGCAACAATTTGATCTCGTGGAAGCATTCTTTTAGGAGATTAAACGAAGAATATGAAGTAGCTAGGAAAAAGAGGCAAGCATTGGACAATTTACTGAGCACAGGCAGGATATCGCAGTCTACACACGACATGTTCGACAAAGAAATCGACGATGCAATTGCAGATGTTGAGAAGCAACAAAAAGCATTGCTAGAGAAAATGGCCAACAAAGTGGTCGAACTTGAAGGACAGGTCAAAACAATGGAGATTCTCCTTGCGAACTTTGAGATTCGCCATGTAACAGGCGAAATAGACGACGAAGCATATCAACGTGAAAACGATCTTCTGTCCATAGGGCTTGACGAAGCCAAACATGAGCTGGAAGAAGTCAAAGAAGCAACGAATCAGCTAGCAAGTGGCGAGTTGCCGCTAGACGAAGAAACTGAGCAGCAGCCAGAAGAAACTGAACCTGCTCAACCAGAAGTCAAGTTCTTGGAAGAAACAGCACCTGTCGAAGAAAAAGAAAGCAGCGAAACGCACGAAGAGCCAGTCGTTGAAGCTGTAACCTGCACAGAAGTAACTGCAACAGACAGTGAGGCTAAGACTGAAGAGAAACAACAAGCCTAACAACTGCTACCAGCCTCCTCCCTTTTTCTATCCTGAAGCTCCAGACAGGCTACTACAGATTTTATACAGGGCCAGTCTAACTCTAGACAGAGTAGGTGTCTCAATTGACTGAAAAGACCACCATAGGCTTCCATGAGAAATTCAAACAGTATGACTTAGGCCATGGACATCCGTTTAGAGGCGACCGTTTTGTCAGTGCAATGGATTTCTTTCGGCACCAAGGTTTGTTTGATGACCCAAGAATCGTTCTCTTCCAGCCACAAGCTGCCTCCCGAAATGACTTGTTGAGAGTTCATGATGAAAAATATGTCGATTTGATCTTTCAATTGGCAAAAGAAAGCAAGGCATATGACGTTGAAACACCAGTCTCTCCTGAAATCCTTGAAGGCGCGTTACTCATCTGTGGCAACGCAATTCAATGCGGCAAAGCAGTTGCGAAAGACACCGCAAGAAGAGCAGTTGCCTTAGGCGGTGGATATCATCACGCTGGGAAAAACTACGGCGGCGGGTTCTGCCTATTCAACGACATCGCAGTCTTAACTGAGTACCTCAGAACTGAATGGAATATGCATCGGTTTTTGATTCTCGACTATGACGTTCACTTTGGAAACGGTACAAGCGACATCTACTACAGAGATCCAACAGTACTATACATATCCTTGCACCAAGACCCAAGGACTATCTATCCTGGGACAGGATTCGTTTGGCAGATCGGGGAAGGAAAAGGAGAAGGTTACAATGTTAACATATCGTTGCCGCCCGGAACAGGCGACGAAACCTACCTTCATGCTTTGAAGGAGATTTTTGTTCCGTTAGCTGAAGAGTTCAGACCCGAGATAATAATTGCAAATGGTGGAAGTGATCCACATTTTGCAGATACGCTTGGAAGTTTGGCGTTGACAGTCAGCGGATTCTTCGAAATATCAAACGTGATAAGAAAGACCGCTGACGAAGTCTGCAATGGGAGACTCGTGTTGATGCCTGGAAGCGGATACAACATACAAATCCTGCCGCTTTGCTGGTATGCGCTTGTGGCAGGAGTCGTTGGTCTAAAAAACATAAATGTCAAAGAACCTTATGCACCCCCCAATGAATCTCCTGATTGTCGCAGAGCAGTCGAAAACACCATCGACGAACTGAAAAAGCTACTCAGAAGACACTGGGCTTGCTTCGACGGGTTCACAATTTCAGGTGTCTACTGACCAACGTAGACCTTGACGCTTTAATAGTCAGACGCTATTACTGTAATTTCACCTACAAGGCATGGACGGCCTTCACATGGATGACATGCAGAAAATCCGGGAGCAATTTCCAGTTACTAAGAAAAAAGTATTCTTGAACCATGCCGCACAGTCGCCCTTTCCCAAACCTGTCGCAGATGCAGTACGCAAGTATGCAGATGAATACTCAAAGCTCGGGACAACCTCGATTCAATGTGAAGACTGGGGGAAATCATGCTTTGCAGAACTCATCGGCGCTAGGCCCGAAGAGATAGCCGTGATTGGAAATACGTCTGAAGGCATGAACATCGCTGCAAACGTGCTTCATTACCCACGAGGCTCAAAAGTCGTTACAACCGACTTGGAGTATCCTTCAGTCGTTTTTCCCTGGTTGCGAAAAAGTCTCGGGGTGAAAGTACATTACGTTAAGAATGTCGCCGGAAAGATAGCTTTAGACGACATGGAGAAAGCTGTTGACGACAAGACTGTTGCGGTCGCAATAAGCCACGTTGAATATGCCAACGGATTCCGCCACAACCTTCGCGTGTTAAGTGAAATCGTTCACGAACACGGCGCGTACTTGGTTGTTGACGCAATACAATCAGTCGGGACCATGCCGATAGACGTACGCAGAGATGACGTAGACTTTCTTGCAGCTTCATGCTACAAATGGTTGTTAAGCCCGCCAGGAGCAGCCTACCTTTACGTGAAGGACGAGCTCATCGAAAAATTTGAACCCCCTTTTGTTGGATGGGCAAGTGTTAACCAAGGGATGTTTGAGACGCCTGATTTCTACGACATCTGGAACATGGACCTCTCGAAGACGGCAAGCCGTTTTGAGGTAGGGTCACCATGCGAAATCAGCCACGTGGGCGCACGAGAAGCCATGAAAATCCTGCTGAGCTATGGAACCGAAAACGTCAAGAGAAGAATCATGAAGCTTACAGATCATCTGATAGTGTCCATTAAGGATTTGGGGCTTGAAATTCAAACGCCTGAAGAAAAGCAATGCCGCTCAGGAATAGTGAACTTCAAAGTAGACGAACCGCAACAAGTGACCGAGAAACTGAGCAGAAAGGGCATAATTGTTTCGGCCAGGGCCAACGGAGTAAGAGTTTCGCCGCACTTCTACAACACGGAAGAAGAAGTTGACAGCCTAGTGGAAGAAATTGAGAAAATAGAGGACTAGGAGTCTAAGATCAAAAACCGTGTGCTGAGAGTCAAATGGTCACAGTTGAAAAGGTCCGCGAAAGCAACAAAGAGCGTTTCGTAAAACAAGTCGAATCCGATGTAATCAAGCATGTATTCGCCTTCTACGACATTCAACATGACCCTGAACACACAACAATCCATGCAGCCTTCGAAAACAGCGATCTACGGGGATACATTCTGCTCTACACAGCGACTGATGTTCCCAGCGTAATTCTTGAATGTGGAGAAAAAATTGCTGAAGCGCTCATTGCCTATGCACCTAAAAGCCACTTTGTCTTTCACACCTCACCAAACCTCTTGCCAATCGTGAAGAAAAAATTTCCGCACGCAAAGAGCTACATTGAAAATTGGATGCTGGCAAGAAAAGAAAACGTGAAATTTATCAGTTCAAAACTTGTAAGGCGCCTCCGCACTAAGAAAGATGCAGCAATGTTTGCAAAGCTTGTTCTCAACAGAAAGGATCGCCCAAAGAGAAATTTGAAGAGATACGTTGATTGGATAACCAAAATGCCCGTTTATGGAGTGTTCAAGGAAGATGACTTGGTCTCTTACGCTGGTTCCTTCATTCAAACGCCCCAAATATGGATGATTGGCGGAGTGTACACCGACCCGGCGCATAGAAACAAAGGATACGCGTTACTAGCCACATCCGCCGTTACGCAAGAAGCGTTGAAGAAGGCTGAAATAGCAGCGTTATTCGTCAGGTCGGATAACTATGTAGCGATCAGAGTTTACGAGAAGATTGGTTACCGAAAGATAGGTGAAAAGCTCTGGGTAGACGTGGGCACTGGACTGAAACCCTGAAACTAAATGGTCTTTTCCAGTAGATCTTTTAGTAACTTTATTGCAGACCACGCTGCAAGTGCGCTTGTTCCTGGGTTGTCTGGGTGGGGATCGTTTTCAAATCTTAAAAGCATGTCTCCATGTTTCCAGGCGACCTTGATTTCATGAACGTTCCTAGTTACTTTAGGGTCTGATATTATCTTCACCTTCACTTTCTCGGGATATACTGCCAACGCCAGAGTTGCTGCGACGTTCATTTCTTTAGGAAAAAGCCTGACAGCCATTTCAGCATCCCCATCAAATACGATGGTCTCTCCTCGTTTCTCTGTCTTCAACGCTTGAGGATTCTTCCTCGTCGTCAGTGTCACCTCATCAATCCCGGCAAGTGCAGCGCTGGCTATGGCATCAATCCCGCCGATTGCTCCTGATGGAGAGTGAATCTTGCGGTTATCCACTCGCATATCTAGAAGGGCGCCTACGCTCATGACTATGAGTTCAATGTTTTCTGCCAAAATCCTGTGCAAGTATTCTTTGACGGCTTGTTGTGAAGCTGCTTCAACGATAATTGCTGGTCCGAGTGCGATCATTTCTTCAACGCTTCTTACGGTCGTGGTTTTGACTCGCAGTGACTTCTGAAGAGTGTCAGCCTTCTCGGGGCTGTAGTCGTAGAGAACCAGCTCATCACATTTTACGATTCCATCTTCAACGGCTTTTGCTATTAGGGAACCAATAGCGCCGCACCCTATGATTCCGACTTTTTTCACTCTTCACCGCTTCCCAACATCACTGGTAGGTTGCAGTGAAACTGAGGTTGTATGGTTTGACTTCTCTACCGTTTCCCTTGCCTGTTGAAACCTGAAAGTCATCAACCTTGCAGGTGCCGCATATGTCCTCTTTGCCTTCAACCACTCTTTTCGCAGTGTCCTCATCTTCAGCGCAGATTGCAAGCTTCTTGATTAAGGCATTCAATGGAAGATGTTTCCCGGCTTTTTCTCTTCGGATCTCACTAATCAAAGCCATTATTAGATCTCCGTGTTTCTCGGCTTCTTCATCCATGTACTTTTTGCTGATATGTGGCCATGCAGAACGATGGATACTGCCGTGTTTTTCTTCCGCGTACAGTATTTGGTAGATTTCTTCTGTGATATGCGGTACTATTGGCGCCAGAAGAAGCAGGAGCCTGTTCAGGACGGTGTACAATGTCTGTTGCGCGGCCTTTTTCTTTTCTTCTCCGTAGATCTCTGGTCTGTAGAGCCTGTCTTTCACAGCCTCTAGATAGCAGTCGCAAAAAATGTGCCAAATGAAGTTGCGCGTTTCTTCCAAAGCCGTATTAAACTGGCACTTTTCCAAAGCATCCGTCACTTTCTCAGTTAGTTTCTCCGACTTGCTCAGTATCCATTTGTCTAGAGGTTGAAGGGCGTGCTTGGTTTTCTCTTCAGTCGCATAATCTTTGAGCAAATTGCTCACGAAGCTTGATGCGTTCCAAAGTTTGATAAGAAAGCGCCACCCATATTCAGCGTCTGGCCATCTGAACGGAATGTCCGATCCAGTGGCTCCGCCGCCAGCAGCCCACTGTCTTATCGCATCTGCTCCATACTTGTCCAAGACTTCCTGTGATCCAACATAATTGCCCAAGGACTTGTGCATTTCACGGCCATCTGTTCCAAGAACCATGCCGTTGATCAGACAACTCTTGTACGGCTTTTCATCGAACAGGGCTAGGTGTCTGACCATCAAATAGTAGGCCCATGTGCGGATGATGTCAACACCTGAAGCGTGCATGCTGGCTGGAAAAAGTCTTTTCCAGTCTTTCTTGTCAGGCCACCCAGCATGCACTGCACACGTTATGGATGAATCAAACCATGTATCTAGCACGTCTCGTTCGGGCCTAAACTCTTTGCCTCCGCATTTTGGACACTTGTCAATTCTTGGTTGTTCTATACGGGGATCTATTGGCACCCAAGTCGGCTCGGCAAGAATTATTTCACCGCATTTCTTGCAATACCAAATCGGTATCGGAGTTGCAAACACTCTTTGCCGCGATATTACCCAGTCCCATTCAAGGGATTTCGCCCAGTCGATTAACCGATATTTCATGTAGTCTGGGTACCACGTGATTTCCAGAGCGTTTTTCTCCACTTTGTCGGTGAGGATGCGTGTTTTCATGAACCACTGTTCCCGTTCAAGTATCTCTATCGGTGTTTTGCATCTCCAGCAAATGCTTACTTCCTGTTTCAACCCCTCTTTGTGTCCCAGGAGGCCTTCACTCTTCAAGTCTCCAATGATGGCTTTTTTTGCCTCGCCTGTCTGCATACCCACGTACTTGCCGGCGTTTTTTGTCATTCTGCCCTTCTCATCTATACACGTTATCACGGCCGAATGATGTTTCACAACGGTTTTTACGTCTGCTTTGTCTCCGTATGTACAGATCATGACAACGCCTGTCCCGAAATTTGGATCCACCATTTCATCGGTTACGATTTCAACCGTTCTGTCTGTTGTGGGTATCTTGACTTTCTTACCCGCGTACTTCTTGTAACGCTCATCGTCAGGGTGAATGGCCACAGTCACGCAAGCCGGTATCAATTCAGGCCTAGTGGTAGCTATCTCGAGAAAACCGCCATCTTCAAGTTCGAACTTGATGTGGTGCAATTCAGCATTTCTGTCTTCATACTGGACTTCAGCATCGGCTATGGCGGTTTCGCATCTTGGGCACCAGTTCACAGGATGCGTTCCACGGTAGATGAATCCTTTATTGTAAAGAAGAATGAATGAGAGTTGAGTGCGTCTCCAATAATCAGGGTCCATTGTTTTGTACTCTGTCGTCCAATCCATTGAGTATCCCAGACGAGTCATTGAATCTTTCATGGCGACTATGTATTGGTTAACGAGTTCTTCACAGAGCTTTCTGAACTTGTCAGGAGGGATGTCTGTCTTCTTTATTCTGTTCTTTTTTTCTACCTCTACTTCTACGGGCAGTCCATGGCAGTCCCAGCCTTGTGGAAAATGGACGTTGTAGCCTCTCATCCGTTTGTATCGTGCGACAATGTCGAAGTATGTCCAGTTAAGAACGGTTCCCATGTGGAACTCGCCAGACGGATACGGCGGAGGTGTATCAATGCTGAATGGGGGCTTTTTGCCGTCCTTCCAGTCAAAGTGGTAAGTACCATTCTTCTCCCATTCAGTCTGCCATTTCTTCTCGGTCTCCAGAATGTCCATTTTCTTGGGCAGTTGCTTCATGATTGTCAACAGCGTCCTGAGGTAAGTTTTAGGCTATGCCTAGGAAAAGTAAATATACGCATAGATAACAATTACCCCTAATAGGTTTAAGGGGAGCTGGGACATGACCCGGCTGAGAGGACGGTAGAACACCGTCGACCCATGGAACCTGACCCAGGTAATACTGGCGGAGGAAAAACCATGAAGAGAAGCTCAGAAAGTGAATCTGCAACTCAATTACTTGCTGAAGCAATTGTTTTTATAGCTTTATCTGCAGCATTGAACAGCATTAAATTGTATCAGTTGCCCTATGGTGGTTCGGTTACTCTTGCCGGAATGGTGCCTGTGCTCTGGCTTTCCTTGCGCAGAGGCCCTGTTGTTGGAACATATGCTGGCATCGTTCTAGGGCTTGTCGTAATGATGATTGAACCATACCTGTATTATCCAGCGCAAGTATTGTTAGACTATCCAATAGCCTTCGGAGCACTTGGATTGGCTGGCATCTTCAGAAAGCGACCAGTGATAGGGGTTGGTGTTGGCATGCTTGGACGTTTCATTTCGCACTTCGTCTCGGGCGTCTTCTTCTTTTCCATGTACGCAAAGGACTGGGGAATGGGTCCTGTAACGTATTCCATAGCCTATAACGGCAGTTATCTTATTCCAGAGTTCGTTGTAAGCGCAGTTATAATCTACTTGCTTTCAAAGAAGAAACTGTTGGACTTTAACCTGTATCCGCGGCTGAGGAAATCAATTCAGAGTTAGAAACAGGGATTAAAGGATTTGACGAGCTCATTAGTGTGGAATTGAGTCTGGTTCGTGGAACATTATGGATTTCCAAGTACTGAAAGAACAGTCTTTGCCATGCAGTTTCTCTAGGAAGGATCCAAGAGAGACAATCTCTTTCGATGTGCGGGACAAATCTTTTCCCTGCTTGAAAACACACTTCAAATCCTTCGGTTGGAAAACGAAATGCATAGGACCTCTAAAGAAACGTTGTGGGTGATGCAGACATGGGAAAGCTTTCAAGCCAACATCTGAAGAAGCTGTTAAGCTGCATCAAGAAAGATCCAATGGTCATAGTTCCTCCTCTGCCCGGATTTGATTCGGGCGTGCACTTGATCGATGACAAGTGTCTGGTTGTTTCAACTGACCCATGCATTGGAGTGCCCAAGAAATGGTTCGGTTGGTTCCTGATACATTATGCAGCCTCTGATGTAGCGTTGTTCGGTGCAAAACCACAATACTGCACCATAAATCTACTCGGCCCTCCAGCAACTGCCCCCAGAACCTTTTATAAGGTCATGAACCAAGCGTGCAAAGCCGCTGATGAAATTGAATTGAGTATTGTGACTGGACACACAGGAACCTACCAAGGCTTATCAACGCTTATCGGCGTTTGTACGGCTTATGGAGTAATTGAAAAAAGCCGATTAATAACTCCTGGAGGCGCTAAAGCAGAAGACTGTATTGTGTGTACTAAGAATATTGGACTCGAAATTGCTGTTAATCTCTGCTTGACTCGTGAAGCTGAGGCAAAAAGGATGTTGGGTATCGAAAGGACAGAAGAACTCAAGAAACTTGTTACCATGCAGAGCTGCGTCAAGGACGCGTCGTTAATGAGCAAAAGCGATGCGGTCCATGCTATGCATGACGCTACTGAAGGAGGACTGATAGCGGCGTTGAACGAGATGGCTGAGGCTTCGGGACTGGGTTTTCATATAGATTTTGATAGAATTCCAATCGCACCAGAATCCCACGAGTTAAAGGAACATTTCCGATTATCAGATACACAACTGCTGTCCATGTCTTCAACTGGCACAGTCTTGGCAGCCATCAGACCTGAATCCAGGGATGCTGTGGTAAGAAAGCTGAGGCGAAATGGAATAAGTGCCAGCGTGTTGGGAGTCTTCACGGAAAGTCCGAGACGCATACTTGTTAGAGGTGGAAAAGCAACCTCCTTTCCGAGGGCCGGAGAGGACCCTTACGAGAGGATCCTTTCTGGGCAACTGTAGACGTTCATCCGATTTCCTCGGACGAAACCCGCTAGAGTCACGTTGGCTTTCTTGGCAATGATGATGCCTGAATCTATTGCAGCGGCAATTGAAGCCACTATGGGCAAACCTACTGTTGCTGATTTCATGACCATGTCGCCCGTCAATCTCCCTGTTGAAGCAAGGAAGCACTTCCCGAGATCGGCCTTGTTCATGATCGCCATGCCTATGGCTTTGTCCACGGCATTGTGACGTCCAACATCTTCAGCGAAAGCTACGGTAGTTCCATCATCTCGAAAAATGGCGGCAGCGTGTACTCCACCGGTTTTTCGAAAGACAGACGCCGAATTCAGTTTGTTGACGCAATCCAGTATCATTCTGGCCTGGATTTTCAGGGTTGACTTTATTTTTGTCAGTCTACGTGTTGGCTTATAGGGTCCTTGCATTCCGCATGCAGAAAGGATTACTCTTCCAAAGTGTCTTGAGAATCTCAGTTTCTTCTCAGCATCCACGCTTGATACGAGCCTCACCAGGCAAACGTCGTCTTTGGCTTCTATTTCCTCAATCTCAGTTATGGATTTCACGATTCCTTCAGAAGCGAGATGCCCTACTGCCAGTTCTTCCAAGTTTGAAGGAGAACAGAAAATTATCGCATAGAAAGATCGATTTATGAATAGGTTTAGAGGCTTTTCTTGCGCCACACAGTCTTTGATATGGCGTGATTCTCTTTTGGTAAGGTCTATTCTAACAATTTCAACTTCCTTCAAGAATATCACTTCTTTAGTTCTGACAGAACGAAGTCAACAATTTCATCTGCAATGTTGACACTAGTGACTGACTGCAGCCCACGCCATCCGGGCTGACTATTGACTTCAACCACCACTGGCCCTGATGGGCTTTCTAGTATGTCCACTCCGCCTATTTTACAGTCAATGGACTGGGCTGATTTTACTGCTAGGCTTTCCAAGGACTCTTCAAGCTCAATTCTAACAGGTTTGGCTCCTTGACTATAGTTCGTCTTCCAATTATTCGCCATGCGCCTCATTGCAGCAACTACACGATTGCCAATGACAAAAGCCCTGACGTCAGATAAACCGTGGTTCACAAATTCTTGAAGATAAATCACGCCATGATAGAAGGCTATGGATCTGAAGATAGTTGAAGCCACCTCTGGATCGTTTACCCTTGTGGCACCGATTCCTCTTGAGCCGAACAGTGGCTTGACTATTACGTCGCCCCCAAGTTCCTTGAATGCCTTCAGCGCCTCGTTGATATTCTCGGTTGTTGCTGTTTTCGGCACTGGTATGCCGTTCTCTTCTAGGATGGCTAATATGTCGTATTTGTCGACGCAATGTTCAATCGCTTCAGGCGGGTTTATGACATATAGACCTGCACGTTGAAGCCTGTACAGAACATCCATCCTGAAAACAAGTTCCTCAAGCGAGCCCCGTCCGATCGGTCGGATTATCAGCGCATCCAGCTCTTTTATGTTAAGGTTAGCTACTTTGGCAAGTGGTTTGTATCCAACATGAGTAACCAGCCGTGGAAAACTGAAACAGGTACATGAAATGCCATGTTTTGCCAAGGCCTCATACAACTGTGATGAACTGTAGGCGTTCCTGTTGCGTGTCACAATTCCAATTTTCAAGAAAGAAACTCCTCGTCCTTCGAATCTGTGAGAAATGCTATAGGCTGCGTTCTTAAAGTTTCTGTGACGTGTGCCACCTAGAACCTGTGAATGTATGGGATCAGTTGCTCTGCGCTTTGGTATTTGTCAGATAGTTTTACGTCCAAGTAGGCACCGCAAGCGTTGTAGTAGGGTGCGCCTTTTCTTGAGAAGAGCGTCAGGATTCTCCCATCATGATTTATCTGGAATCCATCGCTGCAGGGTTCATGTCCTCTTATCAGTATCTTAGCATCGAGGGCTTTCAGGACCTCTTCTGTTATGTTCTTGCCGAAGAGTTTGCCAGCGCCTCTTGGAGAGGGATACACGCCCTCAAAGGCCTCCAAAGGATCGCTCCACAACAAGTCTTCAAGAAAGGTGTTCTTCGGATATCTTTCATGAGCATATGCGAAATCCTCTATTGCACGAACTTGTTGTGGCAAGCCTCCGTGAACCATCAAATAGCGCCCTTCCACTGACACGGAGTTGCATAGATGTGGAAAAAGCCCGACTACTTTGTGGTATGCTTCGATCCATTCTTTCCCGAACCTGGTCTGGAACTGCGTTGGCAAGTCATGGGGAGAAGCCAAAATGTCTTTTGGTCCTTCGTGGTTTCCGCGCATCAGAACAGTCTGTGCTGGACATTGAAGTTTCAGCTGAAGGACCGTATAGTAGACTTCCGCCGAGAACTCTCCACGGTCACCGTAGTCTCCGAGAAAAACTAGAGAAACATGCTTGGAGTTTTCCATTCTTTGCAGGATATCGCTTTGCTGCAGAATCTGAACAAGACTTTCAAGGTCTCCATGTAGGTCAGAAACTACTACTGCTTCTCCGGACGGCTTGATCTTGACGTGTCTTCCTAGGATTTGGAAGTTGCCGATTTTTCCATTCTCTTCTTGAAGCAGCTTCGTTGCCCTTTCGACGGTCTTGACAAATTTTGCAGTGGATATTTCCATTGCTTCTTTTATAATGTGCTGAAGGTTGTTCTGCAAATGAGCCGCCTGACTCACGTGATCGTGACTTTTTTGCTCATGAAACTGAAGATGTTTTTCTCTATTTCGCTCTTGACATTGCGGATTTTGTCAGCTGTCTCGGAGTAGTTTCTGCCGAGAAAGATTTCTTCTGCTTCGAGTACACCTTTGTTTCTCGTTAGATTTTCAACGTGTTCATTCAGTTTGGCAAGGTCTTTTTGCGTTGAAGCGACTTCTTCTGATGTTGAGAGTTGCGCCTTTCGAGCCATTGCAGATTTACATCGTTGTTGGGGGGTTGCCAATGAATTGTTGATGGCGATATTGTTGATGGCCTGTTCCGCTTTGCGTGCTTTTTCAAGTTTGAGCTTCAATTTGTCTTCAGAAATGGATCGCCGCAATTTTTCAAGTATCTGTTTGAGCAACGGGTAGCCTGCTTCTTCAGTTGAAAGAGCTTCGAACGGGTTTTCCAGGTATTGTACAAGCTTCTTGAGTTCTTCAGGTGTCAGTCCACTTCCTGAACCGTGAGTTGCCAATGCCTGAAGCTTGATGAAAGGTTTCTGAAGGTGCTGCAGGTTATGCTTTGTCTCCGCGGTCAATGCTTCTATTTCACTTCCTGTTTGGCTTAGTTGTCCTATCCCGCCTATTGTTTTCAAATTGGCTATTTTCTGTTGTGTCTCAACAATTCCCTTTTCAACTATTGACATATCGCCTGCGACTTTTGCTTTTCGTTCGCCAAGTTCTTTATGTTGTTTTTCAAGTGATGTGAGCTTGTCGACCAGTTGGAATGTTTCCTCCAGAGTCTTGGTTTTCACGTACTCCTTCGTTTGGAAATTCTCCAGCTCCTTCCACAGCAACTTTGCTTTCTCGAACACCGTTAGGAATTTTCGTCTGTCAAGGATGAAAAAGGGTGAGATCCGCGGAAACCAGTTTCTTATGTCAACCTCGGTCACTGTGAACGCTTTTTGCGTTTCTTGGACAAAGGCGCTGAAGTTTTCGTAGGTTACTTTGTCTGGAACCTTGATTTGACGCATTCTATCGATGAACAGTCTGGCTAGTTTGTTGAGCGCTCTTGCTCTGTTGTAGGTCCTCATGTTTCTTCTTTCGATTTCTTTTCCGCTGTTGTCGAGAAGCGTCTTGGAAGTCTCTGAAAGAGTGTCGATCGATTTACGCATGTCGTTCACGAATTTTTGGGCTTTTGCGTGAACTGGATTGAAAATTGACCCTGTCTCGTGTTCAAGCCAAACTCTGATGTCTGTTGAAGAGAATTTGAGTGTTTCAGACAAAGATTTCTCCCATTAGCAGATACACGTGAGGGATATTTATGTTTCAAGCTCTAGCGGCAGTACCCTTTCGTGAGTAGCTACTCTTAAATAAAGACCCCTTTCATAGGTTCTGACAAAACCCAGGTGGATGCCTTGAACACAAAGACTCTAGCTGCAATAGTTGTTTTCGCCGCCTTGGCAATCGCTCTCAACCTGTCGCCGATGAAGATTCCGGCACCGTACGCACCGTACTTGATATACCAGATCTGGGAGATACCGATCGTGACGGCCTGTCTTCTTTTTGGCGCAGCAGTAGGAGTCTTAATAGCAGTCGTAAACACTGTTGCATTGTTTGCCTTCTTCCCAGGAGCCCTTCCGACCGGACCAATTTACAACTTAGCTGCCGTGCTCAGCATGCTCTTGGGCATAGGCCTGACCAGAATAGTCCTGAAGAAACGTTTCGCGGCGCATGAAACCGTCGTCGCCGTCTTGTACACTGCTTCAGGCGTCATATTCAGGACCATTTTCATGGACATCGTCAACTATTCACTGCTCCGTTTTCCGCCTCCAATTGGATACGGTTTCGACGAGCCAGCTATACTCGCTTCCCTTCCTTTGGTGACAATATTCAACCTGACCTTGGCACTCTACACGGTTCCAATTGGCTATTCGCTCGCAAGAATCTTACAGTCGAGCCTGAAAAAGTCTAATCTAAACTTGAACCAGTAGCCTATTTGTCGTATCCAAATGATTTCTTCAGAATATCCGGCATAATTTGCCCTGCCCGGAACACGTGACCAGTCTTCACGTTATTGACGACGACCACTGCCGGTGCGAAGAGGTTTGGATCGATCTTGTAGAAGTCATACTTTGCTGCTTTGAAGATTTCTATGAAAGGTGTTCCAAAGGCTTTTGACGCGATGGATGGGACGCCTTCCACTATCTCCTTTAGTTTATCTTCGTCTTCAAACTTGACAGTGTAAAAGGCTGAGCCGCCGTAGAGAATGGCGTCGTTTGCCCTTGCCATTGCCGTCGCAAACTCGGGGTGAACCGCCGGGATGGGTGCGCATCCCCAAGCACTGAGAATCGTTTTGGAGTCTAGTCCAACTTTTCTGAGCTTGTGGATTCCGGTTTCAAGGACTCTTCCCGAAATCTGAATAGCGCCTACCAAGCTGTTTGTTGGGGTCAAAATGACTGCCAGTTTCTCCGGTTTGACGTGGCAGTCTTTGCTGATTCGTTGGAACAATTCTGTAGACGGAAATTTCTCCGTTTCCAATATGATAATAGCTCTGTCGCTCGTATCTTTGTATCCGATTTCTTCATAGATTTTTCTAGGCTTCAAAGCTAGGGCCCGAGCAGGTCCAGAACCGATTGCCGAAAACGATTCTCCTTTTATGTTCCAACCTGCAAACTGTGAGCCCAAGGTTGCCACTGAAGGATGATCGGTGTAAACGAAAATCGATGGAAGTTCAAGACCGCCGTACTGTTTGCATAGTATTCGGGCATTTCCGAGTCCGCCCATGCATATTTCGGTTATGAGCCTGCCGGCTTGAAAACCGCCCTTTGCGTCGATGCCGGCATCTATTACAGTTGCTCCTTTCCGTACTTTTTGCACTTTCACGTGACAGAAATCGGCGTTCCGAATTATTCCTTCCAGAAGCCGCCAAGCTAGACGGTTTACGCTCAAGGCATCCCTCAAGTTCTTCTTTCCTCACAGAAACCTTTCGTAAGAGCCTAGTTGTGGATTCTTCTGCTTTGAAACATAAAGCTTGCCGTTTCCGCATTCAGCAAGGTCTCCTAGAAAAACGTAGAACGGCCCTTGGACCGTTTCATTCTCTTCGATCTTGACTTTGGGTTTGACGCTGTCTATCGTGAAAGTTGGGAGAATAGCCTGAAGCTTACCTCCAACAACGATCTTGCCTTCAACCATGCAGGCGCCAGCTCTTTCATCGCAGTCGCCTTGAACGTAGATTGTGCCTTCGTGCATCCGAATGCCGACGAATTGCCCCGTGTTTCCGCAGACTTTGATTGTTCCTTTTTTCATACAAGCTCCAGCCTCGCTTCCTACATTTCCATGAACTACTATTTTTCCGCCGTGCATGCCCTTCGTGCTTCCGCGGTACGGTGCAGCAAGATAGTCGCCTGCGTTTCCGTGGATCTCGATTGTTCCGCCTTTCATCATTGAGCCTGCCCAAGCGTTGACGTTTCCGTGGACAGTGATTGTGCCGCCAGTCATTTCTTCGCCTAGATGCATGCCAGCGTCGCCGTTGATCGTGATTTCTCCAGTTTTCATGTGTGATCCGATTCTTCGGACTTTACTGACATCGCCTTCAATGTTTATGGCAACGTTTTCGGAAGGGTCTGCATCTTTAACGTCTTCGATTCTGAACAGGTCGACTAGGTTTCTTTGCTTGTTGCCTTCCCACGCCTGCAATTGTTCTATTTCGGTGATCTTTTTGCCTTGAAAAATGTCTGGGCTTATGCACTCTGCAATTATTGGAAGCCTGAATTCCTTTGCAGGCTGCAGTTTTATCATTTAGACCTTGGCCTCCACGGCGATTGGATTTGGTTTCTTCAGGTATTCATCAGTAACTGGATAGTTTTCATACTCCACTGTCCAGTATTCTTTGAACCTTTTTTTCATGTCGCCAGTTATCTCGGCAGGTTCAGCAACTTTTACGTCAAGCCACATCGTAGCGCCGTCGACGTGCTTCACAATTTCTCCGTTTCTGGAAACGATTTCTCCGCCTTTGATCGTGTATGCAGCTTTCTTGAACGCCTTCCTCACGGTCCTGAATTTTCTGGATGGATCGATCTTTTCCGGGTCGACGTTGTAGATTGCTATGTCAGCATCTGCGCCCACACCGAGATGGCCCTTCTTTTGGAGTCCTAAAGCTTTGGCCTGTCCTGCCCTCGTCATGACTGCAATCTCGTAGAAGCCTAACTCGCGATCTATTGAGGGAAGGAGACTTCGGCTTCTCGAACGCTTATTGATTCTCTTCAAAGTTGCTTCTCTTGCCTTTTTGCTCATGAGCCATGCGATGATCTTCGGATAGGAAGTGAATGGACCTCCGTTTGGATGATCCGTGGTCATGAATATTTTCCAAGGATCCTTGATTAATAGTGCAAGCTCTAAGCCTATTGACCATTGGATCGCGTGAACGTAGCTCTTGCGGCGGTAGCGGAATGGAACTATGCCTGCGCTTGTTTCGGTTTCGACGTCATGGTTTACCCATTTGTTTCCGGTCAGCCCGTAGAGATCGTACTGGAATGGACCGTCGGCAGTCATTGTGGTTGTGTCTGTGAATATGACTTGGCCCATGTCCATGGTGACGTGGGAATGAGTGTTAACGTAGTTGGCGATGTCTTCTGCACCTGACTGTAATGTTCTCCAGTCGTCTCCTTTGAAGGCGCAGAATTGGCAGTGTGTTATGTGGATTACAGGTTTGTCCTCAACGGCTAGGTCTTCAACGCACTTCATTGTTTCCAAAGCAGTCTGGTAGTTTCCTGGTTTTCCGAGGTTGTTTGTGTGGACGTGAATTGTGTGTGGCAGATTCAGGAGTTTGTTCGCTTTACATAGGCCGCGTATGATTTCGCGTGGAGTGGTGCAGAAATGTGGAACTTGGTCGTCGAGGCCTTTGACGTTGTGGCCGAACCCCCATGCTTCCAAACCGCCTGGGTTAACAATTTTTATTGCATAGCCTTTTGTTGAGTCCATGATCCAAGCTACGTGCCGTGCACATTCCTCGATATTGTCCTGCGCTATGTATTCGAGCGCGAACCACCAGTCGCCTAGAAGCGGATAAGTTGCTTTGTCAAGCATGGGAGTATCGCTCAATTCCTCATGCGTGTGTTTTGCTTCCAATGGTGGCATTGAAGGGTTCATTATCGTGGTGTAACCCATCCTCGAGTAACGATAGCCCGTGGTGAACGTGGAAGGAATCGAACGACCCACCCCGGACCGTGTTATTGATGTTTTGACTTCAAAATCTTTGAAGTGGTCTTCCGGTCGCAGAAGTCTTCCAGTGTTGACTTCCGCCCCTGCTATGTGAGTGTGGATATCAACGCCGCCCGGCATGACTACCATTCCTGATGCGTCGATTATGGTTGCCTTGTGTTCGTCGACTCTTTCGACTATTTTCCCGTCTTTTACTGCAATGTCCATCTTTTGGCCGTTTATTCGATTCAGAGGGTCGTAGACAAAGCCGTTCTTGACCAGGATCTCCATCTATTGTGCCTCCTTTGCTTCTTCGCTTCTTATTTGCTTGACTTCGGAGAGTATTCTTTTCAAGATTTCCTCGTCAGAAAGGATTCCTGCGGGTGGATTGACAACTTTCTTGAGCGCTAATGGAACGTGATCCATTCGGTAGGCTGTTCCTGTGGTTTCTATGCCCACGAAGGCTGATGGAAAAACCACGTCTGCCATCTGACTAGTTGCGTTCATGTGTGGGTCTATGGCGATGAGCGGGTTTTTTACCAAATGGTCGACTGCGGATTTTGGAAAGTTTGAGACGGGGTCTGAAGCTACTATCAGTGCTGCGTCTGTTTCTTTTCGCAAGAGTACATCTACAGCTGATGTTTCTCCAGGGTTGTATCGTGGGTAGCCTAGAGAGAAGTCAACAGCGAATGGGTAACCTGTTTGCCACGTGAAAACTGTGTCTGCGCCTGTGACGTTGAAGTGCCCACGCATGGGCATTATGACAAATTTCGTCCGCGTGTTCAAGTCTCGCGTCAGGCATATTGCGATGTCGACATTTCGCATCTTGCCCTTACTCATCGTGAGTCCTAAGCCGAAGAAAATCACTCCGAAATTGCATCCGATCATTGCGTCTGCAACTTCTTCCAAGTATTCCACCGGCACTCCGGCTACAGCGTCAACCTCAAGCTCTTGATCTCGGATCAATGCCCTGAAGGCTTCCAGAAGCTCGTAATCCTTGTTCGGTTCAACTTGAATGAAGTAGTCAGCAACGTCGGCGGTTCTTGTTTTTCTAACGTCCACGACTAAGAGTTTTCTGCCGCCTTTCAAGATCGCGGGACATGGTCCTTTTCCAGTGGGCGGCGGCAAGATTTTTTCTTCTTGCTGCACCCTTCTCAGAGTGCTGTCTACCTTTTTCTTGGCTGTTGCAGCCTTTGTCTTGCTTACGTAATCTTTCCACTCGCTTTTCTCGAATTTTCCCTCCGAGAAGGACGTGTACCGCTCTATGTGCCGGGGATGGGCGCTCCAAGGGTTACTTCCCCAGTAGATGATCAAGTCTGCGCGATGTCTGATCTGCCCAAGCGTGCACGTCGGCAACCCGACCTCTTGAATGGCCAGTGCAGAAGGACCATGGCAAATTGTTGAAGTGTTATCAATTACTCCGCCGACTTGTTCGGCCAACTCGACGCCTACTCGCATGGCTTCGCAGCTTGTGGAGCTCCAACCATAAAGCAATGGATAGTCTGAGCCAGCTAAGATTTCGGCCGCTGCCGTTACTGCCTCTTCAAATGAGACTTCAACCTGTTTCCCGTTTTTCCTGATTAAGGGTTTTAGAAGCCTATGTCCACGGTAGCCAGAGAACTTGGATTCGCACATAGAGCAGCCGTTTTTCACCTTGACCACTGCGTCATCTTTGATCGTCAATTCTATGTCATCGCAAAGGCATCCGCAGATCGGACAAGTCACGGATTTTATGACTGACATGTCATTCCTTCCTAAACTGTTGGGTCAGGAGTTCGCGGAGATTAAGAACTGGCTTTTCAGGAGCCTGCTCGATCTCGGCGGGGATGCCTTTTAGAGAGGGCATTCCGATGTTGTCGGTTTCAGGGTCAACGACAACGTTTGCCCATGGACCGTACGGAAGGAAAATTATGCCCGTGTGTGGGCCTCTTTGAGACTTCACTCCCTTCAAAATCACAGAACCGTTTTGCGTGGAGACGCAGACGTTGGTCTTGTCTTTTATGCGGAGTCTTTTCAGATCCTGGGGATCAATGAAGCATACTGCGACGCTTTCCATGTAGTCTTTCGATGATTTTCCTTGCTCCTTGCCTACACCTTGCTCTATGGTGCGCCCAGTGAGCAGAGTCACACGTAATTTCGAGGTTTTTTCCATCGGCTAATCACTGCTTAACTGTGCAATGTCTGTATCTGAAGAGTATTTTGAAAGCCAGATGATTATTTAAGTTAGCTGATTCAGTGTTCCATGTCTAACGGTGGACTGCTAGAGATGGTTGGCAATCGTTTTCAACGTTAAATCATTTTTCCTTCCATTTTGTCACAAGTGAACCGACGATTATGAAACCTACGGCGAGTGCTGCTACGATGGCAATGTTCACATATGTTCCTTCGGGGTAATTGTATATCATCGCGTATCTGAGACCTTCAGAGAAATAGGTTAATGGAAGTATTTTTGCGAAAGTCTGCAGGTAGCTCGGCATGATTTCGAGTGGGAAATATGTTCCTGAGAGAAACATCATGGGAAAGGCTATGGCATTGCCTATGGCAGAGGCAGCTTCGACGTCTTTTACAAGTCCGGATAGGAGCATGCCTATTCCTGAGAACATCACTGACCCGAGGAAAATCAAGAGTATAGCGAATGCGTCGGGTATGATTCGCACGTTGAAGATCACCCAACCAAGCATAAGCATCATTGCCGTCAGCAACAGATTCAGAAGGGTCTGACTGAGGATATTGCCAATTATCCAATCCATTTTGCTGAGCGGAGTCAAGGAAAGGCGCTTTATGATTCCTCTTCTCTTGAACTCTGACGTGTTGCTTGTTAAGCCAATCACGCCGTTTGTCATTATGAAAGCAGCTGTGACTCCTGGGATGTAGAAGTCTATGTTTGTCAGGCGGGTGCTTGTAACGGGTGTCTGTATGAATTGAATCACGTTTTCGGCGCCTATCAACTGATAGTTGAAAGCGTTGGCTACACTCGTTATGATGTTTCTTACAATCATGGCAGGTTGATCTGAAACGTCAAGCATTATGGTCAATGATGTTTTTCTTTCAGGCAGGCTCTCGTTGTATTGCTGCATCTGCACTAGTCCCTGCTGGAAGGCAATTCTTTGGGAGTCATTCAAGTAAGGCGCGAAGTACTGATATGAAATGTTGAGCGTGCTGTAGCTTATCCCGACTCTGACTTTGAGAGTGCCGTTGAGGAGGTCGTCTTGAAAACCTTCTGAGATTATGAGGATGCGGATGTTTCCTCCCAAGGGGCCAAGAGCTTTTTGCACATAGGACGTGGCATTTTCTTCCGGCGGCACATTGGTTATGGCGAAGGCTTTGGTCGCATTGAGGGCGTCAACGAAAGCCGCTGAGAGTCCGCTGGGATTACCTCCAGGAGTTGTTCTGTCGAGATTCTGGATGTACAGATTGAAATTCGTGGAGCCTCCTGTGTTGCTGAAGATGGCACCGAACACTAAGAGCAGTAGTATTGGGAACAGTATGCTGAAGAAGAGGCCTGATCGGCTTCTCATCCAGTTCTTGGTTACGGCTTTGAATATTGTTATGGCTCTCATTGCTTCAGTTCACCCTCCTCGGTTATTCTTCCTCCTACTACCTTGAGGAAGACATCTTCTATTGTGGGGCTTTGAATTTCTATTTCCTTGTTGAGTTTCATCTCGGTCAACGTAGCCATGACTTGCCACATCTCGTTGACGTCGTCCACCTTGACCAAAACATCAGCGCTCTTGTCCAAGGTTACATTATCATACTTTTCTTGAAGAATATCTGCCACTCTTTTCTCGCCCTTTCTGATAATCAGGACCTTAAGTCCGCCGTGTTCCGATATCAGTTCTTGCGGAGAACCGGTCAAAACGATTTTCCCTTTGTCTATGATGGCTATCCTGTCAGCAAGCGCTTGGGCCTCTTCCATGTAATGGGTCGTTAGAAAGACTGTCTTCTGCAGTTTTTTCAGGTTTGTGATAACGGCCCAGACTTCTCTTCTTGCCTTGGGGTCAAGGCCTGTTGTAGGCTCATCCAAAAATACGAGCTGTGGATCATTGACCAGAGCTGCGGCAACGCCTACCCTCTGCTTCAAGCCGCCTGAAAGGTTTTCAAACCGTTCATTTGTCTTGTCTTGCAGATCCAGAAGCTCTATGACCTTTGCGACATCAAGGTGTTGCCCGTACATGTCTCCAATGAGGTCTATGTTCTCTTTTACGGTCAGCTTCTCCAATGCACTGAAATCCTGAGGCAACACGCCTATTCGCTTCTTGATCTCTTTGACATCGGCGTTTTTGGTGACATCGTACCCAAAGACTTTGGCGGAGCCGTCTGTGAGAGGCCTGAGGCATTCGAGAATTTCGACTGTCGTGGTTTTTCCAGCGCCATTAGGGCCTAAGAAAGCGAAAACTTCGCCTTCATTGACTTTAAAGGAAATACCATCAACAGCTTTCAGTTTCCCGTATTGCTTGATTAGAGAGTTTACTTCTACAACAGGTTTCTCCATTTTGATCCTAACCAGAATGCAGCAAAAAACTAGATGAACTGCAGATTTAAGACTTGTGCGAGACTCAGACCCTAATTTTCGGTTCAAACCTTGTTCTGCAGCGGTTTTAGAGGCTTCATTAGGCTAAGGTCTATACCCGTTGAGAATGCATACTGCCAGAGCTGCTGCGATTATGTCTGCCGTCGTTCCTGGATTCAAGAGATTACTAGACTTTCTGAGCTCCTGATCAAACTCGTCTAAGGTCCTTCTACCAACGGATGTCTCGACTCCGCCGAGTTTCACGATTTCTCTGGCTTTCACGGATATTTCACGTGCCTTCTCGATGCCCGTCTTTCTGGCTATGAACGTATCCGGAACTTCGGCAAGGACTTCCAGAAAGGTTTGAACTATCGCTGCGCTCGGATTCGCAGTGTTCCGCAGATGTTTGTGAAGAGATGGAGTTGCAAGGTCGAATGTCAGGTGATAGTTGTTAACCCATTCTGAACAGATCGTGTCATAACCCTCAGCTATCTTGAACACTCTATAGAGAGATATCTTCTCATCAAGTATTCTTTTTGCAGACGTCGGATCGTTTAGGTCTAGGTCGGGCGTCTTTCCGAGTCCGCTCGGGTTGGCAATTTCTATTGCCGCATACAGATTGACAGCGTCTACTGGCGTAGTTGATTCCACGACAAGCTTCAGATTTTTCCTGAAAGAGCCAACGTTGAAGCTTCCTTCCGCCAAAGTCATACCGGCAGCCACAGCCATCGGCGAAAGTAAAATCACAGTGCCCAGAAGCGTGTTCCCGCCGTGCTGCCAAGCCTCTATGTCTGCCACACAATTCTTTATGATATTTCCAACTCCAACATCAGCAATTTTCATTTTCCCTTTAGGGACGGCAATCCCCCGGCGAGCTCCAGACTCAAATGAAGAAGCTGCGGCGACGGCAGAAGCAAGGAAATGCTCGTACCTGGTCTTCTCAAAGTTAGCCAAGACGCTCACGTTTCCAGGTTTATGGGCACCTGCTTCAAGCAGAATAGCTAGTTCGAGACATCGCATGACATGTCTTGCCGATTCTTGTGTAGTCATCTGCATATTCTTTCGATTAGACGTTTTACTTTGAGAAGTTTTATTAACGTTGTGTAAAAAGCTACACAGCCAAGCAAAACATGACACAGGCATTTGCGCGCGCAATCTGAAAAGCAAAAAGCGCAGAATGTATCTATTAATTGCGAGAGATGATCGATGAAAACCAGAGAAGGGGATCTGCTTGAAACTTGCGATGAATCTGTTTTCGACGTAAAAGGACTGGTTCATCCTCCGAGTCGAGCAATAGCTTTCATTCGCTATTTCCGTGATGAGAAGGGAAATAGGAAGAAGAATAGAACAGCATATGGCAAGGTCTACTCCTTTTCGGAACGCTACAAGCTGTTGAAGGATAGATTCCCATTATATCTTGTTCATGACGCTGTTTTTGACGAAACGCTCTGCGAAGTCCCAGATAGCGACGTCAAGAAACGCCACGATCCAATTGAAAAACTCGCAAGACTAAAGACTGGCAGGAATTTAGATTCACTTGAAGGCAAAGCCCTCGAACTGGCTGAAATGGTCATACAAAAAGCAGACATACCGTGGGGCGCTATCGGAGTTTCCGGC
>Ga0315296_10000816_pt1 | contig 27941 bp, 28 predicted proteins | sample YL17G14_18_MG_FD_203921 | JGI IMG/M metagenome (GOLD analysis project Ga0315296, IMG submission 203921) | Sediment microbial communities from Yellowstone Lake, YNP, Wyoming, USA - YL17G14_18 | ecosystem: Environmental > Aquatic > Freshwater > Lake > Sediment | place: USA: Wyoming | collected... | reverse complement strand
GAACCTCCTCGGGGGCCTGCCCGACGAGGTCCTCGTTGCGCACGCGGTAGATCTCCACGACGTCGTCCGCCACCAGGCGGTGGCCCCTGTGAACCAGCTCCAGGGCGCCCTCGCTCTTGCCGGAGCCTGATTCGCCCAGGATGAGCACGCCGATGGCGAAGATGTCAAGGAGGTCCCCGTGGATGACCTCGTGCGGCGCGAGCAGGAACTCCAGAGTCACGGCCAGGCGCTCGATCACGACTGAGGTGGTGACCGAGGTGAGGGCCAGCGGCACGGCAAGTCGGTTGCACGCCGGCGCGAACAGGCCGGCGGTCTGCTCCATCGCCTTGGTCACGACGATGAGCGGCGGCTCAAGACCCACCAGAGCATCCACGCGCTCGGTCACGGTCGCTGCGGGAAGCGTCGTCAGGAACTGCGCCTCGGAGAAGCCGATGACCTGCACCCTACCCGGCTTGACGTACTCGAGGAAGCCCGCCAAGGCAAGACCGGGCTTTTGCAGCCTCGGGTTGGTGACCTGCCTCGACAGGCCCGTCTCCCCGGCCACCAGGCCCAGCGCCAGGCTGGCGAGGCGGCTCTCGTGGAGGAGCCGGTCGGTTGTGTCGGTCTCGTGCCTGAGCGTCATGGGACGGACTCCACACTCGCCAGCGCCGCCGTGAGAGTCGTGGCGTCGCTCGCCCTTTCGAACGCGCTCCTCACCTGCGGGTTGCTCAACACCCGGGCGATGTTGGACAGCACCTCGAGGTGGGCACTCGGCTGCTCCGCTGGCGAGAAGATGAAGAAGAACAAGCGCGCGAGCCCCTGGTCGAGGCCGAACTGCACGGGCTCCGGCGCCCGGGCGAAAGCCGCCACGACCCCGCCGAGCCCGGGGACCTTGCAGTGCGGTATCGCGGTCTGCTCATCGACCACCGTGGCGCCGAGCCTCTCCCTGTCAAGCAGCAGGTCCACGAGGTCCTGCGAGCGGCGAACGGCTCCCGCCTGCTCGAGGTGTTCCGCCACGTACACGAGAACCTCCTCCCGGGTGCGCGCCGGTATGTCGAGGAAGACGTGCTCGGGCTTGAGGAGATGGCTCAGCAACACGGGGCGCTCGTCTCGCCAGCCTGTCAGAAGTCGGGTGTCACCAGGCCATAGGTGCGGTCGCGGCGACGATAGAGGACGCTTACGCGGTCCGACTCCGCTTCGCGGAAAACGATGAAGTCCTCCTTCGAGCTGTCAAGCTGCAGGGCCGCCTCCTCCACGGTCATCGGCAGCACGGGAACGTGACGGGTCTCCACGACCTCGGGCGAACCGCGCCGCACCGACTCCGGTTCCACCACCTCGACCTGCCAGCTCCCCTCGTTGCCACGGGGCCGCTTTCGGGAGGTGAGCTTCTGCTTCATCCGACGCGCCCGCTGCTCCAGCTTTCCCACCAGATCCTGCAGAGAGGTCGTCCACTCCGGAGTTTCCGAGGACGCCTCGACCTCGAAGTCCTTGCCACGGATGTACGCCTCCACCGAGATCCTGTGCTTCTCCTGCGCCACGGTGATGCGCGCCTCGTGGACCGCGTTGAAGTACTTTGCCAGGCGGTCGAACTTCTTCTTTGCCAGGGCGCGCTGCTGTGGCGTGAGCTCGGTATTGCGGGCGATGAACTCAAGCTCCATGGCCCCCCCTTTCCTCCTGTCTCGACCTCGCTACGGCGGAAACACACCCATTGTAGCCGCTCATACGCAAACGCTACCGCAGGACCCGCCGTCGCTGCTCCGACGACGGGACCACCAGCTCCTCCCGGTACTTGGCCACCGTGCGACGGGCGATGCGGATACCCAGGCGGTTGAGCTGTCGCGCGACCCGGGCGTCCGAGAGCGGATGTTCAGGATCCTCCTGATCGATGAGCTCCTTGATCCGTTCCTTGACCACCACCGAGGAGATGTCGCCCTGGACCGCGTGCGAGATCGCCGAGTGGAAGAAGAACTTGAGGGGGTAGATGCCTCGAGGGGTGGCCATGTACTTGTTGGCGACGACCCGGCTCACGGTCGACTCGTGCATGCCGATGTCGTCGGCAATGTCCCGGAGCACGAGCGGCCGCAGATGCAAGACGCCCCTGTCGAGGAACCCCTCCTGGCGTTGCACGATGGCCGACGCGACGCGCGCAATCGTGCTCTGTCGCTGCTCGACCGAGCGCAGAAACCAGAGCGCCGAGCGCATGCGCTCCCGCAGGTAGCCCTTTGCCTCACCCTCGAGAACGCGGCTCTGCAGCAGCCGCAGGTAGCGCGGCGAGAGGCGGAGCCGCGGCAGGCCGTCGTCGTTGAGGATCACCCGCCAGCGGTCGCCGTCTTTCGTGACTACCACATCTGGCTCGATGGCCTGGTTGTCGTTGGGTCCGAGCCGGGCCCCTGGATGTGGGTCGAGGTGGCGCAACACCTCCATGACCGCGCGGATGGACTCGCGCGGGGCACCGAGCTTCTGCGCGAGGCGGTCCCACCGCTGGTGTAGGACGTCGTCGAACGCCTCCGCGACCACCCGCTTCGTCAGCTCCAGCATCTGAGGCTCGATATCGCGGTCGAAACGCTCCAGCTGCAGCAGGAAGCACTCCTTGAGCGAGCGGGCCGCGATCCCAGCCGGCTCGAGCCGCTGCACGACCGCGATCGCCTCGCTGACCCGCTCGAGCGGCACGCCGAGCTGAGCGGCTACCTCGTCGTCGGGCGTCCGCAGGTACCCGTCGGGGCCGAGGTTGCCGATGATGAACTCGCAAACCGGTGCGAGCTCGTTGGGGACCTGGAGCAGGTGGAGTTGCGAGCAGAGGTCGTCGAACATGCTCTCTGCACGCGCCGGCGAGTTCTCCAGGGAGCGCTCCTCGCCCTCTTCCCAGGCCGGGGCGACGCTCGCCCCGTCGTGAAGGTAGTTGGCGAAGAGGGCGTCGAGATCGACCTCTCCGAACGGGTCGGCGGCGGGGGGCGCCTCGGCGATCGTCGGCTCGTCGGCGGCGACGGGCTCCGCTGCCGACATCTCAGCCGGCTCCTCGTCGTCCTGCGGTGCGGCCTCCTCGGCCACCGCGGTCTCCTCGCCGGCGGCGGCTTCGTCGATGGCGGCCGCTTCCTCCTCGCCCGGGGGCTCGTCGGACATCTCCAGAAGCGGGTTGGCCTGCACCTCCTGGACGAGGGCCTGCTCCAGCTCGAGGCGTGAGAGCTGCAGCAGCTTGATCGCCTGCTGCAGCGTCGGCGTCATCACCAACCTCTGCGCCAGCTTAAGGTGGAGCTTTTGCTCGAGTGCCATCGCTTAGAGCTGAAACTCTTCTCCCAGAAAGACTTGCCTGACAAGCGGGTCCTTGGCCACGGTTTCCGGATCGCCGCCTGCAAAAACCTTGCCGTCTTTTATGATAGATGCCCGATCGGTGATTTTCAAGGTGTCGCGGACGTTGTGATCGGTGATCAGGATCCCGTAGCCCTTGTTGCGAAGGTGGCGGATCAGGCGCTGCACGTCGAGCACGGTGATCGGGTCGATGCCGGCGAACGGCTCGTCCAGCAGCAGGAAGCGCGGCTCGGTGACGAGGGCCCTGGCGATCTCGAGCCGCCGCCGCTCTCCGCCCGAGAGCGTCTCGGCGCGCTGGGTGCGCAGCTTCTCGAGGCCGAACTCCTCCAGGAGCTCTGAAACCTTGGTCGTCGCGTTCTCCCAGGGGATGCCCAGCAGCTCGAGCACTCCAAAGAGGTTGTCCTCGACCGTTAGGCGGCGGAAAACCGACGCCTCCTGCGGGAGGTACGAGATCCCGAGCCTGGCGCGCCGGTACATCGGCAGGCTCGTCACGTCCTGGTCCCCGACCCAGACGGTTCCCGCATCGGGCTGCACGAGGCCAACCAGCATGTAGAACGTGGTTGTCTTGCCGGCACCGTTCGGGCCGAGGAGACCGACCACCTCGCCCCTCTCCAGGTTGAGGGAGACCCCATCCACGACCGGGCGCCCGCGGTAGCGCTTGACGAGGTCACGGGCTTGAAGACGAAGCGGGTTTATGGCTTCCTCCCCGGTGGCTTCGGCGTCGGCACCGTCACCGGCCGCCGCGCCGGAACCGCCTTGGTGGGATGGTAGAGCGTCTCGCTCGGATTGTCCTCTGCCCCCAGGACGACCACGGTGTTGGAGGCGCGTTGCCATTGCAGGTGATCCGCCTTCACCTGGTTCCCGGAGGGCTCCTTGACCAGCACGGGGTTCCCCCACATCTCGAAGAACCCGTCCTCCACCATCAGGCGTGCTTTCTGACCGGTCATGACCCTTGCGGTGGCGCGGTCGCGCAGCGTCACCCCGCCGTCCATGTCCGCGAGCACCAGGTTGCCGTCGGCGTCCATGGTGGCCACCAGGCGCTGGCAGGACGCTTCGGCTTGCGGATCCTCGAGCGTGACGTCGCCCTCATAGGTAGCGATCCCGGCGGTGCGGTCGTAGTGCAGCTGTCGCGCTCGCACCTGGAACTCCGACGCAGGGCCGGTCTTGCCCACGGCCCGCGCCGTGGTCAAAACGTTGCCGCGGCCGATGACGACCTCGCGCTCGCGCTCGTAGTCGAGCCGGTCGGCCCGCACCAGGCGCGCACCTTGCCAGAGCCTCGCGTCGCCCTCGAGCCAGACGTGGCCTCCGCCTCCTGACGCGCTCGCGGCACCCGCGGCGAAGCGCACTGGGGTCTCACCCTGGCCCATCAGACCGGACCGCTGCAGCGTGCCGATGACCTGCCCGCGGGCGACCAGGGTTCCGCCCTCATCGCCCTGCAGCCGATCACACCATGCCGTCGCGTCCGGACCTCCCAGCAAGACTCTCTTGCCGCTTGCGGGCAACAGCGTGAAGGTCCGCGACCGCATGGAATACTCGAGGTCCCCGCCCTCCGCCCACTGCGCGCCGGTCTCCACCCGGACATCCTCGCTCGCGCGCGCCGTTCGGGCCTGGCCCGCGTCGAAGACGACCCGCATGCGGGCAGCCTGCGCGCGGCGTGGATCCACGTCGGCTTGCAGCTCCTCTCCGCACGCGAGGCCTTGCCCCTCGAGCCACTCCCACTCCGACCGTGTCCCCTCGCCGACCAGTCGCCAGGCCTCGAACTCGCGCAATCCGGTGGCCGCGTCCGCCAGCCTCAACCCCACCCAGCCTGTCTCGAGCGAGGGCTCCATGGTGAGCCGGTAGCGGCCCTCCGGAATTACTTCGAGCTCGGTCGTCCCGGCGCGGCCCTGGACGACGCTGCCGTCCTCCAGGGTGCCGTCGAGGAGCACCGAGCCTTCGAGTGACAGCTTGCGGAGATCGCCCTCCGCCGAGAAGAGCTGCACCTCGGCGCGCGCGGCCTTCGCCTGCAAGCTGCCGCGCAGAATGGTCAACCCTTCGGGAAAGCGAGCGAGCGCTCGCTTGCGGTCGTACACGACACGGGGCGCCAGGAGCACGGTCGAGGGCGCGGCCGAGGTCTTGGTTTCGTGCCAGGTCAGCGAGATCCCGCCGACGAGCTCCATGGTGTTCTTCTCGAGCGAGCTCCTCGTGCCTCCGGCCAGACCGCCCCAGCCCGGTCCGGCGAACGTCACCGGGCCGTCGCTCTGCAGCGCCCGCTCAGGCCCGCCCAGCGTGAACCCGCTCGCCCTCAAGGCGACACCCCCCTGAAGCGAGACCTCGGCGCTGCCTACGGTCCTCGCCTCGTGCTTGACCGGGTTGAACCGAAGGCCTTCGGAGAGCAGGCCGTAGGCGACCCGACCCTCGTGGTAGAGCGAGACCTGGACGTCGTGAAACTCGTACCAGCCCGAGCTGAACTCCACCGCCTCGCGGGCCGCGATGCGAAAATTTGGCTCGATGCCCAGGGTGTCGGAGTAGACGAAACCCTTGTGAACTCGGACGGGCTGCTCCTGCCCCTCCGCTACCGCCGCCTCGACCTCCACCTGCTCCGTCTGTGGCTGGCGTCGGAAGTGGCGTTGCACGTAGCTGCCCAACAGGACCGCAACCCAGAGGAGCAGGAGGACGAGAGAGGAACGACGGAGGGCAGAAAGGCGGGAGTTCACCGTTCGACGAACTGGCCCATGGCGCGGAACTTCGCAAACCGCCGCCGGGGCAGCTCTTCTCGCTTGATCCGGCGCAGCTCGGCGAGGGCCTTGCGGATGGCGGTGCCCACCGTCCTGATCGCCAGGTTCGGGTCCATCTGGGCGCCACCCAGGGGCTCCGGGATGATCTCGTCGATGACACCGAGCTCGAGGAGGTTTTGCGCCGTCAGGCGCAGGGCGCTCGCGGCCCGCTGCACCTCGGTCTGGTCCTTCCACAGGATCGCCGCGCAGCCCTCGGGCGAGATCACCGAGTAGATCGCGTGCTCCATCATAAGGACGCGGTCGCCGATCCCGATGGCCAGCGCGCCGCCCGAGCCGCCCTCCCCGGTCACCACCACGACGATGGGCACCGTGATTGATGCCATCTCCCGCAGGTTTCGCGCGATCGCCTCGGCCTGGCCGCGCTCCTCCGCGTCAATCCCAGGGTAGGCGCCCTGCGTGTCCACCAGGCTGATGATCGGAAGGCCGAACTTCTCCCCCATGCGCATCACACGCAGTGCCTTGCGGTAGCCTTCGGGTCGGGCCTGGCCGAAGTTCCTGTAGAGCCGCTCTCGCGTGTCGCGGCCCTTTTGGTGGCCGACCACTGCGACGCTCTCCCCCTCGAATCGGGCCAGTCCAGCGACGATCGCAGGATCGTCCGCAAACCCCCGGTCGCCGTGGATCTCGACCCAGTCGGTGAAGAGGCCCCGAATGTAGTCCAAGCAGTACGGCCGGTCAGCGTGCCGTGCCAGCTGGCACTGCTGCCACGGGCTCAGGTTCTCGGTCACGCGGCTTGCCTCTTCCTCGAGCTGGGCCCTCAGGCGCGCCACCTCGGCCCGGCTGCCGGGACCGCCGGGGCGCTCCGCCTCCGCGAGCCGCTGGCGCAGCTCTTCGAGGGGAACGAGGAATGGGGGGGCTGGTGTCCCGGCCATGCGCCCCGACTCTAGTGAGGTTGCGTGTGGATGGCAAGACCGGGCCGTGTGGACAGCCCCACCGGCCTGCTCACCGGTCGCCCGCCCTCGCGAGCGCGGCCAGGTGGTGGCGCAGCCAGTCGGCCCTCCCCGTACGGCGCAGGATGGTCGACCGGCGGAATTCCCAGCGGCGGGAAGCCGACCCCGGGCTGTCGCGCCCGGGGGATGGGATGGCGGCGGCCAGGCCGGCGGCCTGCCCGGCGTCGAGATCCCGCGCCGGGACGCCGAAGTAATGCCGCGAGGCTGCCTCCGCACCCAGGATTCCAGGCCCGAACTCGACGACGTTCAGGTAGAGCTCGAGGATTCGGCGTTTGCCGAGGCGGCGTTCCATCCACCACGCCAGCCTCGCCTCCCTGAGCTTGCGCCAGAAAGTCCGTTCTCCGGAAAGGAAAAGGTTCTTTGCAAGCTGCTGGGTGATCGTCGAGGCGCCGCGCAGCCGACCACCGGGCTTGCGCGTCTCGACGGCCTCCACGATTGCGTCGAGGTCAACCGGCCCGTGACCGAAAAAGTCTATATCCTCACCCACCAGCACGGCCAACTGGAGCTCCACCGAGATCGCAACAAGCGGCACGTAGCTGTGCTCCACCTGTCGGCGGCTCCCCTCCTCGCGCCAGCGCTCCTCTTGCCGCTGCCAGGTGGCCCAAGGGTGCGGCGGGGGGCCCTCTCGCCACAGGGAGAGGTCCTCGCCGGGGCTCAGGAGCCACACCCCGAAGGCTGCCGCCAACACGACCGGAGCGGCAAGGCCGACGACGAGAATTCGACGTCTGAGGCGCGTCATCCTAGAAGTCGCCTCCGCGCCAGACCCGCGGCATGCGGGCATCGATCTGGCGCCACACCTCCAGCGCACCGGTGGCGCCGTAGAGGCCAGTCTCACGGTTGCGGTCCGTCCCCACCCAGACAACGGTCACCATACTTGGCCGCATCGCCACGAACCACGAGTCGCGCCGTTCGTCGGTGGTGCCGGTCTTGGCTGCGAGACGCCCGGAGGTGGTGGTAGCCAGGCCGGCCGCGGTTCCCCGGCGCGGCACATCCTCGAGGATCGCGAGCACGTCGGCCGCCACGGTGGGGTGAAAGACGGGCTCGGCCTTGCGCGGGGCTCCGCGCTCGAGGCTCACGGCGGGGCGCTGCCCGTGGGCGAGAAAGACCGCATAGGCCCGCGCGATCTCGAGGGGTGATGCCTCCAGCGCCCCGAGCAGTATGGCCGGCGCCTCGTTGCTCACCGAGAACCCCGCGTGCCTCAGCGTTTCAGCCACGCTGCGGACGGACACGTCGAGACCCAGGCGCACCATCGGTACGTTGAGCGAGAGCGTCAGCGCGTCATGCACCGTGACCCACCCCCGGAAGCGTCCGTCGCTGTTCTCCGGGCGCCAGACCTGCCGCCCGACCGGCACCTCGAGCGGCTCGTCTGGCAGCGTTGTACTCCCCGACCATCCGGACTGGAAGGCGGTTCCCACAACGAAAGGCTTCACGAGGCTGCCTACCTGGCGCCGTGCCGCCGCCGCCCTGTTGAACTCGCCGGGGAGGCCGAGGCGACTCCCCTGCATGGCCAGCAGCCGCCCGTCCGGGGCGAGCACCACAACTGCCGCCTGCAACGGGTCGCCGCCCTGTGCAAGATCGCGCAGGCGCGAGTACCGGCTCTCGAGCACCTGCAGCCCCGCCTGGCACCCCTCCCGCACCGCTTGCTGCAGCCCGATGTCGAGCGTGCTGGCAACGTCACCGGTGCTCACGTCGCTCGCCAGCAGGTACTCCACGAAATGCACCGCGATGGGCGCCCGCAGATGGTGCGCCTCGCGGGGAAGAGGCGCGGAAGCCAGCGCGTGAGCCACCGACTCGTCGAGGTGACCCTCGTGCGCCATGGCGGCGAGCACCGCCCTGCGTCGGGCGCGGGCGCTCTCAGGATGAGCGAGCGGGTCGAACCGGTTCGGTGCGGCGATCAGGCCGGCCAGGAGCGCTGCCTCCTCGATGGCGAGGTCTCCCGTTCGCTTGCCGAAGTAGAAGTGGGAGGCCGCCTCGACCCCCTGGAGCTGCCAGCCCCCGTCCTGGCCGAGGTAGACGCGGTTGAGGTAGGCCTCGAGGATGACACGCTTGCTGAACCTGTACTCCAAAAGCGTGGCCAGCCAGGCCTCGGTCACCTTGCGCGGCACGGTGCGGGACGGTCTGAGCAGCAGGATCTTTGCGAGCTGCTGTGTGATCGTGCTGCCCCCCTGGCGCACGCCGCCTGCCAGCAGGTCGCGGACCGCCGCCCTCACCACGCCCCTGAAGGACAGACCGGAGTGCGAGAGAAACGTGCGGTCCTCGATGTCCACGACTGCGGTCAGGAGCACGGGTGCCATGGCACCTAGCGGCACGGGCCACCGAACCGCGTCGCGCGGTGCGGAGGTCCCGACGACTGCGGGTCGCACGGCCGCGCGGTCGAGCGCTGCACCCCTCGCGTTCGCGAGCACGAGCCCCGACGGCGTCGGGGCGAGTGCCACCTCGCCCTCAGGGTCCCCGGCCACGCCCACGCCCAGCCAGACCGAGCCGCTGCCCACCGTGAACTCCCCTGCTCTCGGCCTGCCTCCCGCCGCCTCCGGGACGCCGCGGGCGAGAAGCGAAGCCCGCAGCCCCGCCACGTCCCACGGGTCGCCGGCCCGGAGTTCGAGCGGTGCGCTCAGCACTCGCGTCGTCGGGCGCTGCCAGGCCCCGGAGAGCGCCTGGTCGACGAGCGAGATGCCGTACAGGAGCAGGATCGCCACGCTGCCGAGGCCGATGCCGGCCAGCACCGCGCCCCAGCGGAGGAGAATTCGCGTCCGGCGGGAGAGTCCCATCCGACCTTAATTCTAGGCTGGTCCGGAAAACACCGCGGCGCCAAGAACCTCTCGGGGGCAACTCTCGTACTCTGCAGCAGAGGAGATACCACCATGCTCACCCTCATAACCCTTGCTGGTGTCTTCCTGGCGATAGGGTTCGCGGTGGCCCTGCTGGTGCTGCTGGCCAAGCTCATCCTGCTGCCGTTCAAGCTCGCGTTCGGGCTCGTCAAGGTCGCGGCCGCGGCCACCGTCGGCCTCGGGTTGCTATTGCTTGGGTTGCCCCTGCTCCTGGTCCTGGCGTTGCCGCTCCTCGTGCTGGGCTTGCTGGCGTGGGGGATGCTCCGGCTGGTGCTGGTCTAGGAGCCTGCCCGGGGAGTTTCCCGGCTACGGTCTGCCGCGCAGAGGAAACGACCCCACCTCGGCCAGGAAACCGTCCGTTGTGAGGGCGAGCAGCCGGTAAGCGGCAACGTTCTCGGTTTCCTCGTCCACGAAGGCGTAGCCGAAAGAGCTCTCGCCATTGTCGGCGACCGGGACGATCGTGCGCCTGAGTATGTTCCAGGTGGACGGGTCGCTGTTCTCGAGCGCCTCCACGACGAAGGCCCGAAGCCCCTCATGGTGCTGGGTTTCCCAGGTGAGCGTGACCGCCTGGTCCCCGGCCAGGAAGTCCCACCGCTCGATCCTCACGGGGTAGTCGGCCAGTGGCCGGACGGCAAGGGACAGGTGGGCGTCGGGCTCGAGGCCGACGACAACGACACCCGCCCACGCCAGCCCCTGCATTGGCACGGCGACCTCGGCGCGCGGGTTCAGCGGGATCACGTCGAACGCGCCGGTGAGCGCGTAGCGCACCGCGACCCAGGCCTCCACCCGATCGCTTTGAACGGGGAAGACGGCGGCCGCGCTGGCGTCAACCGAAAGTGCGACGATTCGCATGCCTGCACCTGCGAACCGGACGCTGCCATCCTGCTGCGTAATCGAAGGCGCGAAATCGGGAACGGGTGGCCGGTGGAAGCCGAGGGCCTGGGGATCGAGCAGTCCGGCGACGGCGAGCTCGCCGACCTCGCGCAAGGGTGTCTCGACTCCAAGTGCCGTGAGTGCCTCGTAGGCCGATCCCGGCCAACTGCCCCGCGCGCTGCGGCGGATCGCCGCGTCGCCACCGGCGCGCCACAGCGCCTCCGGAAGCGCGGTGGTCAGGACGTCTCCGCGGCCAAGGCGGTCCAGCCACCCCACTTCCCACCGCATACGCTTGCCAGAGCTCGGGGCGCTCAGGTGCGCCGCCACGGACTGCGCAAGGGTGTGCGCGGTGGAGGGATCGGTGCTACGCCTGAGCTGCCGCCCGACGATCGTCGAGGCCAGGACGAAAGCGCTGTCCTCTCCGGGTTCGCCAGCGCCCAGGACGATGTCGGCGGAGGACGCGGTTGCGTCGAAGGGGTTGTCCTGGATCCTCACTCGAACCAGCTCGGCCTCCCAGCCGCGCCGGCCCAGCATCCGGACAACCTCGGCGCACGCGGCGTATGCGGCCTGTGCTCGGGGCGAGCGCTCAACCTCGAACACCACGTCCCGCACTCGCTCGTTCAACAGGGCCGCGCCCAGCGCCGGCGAAGCGGCGGCAGCGGCAGCGAGCGAAGCAATAACTACCACAGCGCGAGCGCGTGCGGCCTTCATGCAATCACCATACGTCGGGGAGCGGGATGCGTCAAGGCAGTGCGCGGGCCAGAATGATCGTGATGTTATCCACGCCACCTTTTCGGTTGGCCTCCCGCACCATCTGCTGAGCGATTCCCTTGAGGTCCCTGCCGCGGCCGAGCGTCACGTTCATCTCCTGATCCGAGAGCATCGTCGTGAGGCCGTCGGAGCAGAGCAGCAGCAGGTCATCGACCTCGAGCTTGCGTTCCGCGATGTCCACGGCGGGTTCCTGGGCCCCACCGAGCGCCCGTGTCACGACGTTCTTCAGCGGGTGGTTGCGCGCGGCCTCCTCGCTCAGCAAACCCGCCACAACCTGCTCGCGCACCCAGGAGTGGTCGGACGTGATCAGCTCGCTGGCGTTGTTGTGGTAGAGGTAGGCGCGGCTGTCGCCGACGTGGGCCACGGTGAGTTGCCCCTCGTCGTTGTCGATCAGGGCCGCCACGATCGTGGCGCCCATGCCCCGAAGGCCAGTGTCCACATCGACGGCCCCCGTGACCCGACGGTGGGCTGACACAATCGCGCGAACCAGCCGGTTGGCGTTCAGGGTGAGGCGCGGGTCCCAGTCGTTGGGCCAGGTGGCATCCTCGTAGTCCCTGGTGGTCTCGACGACCCGCTCCACCTCCCGGACCGCCAGGTCCGCTGCCACCTCGCCGGCGGCGTGGCCACCCATCCCGTCCGCCACCACGTACAGGGTCAGGTCGTCACGGATGAGGAACTGGTCCTCGTTATGGTGGCGGCGCAGGCCGCGATCCGTCACCCCGAGGGACTCAAAGACCACGGCCCGCCGCCTCCCCGAGAACCATGCTAGAAAGAACCTCCCCCGCCGGTCCCCTTTGCGAGCTTCTCTAGCCAGGCCTCGATCGCGGGGTCACCGGGGGCCAGCTGCGCCGCCTGCTGGGCGAAGCGTGTCGCCCTGGCGAGCATCTTGGCGCGGGCAAAGGCCTTCGAAGCATCGATAAGGATCCTCACGTCGTTGGGCTCCAGGCGTACGGCCTGATCGAGGTGCCGAAGCCCCTCCTCGAGGCCGCCAACCTGCCTCGAGAGGAAAACACCGTACAGGTGATGCGCCTTGGCGCTCTCCGAATCGTGAGCAATGGCCTGGGCGAAGTACTCGTTGGCTTCCGCGGCCTGCCCTGTCTTCACCAGGCCCATGGCTTTGGCGAGCAGCGCCCGTGCGAGATCGCGCGGGTTGGAGAGCTGCTGCGACGTCTTGCTGGACAGGCTCTGGTCGTAGCGGGCGCGCTGGGTGGGATCCCGGAGGACGTTGTATGCCTCGGTGATGGCCTGAAAGTCCTTCTCGGCCTGGGCACGCGCGGCACCCTTGAAGCGGTCCGGGTGTCGTTCCCTCGCGAGCCGGCGAAAGGCTGACTTGATCTGGTCCTGGGAGGCGGGAGGCCCGACCCCCAGGATCTCGTAGAAGCTTCGCCGGTCGGTCATCCCTGCCCTTTCGCTCCGCGGCCCCTGCCCTGACGCTCCGCGCTACCGTCGATGCTCCGCCATATCCTTTGCCACCCGGCGGACTGTCTCCGAAACCCCCCGGTCGTGGCTGATCAGTCCCAGGTCCCTCTGCGACAGTCGCCGAACCAATTGTAGCGCAATACCCGGTGGGGTCTTCGGGTTGAAGGCGAGGCTGCGCAGCACTCCGTAGCGCCTCAGCCACCGTGGCCGCGATGCGATGATGCGCAGCGCCTCCTCGTTCGTCGCACGCATCCCCGCGATGCGTTCGACGTCGATCTCGTTCAGCTTCGGGCTGAGCATCACGGCGCGCACCACCAGTGGGCTGCGGTCCCGCACCAGGAGCAGACGCTCCTCCCGTGTGCCCCGGAGGGCCTGCAGCACGCGCTGGGCGGTGTTCATCTGGCCAATGCGTGCGCCGGCGTCGCGGACCTCCTCGGGTGCGCCGGGCTCGAGTTCGAACACCAGCCTCTCGATCTCGATCTCGCCTCCGGGGAGCTGCATCCCGATGGCCCTGAGCTCGGCGAGAACCTGCTCGATCGACGGCATCTCGAGAATCTCGGAAGGCAGCCCCTCGGCGGAAGCCCAAACGATCGCCTTCTGGAGGAACTCCTCCTCGAACTCACGCACGCGGCGCAGCACTTCCTGGGTTACCTGTGGGTTGGCGCGCAGATCCTCGAGCAGCTCCAGGCAGCCGAGCACCCGCACCTGGTTGGTGATGAGCACGTCCTGGGTCACCGGCGGGGCGAGCCGCGCCACCCACCGCAGCGTCTCGTTCGCGCTCTTGGGATGGCGGATGATCGCCTGCCACAGTGCCTCGTCTTGCCGGCAGCGGGCGAGAAGGTCGAGCTCGAGCGCGTCCGCGTCGTCGACCTGGAGCACGGCCATGAAGTTGTCCGTGGTGAAGCCCGCCAGGGTCGCCTGAGCAGCCCCGGCGACCTCCTGGTCGCCGTCCGCCGTGAGGATGAGGTTCACGCGGATGAGCTCCTCGCGGCTGACCGGCAGCAACCCCTGGGCCGCGAACAGCCTCAGGGCACGCGGCGCCATCCCCTGCCGGATCTTGACGAGCAGCTCGGCAACGCTCGAGATTCCGCCGGAGGCGGACATCACCGCGCGCCCCTGGGCACCGGCGTACCGGTCATGCGGAATCTGGCCACGGCGCCGGAAGCTCCCGCCGGGCTGCGGATCTCGCCCATGTACTCAACGCTTGCCGCGCCGGCGTCTCCCAGCACGAGCTCGACTTCCCTCCCCCCGGCCGGGACCTCCCATGTCGCGCCAGCTTGCAGGAGCCGGGCCACGGGTTTCTCGCCCGTGACGCGGATTTCGACCCAGCACGGTGCCTGCCCCGCTCGAACGATGAGCACTCCTGGCTCGGGTGCCGTTGTGGGAGTTGGCGGCGGCGGGCCCGGCGTCGGCTCAAAGGTGCGCACGGCCGCGACCGGCTGAGGCGTGGGCGCAAGAACTGCGGGACGTCCCTCGTTCGACCTCTCCTCGATGAGCAGGACGCCCGCAACGCCTATCGCCACGAGGCCCAGCCCGACCACCCAGGGGCCGACACGCCTCTTCCTGATCGGCACCGGAGCGTACACGGGCGTGGGCTTTCTGGACTCCTCGAATCTCTGCCAAGCCGCCTCGAAGGCGGGCATCCAGTCGTCCGAGGACCGGCCCAGGAGCTCCAGGTATTGCCGGAGGAACATGCGTGCGAAGACCCGATTGGGGAGCCTCGCGAACTCGCCCGCCTCCAGGGCGACGAGCGTCCGCAACGAGATCTTGGTCCGATCCGCGATCGTTTCCAGCGCGATGCCCGCGGCCGACCGAGTGCTCTTTAGCGCGTCACCGAACTCTTGCGGTGTGGTCTTCGCGGGTGGGCCCATCTGCTCGCAGTTTAAGGCTTGCGAGGCGGAGTTCAAGAGGGGGCAGAGTTGCTCTGCGCACCGGTCTCCGACTTGCGCTGGCGAAGCAGGCGACTGGCGGCGTCCCGCAACTGGCCGTCAACCTCGGCCGACGCCGCGACCCCTGCGATCTCGGTCTCGGAGAGCAGCGCCAGGAGTCCGAGGGCGACTCCCAGTGGGACTTTGTTGCTGCGCACGGCGGCCCGCAGGACCTCCGGCCTCCTTCCCCACACCGGGTGGCGGAGGAGCGCGAGCACGCATTCCGGGTTTCGGTTCGAGTTCAGGAGGCGCAGCGCCGCCGTCTCCGTGAACTGCGGGTTGGAAAGCAGCGCCTCGACGCACAGCGGCTGCTTGTCCGTGAGCAGAGCGCCGACGATCCCCTTGGGCGCCAGCCTGGCCAGCGCGGTGCGCTCGCCAAGCGTGAGGTTGACGATTCGCTCGACGAGCTTGCGCTCGGACTGCTTCCTGATCGCCGGCGAGGTGCGGGGGTCGCGACCGACCTTCAGGAGGTCGTGCCAGCCGAGCCTCGGGAGCGCATCCCAGGCGAAGTGCCGCGGGCAGCGAGGGTGCCTGACCACGAGCTGCAGAACGCGGCGTGAGGTCAGGACCCAGCTGCACTTGGCCAGCCGCTCGACGAGAACGCCGGGGCAGCTCGGCCGGCGCAGCAGTCGGGTCAACTCCCCTTCGCCGGGTTCCCCGCCGGAGTCCAGGAGTTCCAGGACCGCCACCACCTCGGGGTCGAGCCGCTGAGGCACAAAAGCATGTTAGCGCAGGCGATCCCGGGCGCCGACGATGCTCGTCGGCTTTCGCTCCTAGGGTCTGCTGTCGTCAGCCTCGGGACGCCCCAAAATGGCGAGCACACGCTCCTTCCCCCGCTCGAGAAGCTCGCGTGTGCGCGCCTCCATCACCAGTCGCAGGAGCGGCTCGGTGTTGGAGGGGCGGACGTTGAACCACCAGTCCGGATACTCGACACTGATGCCGTCAAGGTAGTCGATGGCACCATCGTGGAACACCTCGGCAAGGGTGCGGATCATGCCCGCCTTGTCCTCGACGTGGAAATTGACCTCGCCGGTGCAGGCGTAGCGGCGCAGCGGCGCCAGGAGCTCGGAGAGGGGCTTGCCGGCCCGCCGCAGGACGTTCAGCACCTCAATTGCCGTGATCAGGGAGGAGTCGGCGAAGTAGTTCTCGCGGTAGTAGAAGTGCCCGGCAAGCTCGCCCCCGAACGGGCTGTCGATGCGTCGCATCGTGGCCTTCATGAAAGAGTGCCCGACCCGCTCGCGCACCGGCTTTCCACCGGCCGCAAGGATCTCCTCGCGCGTCACCCACGAGGACCGGATGTCGTACACGATCGCGGCCCCGGGATAGCGCTCGAGTATCGGCCTGGCGAGCAGCGCGGTCACCATGTCCGCACCCACGATCTCGCACCGGTCGTCGACCAGGATCGTGCGGTCGGCGTCCCCGTCGAAGGCGATTCCAAGGGCGCAGCCCTTCTCGCACACCGCGTCCTGCAGGTCGCGCAGGTTCTCCGGCTTGAGCGGGTTGGCCTCGTGGTTGGGGAAGCTCCCGTCGAGCCCGAAGAAGAGTGGGACCAGGTCGAGGTTCAGCTCCTCGAGCAAGCCCCGGTAGAGCGTTGCCATCCCGTTGGCCACGTCCACCGCCACCTTCAGCCGAGGCTCCCGCCCGCGCACGAAGGAGAGCACGTGCTCGCGGTACGCGGCCCAGATGTCGAGGCGCTCGATCGGTGCCCGGGCCGGCGACGGGGCGACCGGCTGCTCGCGCACCAGCGTCTCGAGCGTGGCGATCCCGGTGTCGCTGCTGACCGGGATGGCGTCCCGCCGTGACAGTTTGAGGCCGCTGTACTGTGCAGGGTTGTGACTGGCCGTGACCTGAATGCCGCCCGAGGTCCCGAGATGCCCGATCGCGAAGTAGTTCATCGGTGTTGTGGCGAGGCCGATGTGGACGACGGAGAGGCCTGCGGCGCGCAGCCCTGCGCAGACGGCGTCCGCCATCGGAGGTGAGGACGACCGCATGTCGTGGCTGACCACGACGCGCTCCCCTCTCGCGATGTCCTCCGCGTCCAGGATCGCGCGGAAGTGGAAGCCGACCGCGTAGGCGAGCTTCTCGTCGAGCTCACCCGGGTAGACACCGCGGATGTCGTAGGCCTTGAAGACGCCGCTCATGCCAACCTCCGAGGCGGCAGGATAGCCCAGCTGCCGGTACGTGGCCATCCGGGTCCGAAGGTCGCGGGGGCGGGTACACTTGCGCGATGGTGACCCGAGCGCCCACTCCTGCCTGGGCCTGGTGCGGCGGTCGGCTCGTGGCGTTCGCCGAGGCCCGCGTGCCGCTCGAGGACCGCGGCCTGCAGTTCGGAGAAAGCCTCTACGAGGTGATCGCGGTCGTCCGCGGCGAGCCTTTCCGCCTCTCGGACCACGTCGAGAGGATGCGCAACGGGGCCCGGGAGATCGGCCTCGCAGCGGGTGTCCCCGAGGTTTCGGAGTGGAGGGCAATGATCGCGGAGCTCCACCGCAGGGAGCCTCACTCCACCGCCATACTCTACGCGCAGGTCACGGGCGGGACCGCCCCGCGCTCCCACGTGCCAGCAGAGAACCCGGAGCCGTTCTTCTTCGCCTACCTGCGGGCCTATGCCTTCCCGAAACCGGCCGAGATCGCCCGCGGCATCGCCGCCGTCACCTTCCCCGATCCTCGGTGGCAGCGGCGGGACCTCAAGACCGTCATGCTGATGCCGGCGGTGCTGGCTCGGAAGGAAGCCCTGGCGCGGGGCGCCGAGGAGGCCATTTTCGTCGGGCAGGACGGGTTCGTGAACGAGGGCGCCGTGAGCACCCTCTTCGCCGTCCACGACGGGACCGTGGCCTCGCCCCCGGCCGACCAGCGCATCCTCGAGGGGGTCAGCACCAGGGTCATCGGTGAGGTCTGCCGGCAACTCGGCGTGGCGTTTTCGGTCCGCCCCCTCCCTTTGAGCGATCTCCGGACCGCCGACGAGATCTTCATCGCCTCCACGACGGTCCTGCTCATGCCGGTCGTTCGCCTGGACGGCCAAACGGTGGGCAACGGCGCGCCCGGGGCCGTAACACTCCGGCTCGCCGACGGCTTCCAGCGCGTTTTCTGGGGGCAAGAAGGTCCCCCCTCTAGGGAACGGGGATCTCTTGCGGGGCCGGTCTAGGACCCGAGGCCACCGTCCACGCGGAGCGTGGCACCTGTGATGTACGACGCAGCGTCCGAGAGCAGGAAGGCCACGACGCGCGCGACCTCGCGCGGCTGGCCGAACCGGCCCAGCGGCACTTTCGCGACCGCCCGAGCGCGGCGTTCATCGCTCAGCGCCGCGACCAGGTCCGTCTCGATCCAGCCGGGGATCACGGCGTTAACCGTGACCCCGAACCGGCCTACCTCACGCGCCAGCGCCTTCGTGAACGCGTGCAGGCCACCCTTAGCGGCGGCGTAGTTGACCTGCCCGGCCTGACCCAAGAGGCCGGACAGGGAGCCGACGTTGACGACGCGCCCGCGGCTGGCGTGAAGCATCGGCCGCAGGCAACCCCTCGTCAGGTGATAGGCCGCCGAGAGCACCGTGTCGATGACGACGTCCCAACGCTCTCTCTCCATCAGCAGGAAGTGCCCGTCACGCAGGGTCGCAGCGTTGTTGACGACGGCGTAGAGCGTCTCGCCTGCGACCTCGGACAGGAGGGTGTCCACGGCCCGCGAGTCGGTGACGTCGCAACGGTGCGCGAGCGCAACGCCGCCGCATTCGCCCACGGCCCGAAGCACTTCTGCCGCGGCGTCCTCGCGGGAGCGGTAGAGGAAGTGCACGCGGTATCCCTCCTCCGCGAGGAGCTCCACGATCGCGCGGCCGATGCCGCGCGACCCGCCGCTGACCACGACGCTCAGCATGCACTCACCGTCTTCCATCGGACCGACCCCGCACCGGGAAGACCGCCTCGAGACGCCGCGGACCGGCCAGGTGCCCGTCGGGAAGCCGCCACCCTCCTTCGGGGGAGAGACGCGCCCCGTGGACTCCAGAGTAGAACGGTTGGCGAGACGACCGCAAACGCCTCTTTCAACTGGTGCTCCGTCGCGAGCCGGCCAGGTCCCGTCTCCCCGAGGCCTTCCTGACCTTTCCAGCCATGCTCTCGCGGCCTCGCCGCTTGCTAGCCGGCCTCCACGGACAGCCGCTCGAGGACGGAAGGCGTGCTCACCAGCCGTCGCCATGCCTCCGGTCCCGGGTCGACTCGCAGGTCGCCCTCATCGACCTTGAAGCGCACGGCCGAGAGCAGGATGTGCACGGTGTCGAAGACCGGGCGGTAGTGGGAGACCGCGCCCTCGTAGATGACGCGCACGGGCACGTGAGCGAAGCGGGTCTGCAGTTTTCCCGCCCGAACGAGGATCTCGGTGTCCGCGGAGTAGCGGTTTCCGACCAGGCCCATCCGCCGCAGGTGTCCCGCGGAGACGAGGCGGTACCCGCACTGCGAGTCCTCAAGTGGAAAGCCGGTCATGAGCTGAAGGGCCCGGGTGCCGATGAAATTGGTCCAGAACCGCTTGGCCGGGATCGCCTCCCGGTCCCAGAGGCGGTTGCCCAGCACGAACTCCGCCTCGTCGGCCGCTTCCAGGAAGCCCGGGGCGTCCTCCGGATCGTGCTGGCCGTCGGCGTCCAGCATGAGAACGTGGCCGTAGTGCTCTCCGAGAAGGACCGCAAGACCGGAGCGGAGCGCCGGGCCCTTGCCGCGGTTTTCCTCGTGCACCACCACGCGCGCCCCGGCTTCCCTCGCGACCGCTGCGGTGCCGTCGCTCGAACCGTCATCGACCACCAGGACGTCGGGGACGTAGCGTCGGATGCCACGCACGACTCGACCGACGCGGTCGGAACAGTTGTAGGCGGGGATGAGGGCGGCGATCGCAGCCATCAGAGAAAATCGAGTCTAGCACCACCGGCACTATGCTCCGGCCTCGCGGGATCCCTCGTAGAGGTCGAAGCGCAACAGGCGGCACTCGATGGGGCCGTTGAAAAGGACGATTCGGCGGGTGGCTCGCAGGCCGATCGACTTCGCGAGCTCCACGTTGCCCACGAGCAGCCAGGCGGTGGCGCCGGCCGCGCGCCGCTTCAGGGCATCCCCGAGTTCGCCGTAGAGCGCGGTCAGTTCGGCGGGATCGCCCAGGCGCTCACCGTACGGCGGGTTCGTCACGATCACTGCTCCCGGCCCCGGGAGGACGAGATTGCGTGCGTCCCTCGCCTCGACCTTGACGGCATCCCCGACCCCCGCCTCCTTTGCATTGCGGCGCGCCGCCGCCACTGCCCGCGGCTCGTTGTCGCTGGCCACGATCGCGGCGGTCGCCGGCCGTCTCAGCAGTCGCGCCGCCTCTCGTGCCTCCGCCAGGCGCGCCGGTTGGTGATCGCGCCAGCGCTCGCAGGCAAAGCCCCGCCGAGATCCCGGCGCCGTGCGGGTCGCAATGAGCGCCGCCTCGATGGCGATGGTCCCGGTCCCGGCCATCGGGTCGAGGAGCGGCCGGCTCCCGTCATAGCCCGCCAGGAGCAGGACGCCCGCCGCGAGGGCTTCGGACAGCGGGGCCGGCCCGCCCCGGGGCCGGTAGCCGCGGTGCGACAGCGGTTCCCCGCTGCTGTCCAGGGCGAGCCCTGCACGCTCGCCGGCGAGGTGCACGTGGATGCGGACGTCGGCACCTCTCCTGTCCACGTCCGGCCGGGAGCCCAGGCGCGATCGCAGCCGGTCCACCACGGCGTCCTTCACGGTGAGGCTGGCGAAGCCCGTGTTGCGGAATGCCTGCGCCTTCCCTGCGGACTCCACCGCGATGGTCTGGCCGCGCGTCACGACGTCCTCCCAGGGGACCTCGCTCGCCAGTGCGTACAGGGCCTCCTTGCTGCCGGCCGGCCCTTCGGCCAGCTGGCGCAGGACCCTCGTCGCGGCGCGCAGCCGGAGGTTTGCACGGTAGACGGCGTCGAGGTCGCCGCGAAAGCTCACGATCCCGCGCCCGGGGGTCGCCTCGCCGTGACCCAGCTCCGCCAGTTCGCCCCGCAAGACCTCCTCGAGCCCGCGAGAGCACGTCGCGACCAGGGGCCAGGTGGGGAGGCTACGAGCTGGTGGCAGGGGCGACACCCATCCGTCGCTTGTCGATGTACATTCGCGCGTCGGCCTCATGGAGCGCCGCGGTGGCGTCGTCGCCGGTTGCCAGCAGCGCGACGCCCACGGCGATCCCGCACGTCGGGATGTCCCCCTCGGGCTGGGCCAACTGGCTGCAGAGCTGCGCGACGCGTCGCCCGGATCCGTCGATGTCGAGGCCGGGGGCGAGCACGAGGAACTCGTCACCCCCCCAGCGGAAGAGCGCGTCCTCCGCCCGGAAGCACTGCGTGAGGACGCGGGCGAACCGCCGCAGGCAGGCGTCACCGACGCTGTGACCGAGGCGGTCGTTGATGCTCTTGAAGTTGTTGATGTCCAGGAAGATGATGGCGGCCCCGGCGGTCTCGACCCGGGCCAGCTCGCGCCGGAAGCCGCGCCGGTTCATCAGCGAGGTCAGCGGGTCGAGGTCCACCAGCTGCCTTAGCCGCTCCTGCGAGGCCACCAGCTCTTCGTTGGCGTAGCGCAGCTCCTCAACGATGCGGTCCTGCAGCGCAACGAGGCTCGCGAGCGCGATGAGCAGCTCGGCCACCGCGTCGAAGAACGACGAGTAGCGGACGTAGTTGAAGAGAACCGGGGCTCCCCAGATCTGGGGAGCCAGGCTCGGGACGTACTGGAGGAACACCAGCCCCTCCACGAGGAACGCCACACCCAGCCAGCGCGACCGCTCACCGCGGGGCTTGCGCAGGACCCACACCCCAGCGGTCGTCATCAACACGCCCACGAGCAGGCTCTGGGCGACCTGTGCGTACGCCAGCTGGCTGGCGAGGACACCCATCGTCAGGCCCCAGACGCCGACGATCAGCGCGACCTGCTTGGGCCGCAGCCAGTCCTCCACGCTCGAACGGAAGTGGTGACGTGTGCCGGCGACCAGCAGCAGCACGAAGAGGGTCTTGGCGGCGGCGTAGACGCCGGTCGCCACCGGCGGCATCGTGCGCCCGACGAATCCCATTGCGTAGACGAAGACACTGAGGAGGGCAACGGCATCGGCGATCCACGCCGCCGCCCACAGCCTGACCTCCTCCAGCTTGGAGGTGCGCGAGAGAAAGAGGAAGAAGATGGCGATGACCGATACCACGGCCAGTTGCAGACCTATCGACCAGCGCCCGAGCACCGCCAGGGTTTCCAACGTTCGCGCCCCTTCTCCCTTCGATTATGCGGGAGGAGCCGTGCCCCGGCAAGCCGGCGCGGGCGCAGGGGGCGCCAGAGCTGTTTTCCTTGCTGCCCTTGCCCAGGCTCAGCCGCCGCGCAACCTCGGCGAGCACGGCGCAGATGACGGTCTCGGCGGCGACCGCCCCGCAGCGCGCTCGGTGGGTCTCGAAGAGCTACTCGAGGCCGCGCGCAAGGTGCGAGGCGTCCATGGCGGTGATGTCGAACGGGCCGATGCAGCAGGCGGTGCACCCCACCCGGCACGCGAGGTGTCTCGCCGCCCTGCGCTCCCCTTCCCCTATCTCGGCGTCGAACGCAGCGACAAGCCGATCTTCATCGTTCGTGAGGCGCGCGGGGACCGCCCACCGGAACTTCGTCGCCACGTCGAAAAGCTGGCACGACCCGCGAGGCTCAGCTCTTCCCCGCCCGCTTCCGCCGGGCCAGCAACTCGGCGATCCGCTCGCGGATGCGCTTCTCCCAACCCTCCCCACTCGGCTGGTAGAACGTCTCGCCGGCGAGTTCGGGCGGCAGGCACTCCATGTCCGCGACCTTCTCCCCGGTGTCGTGGGCGTACACGTACCGCTCGCCGTAGCCGAGGTCCCGCATCAGCCGGGTGGGTGCGTTGCGGATGTGCAGCGGCACCGGGTAGGCGGGCTTGTCTTGGACCGCCCGCTGGACCCTTCCGTACGCGACGTAAAGAGCGTTCGACTTGGGCGCAAGCGCCAGATAAGCGGCCGCCTGCGCGAGCGCGAGCGCGCACTCCGGCATCCCGACGTGCTCGACCGCGTGGGCGGCTGCCGCCGCCTGCTCGAGTGCGCGCGGGTCGGCCATCCCGATGTCCTCCGAGGCGACCCGCAGCAGCCGCCGCGCGATGAAGCGCGCGTCGGCGCCGCCCTCCAGCATGCGACCGAGCCAGTAGAGCGAGGCGTCCACGTCCGAGTTGCGGATCGACTTGTGCAGGGCCGAGATGAGGTTGTAGTGCTCCTCGCCCTCCTTGTCGTACTTCGCGAGGCGGCGCTGCGCCACCCGGCGCACGACGTCAGCGCTCAGCGCTCCGCCGCGCCCCACCGCCTCGGCTGCGACCTCGAGCAGGTTGTACGCCACACGCGCGTCGCCTCCGGCCAGCCGGACGATCTCTTCCATTGTCCCCGGACCGACTTCGAGACCCCAGTCGGCCAGGCCCCGCTCGGAGTCCGCCAGGGCGCGGTCCAAGAGGGTTCGGACCTGTGCGTCGGTGAGGGGCTCCAGCACGTAGACCTTGACGCGTGAGAGCAGCGCCGCGTTGAGCTCGAAGGAGGGGTTCTCGGTCGTGGCGCCGAAAAGCACGATGTCCCCACTCTCCACGAACGGCAGGAATGCATCCTGCTGGGCCTTGTTGAAGCGATGAACCTCGTCTACGAAGAGCACCGTGCGCCGGCCCGTGCTGGCGCGCAGCCGCTTGGCCGCGTGCATCACGGCCCTCGCCTCCTTCACTCCGGAGAGCACGGCGGAGAAGCTCACGACCTCCGACTCGCAGGCGGCTGCCAGGACCCGTGCCAGCGTGGTCTTGCCGCTCCCCGGGGGCCCCCAGAACACCAGGGAGGGAAGCTCACCGCGCGCGACCAGCTGCCGGAGCACGCCTCCGTCCCCGACCAGGGTCTCCTGCCCCACCACCTCATCGAGGGAGTGCGGCCGCATCCGCTCCGCGAGCGGGGTTCCGGGAGGGAACCCGCCGCTCTCGCCGAAGGGCAGTCTGCCGCTCAGATCTCGGCCCCCTTCCAGGCGTCGGCGAGCGCGATGCCGGCCAGCAGCTCGACGAGCTCGACCCGCTCGAGGGCCTGCCAGATGTCGGCGCCGGAGCAGAACACCCCGTGGCGGCGCACCACGGCTACCGGCGCCCGGGCGAGCGCCTCCGCGCAAGCGTCGGCAAGGCGCTCGCTGCCGGGCGGCAGCGGCGCCACGTTCTCGATCCGCGGGACGAGCGCCAGGCCCTCGTCGAGAAGGCCGGGGTCGGGGAGCTGCCCTCTCGATGTCAGGGCCAGCAGGGCTGGCGGGTGCGCGTGCACGAGAGCTCGCGCTGCTGGGCAGCGGCGGTAGGCGGCAAGGTGCGCCAAGGCCTCTGTGGAGGCGCGGTGCGGCGGCGGCTCGTCGAGCCTGCAACGCACCAGGTCCGATGCGGCAAGACGACCCTTGTCGGCGCCTCGGGGGGTCAGCAGGACGAAATGCGCATCGAGCCGGCAGGACAGGTTGCCCTCGCGCCCGCGGATGAGCCCTCGCCGGCTGAGCGTAGCGCCGGCCGCGACCAACTCGGCGCGACGCAGGGGCTCGGTCCAGGTCTCCATGCTTGCGGGAGTGTAACCCCGCCGCGCGGCGGCGCGCTGCGAAGCTTCGCGCCGTCCGCCCTGAGCAGAGCGAAGGGCTCGGGATGAGATCCCTAGCTGCGCTCAGGATGAGATCCTTCGCTGCGCTCAGGATGACTTCTGGCCGCCGATGGTGGCCCGCGGAACGCGTCGGGATCCCTCGCTACGCTCGGGATGACCTTCGCTGGCAAGTGCCAGCGAAGGTCACTTTGTTCTCTTGGCGATCTCCCCTTCCAGGCCGGTCAGATCGGGGATGCTGGGAACTTTCCCCTGCAGCTGCTTGAGCTTTTCGACCTCCTGCTTGGCGCCGGCGGGATCGTTGAGGTCGAAGAGCCTCACGACGGCCGCGTTGTAGCGCGATTGCCAGTGGTCCGGGCGCATGTCGGCCGCACGGTCGAAGAGCACCAGCGCCTGCTGCGGCTTCCCGGTCTCCTTGTAGCAGACGCCGAGGTCGGTCAGCACGTCCGGGGAGTCGTCCTTGATGGCGCGCGCCTTCTCGTAGAAGTCGGCGGCCTTGACGAAGTCGTTGAGGTCGTAGTGGGTGTTGGCGATCTGCACCAGGTGGCCGTAGTTGTTGGGGTCCTTGGCCAGCAGCGTCTCGAGCTCGCGAGCCTGCTCGAGCAGGCGCGGGTTCGCGGTCGCCGCGGTGCGGCCCCCCTCGGGCGGCATCTGCGGCTGACCCGTCAGCGGGGGTGCGCCCGCGACACCGGCGTGGGGGTCGCTGGCCCGCTGGGCGGGGACCACCCCCTGCTTCTGCGCGATCAGGTACCCGAAGAAAAAGCCCAGCAGGATGCCTACGACAGCCGTCGCAATGGGGTTCTTCCACATCTCGCTCTCCAGACTGAAGCCTCAGGGACGTGGCTCGCGGCGCCCCATCCAGGTGCCCGCGGCAGGCATCCCCGCGGCGAGGTTGGTCGCCTCCCAGGTCCCTTCAAGTCGCTTCTCGTTTCCGCGCGCAACCAGACGCCCCGTGTAGACCGCACAGAAGCCCTGCTGCGAGTCGATCCTCTCCAGGCGGACGCTGCCGTCGATCAACGTGCCGCGAAGTGAGCCCCTCCAGCCCCCCGAGAGCTGGTAGACGCCCGTCGCCAGGCTGCCGTCCAGGCGCAGGTCGAACGTTCCCTTCATCGCGCCCGGCTCCACCGCCACCGTCCACCTGCCGGACAGCTCGTCGGGGTTGGCCTGGTTCGCCTCGTCCATCCGGCGGATCTCGGACTGGACCTGCTCCAGATAGGCACGCCGCGCCCCGATGGTGGACCGAAGCTGCCCTGCAAAAGCGACCAGGCTCGCCACCTCCGACTCCGCATGGCGCAGGTCCGCCGAGCGTGCGGTGAAGCTTCCGAGATCTTCCCCGTCCTTCTGGGCGCGCAACAGGTCATCACCAAGCCTCAGGAGCCGGTCGCTGGCGGCCCTGAGCTGTTCCTGCACGCGCTCGAGGTTGGTGAGGTCGGCGGCGAGCAGCCGCTTCTCGACCTCGGCCTGAGCCTTGAAAACCTCCAGGACCGGGTCCCGGCCCTGGGCGGACACCCAACCGGTCAGCAACAGAGCAACGACAGCCAGCACAGTCGTTCGCCTCATCGCCCGTTCTCCCGCGTCACGTGCGCCGATGGCCCGCCACACGCCCGGCAGCAGGTAGCGCCCTGACAAGCATACGGCCGGCCGCACGGCAGCATCCAGCCCCGCGTGTCCCGCCGATGCGTGTCGCCGATCGTGCAAATCTCCCCAACGCGCGGTCACACTAGCACAAAAGGCTGCGCGCTCCCGCTTTGCTAGACTCCACCCATGACGGCCCCGGAAAGCCGGCAACCGGCCATTCGTGTCAGCCTGCTGCCCCGCGACACCAACCCTCACGGGACCATCTTCGGCGGCGTCATCCTCTCCTACATCGACCAGGCAGGTGCTATCGAGGCCCGCCTTCACGGCGCCGACCGAGTGGTCACGGTGGCGATGGAAAAGGTCGTCTTTCACGCTCCGGTCTACGTCGGCGACCTGGTGTCGTTCTACGGGGAGCTGGTTCGTATCGGCCGCACTTCGATCACGGTCAAGGTAGTGGTGGAGGCGGCGCCGCCCGGCCCTGCTGCGACCCCCCGCCGTGTCACCGAAGCCGAGATCACCTACGTCAACGTGGACCCGGGCGGCCAGCCGGTCCCCGTAAGGGACCCGGGCGCCCGGGACGGGTGACCGCGAGGCGCGAGAGGCGTACACTGACCCGGTGACCTGGGCGTTCGTGTACCTGGTGGCGCTCCTGGTCGGCCTCGTCCTGGCCACCGTCACTGGTTTGCTGCGCGACCTCAGGAACCTCTCGCGACACCACCACCTGGTCGTCCCCCACCCCGACCAGCAGCCGGCGTTCCTGGCCCTCCTCGGCCGCCGGGTCGCGATCGGCCTGCTCCTCTTCGGTGTCGCCGGCCTGGCCATGGGCACGCGCTGGATGTCGGAGCCCTGGATCACGCTTGTGGTGGCAATGGGTGCCGGAGTGGTCGGCCTGGTGCTCGGGTTCGCCCTTGTCCGGCGACCTTCCGCCAACGCCGTCCGAAGCGACAGGGCCACGGTTGTTCGCGAGATCCCACCCGGGGGCTACGGGCAGGTGAAGCTCGAGCGCGACGGCGGAAGCGTCGTCCTGGCTGCGCAGAGTGTCGACCACACCCTGATCCCGGCCGGCTCGGAGGTCGAGGTCGTGGATTCCACCCGCTCGGTGGTCACCGTTCGCAAGCAGACCCACGAATGAGCCGGGGCACTCTGACCCTTGTGCTCGCCTCGGGCTCACCGCGCCGGCGTGACCTGCTCGCGCGCCTCGGCGTCGAGGTGACGGTGACGGCACCCGACGTGGACGAGACCCCGATCCTCGGCGAGCCACCGCCCATTCACGCCCTGCGCCTTGCCAGGGAGAAGGCGGCAGCGGCGGGGGCGCTGCACCCGGAGCTTCCGGTCCTCGGGGCGGACACGGTGGTGGTCCTCGGGGAGAAGATCTTCGGCAAGCCCGGCAGCCGCGCCGAGGCAGCCGAGATGCTGGCCGAGTTGGCCGGAAAGACGCACGTGGTCCTCACGGCGCTGGCCCTCCGCTGGGGAGAGCGGGAGGCCAGTCACCTGGAGTCCGCACGGGTCGCGATCGTCCCGTACGGAGAGCGCCTCTTCGCGTGGTACGTGGCGACCGGGGAGGGCGACGACAAGGCCGGCGCCTACGCGGTGCAGGGGAAAGGGGCGGTCCTGGTGGAGCGGGTCGAGGGGAACGTCCAGGCCGTGATGGGTCTTCCGCTGGCTCCGCTTCCCGCCCTGTTCGCCAGGGTCGGTCTCGAGCTCACTGCAGACGGCGAACGCTTGCTGCTCAGTCCCCGTGCCTGATGGGGTTTCCCAACTCGGAGAGGCGGAAGCTGGCGAAGATGTGGTGGCCGTTGAAGTCGAGTACCCTCAGATCCTCCTGGCCGGCCAGGTCGGCGGCGATCGCCTCGAACGGGACGCCGTAGAGCGCGCGGGTGCGCTCGAGCGGCACCTCGTACGCAATGAACTTGGCGATGCCCTTGTGCCTC
>Ga0315296_10000815_pt1 | contig 27992 bp, 32 predicted proteins | sample YL17G14_18_MG_FD_203921 | JGI IMG/M metagenome (GOLD analysis project Ga0315296, IMG submission 203921) | Sediment microbial communities from Yellowstone Lake, YNP, Wyoming, USA - YL17G14_18 | ecosystem: Environmental > Aquatic > Freshwater > Lake > Sediment | place: USA: Wyoming | collected... | reverse complement strand
CCCAGGATATGCTCGGCCATGAACTCGGAACTCTCAAACAATGATGGAGTGATCCTGCAGACGCTGTGGGAGCTGAAGGCACTGGGAACTCGTGCAGTGACCATCCACGACTTGGTCAGTCACCTATCAGGCGTCCCAATGACAGAGACTACAGAGAGGCTTGAGCGGCTCCAAGCTCTAGCACTGATCACCAGAACGAAAGGCGCTTCAGATCACCTTGTTGCCTTAAGTCCACTTGGCGCAGCTTTTGTCAGGCAGCTCCAAGATAAACACCTGGGCGATTTGACGCGCGGCTCCTAGCGGAACAGTTGAGCCCTAGGAAAGCCTTTAGACTGTCAGATGTCGAACGCTGCGTTGATGATGAATAACAAGTGTCTGAGCGCTCTCAGCCGGCGCGTTGAGGACTTTCGACGGGCGAACTGAATCCTGTTCGCCCATCGAACCCAATTCGAATCCCAATCTAGCCTGGGAGCCCAAGCGATTCGATAAAGGCTTAAGAGCAATGTTCCTCGCCCATGATGGGGAAACTACGTGACGTGCACAGTTGTTGTAGGCGGCTTCTTCGGAGACGAAGGTAAAGGAAAACTCACCGCATACCTAGCGCTTAGGGATCACCCAGCGATTGTGGCTCGGGGCGGGGTTGGGCCCAATGCTGGACACACTGTCCAGGTGCAAGGCAGGACGTACTCGCTGAGGATGATTCCAAGCGGGTTTGTTTCCAAGGAATCACGGCTTCTCATTGGCCCAGGCGTACTCGTGACTCCAGGCGTCCTTCTGAAAGAAATCGAACTCACTGAGACTAGGAATCGAATTGGCATAGACCGCCAATGCGCGATAATTGAGCAAAGGCACATAGATGAAGAGAGCCGATCGGAGCATCTAGTGAAAAAGATAGGCGTCACAAAGAGCGGAGTTGGCGCCTGCAATGCCGACCGCGCCTTCAGGTCTGCCAAGCTGGCAAGAGATATTCCCGAGCTTTCTGATCTCCTAGCCGATGTTTCGGAAGAGATCAACAGAGCGTTGGATGAGAAACGTCACGTCTTGCTTGAGGGATCCCAGGGCACGTTCCTGTCACTTTTCCATGGAACTTACCCGTTCTGTACTAGCAAGGACGTCTGTGCTTCAGCGATTTGTTCAGACGTTGGCATAGGACCGACTGAGGTGGACGATGTCATCGTAGTCTTCAAGGCCTTTGTTACCAGAGTCGGCGAAGGACCTCTTGAAGGACAACTCAGCGAAGAGGAAACGCGAAAGAGAGGATGGCAGGAATTCGGCACCGTAACGGGGAGGCTCCGAAGAGCAGCTCCTTTCAGTTTTGACTTGGCGAAGAGAGCCGTTCACTTGAATGGAGCAACACAGGCGGCAATCACTAAACTAGACGTAATGTTCCCCGAGGCGGCAGGACGCAAGAGCTTTGAAGAGCTTCCCCAAAATGCAAGAGAATTCGTGAACGAAATAGAGAAAGCGATTGGTATACCTGTGACATTGATTGGCACCGGCCCATCGAATGAAGATCTCATAGATCGCATGCAGAGAAAACAATAGCTGTTTCTGCACTCTTCCAAGATGTTCGTCTGAATCAAGCTTGAACTCGGGATTAGGATCGCAGAGAGAACGGGTTCCGGTGTTCAGTTCATCCTCGGCATCAGCCGACTAAGGATATGCTGTCTCCTAATCAACTCCATGACTACTGCTATTACGATCATCTCAAGCCAAGCCTTTGCCAGAACAGGGACGATTAGCGTCATGACATATGCCCCCACCTTCGGGCCAAGAAAGAAAGGAGCAACCCACTCAAAATAGAAAAACGTGAAGACAGCCTCAGGTACATATCCGACCAGGGTCGCAAGACCAGGCCTCAGCTTTCTTGCGAGGAGCCCTGCCGTGATTCCGGTAAGCGATTTCCCTGGAATGATCATTAGCCCCAAGACGGGGCCGAATCCACCAGCCACACCGAACCTGTAGTATGGCGCAATGCCAACTAATGCTCCCGTCATTCCACCCAGCAGAGGTCCAGAGTACAACGCTACGACAAGTGTCCCGATATGGGAGAAGTCAAATGCAATCTGGCCTACCGGCGTGGGAATCGAAAGAGTGACAAGTGCAAGAACGTTTCCAAGGGCGCCCATAGAAGCCACGAAGGCCACTTGCCTCCCTGGGATCGTCGTGAACAGGGCCATAGGAGATTCCTCAAGGCAATAGCAGAGTTTCGCTGATAAGCCTTACGCGAAAACGCGTATTTACTCACGATTTGGTAGCGTCCCTCCGCCAGCCAGCCCATCTCCTTCTCCAACTTGGGTTGTGCACATCACAACGCTTCGTCGTTGAGTCTTCACGCACAGACCAGTCAAGAAACGACTTTAGTAATCGTGCATGAACCTTTTGAATGGTTTCGATGTCGTACCTAGTGCTCAAAGACAGGCGTGGCGGACAACCTATTCCTGTGAAGGTTTTCGAGAATCCCGCGCCGGCTCAGGCTCTGCTTCAGCCGATGCGTTGGAAGATACTCCAAGAGCTTGCGACAGTTGATCAGTGTGCGCGGGAACTTGCGAAGAAACTCAATGCGAGTCAACAAGTTGTCTGCTACCACCTGAAAGAACTGGAGAAGGCTGGATTCATCCGACTCCAGAGACGCGAACGGCGTCGGGGAGCAGTCGCAAAATACTACCGAGCTGAACACGCGGCAATAGCAGTAATCGCATCAAAACTCGAGGGATCAAACGCTGGCGTCGAAGAGATCAACCTTTCGGAGGGTAGCACGAGATTGCTGGCACCGTATGTTGTGAATGGCATTTTCAACGGACACGTTGTCGTGGGAAGTCCTGACCAACACGGCATCTTCAGAGAAAGGGACTTGGGCGGCTATCATGCATCCTATCTTGCCCTTTTCCTCGGATCTCTCCTCCCTCTCGCCAGAACGAATGTGATCAGACTCGATACGGAACTTACACAACAGCAAATTCTGGACAATCTGATCTTGGTCGGTAATCCGAGAGTGAACACGATTGCTATGATGATGAACGAGTATCTTCCGATGACGTACGAGTTGGCTGGCCCTGACGTAATAATGTCCACAATCTCGGAACGAACCTATGCCGAGCCGCAGGATGGCGCTGTGCAGATGATCCAAAACCCGATGAACACCAATTCGAAGGTCATCGTTCTTGCCGGCAATGAGACCGTGGGCACGCAAGCGGCCATTATGGCCTTTGTGAGGTACACCGAAGACATAGCCGCGGGAAACGTATTCAATCATGAAGTCGTAGCGCGTGTCGTGTCGGGAGTTGACGCAAACCAGGATGGCATGATCGATGATGTCGAGTTCTTGGAATGAACCTACTGCTTCTGTGGCGATAGTCCCCTTTTACGCAAGTATTATTATTAATTCATCATGGACATATGGGATTTGAAGGTTGGAGTTCTTGGGCGAAGAGAGATGGAATACCTGGATGATATTCGAGTGCTCCAATATCGATAATCACCCAGACGATAGCCAAGTCGGAGTCGCCATCCTTACGAACGGATTCTATGCACCCCAGGTGATGAACAAGATGGATGAGAAGATCTGCAGCGTCTGCGGGGAACCATTCGTCGAAGGGTTTACTGAAACCGCTCTCACGCTATTCCTCCAACACGACATAGAACGATTCCATCGGCTCGGATACAATATACTCAAGGACGAAGAGATGCTCTGGAAGTAATAGAACCGCCTGACCTGCTCACTTCTTCCGTGCCTTGTCTTCGATCTTAGCTCTAATCAACTGGGTTACTGTTGCCGGGTCTGCCGAGCCGCGCACCTCGCTCATGACCAATCCCATGATCTTCCCGTACGCGCCTACGCCTTTCTCCTTGATCAGGCTGGAGTTGGTATCAATGATTCGATCAATGATCTTCAAGAGCTCGACTTCGGACAGCATCCGTATGCCCAGCTCGCGGGTCGCGTCTTCGACGGTACGGTTGCGGTTCTTTGAAAGCCAGGCCAAGAGGGAAGGCGCAGCCTCCTTTGCTACTGTTCCCCCACGTACGGCGGAAAACACGGACTGCAAGTCTTGAGACGTTAACTGGTGAACTGGGAGACCTTCCCTTGCAAGGCTCTTGAGATTCTCCGTCAGAACGGTCGCCACATAACTGGGTGCAATCCCCTGCTCAGAGCATACGCGCTGAAAGACATCGAGATAATCCGACTCAACTAGCTGAGTCGCGAGTTTGTTGTTCAACTGATACTTCGTCAGCAGTTCCTGCACGACCGCCTCGCGAGAAGGAGGCAGCCCTGCACGAATTCGAGCAACCCGCTCCCGAGAGATCTCTACTGGAGGAACATCCGTCTCTGGGTACATTCTCGCGGCCCCGGGACGGGGTCGCATATACCGTGTAGTTCCATCGGCGGTCGGCATCCTGGTCTCCGTGGGCACACCCAACAATGCTTCTCTGGCCCTCTCAACAACTGCGGCAAGCGCATCGTGTACCTCGTCCATGCGGTCGGCGACCAAGACGACGGCATCGAGCTCACCGCAACCTAGCGTTCGCTTCATTGACAGAACCTCTTCTTCGGATATCCCGTACGCGGGAAGCTCGTCCGTGTGAAAGATCCCCCCAACTCGTCCCCAGAAGCTGGCTCTGCTCGCCATCTCTGTCCCGAGTCGAAGTCCAGGTGCCAGTTCCCTACCCAATAACCCATTGAACCCGGACAGCTTCACAGCGAGCGCCACCCCTCCGGAGCCGAGAGCTTCACGAACCAGCTTTGACTTCGTATTGGCAAAGATCGTTGACACATTCACGAATTTGCTGTCAAGCTGAGCTTGCTTGATCCCGCGGGAGGTCAGGTCATCCCTGATCCGCAGCAGTTCAAGTTGTCTCGAGACTTCGTAGGCGACGGCCTTGGAGAGCAAGTCAAGCTCTTGGTGGCCTTTGATCTCAATCAGCGCGCCGTCTCGAATTGAGATATTGATGTCTTGCCTGATCGTTCCTAGTCCACGCCTGACCCGTCCGGTGTCTCTAAGGATGTCCCCAATTGCTTTGGCAACCCTTTCAGTTTCGTCAGGTGACGCGATCACCGGCCCGGTGGAGACTTCAATGAGAGGAATGCCAAGCCGATCTATTCGATAATTGACCACGGGGCCGGATTCGCCGGTCTTGCGGGCCGCATCCTCTTCAAGCGATATCTGTTGAATGGGAATCTTCTTCTCGTCGACAACTACCCAACCATTCATGGCGACTACGCAAGTTCTCTGGAAACCCGTGGTGTTTGACCCGTCGATCACGATCTTCCTCATGACGTGAATCTCGTCGACGGGTTCTGCATGCGTCAGGATTGATGCCATGACCGCTGTCTCTATGGCTTCAGGATTGAGATCCTTTGGGGGTTCCTCATCCATCTCTACTAGACATGATGTGTGATCATCAGACTCGTAGACTGTTGCTCGGCCTTTCTGGAACTCAAAGAGCGCCGCAGGGTCAACTTGCCCCAGTTCGCTCTGCGTGGGACGCAGTCTCCTCAAGAAACGGACAGACGGTTCCGCTTCTGACATAGTCGTGGGACAGTCGCAGAACAACTTCTTGTCAGTATCTAGCTGCCGATGAACCTCTATGCCTACTTTCAGACCTATCGAGTTGTAGTCAATTGTCTTTCCCATCTTCCGAGGCCTCCAGTCTTCTTGGACTGATTTCGCCGGCCAAGTTCGTGCGCATCATCCCCGCGACCTTTCCAGGATCGCTTGTTTGACCGAGTACCCACATGAGTTTCACAAGAGCGGTTTCCGGGAGCATGTCCTCCAAAGGATGGACGCCAATCTTCTGCAAGTCGATTCCTGTCGAATAGACGTTCATGTCAGTCCTTCCCCAGAGGCACTGCGAAGTCATGCCCACGAACATGCCACTCCGCACAGCTCGCTCGACGCTAGGGTAACAGCGTGCACTTACGTGGCCAAGACCTGTTCCTTCAAGAATCAAGCCACGGTAGCCTTTAGTCACATACCAGTCGATTATGCCCGGATCCAAGCCCGGATAGAATTTCAAGAGAGCCACACGATCATCAAAGTTCGGCTTGCAGACCACTTGCGGCGACGACCCGCGGAGAGGGAATTCGTTTCCAAGCATCTCCAGCATCCTTGTGTCGACATGAAATCGCGCCATGGGAGCTGTGTTTATCGACTTGAATGCGTCTCGTCGGCTCGTGTGACACTTGCGGACTTTCGTCCCTTTGTGAACCAGCAGGATGTCATCTGATAACCACCCGTGCATTACGGCAACTACGCCCGCGAATGGTGCTTTTGCCGCGACGCTTACTGCGCCGATCAGGTTTGTCGCCGCGTCCGAGCTAGGTCTGTCAGAAGACCTCTGGGCTGCAACGAAAACAATTGGGACGGGGCTGGATTGAAGCGCGAAACTTAGCGCAGCTGCACAGTAACCTAGCGTATCCGTGCCTTGGGCGATCACCACGCCCGACACTCCAGACCGGATTTCCTCGCTGACCGCCTCCGCTATTTCCTTCCAATGCTTCGTGGTGAAGTTCTCGCTGAATATGCTGTAGAGAACCTTCGCCTTCACGTTGGCTTCCGATGCCAACTCGGGAACGAAGCTGTAAAGATCCTCAGCCGATAATGCTGCTTCAACTGCGCCTGTGCGATAGTCCACTCGACTAGCGATTGTCCCTCCTGTGCTGAAGATCGTTACGAGTGGGAGACCTTTCGTCGCAGTCGGTGTCGGCGGTTTGGATAGCGCAGGCTTTGCACCGGTGCCTAGAACCTGAATCCGAGTCTTTTCATTAATCTTGACTCCGACGTTGTATCCGGTTGCGAGTTTCAGGACAATGTGAGTGTCATCTCTGCCAGCCACTCGAGGCATTAGCAGGCCCTCGACGCTCTCCTCATCCCTAGTTATTCTCAGGCTGTCTCCAATGGAAGCGTCCGCGGCCTTGATCAACTCAAGAGCCCACCCCTTGTATCCGGTCAATTCCTGCATCAGTGGCTCACCCGGTGCAACTGTCTGGATACGTGACAGTGGGCTGAGAGTTAAAACCTGTGTGAGTAATCGTTACCTGTGCAAGCATTTGCTCATGTACGGTCCATCTTGGGTGTAACCTACACGAGAGTAATACTCCTTTGTCCCGAGCGCACTCAGGACAAGGATCTTCCTGACATCATACTCCTCCGTTGACAGTCTTTCAGCCTCCTTGAGAAGCGAAGCGCCGTGACCTTTGTGTTGCCATGAAGCCGCATCATATTCTCCAACTGGAACCACTGGCCCGTATACATGCAGTTCCCTCACGATCGAGGCGCGCTCCGAACTGATCTCGATCCTATGTGCTGATGGGGAGGGAATCCTAAGGCGGAGATACGCAATTAGCGTGTCAGTCTTCGGATCTTCTCTGGAGATGAATGCTTCAGTTCCACCCGATGATTCGTAATATGTTCTGGTGAACCTTACATCTTCAGGATCTGGTTCCACATTGTCTCTCATTCTTCGATGACCTACTTCCCGGCACCGAATGCACCTGCATCGCCGCCCGTTTTCTCTCACGAGCGCGAGCGCACGTTCGCGAAGATTTCCCTTGTTCGGTCCCGCCAGAATGAGTCTCGCTGGTATTTCACGCTGAACTCTCATTATCCGCATCCAAGGAGGAATGAATTCTTTGACGCTAGCAATCAGCGCTGCTGCATGCTCTGTGTCAAGTGGCACGTATGCATCGTTTCGCCACCAATCATACACCTTCGTCCCACGCAAGACGAGACAAGGATAGATCTTGAGCATATCGGGTCGGAAATCAGGATCCGAGACTAGTCGCCTGAACCCCTCCAAGTCCTGCTCAGGAGTTGAGCCTGGCAACCCCGGCATCATGTGAGCGACAATCTTCAGCCCAGCGTCCTTCACAACCTGAAACGATTTGACCACATCTCTCACAGAATGTCCTCGCTCGACGCGCTGAAGCACAGCGTCGTCGAGAGTTTGGACGCCAATTTCAACTCTGGTGGCGCCATAGGACAGCATCAGGTCCACGTGTTCGGCGCATGCCCAATCTGGGCGCGTTTCGAAAGTCAGCCCGACGTTTCTGACTGAGCTTGACCATGCCATGGCCTTCGCCTCGTCAAGACAAAGACTCTCGGCTCCATTCAGGGCATCCAGACACCGTTTCATGAAATGCCGTTGATATTCTTGGGGACGTGAGAGGAATGTGCCGCCTTGGATAACGATCTCAACCTTGGATGCTCGATGACCGATGGCCCGCAACTGAGCTAGCCTGCTTGAGAGCTGGTCATAGGGATCGAAGTTGTTCTGTTTGGCACGCATTGCGGCCGGCTCATATCCAGTATAGCTTGTCGGCGCATCGTTTTCCTGAGGGCAGTATGCGCACCTACCATGCGGGCAATGCGCCGGCGCCGACATGACTCCAATCACGTGTACGCCAGAAACACTCCTGACCCGCTTCAATTGGAGTCTATGACGCAGTGCTCGCCGTTCCTCTGGCGAGACCGCAGCTAGTATGTCCGAGTTTCTAGGAATACTGACTAGCCGATATCTTCGAGCCACGGCTAATTTGAGTCCTTCTGGGCTTTCAGCCCCTCCTCGGTCAAGCAAGAGCCTACGGGCTATTTCTTGGCAAGCTTGCTCCTGACGTTCTGACTCGTATTGTGTGTCAAGCAATGTTCGTGAGCTCCGCCGACTGAATTACTTGGCCATAACTGATGCTGGCGGCTTTGTTTAGTATTACTCCAGTCGAGTGCCAGCAATGAGATACCGGCTCAGGAATGATGACCGGATATCACGATGCTGGGTTAAACAAGAGCTCACAGATCAGAATGTCCTCTGACCGCCTACTGTCGTGGTTGGTCCACACAAACGTAGAGTATGTTGCTTCCGCGTAGAATGAGATTTCCGAAGTTTGCGGTAGGCGAGTTGCTCCTGTATTCCGTCGCTCCGTCCAGGATTATGTTCATATGGCTGTCGCAGTCGATCATCTTGCCGCGGTACTCGATATCATTCTTCAGTCTGATGGTGATGTCGGCGTTCAGCTTCTTGACCAGAAGGTTCAGTGGCTTCCTTGACGGTTCCATGTCGATCACGCGATTCGGATGTCAGACATCTTCGGACTCTATAAAAGAGTTGCGAGCCAAGAATCAGATACGATGCGGAACGCCACCCGACGCACAGGCCCGAAGCACATGATCGGCCCCTCTGCCGCTCAGCTATTTCTGATCTGCGAGGCTAATCTTGACTACGCTAAGCGTTGCCTCCATCATCTTGCTGGTAAGTCTTCCGGTTTGTGTGTTCTGTCTGCTCGGATGATATGATGTGACCAGAATAGGAAACCCCGAAGGCATAGAGTACTTCTGACCATGTTTGAATTTGAAGCTCGGAATGGAGACTCCTTGCTGTTTGAGCTGATCGAGATAGCCCTTGAAGGCCACTTGGCCAAGCGCTAAGATCACGCGAACATGCGACAGTAGTCTAAGTTCCCTATCTAGGTAGATACTGCAGTTGGCGAGTTCGGTACCAAGAGGTTTGTTCTGAGGCGGGGCGCAACGCACAACCGCGGTCATGAACGCATTCTTCATTTGCAGACCATCACGAATGTGATCAGACGTTGGTTGATTAGAAAACCCGGCTGTGTACAGTGCGCGCATGAGGAAGTTCGCTGAGCCGTCTCCTGTGAACATGCGTCCGGTTCGGTTGCCACCATGGGCAGCAGGGGCCAGTCCGATTATCAGGAGTTCGGCTTGTGTGTCACCAAAACCTGGGAGCGGCGCACCCCAATACTTCCAGTCCATGAACTGTTTCTTCTTCCTTCGGGCGACCTCTCTGCGATACCTGACAAGTCTCGGACAACGAGTGCATGAAATGATGTCCTTTCGCAGCTTCTCCCACTTCGTTTGATTGGGTACAGTTCCTGGTTTCAAGACCGTCGGTACTCGTGCGCCGCTTGAGATGGAGCTGATGCGGAGCGAAGGGCAGCTCTTCTTCGCATGATCACAATCAGGGGTACACAAGCGAATGCATTGATGAGACCTGCTGTTTGGAAAGGAGCTGCGTAGCCCATCTGTTCCCACATGAATCCGCCGATCAGAGGCCCGAATATTCCAATGAAACCAGTGATAGCATCAAGTGAACCTATTATGGTAGCCTTGCCCGCCTCGGCCGTTGCGTACTCGATCATTATTGTACGCCTGGCAGGCATGTCTAAGGCACCAACAACCCCGAAGAATAGCATGGTCGCAATTGCAGATTCGAGGTTCCAAGACCATGCATAGATTACCCAGCTGAAACTTGAGAGAACAAAGTGCGCCAGAAGCATGGGACGAGCGCCAATGCGGTCCGTCATCCTGCCCGAGGGAATCTGCGCAACTGCTATTCCGGCGTTCCACACGCTCATAATAATGCCAACTTGGGATATGTCAAGACGAATGCCCTTCTCTGCGTAAAGCGGAATGAAAGGGTTGATTATCGAGAAGCCTATCACGTGTATTACCAATGCTCCGGTAAGCAATGCGAGTTCCCGGTTTGACTGCAGTATTCTCGCTGTGCCTTTTATCGATGAGCGCAGGCTCTCGGTCACTGCTGATGCATATCCGCTGACCTTGCCCGTGATCGTCTCAGGAACCGTCAGGTATCCGATGATCGCAGTGGACCCCGCCACCGTTGCGCTCAGAAGAAACATTGTCGGGAATCCGATACCCATTGCAAGGGCGCCTGCCGCAAATGAGCCCACGACAGCCGCGGAGAGTGTCGCGATCTGATACATCGCAAACGCAAAGCCGGATCCCTTCCCCGATACGACATCTGATATCAACGCATTTCCAGATGGTACCAACAGACCAAGCCCTATCCCTTGACCAATCACAGCCAGAACCGTCGTCTCCGTTTGCCTGGTCAAGCTGAGTAAGAGAGTGCTCAACGCCAGTAGCGACGATCCGGCCACGATCAATGGTCGTCTACCTAACCTATCAGAGAGACGACCTGACGGCAGGAAGGTCAAGCTGAGCGACGCATTATAGACCACGAGAATGACGCCAATTAGCAAAGAGTTCATGCCAAGTCTGAGAAGGTAGTTCGGAAACAGACTGAGCCAAAGGGAGTTCCCCAAGTAGACCAAGAAGAACAAGATGCAGACGACTGCCACCGCTCTAGACTGCGAGGGCTGTCGTTCTTGGTTCTGATCGATTATTTTCCCGTCCCTTCTGAGCACAATTTCCTGCATGGGATACGTGGCAGGTCAATTAGACTTGCTGATCTGACCACAGAGGCCGGATGATGAGACAAAACCATCAAGTACATGGTCGTGTCTGTCCACTGCGGGCACGGCGTATTGATTCCGTCCAGACTTCGAGTTGCATGTCGAGCCAGTGAGATCGAATACGCGATCAGAGATATGCTGGCAGTAGCAAAAGAAGTGGAGCGATCAGGCAAGAAGGTGATCTACCTCAACATCGGCGACCCAGCGAAATTCGATTTCCAGCCTCCATCACACATCAGGAGAGCTCTCGCGAAAGCTGTGGACGCTGGCTTCAACTACTATGCGACCTCAGAAGGCATCCCTGAGCTTAGAGAGGCAGTCGCGGAGAAAGAGAAGAGAGTCAATTCAGTTCCAATCTCAAGTGAAGATGTGATAGTGACCTCAGGAATCTCGGAAGGAATCCAGTTTCTGATGGGCGCCATCGTTCAACCTGGCGACGAGATACTCGTGCCAGGACCAACCTACCCCCCATACATCTCGTTCGTCAAGTATTTCGGTGGAGTCCCAGTTGCGTACAGAACCGTCGAGGACAGCGATTGGCTTCCCGATTTGGATGATCTGCGGAATAAGATAACGAGCAAAACCCGTGCCATGGTGATAGTGAATCCGAACAACCCTACCGGATCGCTTTACGATGAGCAAACGTTGAAGAAGATGTTGGATATCGCTGCCGAATACAAACTGCTTGTCACCTCGGATGAAATCTACGACAGACTAGTGTACGATTCAGAATTCACAAGCACGGCTGCTCTCGCGAAAGATGTGCCTGTGGTCGGTTTGAACGGATTCTCAAAGACCTACGTGATGACCGGATGGCGACTGGGCTACATGTACTTCCATGACCCAACAGCGGCCCTCAAAGAGCTGAAGGAAGCTATTCTCAAAGAAAGCAGGATTCGCATATCCAGTGCGACGCCGATACAGTACGCTGCAGTGAAAGCACTCGAAGGGTCGCAGAAGTCTATTACCACAATGACGCGCGTGCTCAGGAAGCGTAGAGATCATTTCCTGCACAGGATTAGATCGATCGATGGGCTTACCTGCACTACGCCCAAAGGTGCTTTCTACCTATTCCCAAAGATCTCATTGGACAATCGATGGGAATCCGATAGGGACTTTGCGATTGATCTTGTCAAGAAGACCGGCGTCCTAGTCGTCAATGGTTCGGGATTCGATCAGACCTACGGAGCGGGGCACTTCAGAACCGTATTCTTGCCGCCGATTGACGTGATCGATGAGGCAGCGGACAGAATCGAGCGGTTCATGCGATCGTAAGCAGCTTGTATCAAGAAAGAGGGGGAAGACGGAAGAGTTCTCAAGAGGTCACGTGAGTCTATGCTGTCGCAGACGCGGGTTGTGATTGGAGGCTTGCCGATCGGGCTGAAGCCCGCTTGGCAGCGGTCATCGCGTCCACCAATCCTGCTAGCTTGATTAGTAGGTAGAGCACCCCGACCACAACGACCGCGCCTAGCACAACTCGGACGAGACCGAACAAGACGAGCGCGGGACCAGGATGAAAGACCAAACGATTCACCTCCATTCGTTTCGACGCGAATCGGAGACCCCGCAGCGATAAAAGCAGAATGAATGAATCGTCCAACTCAGCGAACTATGGCTCTGAACGAATCGTCTTGGCTGCGACGCCGCGTCTCGGGAGGGCCAACACAGGAATGATGGCGAGTGCGATCGCCGCCAGAATCAGCAAGGCGAAGTTGATACCTGCAGTCTGAGCGATGAAGCCTGAGAGGAGGGGTCCAGCCGCGAAGCCGATCCCGAAGATCGTTTCATAAGCACCTATGGTAAATCCTAAGTTCTCAGTTGGAGACCGTTTGGATACGTATGCCACCGTTTGCGGATAGATTATGCCAATGAACGCGCCGATGAGACAAGAGTCCGCCAACAGCGCGATGAAACTGCTGTTGAGAGGGATCAGAAGTAGCACTAGTGCCATGCCCACGAAGGCGAACCCTATGCTCTTTCTCTCTCCTATCCTTCCCATCTTGCCAGCCAAGGAGAACACGACGGTTCTCACCAATCCAAATCCGGACAGAAGCAGCCCGACCTCTGCCGGTGTTAGTCCGGACTCAACCGCATAGCCAGGGAAAATGGAAACGACAAAGGCGAGCACGATCGCGTATGGAATTTGCACCACTAGCATCGGCAATACAGCGGAGATCAGCGCCCACGATGGCCTTGTGGAAGCCTGCTTCGTGCTTCCGCGTCGCCCTTGCTCTCCTCGAATCGCGACGACCGAGCCTCCAGCAGCTATCAAGATGAGGACTCCAGCGATAAGGAAGGACGACTGAAACCCGACTGCCTCGGCAATAATGCCACCAATCAAAGGTCCGACCAGAAAGCCTGAGCCCCAAGCTACTGCGTACATCCCGATCGCCGAGGCGCGCTCATGCAGCGACGAGTTTTCTGAGACCAACGCTTCAGATATTGGCCAGAACAATGAGAGCCCGATTCCCAGGAGCACTTGAGCAGCGAGTATACCCTGAATCGTGTGCGTCGCGGCAAGCAGAAGCGTTGCGAAGCCAACAGCGAAGACGCTGAGAAGGTAGAGCCGCGGCTTGCCGAGCCTGTCCCCGAGGTACCCTGCGATCACAGGAAGAAACGTGTACGGCAACGATCGAACCGTTCCAATCAGACCCAAATCCAAGTAGCCGGCACCGAGTTCTTCAGCAAAGGCTGGAATGAGATAGACGTACGCGATACCTATGGACGCGGAGAAAACGGAGAGATGAAGCCGTCTCAAATGGCGCGCGGTGGAGCTGGCCGATACCATTAGTCTCCAGTCTCGCACCAGCATTATCGAGCCTACGCTTGTGCACGTTTGCAGCTCGGACAGAAGGCCGTGCCAGATTCCATAATGGCACCACAGAACTTGCATCTGGGCGCTGAGTCTGGGATCTGAGGAACTGATTCAGCGATTCTCTGCGGCCCGATTGAGGGTAGCGCCGCCCTTTGAGAGCCAACCCATGAGATGCAGACCAAGAGACCCAGGATCGCGACCACCCCTCCAACCAGCTGCGAAGCGGCTCCCAGAATCGCGACTGATCCTATCCATGGAACATAAGTCGTGGTCCAGCTAGCGAGGCTGTCTGAAAGCCCCAATGTCAGAAAGAAGCCATACTGGTAGACAAAGAAACCCAGAATGATTCCGAGCGCACCGACGGCAAATCGCATCTTTCCCATGGCCCACTCACACCAAACGATTGGGAGCGTGCAATAGAACCAGTACTCTTAGCTCTTGCTGTGAGCTGAACGTACAGCAACTAGACCTGAGCTCTTCCGCAAGCATCGCAGAAGGTTTTCCCGGGTTCGATTTCTGCGGCACAGAATCTGCATCTGGAACCCTCCTTCGCCGGCGTGTTGGTGATCGGCCTAGATTTCTCGTATCGTTTTCCGAAAAATATCGCTGTCTCTGTGAGCGCGGCCATTGGCAACATCAGCATGGCGTCCACAAGAGGGCCTCCATCTGTCGTGACGAACATTACTATTACGAACATGATGCCGTACACGTATTTTCGGTTCTTGCTGAGCATAGACGTGTTCGCGATTCCGAATTTGACGAGGAGTACGAAGAATACGGGCCACGTGAACGTCAGCCCGCTGAAGATCGTGGAGACGAATAACATGTTATAGAAATCCATGATTGAGATTATCTGCTCCGCTCCGACGACAGTGAAGAACTTGAAGAGTGCCCAGAGCGTCAGAGGCATCAAAACCACGTATCCGAACGCCGCCCCTAGCAGGAAGAGAATTGAGAAAGATGCGACAAAAGGGTACACAGCTTGTCGTTCATTTGGAAGCAAAGCTGGGTCAATGAATCGGTGTATTTCGTACGCAAGCACGGGAATGGTCACAGCAAACCCGAAGACGAAGGACGCGATCAGGTAGAGCTCCATCGGTGCGGTGAGCTCGTAGCCAATGAGCATCACGTTAGGTGGCAGGACTTGTGCCCTTATCTGACGAAGAACTAACGCCACAAGAGGGTCATAGAACGCAAACGGATTGCCCAAGTGGGAAAAATCCGCTGGAAGAACCATGAAGAGAACCGTGCTGACGACGAGGACATAGAAGACGACCTTGATGCGCTTCGCTAGCTCACTCATATGATCCCAGAACGGCATCGTCGCAGCGTTGCTCTTGTCGCTTTCCGGCGTGCTTCCAACCCTCCCCTAGAGATCGGGCTCAACTCTTTCGGAGAGGAATAGATAACCTATGGCAAATTCACGCTGAGCTGTCCTTCCGGAGACGAACGGTCAGGCCGGCTTTTCAGACGCTTTCCCTTTTGCCACGATCTCGTCTGAGATTTGAGATCTGGTCTTACCCTCGGTCGAGATGCCAAGTTTCTTGGCGGTCTCGACAAGGGGATCAGTTTCGGCGGGCGAGGCTGTTGGATTCGATGCTTCTTTGTATGCTTTCTCGATCTCCTTCCGCGCCAGGCCTATTGACTTCGCGAACTCGGGGAGTTTCTGAGGGCCCCAGACAAACAGTACCACGATGATGGCTAGCACGATGAGCCATTCGTATCCGACGATTGCCAATTTCTTCGCCGAACGGTTCTGCTTCTAACTCGCACTTAAAGGCTTGTCGATATGGCCGCAAGCGAACCGATCGAGACCTCGATCTTGTTCGAGTGCGTGAACGCAACGTGGTGATGAGCGGACCACTAGTTGACGAGGCTTCATCGCTGAGCTATTGGGTGGCAGGGTAAGGGTTATAGGTGTCTATAAGCTTACGTAGACTTACGTTGGCATACCAAATGATGCGAGCAGGATACCTAACTTCCAAGCAGCTCAGTTTCTGGAGTCTCCGCAGGCAAGGTCTAACGCAAGCCGAGGTTTCACGGAAGATAGGAGTCACCCCACAGACAACTAACAAGACCTTCAACGCCATAGACACGAAGATTTCGCGTGCACTGACCGATGCGGCGCAGCTCAATAGGCTTGACATTCGCAGGATTGACCTGAGAAACGGATTCCTCTTGGGATACAGTCCGACCTGGAGGACGGATGTTCTCGTGACTTTCTCGGTGGCAAACGGAATCCAACTCTGGTACAAAGGCGAAGGAGACTGCTCCGAGTGCACGAATCTTGAGAGCTGCAGGCAGACGCTCATAAGAGAGAGCGAGGAACGAGGAATCTCACTCCCTCGGGACAAGAGTAGGATAAATCCTTCTCACCTTGCAGACAACCTGTTTAGGGCAATAATGGAGGGGCCGGCATGAAGGAGAGACGTTCTTTGCTGTGGCGATGGTGCCCACAACCCGAACGCATGAAAGTCACGAGAACTCGACCAACTGACAGATCTTGGGTGCCTTTGGTCGCGTCGGCAGTCTTGTTGTCGCTGCTGGCGATTCAGAGCGTGCAGATGCTGACGCCCTCAGCCGTGAACACGATCTATCCGAACAACTACGCTAGCTTTCCAGCGGTGCAACCCGCAGTAGATACGCCGACTCAAACTGCGCCAGCGTCCCAGACTGTCACAACCGTATCCGCTGATCACTTCACGGTCCAGTTTTCCTTCCCTGAATCTGCGGACCCAGGGAATACAATCATGATATCAACAGTCACGACTGCGAAGGCGAGCAAGCAGGTGAATAGCCTATCCATCGAAATCTTCGCCTACGTGAATAGACAGCTCGCAAAGGTGGCAACAGCAACCGTTCTAACGGACAAACACGTCTATTCGGGAAACACTTGGCAGACCACGCTCACGGTAACCATTCCTCAGAGCATCGACAGGAGCATGATGATAGGAACCGTGACGGAAATGTGGGAGGAGACCTCCAGCTACTACCAATCTTACGGCTATTCGCCATACTATCCCAACTACTATCCCAATTACTATCCTTACAATTACCCCTACAACTACACGGTCTATCCTTACAACTATCCGTACGACTACTATCCGTACAATTACGCGGTATACGAACCATCCTATGTTACAGTGCAGAAATCGTCACAACAGACAATACCACTCACGTACGTTCTCGCAACCACCCCAGAATACGAGCAGTTATCCGCCCAGCACAGGCAGTTGCAGCAGGAATACGATTCCCTAGTCGCGAAACATAACGAACTCTCCTCAAAGTACGAGTCGCTGAGATCAGACTATGATCAGCTAGTGTCAAAGTACAATCAACTTGGATCAGAGTACAAGGCAGCGAGCTTGGAGCTTAGCAACCTCAAGATCTACACATATGTTCTGATCGTAGTCACGGTTGCGCTGGCTGTAGCAGTTGCATTCCTCCTCTTCCAGAGAAGACAAGTAAGCGAACCCCCGAAGAAGCAAGAGAAATAGTCGCGAAGGGTAAGCGAACGGCCCGCGATCTGAATATGCTTGGGGCCCAAACAGAATCACGACTCACGGATATGACTGAAAGAATCCAAGCTACAATCACTCCACGAGCAGGCGCCTATTACAAAGACTCGGCCGCGCGATCATCAAAGCAGATATTGTTGTGGCCAGTGCGAACCCGATGTACTCCTACCTTGATCAATGCTTGAAGACGATGATTCATTCCTCAATGCTGGTCAAGGACCAGGGTATGCGAATTGTAGCTTCCCCGTGCGAGGAACTTCTCGGTCCACCATTTCTCAGAGAGCTCTACTACGCGTCTCTCCGCAAACGATGGCCTAGCCCAGAGGAATACGCACAGATGATGCGATCGGGCGGGATCAAAGATGTTGCAGACGCGGTCGGGATTCTGAAGTTCCTCCAGACCAACAACTCGGACTGACACTCGTCTGCGACCCTTCAGTTGAACAAGACCTCACGAATCTGGGTTTCTCACACCTGCCCACGGTCCAAGAAGCACTCATGGAGGCGACGGCTAGGCTAGGGCACGACTCCAAAGTGCTTGTGATGCCATATGGGGCTATCACTCACCCGATTCCGGCGGCTGTTCTCAGCAATTAGGATCTTGAATTGAATAGGCATAAGTCAGAGAACTTGGTCTAAGAGCGGACGCGAACACAAACCACGAGAATAGGTGACAATGGTGAACGCGAGCACACGGAAGCTTGAGAGGTCAAGAGAGATCTACCAGAAGATCGATCCAGTTGTGCCCGGTGGCACTCACTCGAATATCAGATTCTTTGACCCATATCCACTCTGGTTTGCTCGGGCCAAAGGATCTAAGATCTGGGATGTCGATGGCAACGAGTACATCGACTGTGTCATCAACATGTCGGCGCTGATCCTGGGACACGGAGACGAACGCGTCACCGGGGCCGTGAAGGAACAACTTGAGACGGGCTTGACATGCGGCGTTGAGACAGAACTCAACGTCAAGGCCGCGGAGAGGATCAAGGAAATGGTCCCTTGCGCAGAGTCCGTGAAGTTCTCGAATTCCGGCACAGAAGCCGTGATGAAGGCGATGATGATTGCACGAGGATACACAGGAAAGCAGAAGATCGTCAAACTCGAAGGCGGATACAACGGCTGGCACGATTCAGCGGCGATAAGTCACAAGCCCAACTTAAGGAAAGCCGGACCCAGAGACAGACCCAAGGGCGTGCCAGAGAACCCCAGCTTGCTCAAAACGGCAACGAAATCAACCATCGTGATGCCCTTCAACGATCTTGATGGCGCAGAGAAGATCATCAAGAATAACCGAGGAGACCTGGCGGCGGTGATCATCGAGCCGATCATGTTCAACATCGGGTGTGCGTGTCCAGAGGAAGGCTACCTGAAAGGGCTGAAGGAGATCACGAATGACAACGACGTACTTCTCATTTTTGACGAGATAATCTCGGGCTTCCGAGTTGCTCCGGGAGGCGCACAGGAATACTACGGCGTCACGCCGGACTTGGCGACATTCGCCAAAGCTATCGCAAATGGATTTCCGATGAGCGCCGTCGCTGGAAGAGCCGACGTGATGAGGGTCACCGAGCCCGGAGGGAAAGCTGGCTGGGCAGGCGTCTACAATAGCAGCCAGGTCTGCGTCGCAGCATCCATCGCGACCCTCGAGCTTCTCAAGAACGGGGAGGTTCAGAGGAAGTTGAATGAGGAATCCTCAGCCCTTGAAAGGAGGTTCGCCGAGCTGGCGGAGGTGGAAGGCGTCTCGGCGAGATTGCAGGCGCTGGGCGGGCAGTTTCAAGTCTACTTTACTGACGAGGAAGTCAGAGACTACAGGACTGCAGCAAAGGCGGATCCCAAACGGTTCAAGGTGTTTCAAGCAGAGATGCTTCGAGAAGGCATCTACACTCTCCCGATTACGCTCTTCCATCACGGACTCGTTGCGGCACATTCCACGGAAGATCTGGAAGGAATCCTTGCTGCTATGCGGGCAGGTCTTCAGAGGGTAAAGAGAGAATTCGGATCCTAGAACCTAGCTGTCGCGAGCATGCGCCCGATCTAGCCTTTCGTATTACCGATGTCTCTGCTTCACATTGAGACGGTGGTCGACCGATGTCCCGGTCCGAAAAGGACGACCTCGATTCAGAAGGCGTCGAGTTCATTCACGAAGGCGGCGAAGGAAGCGAGGCGCGTGTCGATGTCGAACTCCGCACGAGGTTTCCTGGGATAGGAGGAACGATTGACACATACCAAGGGATAGCTGTAGCGGAAGAAACGAATTCGGCAGAGCACCTGACATTGGTCATGAGATGTTTTTGAGGCACACGCTCATCAAGAAGCTAGAAGACTACTTCTTCAAGAAGGGATACTACAGGTACGCGTATGTGACACGGCCATTCGCTCCCCCGGAAAAAGCCTACATATACGAGCGGGCTTTCGGCCGAGACGGGTTTCCGTGGTCCTATCAAGACGAGACCGGATACTCGGCATAGGTGCGACTCGACGACTGGGACTCGTTCAACGCCATATTCCTTGAAGCAGGAATCGACCTGCAGAGCGATTGCACAAATCCAGACAATGGCACTATCTCACAGAACATTGTGCATCAACTTCACCTGGGCGCAAACGCGAGCCAACCGATCCTGAACAGGCTTTGGAAGCGAATCGACTTCGGTCCTAGAAGCATCAGGCTTGACTACGAGAGACTCCTCGAGCATCTCCAACAGAATGAGCAGGACATCAGGGAGACGCTGAGAGTCGGAAGATACGACATGATGGTGGCTTGCAGATACCTGCTCAACCGAGGGGAAATCGATCCTAGAGAACTGGAGAGACTAGAGATGCTCGTGATGGACTGCCGCCTGTCAACTCTGGCTTATCTTAACGCCAGAGGAGTGGGCGATGGAAGCACACGCGAGATTCGATTCCAACCAAGAACAGCCTGATGACCCCTCCCATCTAACGCTTGGCTGAATCACAGGGAAGAAGTGATCTCGAACAACTCGTCATCTGGGCGCGATAAAACATCCTCTGCCATCTCAAGAACCTGGTTATCTGTTGCTTTCCTCAGGTCTCCCAAAAGCGCATTTAGGACTTGAGTCTTCACGGTTATCGTGCATGCTCGATCTCCTCCGCGAAACTCCCCTGCGATACGATTGTTCGTGCTCGAAATGCAAATCGTACCCTTGCCCAGGGTGCAACCTGATCCAACCTGCACCCCGTCGATCGTGCAGGACTCAGGCGGATCGGATCTGACGAACATGTTAGCGGTCAAGTCGCTATGCTTCTGAGGTTTCAGTATGGAAAGCGCGATCACCCCCATTCGGAGTCCCAGAACCAAGAAGGGACCCAGGTGCCCATGAAAGTCAACGGCTTTGGCAAGAAGATCCCGAGCCTTATCTCGACTGTCCTCGACCAACCGCATCCGCCGAATCAGATTCTGTGTTCCGAGGCTAATATGATTGCAGCATATCCTGAGAATGGATAGAGGATTATTTTTGTGCCGCATAGTTAAGTACCGGATCTAGTCATGGTACGCCGACTCAGGACATGGATCCAAAAGACATAGTCGACGAGCTGTTCCAGCTGGACAAAGACATACGATGGGTCGGAGTAGTCGATCAGCGCGGCAATATTCTGCAAAACGTCCAGCGTCCTGGGACCCAGAGTTATACGGACGAAGCAACAGAGGAACGAACGCTGAGGGAGTTCCCAACAATCATGGGCTTGTTCTGGCGGGAGCTTGTCGGCAAGTCAGGAAATCTCCACGCGGTGGTTATCGCGTATTCACGAGTATACCTTCTTGCCTTCTACGTGGAGGACTTCTTGATTGTACTAAGCTTCGAACCAGCCGGAATGCCGCGCATCGTCAAAGGAATCGAAGCGAAGTACGGGTCGATCCTTCCGACAGGCGACGTAGAAACCGAGACCACCTGATTCCTGTGGTCATTCATCTCGGCAATAGCTAGAACGCCTGAACATCGAGTCAAGTTTCATTCTCGGTTACTCGCCTGAGGGGAAGGGCTCGAAAAGCTTCAAAAGCACACTCTACATTCGTGCATTCCTGCGGAGTTTGACAGTATTGACACGGCGCAATGTTCACCAAGCTGAGATAATCCAGACGGGCTTGGATCATCCGGAATGCGTTAATTTTGGTCCTGATGGTCGCCTCTACGCGGGTGGATTCAATGGTCAAGTCTACGTGATGACGCCACCGAAATTCGAACTGCGGCAGTTGGCAAATGCTCAAGGATTCCTCGGAGGAGTGGCAGTTGATCGAAATCATAACGTCTACGTCTGTAACGCATCAGGACATCGTGTGAATCGTGTCACCCAGAAAGGTGAGGTTTCGGTCTACTGCGACAAGGCCCCTGATGGTCCGCTAGTAAACCCGAACTACGGGTCATTCGACGCGAAAGGCAACTACTACTTCTCTGATTCCGGTGACTACTGGAGACCGAATGGCCGCTTGATACGGGTCAGACCTGATGGCAGATCGGAATCACTGATCGGTGGAAACTGGCACTTTCCAAACGGACTCGCCATATCGCCAAAGGATGGAGCCGTCTTCATGATCGAGAGCACCGCAGCAGACGTACTTCGGATCCCGGTGAAAAAGGATGGAACGACAGGTGCGCCAGAGATCTATGCCCAATTCCCCGGAAACATCCTGGACGGACTCGCTTTTGCGAGAAGCGGAAACCTGTATGTTTCATGTTATCTCCCGAACCGCATGTACGTCGTCTCACCTGATCAGAACGTTGAACTTCTCATCGAGGACATGGGCGGCGAGATACTGAATCAGCCGACAAATGTCGCGTTCGAGCGAAGAGGCACGCGTCTCTTCTTCGCAAACCTCGGCGGAGCGCACGTCGGAGCCTTTGACGTAGGCGAATCCGGCGCTCCCCTGTACTATCCCAAGCTCTAGTATGCCGTTTCGCCCATCCATCCCAGGAATCCGCACAGAAAAGTCTCGATAGTCCAATAAGAACGCCCGATTGGCCAAGAACCGATAGATTTAAACCTGATCCACGGACTACAAGTGTCTCAGGAGCGAATCGGCGCCTAATGGGCGTTGACAGCTTCGGAGCAAAAAAGGAATGCCGAAGAAGTCAAAGAAGAAGCAGAAGAAATAGAAGACGACTCTAACCGTCTGAGCGGACGTATTCTTTCTTTTTTCTCTTTTTTTGGTCTTGATCACTGGACGCTGAGGAATTGCAGGAGATCTTGGACCTATCGTTGAATGGCGACGACAACGAAGCAGAGTGGTCAGATCCTCCGACGGGAATCAGTTCCCATCTAGCTCAAGGCATCGTCAAAGCTTGCCGTTCTCTGGACTAAACTGAGAAATCAATTCAGGTCCAAAAATTCGATGGTATCCAAGCAGACAAAACGGCTTTTCTCGGAGTGTAAGTAACCCTTACATTTCTTGGGGATAGCTATCATGAATTGTGGTGTTTTTGCCTGCGAAGTTGAATGCCAAGGCCATCAAACTGATCGAGGGCAAGAATTTCGCTTTCCTCGCGACAATCATGCCGGATGGTGCGCCTCAGGTCTCACCTGTCTGGATCGACCTTGAGGGCGATGTGATACTTGTCAACACTGCAGTAGGGCGCCAAAAGCAAAAGAACACCGCCCGAGAACCGCGTGCTGCAATTTCTGTTGCAGACCAGAACAACATGTACGACAAGATTGTGATTCGAGGCCGCGTCAAATCACAGACATCCGAAGGCGCTGACGCCCATATCGATAAGCTTGCCAAGAAGTACATCGGCAAGGATAGTTACCCATGGCGACAACCCGGAGAGAAACGCATCATACTCAGGATAGAACCGACTCACGTCTCCACATAGGACGTTAGCTAGTTACAGCATCCAAGGCCGTGACCGACACAGGTATTGAGAACTTTTGTACGTGCGTCCCTCGGCGAGCGCAAAGAGTTGGGGGTACCCCCCTAGGGGGGGGTACGGTCATGTGGCAATCAATACAATCGTTATTCTCAGATTCGATTAGGCCCTGTAACATCGGCTACTCAGCAATCAACGTGTACGAGAGTTCGTGGGCGCCTCATGGTCCCAGATCATCAAGACTCGTAGGACAGTTCCTGATTGTTCCGAGAAGGGTAAACGAAATCGGATATCTGGCCGCTCATTTCTTCTTGACCGGCATCATCACCTTCGCGTACAGTATGGTGACGCCGCCAACGACTTCCGGCTTCTTTGAGTAGACCTCAATCGGAGGACCCGATATCCGGTACCCTTTCTTCTCAATCCATTCGGTAAGCTTGGCGTATGTGTTTTTGAACTCGCTTCCGGGGCCCTTGTGGGAAATCGTGGCCACTTTCATCGCGGGCATCTTACGCGTCTTCACGCCCGCTTGTTCCTTGGCTTTGCCCTTGAAGGTGATTGCGATGTCGCTCCGGAGGTTCTCTGGAGGAGTCTTTTCTGAGTCATCGAGGTATATTGCCATTGGATAGAATCCTGGCATGACTTTCTGTTCTTTGGCCCAACCGTACAGTCGCTTGATGTAGTCCTCCCACGGCACCTTATCGTATGCTCCCACGTGCTCAATGTAGGCGAGGTTCGTTGCCTTTCTGGCTTCAAGCCTCGGATTCATCACACTCAACACTTGCCGTAGCGGGCCAAGGCTATTTCTGATTTCCTAAGGCGTTCCTTCTGGTCAGACATCCCTCGGTCGTGCCAGAGCGACATCCAGAAAGAACATGCCGGGCCTTGGCCCCCCTATGATGAGGGAGCCCCTTGTGATCAGAACACTCGTCACCGGTTACCCGTCCCAGGAGAATACTGTTGAGGCTGTGAACAGAGGTGCTGATGACTACATCGTCAAACCATACACCATGGAGGACCTGACCCTGAGAATCAGGGAAGTGATCCCGCGCTATCGTCTGGGTTCACAGCATTGGTTTCAGGCTAGCTTCGTGGCGCATTCGCTGCAGTACTTGCCGGTAGGAGGATAGATTGTACCACATTTAGGACATGACCCCAGAGGGGCAGGAGGGGGAGGTAATGTACGAGGGCCTTCGATGAGTCTATAGAACGAAACTGCCATCATTACTGCTCCTGCAAAGAAGAGCACAGCAGCACCGGCATGTGCGAAGTGGTAAAAGAACGTGCACGGGGGACTCACTCCGAGTCCCCCGCATTGGTACTCATAATGTGTAGCATATTGGTATTCATAATACGTCCAATATGACCCCGAGGATACAGTGTAAACAGTGACGACAAAACCAGAGAAAACGTACAAGCTTGCCCCAAGCACAACTAAAATGATCCCGTAGAATAGAGCATTCTTAGCTTTCATGGGAGAACACAACAAATGAGCATCGAAGACTATTTGACTTTCGTGCAGGTGGGAAACAGAAACTACCTAGGTAAATTCGCCTCAGCGTGCAAAAACAGCGAGAAATGGCGGGCCCGCCGGGAATTGAACCCGGGACCCCCGGGTCTCCTCCGTACAGGTAAAAGCCTCACCGAACATATTTCTCCGGTGCTCTACCTCTTCAGGACCCTGAGTCGCAGGATCTGACTGAGCTACGGGCCCGTCCCAGAGCAAGAAACAACGAGCCTACCTAAACTTTTCCGAGCGCACAAGAGTCTGCTTCAACAACGAGATTCTCCAACGACCTGAAATGCGCATAAACGGCGCCATTGTATGCCCCCGCAATCATTTCCATAAGAGCTTCACGCGGGACGAACTTGTGACGGATAGCTACGTGCACCACCTCTACGAGCCGCTTGTCAACTTGAACCCGTTTCCGTGCCCGGTTGACCTCAGTTTATGGCAAACCAGCTATGGTTAGTATTCCAAAGTGTTTTGCATCTCAGTATTTGTATCCTCGGGCTTCCTGTTCGTCGTGCTCTACGCCCAGTCCCTGAGCTACCCGGTTCACGTAGTTCATGTAAGCCGTCAGCAGGACCAGATCAAGAATCTCAGAGTCGCTGATTCCGATCCTTCGCAGATTCTCCACGTCCTTTTTCGATACAGCACTAGGTTGCAGGCTCAGCTTCAGCGCATAGTCAACCAGTACCCTGCCTCTCTCGTCGACGCTATCGGGCACTTGACCCTCCCTGAAAGCGTCTAATTGTTCACCGTTCTTCAGGTAGAACCTCAGTGCCTCGCCATGGTGCGATACACAATAGTCGCAACGATTATGCGCAGAGATGGCTGTCCCAATCATCTCCCGTTCAGCTCGGCTCAACCCTGACTTCCCGTACATCAAGCTCACGTAGAGTCCAAGAAAGAATCGCAGCGCATTGGGGTTAAGGCTCTGGGCACGCATGATATTTGAAATCTTACCGCGTGCTCGCGCCACTTCTTCGTATGTGCGCTTTAGGTCACCGGTTGCTTTGTCCTCAGGAATTGCCTTGATCCACGCCAAAACTGATCGACTTGGGGCGAGGTATGGGATTCCTGTTCATAAACTGTGGCGACCGGTTCGAGAATGTGCATGAAACAGTGCTCGTCGAACGTCACATATCGAACTGCGATACTTAGCCTTAAGTACGTAAACGCCCGTCTATGCGGGCAACTTCAAACTGAAGGCGTAGCTCATGCGAACAGATGCGGCGTCTGCATTCTTTGCGCGTGTAGTGAGCTTTGCCTTCTATTATTATCGATACTAGCCCGCCCAACCCCAATTGGACGAGCTGCGAAGGTGGTTATGTGAGAGATACTAAACAAAATGGATTGTCTGCAAGCCTCGAAGTCTCAAAGGACGAGCTCGAGTCTCTATCCGAGATTGCTCAGCAAATCAGACGCGATATTGTCGCGATGATACAGAGTGCCAAGACTGGACATCTAGGACCTTCCTTATCCTGCGTGGAGATACTGGTGTCGCTGTATTTTGACCGGATGAATCATTCCCCTAAAGACCCTAGCTGGTCAGATCGGGACAGACTGGTACTCTGCAAAGGCCATGCGGCCCCAACGCTCTACGCAACACTGGCGCGCGCGGGATATTTCGATCAAGGGGCACTTCTCTCCCTGCGCAAAACCGGGAGCATATTGCAGGGACATCCTACGCGGCTGACTCCGGGAGTCGATGTCTCTACGGGTTCGCTAGGCCAAGGCTTGTCGGTCGCCAATGGAATGGCTCTTGCCGCAAGGCTGGACGGGAAGAGCTACAGGGTGTTCGCTCTCACCGGAGATGGTGAGTGTGACGAAGGCCAAATCTGGGAGGCGGCAATGACCGCCAGCCATCTCGGACTTTCGAACGTTACCGTAATCATTGACCGAAACGGTGTCCAGTCCGATGACGCGACGGAGCGGATTAAGAAGAAAGAACCCCTGGATCGAAAATGGCGATCGTTTGGCTGGCAAGTTCTCGAGATCGATGGTCACAATTTCATGCAGATTCATCATTCCTTCGACGTCGCTGAATGGACTACCGACCGTCCGACTGTGATAATAGCCCGAACCGTCAAGGGCAAAGGCCTCTCCTTCCTTGAAGGCGACGCGAACTCACACAACATCTCATTCAGTGAAGAGGACCTGGACTGGGCCATGGACGAGTTAGGTCAGCCTGAACCTGAGACGTAGCGAAATCAATGCACTTCATGGGTGTCAGAATGCCATCACTAAGAAAAGAACTCGGGAAAGTGCTTGTCGAACTCGGCAAGGAATACAGGAACCTCGTTGTGATCACCGGGGATCTTGGAAAGTCCACAGGGGTAAGTGCCTTTGAGACATTCGCAGAGCGCTACTTCAATCTTGGAATCAGCGAGCAAGATATTGTTGGGACTGCTGCGGGACTCGCCTCGGCTGGAAAGATACCTGTCGTCAGCACCTATGCGGTGTTTCTGGCTGGACGAGCCTGGGAACAAATCAGGAACACTGTCGCTCGCGACAGCCTGAATGTCAAGATGATCGCAACACACTCGGGTATATCACCGTCTGCTGATGGCTCCTCGCATCAATGCTTCGAAGACATCGCACTTATTCGAACTATCCCTCGAACGACTCTAGTGCTTCCTGCTGACCTCTCAGAGATGAGACACACCGTACGCTCAGCCGTAGAAGACGCCGGACCATTCTACATCAGACTTGGGAGAGGCGAAATCTCCCAGATCTTCGATGACTCCGACGAATTCAAAATCGGAAAAGCCAGGCGCATTAGTGACGGGTCAGACGTTGGAATCGTAGCGGCAGGGTTCCTCCTCCAAGAAGCAATTGAGGCCGGATCACTGTTACAGAAAGATGGAGTCAGAGCCTCAATAGTTGATATGCACACGGTCAAACCCGCGGATGCGTCAGCAGTTGCCGATATTGCCAGAAGAACGGGCGCAATTGTCACCGTCGAGGACCACAACATCCTCGGCGGCCTTGGCAGCACTGTGGCCGAAATCGTTTGCAGAGACAAACCCGTCCCAATTGAGATGGTTGGGATCCATGATAGGTTTGGGGAGTCCGGAGATCTACGCGAACTCATGGAGAT
>Ga0315296_10000814_pt1 | contig 28015 bp, 28 predicted proteins | sample YL17G14_18_MG_FD_203921 | JGI IMG/M metagenome (GOLD analysis project Ga0315296, IMG submission 203921) | Sediment microbial communities from Yellowstone Lake, YNP, Wyoming, USA - YL17G14_18 | ecosystem: Environmental > Aquatic > Freshwater > Lake > Sediment | place: USA: Wyoming | collected... | reverse complement strand
GATGGAATAGCAGAGAGACTTAAAAAATTTGCGAAGTTATATAGCGTTCAAGTGTCTTTAGATGGTTCGTCTCCAGAGACTCACGACAGCATTCGAGGTTCCGGTGCTTTTGAAAAAGCAATTAGAGGTATAAGAATGCTCGCTTCCCGCGGGATAGATGTAAAAGTTATGTTTACCTTGCAACGATGCAACATGAAAGACATCCCTTCTCTCATTGACATGGCAGTTAAGGAGAGAGTCAGCGGTTTAACCGTAGAAAGACTTGTTCCTATGGGTTCTGCAAAAGATATGAAAAATTCTCTCCTTTCGCCAGAAGAGACTCGGGATACTTTTCGATATATTTCTGACCGTGCGGACTTAGAGTATGAAAAAGGCACACAACTACGCATTTTAAAGTATAGGCCTTTATGGATAAATATAGACCCATGCAGAGCTAAAACAAAGGCTAACACAGTTCCACATAAAGAATTAGGTGCTGTTTGTTCGATTGGACTCGATGGAATCTGTATTTTGCCTGATGCCACAGTCTTGGCCTGCAGAAGACTTCCTATTCCCATTGGCAACCTAAAGAGAGATTCTCTTGAAAAAATATGGTTTACATCAGACCTTCTTTGGCAAATTCGGGATAAGCATAATTTGAAGGGCAAATGTAACTCATGTGAATTTATCCCACGTTGTGGCGGTTGTAGATCAATTGCATATGCCTTCACTGGGGATTATTTAGCAGAAGATCCTCAATGTTGGAAATAAAAATTTTAAAAAGGAGGTATAAAGGTGAGAGACACTAAAACGGCAAAAGAATTTAAGAAGGATGTCTCGAAGGCTATCGAGCCGAGGTTTAGAGATCCTAATGAGTTATCATCTGAACAACTGACAGATCCTGACTATGCATTAAAGCAGTTAGAAAAACTCAACGGTGGCAATCTCTCAGTTACATGCAGTAAGTGCCACCATTGCCGATAGAAAAACAATCTTTATAGGAGTATCAAGCTTTTTGTATGTAATGAGGACACTATGGGCAATGAAGTAGGGTAGCGTTGTCTTAAAACAGAAATTGGTGAATGGTAGATAATAAAAATGACAGAAGAAATAGAAAGATATAATCATAGTCAAACAATCGAATGGCTTGAGAAAAAATTTGAAAAGGAGAAGATATATAAAGACCTCGAAGAATCTCCAGAATTTCAAGCCGATGTTAAGGAAGCCAAAGATAGAGAAAAGGAGGAATTCTTTGTTTATCCTCAACTTTCTATTGACCTTATTTGGGTTAGGGAGGAGTCAGAACGAATAGACGAAGACCAAATAGAAAAAGCCAACGGAAGAACAAAAAAGATCTTCAATCACTATACTCTCTTTTTTGCGGTTTCTTCAAAAGCAATTTTTGAAGAAGAAATGAAAGATTTGAAAAGAAGATTATTGTTTTATCAGTTTTACTTATCTCGTATTAGTGAGCCAAAAAGATTCCAAATAATAGTCGTCGTTCCACATAATGTTGATGTGCCGGAGCAAAGTTTAAAATTTTTTGAAGAGAATGGATTTGGCTTATGGAAAGTTAAAATTGGAAAAGAAGATGAAAAAGAGGAAGAAGTATACCACCCAAAATCACTTCGAACAAGAATGATCGAAGAATTTAAGGTATCCGTTGATGAACCTGAAAATTTAGGAGAGACTATTGAGAAAATTTTCAAAAAAGAGAATCTCAAGGATCTTTCTACATTTAAAAAAGCTATTAAAGAAAAAGAAAATGCAGAGGGTTTTGCGATTTTTTTTGATCAATACATTCTTGATGCTGTAGATGCTATTGCTGGAGTTACACCTGATGAATTTGGAAAGAGGTATATTGATAGGAGATTATTAAATCTAATTCTAATGTCTAAACTAGAAAAAGTTTCATATGGGAAAATGCTTGTTGAATTGGTTAATGAGCATCTTGATGAAAACAAAGATGATTATCAATTTGTTTCGGAAGCATTTTCCTCTTTATGGGAAGAAAATATTGGAATACCTTACTCGAATTTTTTAATGACTTTTGAACCTGCTTTGTTACATGTTTTTGCTGAGGGTGAAGAAAAAAGGGAGAAAATTTATCGCGATCATTACATCCATCAGTTCCAAGTATTTTTGTTGGGCACATACATCATAGACAAATTTTATGACACTTTCAAAAAGCTAAAAAAGCCTGAAATAAGTTGGCTTATAGCCGCTTCATTTCATGATATGGCATATCCTGTCCAATTATATGATGGGTGGGTGAGGGGATTTTTCCAAAAAGTTTTCAATGTTCCTATAAAACTAGCCCAGTTAGAACTAAAATCTAATTTTGTTGATCAAAGCTTTCTGTCATGCATGGGATATCTCATATGTTCACTGTACTTATTTCATAAAGATGAAACTGTAAAGGGTAATTGGATAGCTGATAAAAATGAACTTGTGCAATTTTTTTATCAGGAAATAACAGAGGGAAAGAATCATTGTATTTTAAGTAGTATGTCTCTTCTAAAAATAGTTCAAGATACTAACTTCAATAAAAAGAACACAATAAAGAAAAAAATATCACATGGCAAAGATAAATTTGAGGATATATTAAAAGAAGTTTTTGTACCCAGTGCACTTGCAATAGCACTACATGACAAAGAAATATGGCAAAAATTGAGAAAAGAGAGTGATAAAGATAATCCTCCTAAAATTTTAGACAATCTGGAATTTGAAAAGGATCCTCTTTCCTTTCTCTTAATCTTTTGTGATAATGTCCAAGAGTGGGGAAGACCTTCAAAATCTCAAGAAAAAGAAGAAGATGAGAAAAGGAGAAGGTTTTATTTAAAAGAATTTATATGTGATTCTAATGGAGTAAAAATAACTCTCTGGACACCTAACTATACGAAAGAAGAAAAATTCTTCCAGAAGAAACAAGATGAGTTAAGAGAACTCGAGGGCTTTTTACAACAGACATCAGCTATAAAGTTTTCAATTTGTTTAAGAGACAAAGATAACGAGGTAGAAAATTTTTCTATGGAAGGTACTTCTTCTTCCTAAAAAGCTATTGGAGAGGAAGAGCGAAAAAGGGGACGGTTGTATTAAATGTTCGAAAAATCACTTTCAAACTGTTGCCATTAAAAGAAAAACTTCAAAAGACCGATTGGCTCATCGACCAGATTGTCGATAGACTCTATGGCATAACCGATGAAGAAATCAAGATTGTTGAGGGACATAAACAAAGCAAATGGGACAGTGATTGCTAATAGAAAATTGGAAACACAAAATCTCAATATCATGATGAATCAATACCCTGAAGGTGTTTAGAGTGGAATTGTAAATTGGCTGGCACTTTTACACATTGGATGATTGTTGAGGAAGCTCTGGATAAGTTTAATCAGCTTCCTGATAAACATCCATATTTTCCAATCATCCTCGGCAATAGTCATTTTGTAACCCTTGGGGCAGTAGGACCAGATTACCCTTATTTAAGTGAGCTTAAGAACAATTTATTAAAGCTTCATAGTTGGGCAGACAGGATGCATTATGAGAATACAGGTGAGTTTGTCAAATATGGGGTAGCTAATCTTTTGAAATTAAAAGAACAGAATAAACAACAAGATTTTGAGATATGTCTTTCATGGCTTTGTGGATATGTAACTCATCTTTTGGCAGACTCAATCATCCATCCTGTTGTTAATGCCGTTGTCGGCCCTTATCTTTTCAATTCAGGTGAGCACAGACATTGTGAGATGATTCAAGATACTTTCATCTTTCATGATGTCAAAAAAGTTGAGCTTAGATATGCTGATTATGTTGATTTAATGAAAATGTGCTCAGATGAGGAAGATGAAGACCTTATAAATCCAGCTATCAGAGATTTCTGGAAAGAGACCTTAAAAATGAGCCATCCCGGAGGCAAAGACAAGTTTAATTCAATAGACCCTGATGACTGGCATGAGAAATTTTTATCTATGATTAACAAAGCAGCAGAACCCTTGCCAGTTTTCAGGCATGTTGGTCAAAAAAAGGGTCTCAGGTATAACATTAGCCATATGGGATTAATAAAAGGACTTGGATATACAATCAGGCATATGGGGCAAAAAATAAATCTTGTTTATAAAAAAAGAAGTGAAATAACTCAGGATGAAGAGAAAAAATATTTTGAGGAGATTAATCTTCCTGGTAAAAAGATTGGCAAATTTAAAGAAGATGCTTTTTATAAAGCTGTGAACGAAGTTATAGAGATCTGGCAGAAACTTTTTGTTGATATTGAAAAGAAGAATCCTGAAAATTGTACATCCTATATAAAGAATTGGAACCTTGACACTGGTGTAGATGAAGATGGAATATATTTCTGGGTTTGAGAGGAATTAATTGAGGAGATTATCTGTCTTATTAGTTGCCTTTCTATTCTTTTATGGATGTTCGTATATTTATGCAAAGGATGATGAAGATAAGGCAAAAGAATATTCAAGAATAGAAATAATACTCTCAGATATTTCTAAAAAGATAATCGCCCATTATGAAAGACAGAATCGCGAAATACCAAAGGATTTTAATGAAAAACAGTTCATAGAAGTCCTCGAAAAAGTGTATCCAGACCAGGCTAAGGTGCAATTAATAAAAAAGGATTTTAAAATAAAGGCACGCTCGATAGATAATAACTACTCAGTTGTTCTTTGTGACCCAGATACTGATAGGAAGCTGATGGAAGACCTTAGTTGCCATACAACACATGTTGAAATCAGATTTTGGGATAAAGAAGGCACTTATCCTTGCACATTTGAAGAAAACTGGGAAGTGCATTGCAGATAAAACCTAATTCTATTCTAAAAATCTTGATGCCCTGATGCCGAGCATTCTGACGAAACATTTAATAGGAGTTTTTAAAAAGAGAATATATAATGCAAGTAAAATATTCAAAACATCTGAAAACAAGACTTGAATTAAGGAAGATAGATTATGATCTGCCACAACAGATATTCGAAAAAGCAGAGGAGAGATTTTTGGATACTGTGACAGGACATACTATTGCTGTGGCAAAGGCTGTAATGTATGATAAGGAGAGAGATGTGATGGTTGCTTATAACTTTGAGGGAGGAAATGTTAAACTATTAACAATACATCCCTTAAAAGAGGGCCAGAAAGACAATAGGATAAAATCAGGCAGGTGGAGGAAGTTATAATGGATGACTTCAAAGTATTTTATGATGATGAGGAAGATATTTTGTATCTTGCAAAAGAAGGAGAAGAAGCAGAGGTTGTAGAATTATCTCCTGGAGTAAATATGGAACTTGACAGTAAAGGCAACCTTATAGGGGTGGAAGTATTTAAGGCTTCACTCATGTTTAAAGACGTGCTTAAATTAATGGAGAAGAAACTTCAGGTTGCATAACTGCCAATAAGTGAAAAATCCCATTTCACTACCTCACGAAATGACATCTGTTATATTGAATCAGCAAGCATAATCTCTATAGATATAGTTCAAAGAAGATAATTTGTACGACTTACCTCTGAGAAAAGAACTAAAGGGAAAATTCATACGGGATCTGAACCCTGCAGAAAAGCTCTTTTTTCTCAAAAAGGCCAGAGAAGCCATCATGTCAAAGGGATATCCGGCTTGTGAAGACCTGTTTAACTATTGTTATTTTCTTACTTTAAAGGAAAGATTTCGTAGTATAAGCACACAGGGTAGTGAAGGATACCTGAGATTCCTCTTTGTGGCGGGAATAAAGGATGTGGGGGAGGCAATAAAGTTATATGAAGAGAGGTTGGAGAAAAAGAAAAAGTCATTGCCTGAGACAAAAGAGTATAAATTCTTAGAATATTTTTCTGAATAGATTAGAATAATCCATGCGTCTTATACTTTTTGATATAGATGGCACATTAATAGATTCAGGGGGAGCAGGGACACGCTCCCTAAATCTTGCATTAATTGAGCCTTAATAAGAGATGTAGCATTGGGGCTTCTCACAGGGAATCTCGAATCTGGCGCAATGACAAATTTTCTGGGGACAGGTCCATTTAAAAGAATCATCCGTGAAAATGGAAATCAAGAAAAGAGGCTCCCCTTATTTGATCACATAGCGGTTGATCAGTATCCCGTGACTTCGCCCAAAATCAAATATTCTTTTTGGATCAGATTTACCTGAAAGATAGCGTTTCCTGAAGCTTTCCTTATCCAATAAATAGAGAATATAACTGATATGCCCGGAATACCCGGAAAGGTCAAGTTGCTGTATCTTTTTTCTTATCTGTTTTCCTGTCTCTACTGCCTGAAGATGAATGGTTGGTGATGCACCATTACATCTCTTTACTGAATAGAGCTGTCTGCAACTAAAAGGACGAATATCATAAATAATGCACAGTTTATCTTCATTGAGAAAAGCACAGCGGGAAAGCTTTTTCTCCTCTCTTTCCTCTTTATTTTTTGCCAATCTATCCTTTATCTCTGCATGAATATCTCCTTTTAAAGAAACCATCTGTTCATGGATTATAATGCCTTCAAGGGTAGTGATATCAATGTTTCCCACATCTATACAGCAGTCTGCACACCTAATCTCACAAGCCGCTGCTTTTTTGAATTCGGCAACCTCCCTTTCGTACTGATCATATAATTCCCGGAGTTTTTTCCTCTTTTCTTCTAAGTTCATGATAATCTTTACCTTTACCTGTTAGAATAGACTTTATCTTTAAATAACAAATAAAAGCAGTTTCTTATTATACACAGTTATGTACTTCTGCTATAATTAGAATCATAGAAATAGCAAACTAAATACCATTTGAAATAATAGTTCGTTACAGTGAAACCATGGCTAAAATAAAAACTTTTTATCAGTGTCAGGCATGCGGTTATACAAACCCAAAGTGGCTCGGTAAATGCCCAGACTGCGGGGCATGGGATACCCTTGTTGAAGAAAGGAAAGAGCCTGTTTCACGCCATTCACCACTCTCTATCCACCCAGGAAAAACTGAGCCACAGCCTCTGAGCTCAATCAAAAGCGGATATGAACAGAGAACATCGACAGGCATGAAAGAACTCGATAGAGTTCTTGGAGGCGGCGTTGTTGCAGGTTCAGTAATACTTGTGGGGGGGGATCCCGGCATAGGTAAATCCACGTTGCTCTTACAGGCTTTCTCAGGTCTTTCAAAAAAATACGGGAAGGTACTTTATATCTCGGGTGAAGAATCTCCTGCGCAGATAAAAATCAGGGCAGAGAGACTCTCAATAGATTCAAATGAGATAATCTTACTTGCAGAGACCTCACTCGAGGTCATTATTAATACCGCATTGAAGCTTTCTCCGAAGGTAATGGTTGTCGATTCAATACAGACCATGTATATGGAAGATTTGATGTCAGCACCTGGTTCTGTGAGTCAGGTGAGGGACTGTGCTGCAAAATTGATGCTCTTTGCTAAAAGGTCGGACATCCCTGTTTTCCTTGTCGGCCATGTCACCAAAGAAGGTGCGATTGCAGGCCCGCGTGTACTTGAACATATTGTGGATACGGTTCTTTATTTTGAGGGTGACAGGGGCCATTCATACCGCATCCTGAGGACAGTAAAAAATCGCTTTGGCTCAACGAATGAGATAGGTATCTTCGAGATGTCCGATTCAGGTCTTATAGAGGTAGAAAACCCATCTGAGCTTTTTCTCCTTGAAAGGCCTTTGAATGTTTCAGGCTCAACAGTTGTTGCGAGTCTTGAAGGTACAAGGCCGTTGATGGTGGAGATTCAGTCGCTTGTGTCTCAGACCAATTTCGGAATGCCCCGAAGGACAACCATAGGTGTTGACTTTAACAGGGTGAATTTGCTTGTTGCAGTTCTTGAAAAGAGAGCAGGACTTCATCTTGGGGGAGCGGATATATTTGTGAATGTGGTCGGAGGGCTCAGGATCATTGAGCCTGCTGTTGACCTCGGCATCATTGCAACAATAGTTTCCTCTCTGAAAGATAAACCCATAGATCCAAAAATCTTTGTATTCGGTGAGGTAGGACTCTCGGGTGAGATTAGGGCAGTGACACAGGCAGAAGTACGGTTAAAGGAAGCGTCAAAGATAGGATTTAAGCGAGCAGTTATACCTCTCAGTAACTCAGAAAAGCTTAAAAATAATCTCGGGTTAGAGATAATAGGGGTAAGGAATGTTGAAGATTGTCTGGAGACTGTTATTACTTAGTACTCTGTTTTTTTTATTGTCCTGCGTCACACCGCGTGTCGAGATGCCTGTATACGAAGGTATTGATGTAAGGGACGTACTCAACTCAAGGAATAGTATTTCATCAATAGATACCACGTTTTCCATAATCTTTGAAAAAGATGATACCGAGATTAGAGGTGACGGGGTGCTGAATATATCAAGAAACGGTAATCTCGATCTTCGTGTGTACTCTTTTGGTTTTCTTGCGCTCGAACTCACCTCTGAAGATGGCATTATAAAAAGTGTACCACAGCTTGATAGAGGTAAAAGTACAATTCTCACCTATGGCTTGCGGGACTGTCTTTTCTGGTGGGATATAAATGACTTTGAAGTTGCTGAAAAAGATGGTATGTATCTTCTTCGAAATCCTTTCAGAAAAATATGGATAGATGGAAAAACAATGCTTCCTCTAAAGCAGATAATCACCCTTGAAGATGGCAGAGATCTTACTATCTCTTATGAAAATCCGGAAAAGGTAGGTGATATATGGTATCCATTAAAAATAAGGATAGAACTATCGAAATATTTTGTAACCTTAAAGATTAAAGAAATATTATTTAACGGTTCTGTCTAAATCGAGGTCAACTGCTACAGTTTTTATCGTCAGATTATCTATGACGTTTGATTTAAACAAGTAACCCTCAAGGAGTGCATTATCACAGACTGTGTTTATTAGTCTGGGAATACCATTTGAATATTGGTATATAAGTCTCAAGGCCTCTTCTGTAAATATTTCCTTATTACATCCTGCAATCATGAGCCTGTGGTTTATGTATTTCCTTGTGTCTTCTTCAGAGAATGCCTTAAGCTTGATTTTCACCGCAATCCTCTGCTTGAGTGGTTCATCCAGAGAAAGGATATCCTCGAACTCAGGCAACCCAAAAAAGACAAAATTGACCATTTTCCCTTCGGGTACCTCCATATTCAAAAGACCCCTAAACTCTTCCATGATCTCCCTGGAATTTAACATCTGGACCTCATCAATCATCACGACTGCCTTTTTCCCATTCTCGTCTATCTCCTTAAGTCTCTTGTAAATATGGGTGAGGAGTTCAACTTTATCTTCATTGAGATTCTTGACACCAAGCTGAATTGCAAATTTTCTAAAGAGCCACTCTGAACTGACGGATGCATGAACTACTATAAGGAGTGCTGCTTCATAAGTTTCTTCATCAAGATCCTCAAGAAACCTTCTCGCAAGCGTTGTCTTCCCTGTCCCGATTTCACCAATCACTACAACAAGACCTTTTCTTGTGTCTACAGCATACTTCATTTTGACGAGGGCATTTGAATGTTGTGGGCTGTTGTAATAAAACCTGCTGTCAACCACGTTTGAGAATGGATGTTCTTTAAGACTGTAATATTCTAAATAATCCATGTATTATTATAGCGTTTCTGCTTGCCAGCGTATAAGGTATATCTATAGGTATGATACCCTGTCCTTCCTCTCTCTTGGTTTGCCCTGTTCAGCATCTTTTGGCAATTTTGCTCTGACCTGGGTTATCTTATCAGAAACAGCTCGAAATTTGGAATTCCATCCGTATACCTCGGTGTATGCATCAAGTGCTTCCTGAATATTGCCGTTCTTTTCGTAAGCCTCTGCGAGATCGTATTTCATTGCCCAATAAGACTCGCCTCGATTTTCCATCTTTTCAAGAGCGCTGGTGAGGACGTCTACCGCGAGGGGATACACACCTTTTTCCATATAACATATACCGAGCATGCTGGAAGATTGAATAAAACTCTTCGGGTCATTACGCGATGTCTGAAATTCTCTTATTGCGTCATCTATAAGTCCCATCTCCTTATAGGCAATGCCGAGGTTGTAATGTGTTTCATAATCTTCCGCTTCGAGCTCTTTCTCAAGTCCCTTTTTGAATTCATTGAATATGTCGAGGACATCGCTGTCGAGGGCAGGTTCTTGTATATCCTGTGCTTCTAACGTCTCACTTTCTGGCAGGGCAAATTCTTCACGTGGTTCTTCTACGACATCTCTCTTTGCAACTTCCTCTGCTGGCTGGCCAAGTGAAGAGAGCTTCTGCTTTATTTCTTCATTTTCAGGAAAGAGGTTTTGCAATCTTTCCAAAATACCTCTGGCCTCATCCATGAGCCCCTGTTTGTAATAAAAATCTGCCTCTGCAATCTCTTCACTGTAATCTTCTATCGCAAACACCTCAGGGGATGGACCTGAAACTGCTTCTTCAGGAAGAGGTGTTACTTTTCTCTCGATAAGTCTTTGGTCTTCAGGATATATTTCATAAGCCTCTTTGATAATCTGGTCACGACTCTCAACATCACCAGCTTTCCCGTAAAGCTCTGATAGTTCAAGGCATTCTGTGACCGCTTGCTCTTTGTTATCCATAGTAATGTATAAGGACTTCAGCATTAAATGAAGATCTATGTTTTCGGGTTCTTTCTGTCTGAGCTCTTCAAGGATATCCTTTGCATCTTCATAAAGACCATATCTGATGAAAATGTCTGCCTCTGCAAGAATCTCATCAACAGTTTTCTCACCCTCTATCTTAAAATGTTCCAGACCAACTTCCTTTTCAAGTTCAACTGCTTTGGAGATGAGTGAATCATCATCGGGCGTTATCTCAAGCGCCTCCTTATAGTAGTGAAGTGCCTCCTTTTGCATACCCTTTGCTGTAAGTACATCACCGAGATAAATAAGTTCATGAGCTGCTTGAAGATTCTCACCGAGCTGTTTATAGAGTGAAACGAGTCTTTTTCCGGTCTCCAGCGGGTCTATATCCTTGAAAGACTCGAGGAGCCTTATGGCATCATCATATTTCACATCGAGTATCATCTCATCAAGGATGGGAAGATACTCATCCCATGCTTTATCTCTGTTGCCTTCTTTTATATAGATCTCTCCAAGGAGCTTCCGCGCCTTTATATGGGCAGGTTCTATTTCGATGACTTTTCTGAGACATTCCTTTGCTTCAGCAAGTATCCCCCCCATTATATACAAATGTGCACACCTGAGATGGATATCAGTATCTTGAGGAAACAGTGTAGAAGCCTCTTTAATCTGCTCGATGGCCTGTTCAAGATTGCCTGTCTTCTCATAGAGATCATTTATTTCCAGGATTGCATCTCTGTGTAAAGGCTGGGCATCAAGGACTTTCTGATAGTATGCAATTGATTTTTCAAAATCTCCCTTTTCATCGTAAAGCCTTGCGATATGAAGGTGTTGCTTTGCTGCTTCTGACACGAGGCCTTCCTTCACATATATTTCTGCTATCTTGTTTCTGAGAGGGATATTAGACGGAGAAACAGCGAGTATCTTCCCGTATATTTCGAGAAGCTTTTCCTTTTTACCTTCTTTTGAAAGACTATCAGCTGCAGCGAGATAATATTTTATCGCATCTGTAATAAGTCCCTTACCTTCATTCAGTTCACCAATAGAAAAAAGAGCTTGGGAATCTAAGGGATTTATATTGAGTATTTTTTTATAGAGTGCTAATGACTTATGAGAAAATCCTTCACTCCGAAAAAAATCAGCAGCCTTATGGAATGAATCTGTTGCATTTTTATTGTCGCCCTTCTTAAGGTACAAATCGCCGATGGTATTATAGATAGTGCCGTCAGGATATTCTTTTAATAATTTTTCCCATTCAGCAATCGCTTTATCTATAAGACCCCTTGCGAGAAATCGTTGGGCTTCTTTCATTATAACTGTTTTATCTGGCATTGTGTGTCTTTAAAAATATCATAATTGGTATAGGGTATCAATAATCAAGCAAGTTTAACCTATTCCATAATCATTTAAGATAAAAATCTTATTTTCTCTTAAACATCTTTTTCAGCTCATCTAAAGAAAAGAAAATTCTTGTTGGTCTGCCATGAGGGCAACTGTCAGGGTTATCGCAATCCTCAAGGTCAGAGAGTAATTGAGAAATCTCCTCTTGATTGAGTATTATTTTACCACGTACCGATTTATGACATGCAATTTTTGCTGCGAGGACCTCTCTCATTGATGTATCTGGAGAAATTCCTTCGATGAGGTATGATGCACTATCAGAGAGGATGCCTCTTATATCAGCCTCTTTTAACGCATCAGGGAGTGAACGAACGATAACGGTATCATGTCCGAAATCATCCAGATCTATTCCGAAATCCCTGAGTACCGAACTATTTTCAATGATTATCCTGTGTTCTTTATGAGATAGCTTCACCTGTTTTGGAAAGAGTAACTGAGATGAATTGATATGTATTCCCTTGAGAAATTTTTCATAGAGAATTCTCTCGTGGGCAGCATGGTGGTCTATGAGTGTAAGGCCGCCTTTACCTGAAATGGCAATGAATGAATCACCGAGATACATGAAAGGCAGATAGTGTGTATATGCAAAATCGAGATGTTCCGATATTACAGACCCATAAGGGGGAGAGGATGGAAGAGAGGGAGAATCAGAAGGAAAGAGAAAATGTCTTAATGAATCTGCTGGGGGAACTTCTGTAAATTGTACTGCATACTCAGTTCGCTCTTTTCTTATTGCATCTCTGATAGTGGTGTATACAAAACGATAAATAAATTCTTTATCCTCAAATCTCACTTCCCTTTTCGTCGGATGGACATTAAAATCTACTTTTCCCGGTTCGATATCAAGAAAAAGAAAAAAGACAGGATGTCTGTCATGAGGAAGTATTCCTTCATATGCCTTATATACTGCATGTGCAATTGAAGTATCTCTTATCGGCCGCCTGTTTATAAAGAGAAACTGATGAGCCTTGCTGTTTCTGAAATTACCAGCTTTTGATACAAAAGATTGTATCTTGAGATTTTCAGTCTCTGCATTCACTTCTATAAGGCCATCAAGAAACTCGCCTCCATATATCTGCATAATCCTTTCCCTGATACCAGATGCGAAAGGTATATTCATGGTCTCGTGGTTGTCCGATATGAACGTAAAACCAATCTCATAATGTGCGAGTGCCTCTTCTGTGACCCTGTCAATAATATGGAGGAGTTCTGTAGTATTTTTCTTAAGAAATTTCTTCCTTGCAGGTGTATTAAAAAATAAATCTTTTACCTCGACTGTTGTTCCAATTGAGGGAGCGTCCTTAACCGACTTTATTTCTCCACCATGTGTCTCAATTGAGACACCGTGTGAGATACCTTTCGGTGCGGTGACAAGTGTAACCCTTGATACAGACGCAATGGATGAAAGGGCTTCACCTCTAAATCCCATTGTCCTTATGTTGAAGAGGTCCTCTTCACTGAAGAGCTTGCTGGTTGCATATCTTTCGAAGCAGAGAAATGCGTCCTCCTTATCCATACCTGTACCGTTGTCCGAGACCCTGATGAGCCGTTTACCACCATACAGGACTTCTATCTTTATATCTGTACTTCCTGCGTCAATCGAATTCTCAATCAGCTCTTTTACCACTGAGGCAGGTCTTTCGATGACCTCACCTGCAGCAATCTTATTCCTTAAATCGTGTGGAAGAATCTTAATCTGCGACATAACATTGCCTCATACTATCCTCTCTATGACATTCTAACATATACACATATTCTTCATTATCTACGCGAGGGAAATAATTACATGCAGTTATGATGCTCATTTAATGTACTGAGATAGGACAGGAAATAAGTTTCTCTAAAAAAGATAATATCCTTGAATGTCCAGATTATTCATAAACTATTTTAAAACCCTCTCAAATAGGGTGTCCTGCTGACTTTTTGATCTGATTTATGAATTAAGCGGGTTAATAGTATCTCAGTATAAACTGTTTAATCATGTGGTATAATTTTTCATGGATAACGCAACAAAGATTTCTGAGGCAGAAGAAACAGCAAGGTTTATTATAGAGCCCTGGCACGTGATTCTGCTTAATGATGACTGGCATACATTTGATGAAGTCATCTATCAAATAGTAAAAGCCACTGGTTATAGTGCTGATAAGGCGGAAAAAATCGCATGGAAAGCCCATACAAAAAGTGAGGCAATCTGCTACACTGGCCCGAGAGAACGCTGTGAACATGTTGCATCGGTGCTTGCAGAAATCAAACTTGGTGTGAGGGTGGAAAGGATGTCCTGAATTCCGTAATTTTACTTCTGACCTTGCATGTCATTTGAGCAACCTGCTCATAAAAGGAAATACTTTTAATGGATATTATTACAATTTTGTTTATCGCAGTTGGATTGTCTATGGATGCTTTTGCGGTATCTATCACAAGTGGGCTCACGATAAAAAATCTGAAGGTAAATAATGCCTTAAAGATTGCGATATTTTTTGGATCATTCCAGGCAATAATGCCGTTAATAGGATGGTTAGCAGGGCTGAGCGTACGAAGTTTTATTTCGGGTGTTGACCACTGGATCGCCTTTGGGCTCCTGAGTTTTGTTGGCTGTAAAATGATTTATGAATCAATTACCACTAAACCAACTTCAAAAGAAAATAACCCTCTGAATGTATATGTATTATTTGTACTATCGGTTGCAACAAGTATTGATGCCCTTGCTGTAGGTTTGAGTCTCTCATTTTTGAATATTTCTATTGCAATGCCGGTTGTAATCATCGGGGTTGTCACATTTCTTTTATCATTCCTCGGTGTTTTTATCGGGGACAGATTTGGACATTTTTTTGAAAAGAAGATAGAAATAGTAGGCGGGCTCATTTTGATTGGTATTGGAATAAAGATATTAATTGAACATTTGGTTTAGATTATATCAATTTAAAGTTTCCCTGAAATATAAAGATCAGCATATACTTTTAGGTAAAATGAACACCTTAACCTTTCGAGACCTTGACCAGTCAATGGAATCACATTTATAATTAGTTGTTATGGGAATACTTCAGTGCATTGGAAATACCCCCCTTGTCAGGATAGAGGGCATAAACCCTAACCCCAAGGTAAAGCTTTACGCAAAGCTTGAGGGGAATAATCCAGGAGGTTCTGTCAAAGACAGGATAGCCCTTTACATGATAGAAGCTGCGGAGAGGGACAGAAGACTTACAAGAGATAAGATAATACTTGAGGCTACATCAGGAAACACGGGTATAGGGCTTGCAATGGTTTCATCTGCGAAAAGATACAGGGTGAAGCTTGTTATGCCTGCATGTGTGAGCATTGAGAGGAGAAGGATTCTTGAGGCATTCGGTGCAGAACTTATACTGAGCCCGTCCGAAGAAAGCACAGACGGTGCAATTCGATTAGCCCACAGGATACTTTCCGAGGATTCAGGAATGTACTTTATGCCAAATCAGTTCGACAACGAGGCAAATATAATGGCCCACTATGAAACTACAGGAAAAGAAATCATAGAGCAGACAGGTGGACAGATTACCCATTTTGTGGCCGGCATGGGGACTACAGGCACGCTCATGGGCGTAGGGAGAAGACTCAAGGAGTTTAATAAAGATATAAAAATTATAGGGGCGGAGCCTTCTGTACACCACAGGATCCAGGGCCTAAAGAATATGTCAGAGTCAATTGTGCCGAAAATATTCGATCCTTCAAAGCTTGACGAACGACATATCGTGAATGATGAAGAGGCATTTGATACGACAAGGATGCTCGCAGTGAAGGAGGGAATATTTGCAGGGATGTCAAGTGGTGCTGCAATGAATATAGCCCTCAGAAAATCCAGTGAGCTTAAAGAAGGTGTCATTGTTGTGGTACTTCCTGACAGGGGAGATCGATATCTATCGACTTCTCTGTTTACCTCAATATGCAGTAAATGTCCGCCGTAATGGTAAGCCTATTTACCCCGTTAGAAAGGGCGGGGTAAAAGCCCCGTCCTTTCTAACGGGGTTTACTTATTTTTCTTTTCCAAAGGGTGAAAGTTCTCTAAGCTCCTTTATGATTTTAGGAACTATTGTGATTACCTCGTCAATCTCAGTCTCTGTATTATAGCGACTGAGAGAAAACCTTATAGAGCCGTGTATGGCGGTGAATGGCACTCCCATTGACCTCAGAACGTGACTCGGCTCAAGAGAGCCTGATGTGCAAGCAGAGCCTGATGATGCACAGATGCCATACTCATTTATTCTGAGGAGTATGGCTTCTCCCTCTACATACTCAAAGCTTATATTTGTTGTATTTGGCAGGCGGTTTTCAGTATCGCCATTTATCCGTACATCCGGACAGCATTCGAGCAAGGTTTTTTCGAGCTTATCCCTGAGAGCGCTTAAATAATTCACCTCTTTTTCGAGATTTTCCCCGGCAAGCTCACATGCCTTCCCAAGACCTATGATCGAGGCAACATTCTCTGTCCCTGCCCTCCTTCCACGCTCTTGATGTCCACCAATTATATATGGATAGAACCTTGTTCCTTTTCTTACATAAAGTGCTCCTATGCCTTTTGGGGCGTGCAGCTTATGCCCTGAAAGAGAAAGCATATCAACAGGAAGTTTTTTTAGATCTACAGGAATTTTCCCTACTGCCTGAACCGCATCTGTGTGGAAGAGTATCTTTCTTTCCCTTAAAATCTCAGAAATCTCAGGTATAGGAAATATTACTCCAGTCTCGTTATTGGCGTACATTATTGAGACAATTGCAGTGTTCTCATCAAGGGATTTAAGAAATACATCCATATCGAGTCTTCCTTTACTATCGACAGGAAGGAATGTTACCCTGTAACCTTTTCTCGCGAGGTGTTTTGAGAAATTAAGGACAGCAGGGTGTTCTACTCTTGTGGTTATGATATGCTTTTTCTGGGGATATGATTCGATACCACTCATGATTGCAGTGTTATCGCTTTCTGCGCCGCAGCTTGTAAAAATTATCTCTTCTGGTTCTGCGCCCAAGAGGGCGGCGACTTTCGCCCTTGCCTCTTCTATCTTTCTGTGGAGCTGTCCACCGAAGGTGTGCATGCTTGACGGGTTTCCATATAATTCCCTGAGGTAGGGAAGCATCTCATCGAGAACCTCTGGTGCGACAGCTGTAGTTGCATTGTTGTCAAGATAGATTGGTTTCATCCTACCTCCACAATAATATCCTCACTCACAAGTTCTCTTAATTTTTCCTCAATGCCTTTCACGGTGACGTTACCCATGGGACATTCAACACACATTGCCCTTAAGGCAATGATAACCTTATTGCCTTCCACGTCTATCAGTTCAACATCTCCTCCGTCAGCCTGAAGGTGAGGTCGTATCTCCTTTTCTATCACATCTTGTATAAGCGCGATCTTTTGGAGATTGGTTAACTTCTTGGGAACAAGGGGCCTTTCAGGCACTGGCTTTACCGACCATATATCCTTTAAGATTGCCTCTATATCAGGAATACAGGAGCCACAACCACCGCCTGCTTTAGTGTAATTGGTTATCTCTTCTACTGTGGTAAGGTGGTTTTCTATAGCGACCTTTCGTATTTTATCCTCAGAGACCTCAAAACATTTACATATAATTTTCTCTTCGCCTTCAACTGGTTTTTTCTCGCCCGTATAATTTGCGATCGCAGCTTCAAGTGCTTCCTGGCCCATGACTGAGCAATGCATTTTTTCACTTGGGAGGCCGCCAAGAAACTCTGCAATTTCCTGGTTGCTTATTTTCAGTGCGTCATCAAGGGTCTTTCCCTTTACGAGTTCTGTAAGGGCAGAGGAGCTTGCGATTGCGCTCGCACACCCAAAGGTCTGAAACTTTGCGTCTATGATTTTATTTGTTTTTTTGTCAATTTTGAGTGTGAGTCTGAGGGCGTCACCACATATAATGCTGCCGACCTCTCCCACCGCATCGGGATTCTCAATCTCTCCGACATTTTTTGGATTGAGGAACAGTTCTTTTACCTTTTCCGTATATTCCCACATAATTTTTTAGAATATACTATTGTAAGGGCAATCATCAAGCCTAATCCTCCCAAATTTTCTTAATATTAGCAAGGTTATGATATAATTCATAATGATAAATAAAACGAAAATAAATATTTCCGTGGAGGGAGTGCATGGATATAAAGGCATATGTGTTCAATAAGGCATTAGAGGCAAAAGAAGGTGCAAAATCCCTTGCAAAAGCGTCTTCAAAACAGAAAAACCTTGCACTTTTGAAAATGGCAGAAGCCCTTAAAAAGAATGCACAAGGGCTTATTTCAGAGAATAAAAAAGATATAAAGATTGCAGAGGAGAAGGGTTTTTCAAAGGCATTGATAGACAGGTTGACATTAAATGAAGAACGTATTAGTGAGATGTCACAGGGGCTTATCGAGGTCGCAGCCCTTCCTGACCCTGTTGGTGAAATAACAAAGATGTGGCAGAGGCCAAATGGAATGACTGTTGGAAGGATGCGTGTGCCAATCGGTGTCATCGGGATTATCTATGAATCAAGGCCCGATGTGACTGTAGATGCAACAGGCCTATGCCTCAAGGCTGGCAATGCAGTGATACTCAGAGGGGGTTCTGAGGCTGTTCATTCAAACAAAGCAATTGTCACTGTGTTAAGGGGTGTTGCTAAAGAACAGGGGCTTCATGAAGGTGCAGTAACCTTTCTTGATATACCTGATAGAGAAGCAGTGATGGAGATGCTCAAACTTGAGGGTATTGTTGATCTGATAATTCCGAGGGGCGGGGAAGGGCTTATAAGGGCTGTCACAGAAAATTCAAGGATACCGGTTCTCAAGCATTATAAGGGTATCTGCCATGTGTTTGTTGACAGAGATGCTGATGTGAAGATGGCAGAAGAGATATGCTTTAATGCAAAGGTTCAGAGGCCTGGTACCTGTAATGCTATGGAAACAATGCTTGTGGATAAGAAGATTGCAAAGGCCTTTCTGCCCATTATGATAAAGAGGTTCAAAGACGCCGGTGTGAGAATAAAGGGATGTCCTGCAACAAGGAAGATAGATGCATCTCTTGAAAAAGTAAAGGAAGAAGATTTTTACAACGAATATCTTGACCTTATAGTGAATATAAGGATAATGGAGGACATCGATAATGCGATGGCTCACATCGCAAAATATAGCTCTTCGCATTCTGATGCTATTGTCACAAATGATTATGAGAAGGCCATAAGATTCCTGAGAGAGGTAGATTCCTCTGCTGTGTTTGTGAATGCATCAACCAGACTTAATGATGGCTATCAGTTTGGCCTTGGAGCTGAGATAGGTATATCGACTGATAAAATCCATGCGCGGGGACCAATGGGTCTTGAAGAGCTTACATGCACCAAGTTTATAGTCCTGGGAAATGGGCAACTGAGGGAGTAAGAAAATGGTCAGGCTATGAAAGTCGGCATATTCGGCGGGACATTTAACCCCATACATTATGGGCACCTGAGAGCTGCTGAAGAAGTAAGGGAAAAACTCAGGCTTGACAGGATACTCTTTATTCCCTCTGGAACCCCTCCGCTCAAAACAGAAGAACTTGCAGAAGCAGTGCACAGATATAAGATGACACGGCTTGCAGTGGTGACGAACCGTTTTTTTGAACTGTCAGATATTGAATGCAGACATCCCGGAAAGTCGTATACAGTAAAAACAGTGGAAGAGTTAAAGAAGGCAAGTCCCGGGATAGACTTTTTATTTATCCTCGGAATTGATGCATTCCTTGACATCCCCAATTGGTGGAATCCAGAGAACCTCATCGGTCTTATGGATTTTGTCGTTATCCCGCGGTCGCCTTTCAGGTTTGTTGACCTTCTGTCATCCCCGTACATATCTGCTGATGAGCGTGCTCTTAAAAAGCTTGATGCAGCAGAAATTGAATCATATACTGCAAAACTCAAAAGCAACAGGGATATAATCGCATTAAGGCTCCCTATTATAGATATATCAGCAACCCGAATAAGAAGATGGTTAAGTGAAAGAAAGAGCATAAAATATCTATTGCCAGAGGCAGTCGAATCCTATATAATTTCTAATAAGCTCTATAAGGGTAATGAGTGATGAGTAAAGCGTAAAGCATAGTGAGTTAATAAGTCACCCATCACATATTACACATTACATATTACGAAAATTGAAGGGAGGGAAGACCCTTAGAAAGTAAAGTTAAAGCCCTCGAATTGGCAAATGCAGCTCTGGATAAAAAAGCAAAAGATGTCCTTGTTCTTAATTTGAAGGGCATGACTGTTATTGCAGATTATTTTGTCATCTGTTCTGGTGAAAGCACAACCCATGTAAGATCAATTGCAGAAGGAGTTGAAGACAGGTTTTCCAAAGCAGGCATAAAGCCTCTCGGTATTGAAGGACTGAATTATAGCCACTGGGTTCTGATAGACTATGGAGATGTCATTATCCATATTTTTGAAGATGCGACAAGGGATTTCTATGAGCTTGAAAAACTGTGGATGGATGCCGAAAGAGTTCCATTAAGTTAAGCGGAGATAGTGATGGGTAAACTATATGTTGCGATATTTATCTTGTTGCTCGGCGTTATTGCCCTCTTTGCAATGTTCAATCAGGAATCTACCACCATAAATATACCTTTTGGAATGACCTATGAGATTTCTACCATAGGTCTGATATTGCTCTCCGGTATAGTTGGTGCCCTCACAATGCTCATTATTTTCGCGATAAGAGACTTGAAGAGGTTTATAGATAACTGGCAATACCAGAAGAAACAGAAAAGAGAGGCAGAGGTTCAGGGGGTCTACTCAAAGGCGTTGAACAGTCTTCTTGCCCATAATGAGGATGAGGCGAAGGAGTTACTTAAAGGGGTTCTGTCAAAAGAGCCTGAGCACCTTGATGCATTTTTAAGGCTCGGAGATATTGCAGTTACAGAAGAAGATTTTCAGAAGGCAGGCGAATACTATCAGCAGGCAAGGGATATCAGCCCCCGGAACCTCGAAACATTGTTTGCCCTCGAAAGGCTTATGGAAAAAACAGGAAGATGGTCAGATGCCCTCCATTATGTTGACGAAATTCTCGATATCGATGATGAGAACCTTTCAGCCCTCTATAAAAAAAGGGATATTCTCGAGAGGCAGGAAAGGTGGGATGAACTCGTCCTTATTCAAAAAATAATCTTGAAAAATGAACATGCAGAAAAGGATAAAAACCGCGAACGTCAGGATCTCATCGGGTATAAGTATGAGTATGGGAGAAAGAGCCTCGAGAACGGTGAACTCGAAAAGGCAAAGAAGGCATTCAGGACAGTGCTACGAATAGACAAAGATTTTGTTCCTGCAACACTCGGGCTTGCTGAGGTGCTTTTAAGGGAAGGTGAGAGCGAAGAAGCAATTAATAATCTTGAAAAGAGTTATGAACAGACATCTTCAATGATCGTACTCGCAAGGCTTGAAGACCTGCTGATAACCCTTAGTGAACCAGGGCGACTTATAAGAATTTATAAAAATAGCCTCTCAAGGAATCCACAAGACCCTGAAATAAAATTTTTTCTCGGGAAGCTCTACTACAGACTAGAGATGGTGGATGATGCTTTTGAAACTCTTGCATCCATTGATACAGGAGGAACTGATTATCCAGAACTGCATCAGCTCATGGGCAGCCTCTATATGAAGAGGAATCAGCCTGAAAAGGCTGTTTATGAGTTCAGGAAGGCACTGGACTTAAAGATGGCACTGCGATTGCTTTACTATTGTAAGGAGTGTGGCTACATTTCCCTTGAATGGTCAGGGAGATGTGCTGATTGCAAGAAGTGGAATACCTTTCAATTCAACCTCGACGGTACCTGCAGGGTTCGAATACTCGATAATCAAGCCTTATTTACATAACCGTAAAAGAGCAGCAAGACATTTATTCTTTATTCAATATGGCTTCTTAGATGACCCTATTGTGGACCTGTTGAGCCTTTTTATTCTTTGCTATGCGTTAATAATTTATGTAAATCCTGTGAGGAAGTAACAACAATGAAAATTGAATGAGTGTTTTAGATATCTGCACTGAATAAACACATTATCTGGAAACGTCGTTTTTGCTATAATATCGTCCAGTAAGTCTTTATGATACATCCGAGTTATGTGGGTTTTCAAATAGTTTGAGGAGGTAGGTGATTTTGGAGGAAAGATACAACCCTGAAAAGGTTGAGCTGAAATGGCAAAAATACTGGGCTGAAAAGCAGCGTAATAAGACTGATTTCAATCCCTCCCGTAAAAAATTTTACTGCCTTGAAATGTTTCCTTATCCTTCAGGAGAGATCCATATGGGTCATGTAAGAAATTATGCAATTGGTGATGTGATTGCAAGATATAAGAAGATGCGCGGCTACAATGTACTCCACCCTATGGGATGGGATGCATTCGGGCTTCCTGCAGAGAATGCTGCGATAAAACATGGTGTGCATCCCTCAGAATGGACGTATAAGAATATTGAGTACATGAAAAAACAGCTTAATCGCATGGGGCTTAGCTATGATTGGGAAAGAGAGGCAACAACCTGTAGCCCTGAATATTACAAATGGAACCAGTGGTTTTTCCTCAGGATGTTCGAGAAAGGACTTGCATACAGAAAACATTCTTACGTGAACTGGTGTCCATCATGTGCAACTGTCCTTGCAAATGAACAGGTTATAGATGAGAAATGCTGGCGCTGTGACAGTACAGTCACCCAGAAGAAACTTGAGCAATGGTTTTTCAGAATTACTCACTATGCAGAAGAATTACTTCGGGAGTGCGATGAATTAAGCGGATGGCCCGAAAGAGTAGTCCTCATGCAGAAAAACTGGATTGGGAAGGGTGAAGGCGTAGAGGTAGACTTTCCCATTGAAGGAATGGATGAACAATTAAAAGTATTCACTACAAGGCCAGATACATTATTTGGTGTGACCTTTATGTGCATTGCTCCTGAACATCCTATGGCAGAAAGAATGTTTAAAGACATCAATAAACTTGAGGCCATAAAAGCGAAATATGGAAAGGAAGATGAAAAGATAGGGCTTTTCAAAGGATATTACGCAATCAATCCATTAAATAGTGATAGAGTCCCTGTGTACATCGCGAATTTTGTTCTTATGGAATATGGTACAGGCGCAATCATGTCCGTGCCAGCCCATGATCAGAGAGATTTCGAGTTTGCAAAGAAATATGATCTGCCTATAAAAATTGTGATAGTACCAGAGGACAGAGGACAGAACACAGAGCACAGGGTAAAGGAGATAGGTCCCCCCACCCACCCCTCCCCCTCGAGGGGGGAGGGAAAGGGAGGGGGTGAAATTCTCCTCTCTGAACTCACAGAGGCATACGAGGATGAAGGGATTCTTGTGAATTCAGGAAAGTTTAGCGGTTTGAAGAGTGATAGTGCAAAAAAGGAGATAATACAATTTATCGAAGAGAAAGGATTTGGAAAGGGTACTATTAATTATAAACTCCGCGATTGGGGTATATCCCGACAGAGATACTGGGGAACACCAATTCCTGTACTCTACTGTGATAAATGTGGAATAGTGCCTGTGCCTGAGAAGGACCTTCCTGTCATACTACCTGAGGATGTGAGATTAACAGGTAAAGGTGGCTCTCCACTCCTTGAGTCAGAGGCATTTCTGAATACCGACTGCCCGAAATGCGGCGGGAGAGCAAAGCGTGAGACTGATACAATGGATACATTTGTTGACTCATCGTGGTATTTCGTGCGGTATTGTTTTAAAAAAGGTGATATTAACTTAGACTCCGAACTTCGAGCTCCACACTCAGAATTTAATTATTGGATGCCAGTTGACCAGTATATTGGTGGCGTTGAACACGCAGTTCTTCATCTCCTTTACTCGAGGTTTTTTACACGGGTCATGCGTGACCTTGGACTTATCAGTATAGGTGAACCTTTTCAAAATCTCCTAACACAGGGCATGGTGATAAAAGATGGAGCAAAGATGTCCAAATCAAAAGGTAACGTTGTTGACCCTCATTATCTGATAGAAAAATATGGTGCTGATACATCAAGGTTGTTTTCTCTCTTTGCAGCTCCTCCCGAGAGGGACCTTGAATGGTCAGACAAAGGTGTTGAGGGAGCATACAGGTTCTTACACAGGCTGTGGGGGATTGTTTATAAGAATTATGAAGCGTTAAGCGTAATGCGTAATGAGATAAGAGGATTTGATGCATCACGTATCACAGATCACGCGTCACTTTTGTTGCGGAAGACCCATCAAACTATTAAAAAGGTTACAACAGACATCGAGCGCGAGTACCACTTCAATACTGCAATAGCTGGATTGATGGAACTTGTGAATGAGATCACTTCATTTGAACCTGAATCCGATGAAGACTGGAAAACGTTTAAGTTTGCATTAGAGCGAGTACTCATCCTTCTCTCTCCATTTTCTCCACATATTGCAGAAGAACTGTGGGAGGCGGTAGGGAATGAGCCGAGTATCTTTGAACAACAGTGGCCTCAATGGGATGAGGAGATCGCAAGAGAAGAGAAGATAGAACTCGTGATACAAATTAATGGTAAACTAAGATCAAAGATTATGATAACACAAGGCACTCCTGATAATGAGATTGAGAGGATGGCGCTCGAAGAGCAAAAAATTAGAGAGATTATCAGTACCAGGAGAATCAAAAAAGTTATTGTGGTAAAAGGTAAATTAGTGAATATAGTCATAGGGAATTAGAAATACCAGAATGAGACAGGAAAAGCTGTTTCAGAATTTTTATAAACGACAAACTATTATTTATATGGCAGTAGTGAGTGCTTTACAAATTAGAGGTCTCTTCGTTTACGCCTCAAGAGGTTTTTCTTTAAGGTGTCGTGATAAAAATTCTTCACCAGCCTTTCCTGTATAAGCTTATGGATAAGGAGATGAAGAAAGTAAAGGCTTTAATTCTCTTACTTTTCACTTTTCACTTTTCACTTTTCACTTTATGTGGGTGTGGGTATACCATTCACGGGAGAGCATCTCTGCCTTTCGATTCAATACAGATTGGAAAGATAGAAAATAAAACCTATGAACCGAAACTGCAGGATAAACTTCACAGAGCACTCACAGAGGAATTTCTGAAACAAGGGATTACTGTTCATCCTGACGCAGGTTATATGCTCAGTGGTACGATTCATCAGTTTCAATTAAATGTTCTTTCAACAAAAGCAGACATAGCAGTAGAATATGAAGCAGTTATTAAGGCAGATTTTAGACTCGTCGAGCCATCTGGAAATGTGAAAGACTTTAAAAATATAGGATCTCCGTTCATCGTCTCTTTTTCAAGCTCTGGCAAACTGTCAGATGTGATTGCATTGAAAGAACTTGCTTCAGAAAAAGCGATAAGAGACATGGCGATGGAGATAGTCGCTGTCATTATGTACCCCGTTAGAAAATGAGACGTTAACGGGGTGAGAGGTTTTTTCTAACGGGGTGGACAGATGAGCCTCCAGGTATTTTTCCATGAAATAGAAAAAGGCCTGCCTTTACCGGTTTATCTTCTGTATGCATCAGACCCATTTTTTCACAGGGAGGCGATAGAGGCAATAAAAAGACTTGTACCCGAGGCCGAGAGAGAGTTCACCCTCCATATATTCAATCTCTCAATCTCAGGCGAAGAAGACCTATCGTTCGCACAAATAGTAGATGTGGCAAATACCATCCCCTTCTTTGGAAAAAGAAAGTTTGTCATATTAGAAGTGAACCTTCAGAAACTATCTAAAGATGATAATAAGAGATTAGATGGCTATATTGTAAACCCTTCACCGAGCACAGTGTATTTGATACTCCATGAAGGAGCATTAAAGAAAGAATTGAGAGAAAGGTTCAGAATGGTGAAGACCATATCTCTCGATATGAGAGAGCCAGAGATTCCACACTGGATAAAGCAGAGAGCCAAAATAAAGGGTCTGGAAATATCTGACAGGGTCGCTGACTATATGCTGGGCCTCATAGGTCCTGATTTTGGTCTTCTTTCAGCAGAGATAGAAAAGATTTCTCTGCTTGGAAAACAAAAGATAGATGTGGATGATATCGTTCACATTATTGCAGGAGAAGGTTCTTATGGCATATTTGACCTTGTGGATGCTCTCATAGACAAAGATTCAGAAAGAGTATTCAGAATATACAAAACATTGAGAGAAACAACAGATGATTACAGTCTCATAGGCGCCCTTAACTGGCAGTTTGGACGAAGTCTGTCTTCAGGGAGCAAGCCAAAAGAGGATGACTACTTTCTCAGAATATTTGAGCTTCTCCACGAAGCTGATAGAGATATAAAAAGTTCTGGAAGAACTTTTCCTATGGAGTATCTTCTGGTTAAGCTGCTTCGGCTTTAAAAAGGGTATTCACTTTCTTGGTGAGCCGTGAAATTTTTCTTGAGGCAGTGTTTTTGTGAATCACACCTTTTGAAACAGCCTTCGTGATCGTCTTTACTGCCCCGATAAGTGACTTACCCGCATCTTCTTTATTACCTGAGGCTATTGCTGATTCAACTTTTTTCACAATAGTTTTAATAGAGCTACGGACAGCCTTATTACGAATATTCTGTTTTTTAGCCTGTCGTGCCCTCTTCAGGGTTGAAAGACTTTTCTTCGGTCTTGCTTTAGCTGGCAATCTGAACCTCCTCTTAAACTAAGTCTAATTTGATACCATAAAATGCTCTGTAAAATCAATAGCCCTGTTAATTTCTTTATGTTAAGATGTAACCTATGAAAAAATATAGACCTGTATCGCTGAGACAGGTAAAGACCTATCCTTTAAATAAGAGAACAAGTAAGGTTTCACTTGATGCATTTGCAAACCCACATATAAAGGGGGATGCGCTTAAGACCTTTATTGATAAACTTCCTGATATCCTTGCGTCGAATGATTTCAGGAATGTGGTAAAGACTATTGTAGAGGCACGACAACACTACAGGCCTGTCATCCTCGGAATGGGTGCACATCCGATAAAAGTTGGTCTTTCACCTGTGATGATTGATCTTATGCAAAAAGGGATTATTACTGCTCTTGCAACAAATGGTGCGTGTATTATCCACGATTTCGAGATCTCATTTGCTGGTCATACATCAGAGGATGTAGTGACCGAGCTCTGCAAAGGTGTGTTCGGGATGGCAAGAGAAACAGGTAGGTATCTTAATAGGGCAATAAAAGAGGGAGTAAGGAAAGGATGTGGAATAGGAAGGTCTGTCGGCGAAATGATATACAAGAGTAAATTCAAGCTCAAAGATAAAAGCATCTTCGCATCTGCCTATAAGTGTGATATCCCTGCAACTGTGCATGTTGCTTTAGGTACAGATATTATCCATATGCATCCTGAAGCTGATGGCTCAGCTATTGGAGAAGGCAGTTTCAGGGACTTCAAACTTTTTACTTCTGTCGTCTCTGACCTTGAAGGAGGGGTTTACATCAATCTTGGTTCTTCTGTCATCATGCCAGAGGTCTTTTTAAAGGCATTGACGATCGCAAGGAATCTCGGAAACACTGTTGAGCATATCACAACTGTAAATATGGATTTTATCCAGCATTACAGGCCAAGGGAAAATGTCCTCAGGAGACCTACCATGAAAAAAGGCGCTGCGTATGCCCTGACAGGACACCATGAGATAATGTTCCCGCTTTTAGCTGCAGCGATAATTGAAGAGATGGGGTAAATAGCAAATGGTTTTTCTTGCCTTTGCAGTAAAGATCTCAAAATACCACTCTATTAAAAATACTTATCCTTTGCCCATAAGCCGACGCATCTTATCGGAAGGCCGGCTGAAGCATTTTCAATTTTGCAAATGCCTTCAGGTGCATTTTTCTTATAATCACAGCCTTTACAAATCACTTTTTATTGTGCTCCAGAAATAAGCTCTTCCACTTCCCTCTTGGCTTTTTCCAAAAGCCCTTTTGCTTGAATTTGACAAAATTAGTTATTCTTCTTGTCCAATAGGTAGTGGTCTAATACGTATACGAGTCTGTTCAAAGACAACTATGCTTCCTTGTTTTAAAGATTCTTTGATTTCTGGTAGATTTTGCAATAGAATTTTTAATTGTTTTTGAGGATGCCTCTCTGTACCTCTTCGAAATAAGATGACAAAGG
>Ga0315296_10000813_pt1 | contig 28022 bp, 27 predicted proteins | sample YL17G14_18_MG_FD_203921 | JGI IMG/M metagenome (GOLD analysis project Ga0315296, IMG submission 203921) | Sediment microbial communities from Yellowstone Lake, YNP, Wyoming, USA - YL17G14_18 | ecosystem: Environmental > Aquatic > Freshwater > Lake > Sediment | place: USA: Wyoming | collected... | reverse complement strand
AGATCCCGTTTTCGTCTGCAGGGACTACAATACCTTGCCAATGGCCGGGGGTGAGTATGGACAGTAATCAGGATAATATAAGGGAAGCCCGATTGGGAAGGGCGGTACGGAGAGTCTGAAAAAGCTCTTAAGAAGCATGAAGAGCGAGCCGAGCACATTGGTAAGAGTACATTCGGGGGAGGTAAACAAAACGTCAGGGAGGAATTGGCGATGACAAAAGCTAGGGGATCCATCCAGAAAGCCACAAAGAATATGACCCTGCAGATGATAGGTCTGACCAGAAGCAGCAGCCAGGAGGTGGCTGACGGCTATGGACCGAGCATACAGAAGAGCGAGCTTGTCGCCGATGCCCGGAGCCAGGGGTATCGGATAGACTCTATCCGCGATATCGTCGAACCGGCCACGATCAATCTTGAAGAGAGGGACCTCTTCAACGAAGTCATGGCTGAGGCGGTAAAACTCAAGAAGGAGAACAACTGTGACGGCCTAAGCTTCTCCCGCTGCGATAGACTGAGCCGACGTTTTGACGCCGCTCTGCAGATTGCACTCGACTGTAAGAAGAATGGCCTCTCCCTCCGCTTCGTCCGTGAGAACCAGTGGCTGAGGCCGGATGATGAGCCGCTGCAGTTCGTCCTCTTTGTATTGCAGGCCTTTGGTGTGCATACCCAGACCGGTATTTTAATGGCCAACATGAATGCCGGACGCCGCCGCGCGGCGGCAGAAGGGAAGCTTCCGGCCGGCGTCGGTTACGGTATGTTCGGTTATACCCTCACCAATAAGAAGTTTGCGACCGATTCATTAATTACCATTGTCGATGAGATACTGGACAAGGCCTTGCGCGGAGAAAGCATTAACCAGATAACCAGGGAGTTACAGGCGAGAGACGTAAGGACTCCGGCCGGCAAGGTAATAACCCGTACCACCGTGGCAAATGTTTTACGTCATGCCAGGCGTTACGCCGGGATATGGGACTGGGGTGGTTACGAGCTGAGGAACCTGATTCCTGCCCGGATATCAGAAGAGCAAGCAGAGCGTATACTGGCCAACCTGAAACGCAACCGTGAAAAGAGCTTCGGTTTCGGCAAGAGAAAATGGCTAACCTCCCGGGTCATATGCGGGTTATGTGGACACAGGTATAACCTGAGAAAGAAGAACGGTTGCGCCTGCCTACGTTCAGACCCCATGCTGGCTAAGCCACCATGCCCCAACGTAAAGGTCACCTGGCGCAGACTCAGCTTTGCTGTATGGGACACCTTTATTCAGTGCTTGACCAGCTTCGACGCTCTGGAACTGTGCGTCAAGGATAAACGGCGAGCATGGAGAGCTCAGAGCGCGAAGATTGAGCGGCAGGTAAGCGGGCTGCAGGAACAAATAAACCGTTTACAGCAGAAAAGGCGACAGTACTCCTGGCAGCAAGCTGAAGGTATAATAACTGATGAGGAACTGCGGACGGCGTACAAGCAAATAAAGTCAGAGGAGAGTATAATTAATGAACAGTTGGCCAGGTTGGAGCAGTTTAGACATGAGCCGGCACCGCCGGACATGGCTACTTTTAAGAAGCTGGCTGAATACTGGACGGTGGAAATAGCCAGTAAGTTAAATGACGCCCCGGATGATGTGAAAGCCAGGTTCGCAGAGATGTTCGACCTATATGCGACCATCCGTCCCGATACATCCCTAGATGGTTATCACTTTGATTTGTCGGCCAACATCCCTCTCGAAATGGAGGGTGATAAGCCCGGCGCATATGATATGGTGTTTAGCCCTTCGAGAGGGGGATAAAGGGGGTGAGGTGAATAAAGAAATTTTTGACCAGATAGCCTCAAGCTGGTATGACTTCCGGCACTGGTCTATATTCCGCGCTGAGCTTGAAGCGCTGGCTCACCGCTGGCAAAAGGGCAAGCTACTTAACCTTGGCTGTGCCCACGGGCCCGACTTCCTGCCCTTCAGGCAGGGTTTTGACCTGTATGGGGTGGACTTCTCCAGAGAGATGCTGAAGTTCGCCACAAAATACTCCCAGAAGTTTGGCTTTGCCGTCAAGCTGACGCTGGCTGATGTCTGCCGCCTGCCCTATCCTGATGAGACCTTTGACTGGGCAATCTCAGTAGCCACCTACCACCATATAAGGGGAGTGGAACAGCAAACAGCACTAAATGAGCTAAGGCGGATATTAAAGCCCGGTGGTGAAGCCTTTATCACGGTATGGAACCGGTGGCAGCCCAGGTTCTGGTTCCAGCCAAAAGAAGTAAAAATCCCATGGCGGAAGCGGGGTAAGACCCTTTATCGCTACTACTATCTTTTCTCCTACCCCGAGCTGGAGAGGCTGATGAAGAGGGCAGGCTTTGAGGTGCTCAAGTCCTTCCCCGAAAGCTCCTACCGCTTCCCGCTTAAGTTCTTCTCACGGAATATCTGTCTGCTGCTAAGGAAAGGCGATTAGAGCCGCCTTATTCCATCTTCTTCCTTAGTACCATGACCGCTACCGCCACAATGGCATAGAAGCCGGCAACGGCCCAAGTTACGGGGAATATCATTGGTGTTGGCTGAGTAGTGCTATACAGAGCCCCAGTGATAATGCCCATCACAAAGGCGCTGAACCCCATTACCAATGAACAAATCCACAGTATCCAAGCCATTATTGTTGCTAGAGCCTTAAAAATCGGTGGCATTTTACCCTCCTTTATGGTTTTATACTATACTATCACGCTTTCGCCAACTGTCAAGTATTTACTTATGGAATTATTTATCAACCTCACCCCCTGTTTCCCCCTCTCCTTGGGAAGGAGAGGGGGAGAAATAAAAAAGAGGGGGCTTCGCCCCCTCTTAGACTCCCATTTTCTACCGTCTTACAAGGGAGGGAAGCCTGAAGGGGCGTTAGCCCCTTCAAAAACAATAAATCCCCTTCCCCTTAAAAAGGGGAAGGGGACACAGGGGATGGGGTTAAAATAACTGCCTTATTACACCTTTTGTCTTAGCCAAGCGCCAACGCAGGCCAGAATCAGGGCAGCAACACCGACGATACTAATAGCCGCCCCTACCAGTGGTGGTGTTTCGCCCGCCATGCTTGCCTTTGCTACAATAACGCAACCTAACACAACACCAAGCAAGCCTTTGATGAACAAGACCCAGACGCTAATTGTAATAAGAGCTTTGAAAATCGGTGGCATTTTCTCCCTCCTTTTTGGTTTTATTCTATGCCAATATTATACCACTGGTTGTCAACCATTTACTCTCTAGAGTTTTTAGAGAGGGGCTTCGCCCCTCTTAAACTTCCCGTTTTTCTATTGCCCTTGCCCTACAATGAGGAGAAGCCTGAAGGGCATTACCCCCTTCAAAAACAATAAGTCCCCTTCCCCTTAAAAAGGGGAAGGGGACACAGGGGATGGGGTTAAAATGACTGCCTTAGTCCACCTTTTGTCTTATCCAAGCGGCAACGCAGGCAAGAATAAAGGCGAAAGAAGCCACAGCACAAGAAAACGCACCCTCAATTGGTGGTGTCTCACCGGCTGACATTGCACTTCCTACGATAATGCAAGTTATTATAACACCGGCGCAGCCTTTAAGGAACAAGACCCAGACGCTAATTGAAATAAGAGCTTTGAAAATATTCGGCATTTTCTCCCTCCTTTTTGGTTTTATTCTATTCCATCTTCTTCCTTAATATCATGACAACCACGGACAAAGTAACGCAGACAGCGGCGAGTGCGAAAGCAATGGCGTCTGCTAGCCGCAGCGGGTCAGTACTAAATAGGTCCCCACGGACGCCCATGCCAATTGTGGTCCCAAGCAGCATCAGCCATCCACCAATAAACAGAACCCAAGCGCTTATTGATGCTAAAGCTTTGAAAATAGGTGGCATTTTCTTCCTCCTTTATGGTTTTATTCTATGCCAATATTATACCACTGGTTGTCAAACAATTTTCTCTCTATTCCAGCCCTTTTCTCAATTTCATGGCAACTACTGACAAGATAAGACTGGCAATGCCGATAAACTGGTGAAACCACCCTACCAGACTAGTTGTCTTCATGCCACAGACTACAAAACCCCCCAATATTGCTAGCCAACCGTAAACAAAGAGTCCCCAAGCAGCAATTGTGGCTAGAGCCTTAAAAATCGGTGGCATTTCCCCCTCCTTTTGGCCTTAAATGACCCTCTTTTGCCAGTATTATAACACTGGTTGTCAACCATTTAAGAGTGAGGTTGATAAACCCAGTTGCCTAACCCTATAAGGCCTTTGTGTAGTCTATGAGCTTGCCCCGTCTAAAGCCCAGATGCTCGAACAAGCCCTGGAGCTGGCGATCACGTTCGTTGACCATTATCCGCACCGCATCAAGCTTCTTGGACTTGCAGGTATCTAACAATGCATTGACCAATTTGGTGGCAATGCCCTGGCGCCAATAGTCAGGGTCAACGCCCAAAATTTGAATCAATCCCGCTTCGACAACCGGTTCCCCAACATACGCCCGCCGCGCCAGAATAAAGCCGGCCACCTGACCATCCACTTCGGCAACAAGACTGAGGCCAAGCACTCCTCCCAGGTCTCCGGTAATCAAATCGGTAAAGGTAACCGCCCTCCGCACCCCGGTGATTTTCCGGTCAATAGCCAAAACACTATCAATATCCTCAGGTTCCATGGGGCGGATTCTTATTTTACGTTCCTGTCTTCCTGCAGTAGTCATATGTTTTAACTTGCTCTGGGCACATGCTCTTTTTTATATATGCATCGTATTATCAACACTTCCTGCTTTTTGTCAATAGGCTCCATGTTTGAGAGTGAGCCTGTTTTAACCGCTGAAGATTTGCCTGAACCGGGGCTGAGGTAATATTCTCCACGGACATCAATACCGCATCCTCTCTATTATCGGTGTAGTAGCCACGGCGTACTCCCACCCAGGTGAAGCCATACTTGGAATAGAGACTCTGGGCGGTAATGTTGGAGGCGCGCACTTCCAGGGTAACAAGACTGGCATCTAACTCAGTGGCTAGGTCGATAAGGGATATAAGCAGCAATTCTCCTATCCCCTGCCGGTGGTGCCTCTCCCTTACCGCAATATTAGTTATGTGAGCTTCCCCAGCCATAACCCAGAGGCCAGCGAAACCAAAAATATATTGCTTTCCCGATGAGGTAAGTTCATTGTCGGAGGAGTGGTCATGGTTAAATAGCTGCCTCAGCCGGGATACCAGTCCCGAGAAGCCCTCCTGTGGGGTGGCTTTCACCTCGGCTTCCTCAATCCTCTCCGCCTCATCACAGGCTACGATGTAATGGGCTAACCGATTATCCAGCTCGCGCCGATAGTTAGGCTGTGGCCACAGAGTGGGGAAGGCTTCACGGTCTATCTCCACGACCTGAGGAATATCCTCCTTACACATCAAACGCACATAGCAAGCCATCTTCTTACCTTAGAAAAAAACTTAATGCTATCTATTGTAGCATATTCCACTCACCAACGGCATGCAAAAACTATCTTTTTGCCACCTTCTTCGTTATACTATATGCACAGGATAACGCCATAATTGCCGTTAAACGGCGGGAGTTGTCAGGTGCAAAATGAAGAAAGCCTGGTCCGCCGAGCACAACAGCATGACCAGCAAGCCTTAGCTCAATTATATGAGGAGCATTTTAATAAGATTTATCGCTATGTAGCCATCAGGATAGGAAATGAGATGGAGGCAGAGGACGTGACGCAGCAGGTCTTCCTAAATACACTCCAGTCCATCTCTTCATTCCAGTGGCGGGGTATATCCTTCTCCGCCTGGCTATTCCGCATTGCCCACAATCAAGTGGTTGACTACTGGAGAAAGAAAAAGCGCGCGGCTTTGCCCCTGGATGAATCGCTGGCAAATAGCGATAGCAACCCCCAGTTAGTAGCTGAGCATGAGCTTGACATCAAGCAACTACTTCTGGCTACCAAGCAGCTAACTGAGGCACAGCGTGAAGTGATTTCCCTCCGCTTTACCAGCGGGCTACCAACCGCTGAGGTAGCCAAGATTATGGGCAAAAGTCAGGGAGCGGTAAAGGCATTACAGCACAGCGCAATAGTCGCCCTGCGCAAGGCACTATCGGTGGCAGACGATGAAGACAAGTAAGGAATTTAATAATATCCTGGACGAATGTCTGGAGCGACTGCTGGTTAAGGATGAGACTATAGAGCAGTGTCTGCAGAGCTATCCGGAGCAGGCAGCTGAGCTTAAGCCGTTGCTTCAGACGGCTCTAGCTGCCAGGAGGGTACCTATTCAGCCCAGTGCCGATTTTAAAGCCAGAGCCAGATACCAGTTCCACTCGGCGCTCCAGGAAGCAGCCCCCCGCAGAAGTCGCCCCTTCTTTGGCTGGGTTCCACGGTGGGCAACGGTGGTATCTCTAGCTCTCGGCCTCCTCTTGGTTGGCGGAGGCACTGTAGCCGCCGCCAGCAGCAGTATGCCCGATAGTCCCCTCTATCCGGTAAAGCTAGCAACAGAGCAGGTGCGGTTAATGCTAACCCCGTCTCAAATAGGTAAGGCAAGGCTGTGTGCCGAGCTGGCGGATAGGAGAGTGACCGAAATAATCCACATGGCAAATAAAGGCGATGCCCGGCAGGTAGAGTTAATCACCCAGCGCCTGGACAAGCGTCTGCTAATGCTAGCCGCCCTCGCCTCAACTGAGAAATTTGCTGAAGCACCCAGGATGATGGCGCCGGCGCCAGCACCAACGCCATCTGAGGAGGCTGTGGGTAGTGAAGATGCCTACGCCAAGGCTGATAAGCGGGCTAGACTCCGGATGACTGTAGAGCATTACGCGGCTAATCACCAGGAAGCCCTGCAGAACGTGTTGGCGAAGGCACCAGAGTCGGCTAAGCCCGCCCTGCGCCGGGCAATTGAAATATCGGTCGCCGACTATGAAAAAGCCCTTGAGGCCTTAGGCGAGCCTTAAACCTTTTCTCTAAAATTGCCCAAGGTCATTACTAACTAATTGGCGACTTTTTCGTTATATATTACGAAAGAAATTTTTTGACCGGAGGTGAATATTGAAACGGAATTGTTTACTGGTTATAAGTCTGGCACTGGTGCTGGCAATGGTCGGCCTGTGTGGCTGCACCCCTGGGAATACAACTATAGGAACAGTAGACTTAAATAACCAGCAGGAGGGCATTTGGGTCAACGGCGAGGGCAAGGTTACGGTTACCCCTGACATCGCTTCCTTGATGTTAGGCATTACCGCTCAAGCTAAAACTGTAGCCGAGGCTCAGTCCCAGGCGGCTGAAGCCATGAATAAGATAATGACCGCCCTGACTGACAACGGTATAGCCAAAAAGGATATTCAGACCCAGCATTTCAGCATTGACCAGGTAACCAGATGGGATGATGAGAAGCAAGAGGAGATTGTCATTGGCTACCGGGTAACCAATATGGTGAATGCCAAGATAAGGGAAATAGATAAAGCCGGCTCTATTATTGATGCTGTCGCTGCTGTCGGGGGAGACCTCACCCGCATAAACAACATCAGCTTTTCTGTAGATGACCCGTCACCCTATTATAAGGAGGCAAGAGAGAAGGCAATGGCTGATGCTAAAGCCAAAGCCGAGCAACTGGCCGACTTGTCTGGAGTTAAGTTGGGTAAGCCAACCTATATCTCTGAGGGCACCATATATCCCATTTATACACGCACCATGTATGAGGCAGCGGGAGCGGCACCAGCCCCGACACCAATCAGCGCGGGAGAGATGGAGCTCACTCTTAACGTTCAGGTAACCTACGCTATCTTAGACTGAGAAGAAATCTTTAAGAGGAGGTTTGAGATGAAGAAATTGTTGGACATTATATGGGCAATCTTTATCGCCCGAAGAGAGCCTAAATTACAGGAGGTGAAGGTAGAATGCCGAAGGTTTTAACTATAGTCGGAGTATCAATACTAGTTCTTAGTTTGGTTTTAGGCATAGCCATTCCCACCCTAGCCGCCCCCGATGTGCCAAAACCATGGGCTGAGGATTTTCAGGCTAAAATAGTGCAGGGCAAGGTCACCAGTATTGACGAGGCAAACCAGCAATTTGTTATTAAGTCTGGGGAAGAGGAGCTTACCATACGAGTAAATGAAGAGACCAAATACTACAAGCTACCTGTGCCGGGACGGATTACATCCCTGGCTCGGCGCTGGCTGGAATTCAGGCATCAAAACCAGGAGGAGATAAGGGGAAAGCCTGAGCCAAACGATTCGGCCATACCTGAGCCCTCACCGAAGTGGTTCCACCCCTTTGGCGAAGAAGCTAAATTCAGTGATATTGCTGTTGGCGACAAGGTATTGGTATGGGCTGAGGAAAATGGTAACTTACTGGCAAAGTGGGTGCTGATTACCAAGGTTACGAACTACGCTAGTGTCAGCGGCACTATTACTGATGTTTCACCAGCCAGCATAACCATAACCCCGGAGGATGGTGACCCAGTCACTCTGTCCTATAATGAGAACACAGTATTTACCCTCAAGGGTGTTATCCAGGTAGTGCCCGGGCAATCTGCCCGCGCCATCTATGATAGCGATAATCTGCTCGCCAAGAGGGTGACAGTGCCTCAAGAGGTGGTTGAGCCCGCCGATTGAGCTAATTAAGTATGTCTAAGCGATGGGGAGCCTCTTAATAAGAGGCTCCTTTTATTTTATAGTCATATTCGCGTAGCGTTCCCATTCACTGTAAACACAGCCGCAGTACTGCTGGCGGTAGAGATTTAGCGGCTTGGTCAGATGGCGGCTGTCCGAGTAGCGCTTCCTCAGGTCGGCGTAGAGGAATTCTATACCCTTTTCCCCGGCCAGCTCATCGCCAATTTCCCGGATTAGCTCATGCTTCTGCTGGGGGCTGATGAGCAGGGTGGTGGTGAAAGCATCAAAGCCCATCTCCCGAGCGGTTTCCGCCGTCTTTGACAGGCGCAGCCGGAAGCAGTACTGACAGCGCTCGGACTCATGCCCGGCTACCTGACGAAAGTAATCAATGATGCCGTAACCCTCAACTATTATCAACGGCAGTTTAACTTCTTGAGCCAGAGACTGCATTGCCTCCAGGCGGTGGTGGTGCTCCATATAGGGGTGGATATTCGGGTTATACCAGAGGGCACTCGTCTCATACCCTTGCTGCCGCCAGTATTCGACGGTATAGGCGGCACAGTGGGCGCAGCAGCTATGAACCAGAACCGACTTCACATTTATAATCTTAGCTTTATCAGGGGTTATTTATCAAGGGATGATGTAGTTATCCAATCATTGCGGAGGACGCTCGGTACTTCTCTCCTCCGTGGGAGAGATGAAAAGTGTTCTAAAAATGTATCCTATTGCCCAATCTCATAAAATAATAATATAATTCCCATAATGAACGGAGCGGAGGTAAAAAATGCCGGATAATCAAAAGGGCCTAGTTTATGATTTAATAGTCGACCATGAACTGCGTAATGTTACCGTGGAGATGATAGACTGGTTTGCGGACAATATGGAGAAAGGCTACCCCTTGTGGTGTCCCGAGGAGCACATTTCGTTAGAATGGGTACTCTCCCCAGGCAAGAACGGACACTTAGGTGCTATCCAGTTTGCCAGGGAGTATGTGAGCGAGGGGCCTGTTATTGAATTACGTGCCGGCTTTTCCGATCCGGATAAGATGGTCAACCTCCCTATATTTTGTGAGCATATCCAAGGGGGCGGTATGCCTGGTCCTGACGGTAAAATGCGGTCTTTTCTCACCCATCAGTATGAAGCGACATCTTACGGAACACGGATGCGCTCGGTAGTGCATATGGAAAATGGTTGGCCGCGGGATACGGCTGAGGCCTTTGTCCGGCATAATAAAGCGGAAATGGGACGGTTCGCTCACTTTCTTCCCCAACTGTATAAGATGTGGCAGGTCGTTAAAGACCCGGCAATCAATGTTCCCTGTTGTTTGAAATACCCATATAAGGATATTAATAAACCGAAGTAAGTTAGCTGACATTGCAAAAAATTACTTACCGTCATTGATACTGACGAGCATAAGGACCTAGGAAGAAAGGAGATGAGCTATGGCCATTGAAAAGATTGACATTGACCTGGACATGTGCAACGGTTGCAAGACGTGTGTGGACGCTTGTTTTGTTGACGTTATTCGCTGGGATGATAAAGCGGAGAGGCCAATCGCTGCCCATCCCGAGGATTGTGTCTGGTGTTTAGCTTGTGAAGAAGCCTGTCCCGTTCAGTGCATTGAAGTGATACCTATCATCCCCGTGCCCTTACCGGAGGTCTATTAGTTACTGCAAACCGGAGAGTCGACATTCAAGGAAGGAGGCGTAAAATGGCTAGGCTAGAAGAATTGGGAGAGGTTATCTCCACCGATGTGCTTATCGTTGGGGGTGGTATTGGTGGCCTTTGTACCGCGATCAAGGCCAAAGAGACATCCCCGGAAGTAGAAGTCCTTATCGTGGACAAGGCGACCATCGGCTGGGCAGGAAAGGCGTCCAAGGGAGGGAGCGTGTTCTGGGTAATGATGCCAGAGGACGACCTGGATACATTTGTCGAATATCACGTAAGAAACATTGGGATTTACCTGAATGACCAGGAGCTATTATCTGAGTTTGCCCGCGAAACATACGGCACAGTTGAGCAACTTGCGGAGTGGGGAGTAAAGATAAGAAGAGATGCTGAGGGAAAGCTAGTTACCATCAAGTTTTTTAGCCCTTTATGGTCGCTTGTAGCTACTGACATGGATATGATGTTACCGCTAAGGGCCAGGGTGCGCAAATTGGGGGCGAAGACCATGAACAAAGTCCAGGTGGTCGAGCTTCTCAGGCAAGATGACCGGGTTGTAGGGGCGGTGGGCTACAATATTACTGATGGCCGCTTCTACATTTTTAAGGCTAAAGCCACAGTATTGGCTAATGGCAGTTGTAATTTCAAGTGGCCGCCACAGAGGATGTGGGCCGCTGGTACCGGTGACGGCATCGCTGCGGCCTATCGGGCTGGAGCGGAGATGAGAAATGCCGAGTATGCCATTTCCTCCTATCCAACAACAGAGTCTGGTGCCCTGGGAATAATACAATACCATCTTTTCAATAAAGCCGGTGAGAATATATCAAAGAAATATATGCCCGGGCCGGGCGAGATAAATGAACCTGACTATTCTCTGGGTTTGGTATTAGGCATCGAAAAGGAGATAGCTGAAGGTAGGGGGCCAGTCTGGGTAGATATGGAAAAAGCAGCAAAGTTTCTTTCTGGCTTATTTAACAAGTGGGAGCGCCCTAAATATGCTAGTATACATCGTCGCCAAGCGTCTAAATTTAAAAAATATGGACCGCCTCCTACACCCAAGCCAGAGGTAAAATTGACCTTCCATGCTGAGTTTTCACCCGTAAAAGTAGACCATGATATGAGAACCACCCTTGCCGGTCTTTGGGCTATCGGGGATGCTAGCTACGGCGGTTCAGCCTGGGTCGGGGCAGCATACGCACCTCCCGGCAGAGTAAGAGGCTCAGGTCTAATGAATGCCGCCCTTGGTGCGCTGAGGGTAGGTCCAGCCGCCGCCCGTTTTGCCTCTGAAGCTACCTCACCTGAGGTCGACTCTGCTGAGGTAAAACGGTTCAAGGAGGATATCTTTGCCCCGATGCGGCGCGATAAGGGGCTTTTGCCGGCCGATGCCGTTTTGGAAATTCAGAAAGTGGTATGTTCGCCAAAATATGGCCTGCGCCGGAGAAAAGACCGGCTGGAGGAAGCTCTGTTCAAACTTGAAGGGGTACAGCAGAGATTACTTGAGTTACATGCTAAAGACTATCACGGTCTGCGTAACTGCCATGAGGCTAGGAACATAGCGTTATGTTCCGAGATGACCTTAAGGGCAGCTCTGGCGAGAACGGAAAGCAGAGGGGCACACTACCGGGAGGACTACCCGAAAAGGGACGATAAGAATTGGCTTAAGTGGATAGTACTCAAACAAAAGACAGGGAAGATGACAGTTTCCACCGAGCCAGTACCTATAGATAAATATAAGTTTAAGCCATAAAAAAGTTTAATAAAATAGGGAGGGGAAAATGAAGCAACTGGAAGCTGATATTGTGATAATAGCCGCCGGTCCTACTGGTCTGGCAGCAGCGATAACCACTGGAGAGGGTGGTGCAAGAGTAATCGCCTTTGAAAAATCCTCCCTAACCGGTGGAAGTGCCAATATGGGAAACGGCCTTTTTGCGGTAGAAAGCAGACTGCAACGCCTGAAGCAGTCCCCACTTACCCGAGAAGAGGCATTCAAAATCCACATGGATTTCACCCATTGGCGTGTCGATGCTAGACTGGTAAAGACTTATATCGATAAATCGGCGGAAACCATTGATTGGTTGGAACAGATGGGGGTGGAATTCTACGACTTAGCGTCTCACGGCCATGGGATGAATTATACTTGGCATCTGATAAAGGAAGCATCCCGTCGTCCTGGATTTGGCGCTGCGGCCACTATGATGCAAATCATGACTGAGCGAGCCAAGGAATTGGGAGTTCAGATTCTTCTTAAAACACCGGCCAAGGAAATCATTAAAAAGGAGGGACGGATTGTAGGTGCCGTCGCCGAAGATAGGTCCGGCGAAACAATCAGGGCCAAGGCTAAGGCCGTAATTATCGCTACCGGTGGCTATGGTGGCGGAACGCCCGGGTTTCCCGGTCTAGTTGGTGATGGTATCCGGATGGCTAAGGAATTAGGAGCAGTTGTAACTGAAAAGGCTACGCCAGTTCCAAATTTACCGCACGCATCCACTTCTGCCGTCAATTCTGCCCTTAATCAACCTAACCTTATGGTCAATCTCCTGGGCGAGCGCTTCATGAATGAAGAGATTATGGTAGCCAATCTCTTTGGGCGTAATGCCATCGCCCGGCAAAAGAAAGGATGTGCGGTAATTATTTTCGATGAAACCACTAAAAATTACTACGTGGAAAAAGGTTTCGATTTTGTTACTGGTTATGGTGTTGCTCAGATGTCTCCTCTAAGCAAAGCCACCGATTTCGATAGTGAGTTAAAGCAAATCCTTGACCGTGGATCCGACCGTATATTTATGGCGGATTCATTGGAAGAACTAGCCGATAAAACAGGGGTTAACCCCAATGCCCTACAAAAAACTGTAGATGAATACAACCATGCCTGTGAAACCGGCCGTGACGAAATCTTTAATAAGAACCCCAGATATCTTAGGCCGGTTAAACAGCCCAGATTCTACGCCAGTAAGATTATTGGTGGGGCGCCGGGAGTACTATGGGAGGGAATAAGGATTAACTATAAAACGGAGGTGTTAACCGAAGACTTCGAAGTGATCCCCGGACTTTATGCTGCCGGCACTGATGCTGCGTGCAATATATACTATGACACTTATCCAAATGTTCTTCCCGGTAATGGTATGAGTTTTGCCATTAACTCAGGCCGTATAGCCGGAGAAAATGCATTGGAATACATAAAATCACTTCGGAAGTAACTGTATACACTCAGAGGTAGCTAAATTGTCTCTACAGCAGTGTCGGCTGGGGTGGTTTTTCTTTATTGTAGGGTAGACCGAGGTGCTGATAGGCGAGCTGGGTAGCTAATCGTCCGCGGGGAGTCCGCTCCAGAAAGCCAAGTTGAAGCAGATAGGGCTCGTAGACATCCATGATAGTATCCGCCTCCTCGCTGATGGAGGCAGCAATGGTCTCCAGCCCCACCGGCCCCCCGTTAAACTTATCAATGATGGTGTGGAGCACCTTATGGTCTATCTCATCTAGACCAATGTGGTCGACTTCCAGCTTGGATAGTGCCTCAACGGCTACCGAATGGGTGGCAACGCCGTCGGCCATCACCTGAGCGTAGTCTCTGACCCGCTTGAGCAGTCGGTTAGCCACTCTAGGTGTGCCTCTAGCCCGGCGGGCTATTTCCTTTAGCCCCTCAGCTTCGGCTTTCACCTGAAGGATGCCGGCGGAGCGGTGGAGAATCTTCTCTATAGACGGCTGGTCATAGAAATCAAGGCGGTAAACAGCGCCAAATCGGTCTCTGAGGGGTGGGCTGAGCAAGGCAAAGCGGGTGGTGGCACCAATCAAGGTAAAAGCCGGCAGGTTCAGGCGCAGGCTCCGGGCACCGGGACCCTTGCCGATAATGATGTCCAGGGCAAAGTCCTCCATCGCCGGGTATAATACTTCTTCTACCGCCCGATTGAGACGGTGGATTTCATCAATAAAAAGCACATCGTGGTTGTGGAGGTTGGTCAGGATAGCCGCCAGGTCTCCGGTGCGCTCTACCGCCGGACCCGAGGTAATCCTGAGGTTTACCCCCATCTCGGCAGCAATGATATAAGCCAGGGTTGTTTTCCCCAGACCCGGTGGACCATAAAGTAGAACATGGTCCAGCGCCTCGCCCCTGCCTTTAGCCGCAGTGATAGCTATTCTGATGTTTTCCTTAATCTTATCCTGCCCGATGAAGTCAGCAAAGCGGCGGGGGCGGAGGCTGGTGTCAAGGGTTATGTCCTCAGCCTTGGGCTTACCGGATATAATGCGGTCTATCTTAACCTCCTTAAAGCACCATCATTATACCACATCTTTATCTGAGCCAGGATAAAATAGAGAGTCGCCCAGTTGGGCGACTCTCCTAAAGCAATTAGCTTTGGTGCCAGGTGCTCAGCTGGTTGTCTCTTTATCTTCCCCGGCGGTCAGACTTGGTACCTCTCCCGCCACCAAGCTCGGCACCTCCCCGGCTACCAGACTTGGCACCTCATCAGAAACCGGGCAGCAAGCTGGAATCAGCTTACCAATAATTACATTTTCCTTAAGCCCAACCAGCCGATCAATCTCGCCTTTGATCGCAGCTTCGGTGAGCACTCTGGTGGTCTCCTGGAATGAAGCTGCTGCCAACCAGCTATCAGTATTCAGCGAGGCTCTGGTTATACCCATCAATACAGTGTTGGCGGTAGCTGGCTCACCTCCTTCAGCCAGTACCTTGGCATTAATATCCTCATAACGGAATACGTCTACCAGCTCCCCAGGCACTAGCTCGGTGTCACCTGAGGAGTCAATGCGAACCTTAGACAGCATGCGGTGGACAATAACCTCAATATGCTTATCGTTTATATTCACTCCCTGGGAGCGATATACCTTCTGCACTTCATCTACCAAGTATTGCAGGGTTGCCTCCTTACCTAAAATATGCAGGATATCCTGCGGGTTGATAGAACCCTCGGTAAGTTGCTGTCCCGCCTTTATCTGCTCCCCCGTCTGAACCCGAATATGGGCACTGGCAGGAACAGCATATTCCCGCTGCTCCTCCTCCGTATAGTTGATAATTAGCTGCTCACCGTCAATAGTTACCTCCCCAGCAACACGGGCGAGGATAGATTCAACCTCGGTGGCTAGGGCTACTGACTGTGGTGAAGCTTCAGCCTCAGACTGTGGGCAGGCTAACACGGCTCCGATATCTACCCATTGACCATTCTTCACCATAACCGGCCAGTCGGACGGCAGTAAATATTCATCACGGTACACCTCAGAACTAGCGACCCTTATCCCCTTCCCCTCCTCACTCTGAGTCACCTCAACTAGCCCGTCTATTTCTGAGATAATTGCCTGACCCTTAGGCGGTCTGGCCTCAAAGAGTTCCTCCACCCGGGGCAGACCACTGGTGATATCAAGTCCGACCACACCGCCGGTGTGAAAGGTACGCAGGGTTAGCTGGGTACCGGGCTCACCAATGCTCTGGGCGGCAATTATCCCCACCGCCGTGTTGATGTCAACCAGATGCCCCCGGGCAAGGTCTCGGCCATAGCACCGTCGGCAGGCACCGTGCCTGGAGCGACAGCTAAGTGGAGACCGGACATGAACCTTGGTTAACTTGGCAGCAATAATCTCTTTTGCCTTCTCCTCGTCAATCTCCTCGTTTCGGTCAACGATGGTTTTCTTGGTTTTGGGGTTGACCACTTTACTGGCCACCAGCCGACCAATTATTCGCTCGGCAAATGATGGTAGCAGCTCCTTCTCCTGCGGTTCCGATATCCATAAACCATCAGTAGTGCCGCAGTCGTCCTCACGAGTGATAACATCCTGGGCAACATCAATAAGACGTCGGGTGAGATAGCCGCTATCTGATGTCCTCAGGGCGGTATCGGCTAACCCCTTTCTGGCACCATGGGTAGAGATAAAGTACTCCAGAACAGTCAGCCCTTCACGGAGGCCTGACTTGATGGGGAAGTCTATTATTTTGCCGGAGGGGTCAGTCATCAATCCCCGCATACCTGCCATCTGCCTTATCTGGGAGATGTTCCCCTTTGCCCCTGATGTTGCCATCATGTAAACGCCACCATAGCGGTCAAGGGTCTTAGAGATGATATCGGTAATCTTATCCGTAGTTTCCATCCATACCCCGATGACGCTATTATACTTTTCGTCCTCAGTGATTAAACCACGGTTATACTGGTTCTCAATAATGGCAACCCTCTCCGCGGCCTCTTCTAGCAGTTTGGGCTTGACCTGAGGAACTTGAATATCGCCCATAGCAATGGTAGTCCCCGATTTTGTGGCATAGGTGAAGCCCAGCTGCTTGATATTGTCAAGTACTTTAGCGGTTTCTTCGTTACTTAACAGCTTATAGCAATCAGTTACTATCTGCTTTAAGCCTGCCTTATCAACGGCCCTATCATAGGAGCACAACTGAGGGGGCAAAACATCGTTAAAGATGATGCGCCCGACGCTGGTCTTAATCCTCTGCCCGTTTTCCTGTTGCTTTCTGACCTCAATCTCAGCTCTGAGGTCAATACGCCCCAGTTCATAGGCGAGCACTGCCTCGTCAAAGCTGCCAAAGATTAAGCCCTCACCTTTGGCTCCGGGAATGATTGTCGTCAGGTAATAGCAACCAAGAACCATGTCCAGGGTCGGGGTTACTATTGGCTCACCAGAGCTGGGCAGCAGCATATTGTGGGTGCTGAGCATGATCTCCCTGGCTTGCTTAACCGCAGCTTTAGACAGGGGGACATGAACTGCCATCTGGTCACCATCAAAATCAGCGTTGAAAGCAGAACATACCAAGGGATGAATCTGGATGGCACTACCATCGATGAGCACGGGCTCAAACGCCTGGATGCTAAGCCGATGCAGGGTGGGAGCGCGGTTAAGCAACACCGGCCGCTCCTTGACCGCTTCCTCAAGTATGTCATATACCTCGGGCTTATTTCTCTCCACCAGCCGGCGGGCACTCTTAATGTTATGGGCCAGTCCCTGCTCCACCAGCCGTCGCATAATGAAGGGCTTAAATAGCTCCACCGCCATCCGCCTTGGTAGCCCACATTGATGAAGCTTAAGCTCAGGACCAACAACAATCACGGAACGCCCGCTATAGTCAACCCGCTTGCCAAGTAAATTCTGGCGAAAGCGCCCCTGTTTGCCCCGGAGCATGTCGGAGAGTGACTTCAATTTATGATTACCGCCAACGGCAACGGCTCGCCCCCTTCTTCCGTTATCAATGAGGGAGTCGACCGCTTCCTGGAGCATTCTCTTCTCGTTGCGAATGATAATCTCCGGTGCCCCTATTTCCAGCAGGTGACGCAGCCGGTTATTGCGGTTAATGACTCGCCGATAGAGGTCATTAAGGTCACTGGTGGCAAATCTACCCCCATCCAGCTGAACCATAGGGCGAAGGTCGGGCGGTAGGACGGGTAATACGGTTACAATCATCCACTCCGGTTTATTACCACTCCGGCGAAATGCCTCCACTACCTGTAACTGCTTAGCTGCCCGCCGGCGGCGTTGACCCGAAGTAGAACGGGTTTCCTGGAGCAGCTTATTGCGCACTTCGTCCAGGTTAATCCCCTTAAGTAACTGCAGAATAGCCTCAGCTCCCATCCCGGCGCTAAAAACTTGGCCATATTTTTGTTTAAGCTCGTGATATTGACTCTCGGTGAGTAAGGCACCTTCCCGCAGGTCCTTTAGCTGTTCCACCGCAGTAGAAAGCCTATCCTCAAGCTGCAATTTTTCCTCAGCCATGCCGCTCCGGAGTTTGTTTATCTCATCTACTGTTGCCCCCGCTGGCTCCATCTCTTCAATCTTAGCCTCCACTGTGCTTTGGAGCTCAGCCACTTGCTGTAAGCCGTTCTCCTTAAGTTGCTTAATTGCTTCCTGGCGCGCCTCCTCATCTATAGAGGTAATGATACAATGGGAGAAGTACAGGACACGCTCCAAGCTCCGCGGTGATAGGTCAAGCAGTAATCCTACTCGGCTGGGTATCCCCTTGGCAAACCAGATATGGCTCACCGGGCTTGCCAGCTCAATGTGCCCCATGCGCTCACGACGCACCTTAGCTCTAGCTACCTCAACACCGCACTTATCGCAGATAATCCCCTTGTAGCGTATCCGCTTATACTTACCGCAATAACATTCAAAGTCCTTGGTTGGACCAAATATCCTCTCACAGAAAAGCCCATCCCTTTCTGGCTTCAGGGTGCGGTAGTTGATAGTCTCAGGCTTGGTTACCTCTCCATATGACCAGCTCCTAATCTGTTCTGGTGACGCCAGTGAGATACGAATAGCATCAAAATCGTTAACCTCAAGCATTTTTTTCTTTCACCTCTTTGTTGCTTAAATTATCTTCAGCTCTAAGCTCTGTCTCCAGTTTGGGGATTTCTACAGCTTCCTCGGCAAATGTTACCTTTTCCTCTTCATTAATCACTTCAATGGCAAGCCCCAGGCTTTGCAGCTCCTTAACCAGAACCTTGAATGATTCCGGCACCCCCGGTTGGAGGATATCCTCATTCTTAACTATAGCCTCATAGGTTTTGGCTCGACCGGTAACATCGTCTGACTTTATAGTCAGGATTTCTTGAAGGATATAGGCAGCGCCATAGGCTTCGAGTGCCCATACCTCCATCTCACCAAAGCGCTGACCGCCGAATTGAGCTTTACCGCCCAGGGGCTGTTGGGTAATCAAGGAGTAGGGCCCGGTGGAACGAGCGTGAACCTTATCCTCAACCAGATGGATTAGCTTCATCATATAGATGCTCCCCACCGTTACCGGCTGGTCAAAGGGCTGACCCGTTCGTCCGTCACGGAGTATAACCTTGCCGATGATAGGCGGGATGAGGTTCCGTTCTGCTCTTACCTTCTCCACTGCTTGCCCTAGTTGCTGTTGGTCAAGGTCCCGGCTGGCTTTTCCCATGTCTTCAAGCCATAGGCGCAGGCAAACTTCCCTCGCCTCCCCGGGGTAGTCATCGCCAAATACCTTATCCCCGTTGTAGCCATGGCTTTCCAGCCATACCTTAGCCTGCTCTAGTTGCAGGGTGGGGCTATTATTACCGGGGTCAAGACTAACCGCTCCGGCTCTTTGGGCTATCCAGGCTCTAGCCAGAGCATCCTCAATTTCGGCATCAGTGGCACCATCAAAAACCGGGGTAAGCACCTTGAACCCCAGCATCTGGGCCGCCCATCCGAGATGGGTTTCCAGAACCTGCCCCAGGTTCATCCGTGATGGGACACCTATCGGGTTGAGGATAATATCTACTGGTGTACCATCGGGAAGGAAGGGCATATCCTCAGCCGGGGCGATAAGAGAGATAACCCCCTTATTGCCATGCCGCCCGGCTAGCTTATCACCTACCGAAACCTTTCGCCTCTGGGCAATCCAGACCTGCACCCATTCATTGACGCCGGCCGGCAGGTCGTCATTGGGACGGGAAAAACGCCGAACATTAATCACCTTGCCCCACTCACCGTGAGGCACTCGGAGGGAGGTGTCTTTCACCTCCCGCGCTTTCTCTCCAAAGATAGCCCGAAGCAGCTTCTCCTCAGCCGATAGCTCGGTCTCCCCCTTGGGAGTAATCTTACCCACCAATATATCGTCGGGACCCACCTTAGCACCAATCCGAACAATGCCATCTTCGTCAAGCTCGCGTAAACTCTCCTCACCGACATTGGGTATATCTCTGGTAATCTCTTCCGGTCCTAACTTGGTATCCCTGGCTTCTATCTCATGCTTCTCAATGTGAATTGAGGTAAACTTATCCTGCTCAACCAGGCGGTTACTAATGATAATAGCATCCTCAAAGTTATAGCCTTCCCAGCTCATAAAGGCACAGATTACATTCTGCCCCAGAGCCAGCTCCCCATGTTCGGTAGATGAGCTATCGGCGAGGACCTGCCCTGGTTCCACCCGCTCGCCCTTGCTCACTATAGGCTGCTGGCTGATGCATGTCCCCTGATTGGTGCGCACAAATTTCATTAACGGGTATATGTCATTTTCACCGTTATCCCGGGTAACCACAATCTGGGGGCTGGTAACCGAGGTGACTACCCCACCATTCTGGGCAAAGATGACCTGCCCGCTGTGCTTGGCAACTTCGGCTTCCATACCGGTAGCTACCACCGGTGACTCAGGGCGAAGTAGGGGTACCGCTTGCCGCTGCATATTTGACCCCATAAGGGCACGATTAGCATCATTATGCTCCAGGAAGGGTATTAATGATGTGGCAACGCTAACTATCTGCTTGGGCGAAACATCCATAAATTGAATTTCATCGGGTGCCACTCTCACGTAGCGCTCAGCGTATCTGGCTTCAACCTTCTCATCCACAAACTGGTTATTTGAGTCAAGCTTAGCATTAGCCTGAGCAACAATATATTCGTCCTCTTTATCGGCTGACAGGTAGACGACCTCGTCAGAGACAAAGGGCACTACCTTTATCTTTCTCGGCGCTAATTTAGATAGCTTGGTGGCAAGCTGGGAGGTAATAGTGGTCCTGGCTTCTACTACGGTATTCTTCCTACCCCCGAGCACCGCCTCCCTGGTTGTCCTGCCCACCAGCTCGTCGTAGGTATTGTTCACCTCGGAAACAACCTTACGGTACGGGGTCTCAATAAAGCCATATCGGTTAACCCGGCCGTAGGTAGCCAGCGAGCCGATGAGACCAATATTAGGCCCCTCCGGTGTCTCAATAGGGCAGATTCTACCGTAGTGGGAGAAGTGGACATCCCTGACCTCAAAGCCGGCTCGCTCCCGAGACAATCCCCCCGGTCCCATTGCTGATAGTCGGCGCTTATGAGTCAACTCAGCCAGGGGATTGGTTTGGTCCATAAATTGTGATAGCTGCGAACCACCGAAGAACTCCCTGACCGCGGCCATTACCGGGCGAATGTTGACCAGAATGCTTGGGGTTACCACCTCAGCACCGATAATACTCATGCGCTCCCTGACCACTCGCTCCAGGCGCAGTAGCCCAATGCGAAACTGGTTTTGAATCAGCTCACCAACGGTGCGCACTCGCCGATTTCCCAGATGGTCAACATCATCCGGGGTATCACCCCCATTATTAACCATGATGATGTGCCTTACTATCTCGACAATATCTTCCTTGGTTAGAGCCCGTTTAATTTCCGAGATATCAAGCCCTAGTCGCTTATTAAGCTTATAGCGCCCCACCTCCCCCAGGTCATAGCGCTGGGGGTCAAAGAACAGATTTTTAATTAATTTTTTGGCATTTTCAATATTAGGTGGGTCGCCGGGGCGCAACTTCTTATAAATATCAAGCAAAGCCTCAGGCTCATCCTTGACCGAAGGCTCGCGCTCCAAAGTCGACTTTATGTAGTGGCGCTCCAGGGAGTTATCCTCCTTAGAGAATAGCTCAAGCAATTGTTCCTCACCACTATAACCGATAGCCCGGAGCAGTGTGGTGATAGGAATCTTGCGTTTGCCATCTATCTTAGCTGAGATTACGTCCCGATTGCTGGTCTCAAACTCCAGCCAGGCCCCGCGGGTCGGGATTAGCTTGGCATGGCACAACCGCCGACCACTAGTGGCATCTTGTTCCGCGGAGAAATAGACACCCGGGGAACGGAGTAGCTGGCTTACGGCTACCCTTTCGGCACCACTGGTAATAAAGGTGCCTTTAGCCGTCATCAGTGGAATATCACCAAAAAATAGGTCTTGCTCCTTGATTTCCCCGGTTTCTTTAACCAGTAGTTGTGTCCTGACATAGAGGGGGGCGGAGTAGGTTAGGTCTCGCTGGTGGCACTCCTGCTCGGTGAAATGGGGCTCGCGGAATTCATAGTCAATGAAGCTAAGCGCCAGCCTATTGCCGGTGAAGTCCTCGATAGGGGATATTTCCTCCAGCAACTGCTTTAGCCCCTGTTCCTGAAACCAGCGGAATGAATCGGTTTGGACCTTAAGCAGGTCTGGTACCTCTAATACCTCGGGCAATTTGGCGTAAGATTTTCTGGGGACAGGAGACACTTTTCGTTCAATGTTTGTCACCAACATAAAAGCCTTCTCTCACTCCTAAAATAAGTGGGCAAATTTTAACCAACGCAGTATTAATCCGAGATTAAACCTGTGGTTAATAGAAAGGTATAATAAGGTGAAAATTGAAGTGGCATAATTACAACCTTTTATATTAGCACTATTTGGAATTTTTGTCAATACCACTTGAGGAGTATTTTTAGCAACCTCACCCCCTTGTAATCCCCCTCTCCTTGGGAAGGAGAGGGGGAGGAGAAGAAAGAGGGACTAACGCCCCTCTTAGACGCCCCTAAAAGTAAGAGAACTAAAGAGAGGCAAAGCATCTCTTATATAACCATTCCCCCTTCCCTTAATAAGGGAAGGGGGTCAGGGGGATAGGATTACCATATAAAACTAAAGCGGGTTCCCTGAAAAATCCTTGATTTTTCAGGGTGCTGAGGGGGATAGGTTACTAGAATCTCCCTTACGCCTAAACAAAATATGGGGCTGGGGTGTCTTCCCGCCTTTCGGGTTGACCCACCAAGTAAAATTAGATAAGATAGTGGCGGTCATTCTAAGACTGATTTCACTGTATCCTTTCAATTAGCACTAGGGAGGTGTGAATATGCCAAGGGTAATTCATTTTGAAATCAATGCGGATAATCCAGAACGGGCGGTCAAGTTCTATTCAAGCGTCTTTGGCTGGAAAATAAGGAAATGGGCCGGGCCGGTGGACTATTGGCTTGCCGCCACGGGTGAGGAGAGTGAGATGGGTATCAATGGCGCAATCAAGCCCCGAGAGAATAACCTCACTACCGTGAACTCGGTCAGCGTGTCTTCGTTGGACGAGTCTCTGATAAAAGTTGCCCAAACCGGTGGTAAAATAATACAGCCCAAGGAGGCTCTTCCGGGACTCGGTTACAGCGCGCGTTGCCAAGATTCTGAGGGGAACGTTTTCGGCATCTGGCAGTTCGACTCAAAAGCAAAGTGAGTTCTATCCTCTTACACAAATGTTAATGGAGCCGAGGGGATTCGAACCCCTTACCTCCTGAATGCAAATCAGGCGTTCTCCCAACTGAACTACGGCCCCATAATCAGTGGTATTATACCAAATATAGCGGACGTGATAAAATAAGAGGAAGAGTCTGGTTTGGTTGAGGCCTCAAGAAATGGCTTTGATTAAGGTCAGCATCATCCCTCTAGGCACGGGAGCCACTTCCATTAGCCAATATATCGCCCGGGCGGTAGCGGTCTTGCCGGGTGAAAATGATATCAAGTATGAGCTAACGGCAATGGGGACAATCATTGAGGGCGATTTAGACCGGCTCCTCACCCTAGCCCGAAGGATGCATGAGCGAGTCTTTGCTGCCGGAGCTATGAGAGCAGTAACTATAATTGAGATTGATGACCGCCGAGATAAAGCCGCCACCATGATGAGCAAGGTGGCATCGGTAAAGAAAAAATTAGGGCGTAAGGCATAGCTCAGTGACCATAGCCCATATCATTACCCTTCTGGCAACCGGCATTATCGTTGGTTTTGCCGGTGGTCTTCTTGGTGTTGGTGGCGGCTTCATTATGACCCCGGTTCAATACCTGATATTCATCGGCATGGGCATTCCTCCCGAAATAGCAATTAAGCTGGCGTTTGGCACCAGCCTGCTGGTTATTTTGCCCACCGCCGCCAGTGGCGCCTGGAGGCATAGTAGACAGGGAGCAGTCTGGTGGAAAGTAGCCATTATCATGGGCAGCTGCAGTCTGCTCGCTGCCTTTGGCGGTGCTACTCTGGCTGCCCACCTGCCGGGGGCAGGGCTAAAAATCGCCTTTGGTGCCGCCGCCCTGGCCGCTGGTATCAGGATGCTTACCGCCAAATCAACCCAGATTGAAGAGAAACCTAGGGACAACCCCTGGCTATGGGTCGCCTGGGCTATCCCCGTCGGTTTGCTAACCGGCATTCTCGGAATTGGTGGCGGCATATTGATGGTTCCAGTGATGGTGCTGGCACTCAGGTTCAAGATGCACAATGCCATAGCGACATCTTTAGCCACAATGATATTTGGCAGCGCCGGCGGTGTTATCGGTTATATAGTAAACGGTCTTGGTGCTCCCAACCTGCCCCCATACTCCATAGGCTATATTAACCTGACATCGTGGTTTCTGCTGGCAGTTACCAGCGTTGGCATGACACAGGTTGGGGCGATAACCGCCCATAAGTTGCCCGCCAAACAACTGGGGTATATCTTCGTTGCTCTAATGTTCTATATGGGACTAAAAATGCTCGGCGTTTTTGATTGGCTGGGCTGGCCAATATAACGCTATTCCCGGGCTGGTTTTATCGGCACCGGTAAGCCCGCGACCATCAGGTAGACCTCGTCAGCCGCCTGTATCAGCATCCGGTTGGCTTTAGCCAGTAAATCCCGATATAACCGCCCCAGCCGATTAGCTGGCACTAGCCCCAGACCAACCTCATTGGTAACAATAATGAAGCTGGCGTCAACCCGGTTAATGCCCTCTATCAGCTCACCAATTTCAGCGACAACCCCCTTCTCAATAAGAGGGGCATCAATCTGCTCACCAGTCTCGTCGCTATATTGATTAAAGATATTGTTAACCAGCAGGGTGATGCAATCCACAATTACCACCCGAGCGCCGCCGATTTTCTCCAGAATCTGTTTGCCCACATCGCTGGTAACCTCAAGGGTGCGCCATGCCGCTGGCCTTCTTCGCTTATGCGCCTCAATACGCTGGCGCATCTCTTCATCACCAGCCTCCGCCGTAGCTACAAAGAGGACTGGCCCACCCAACCTTGGGGCAAGCTCTTGGGCAAAGTGGCTCTTGCCGCTACCCGCGCCGCCGGTTATCAGAACAAACCTCTTACTCACTTTATACCCCAAAAGATATTTTCGCCCGGCCACCCAACGTGAGCCAGCAGACAGATAAGAATGAGGACTAAGACCTCAGCCACCTCATTTATCGCCCCGTAGGTGTCACCAGTAAGCCCGCCAAACTTACCCTTCAAATAGAAAGCCGTAGCCATTGCTATAATCCAGATACCAAACATTATAACCAAGCCTGCCAGTGGCGCCAGAATCACTGCCACCGCCAGGGTTATAAGTGTCGCCACAACAAACCTTGGCCAGCTAGCCCCCTGTTTAAATACCTTCCCTAAACCTGATGGTTTAGCATAGGGGTAGGCAAAAACGGCATAGACCATCGCCCAGCGACTTATTACTGGCATAAGCAGTAAAGTCGGCATCAGCCGGCTATCAGGCACATTGTTCAGTGCCACGTATTTGACCAGAAGCAGCAAGCAGACGCCGATAATACCAAAGGCGCCCGCCCGGCTATCATCCATAACCCGCCACCTCTCCGCCACCGTCTTGTGCCCGCCGATGCCATCGCAGGTATCAACCAAGCCATCAAGGTGCAGACCACCGCTAATCACCACCAGAGAGACGACCAGCAGCACATTAACTACCGCTGAAGGCAGGAGCAGACCCAATAGCCAGTTCAAGCCAACCAAAATAAGCCCGATAATAACACCAACCAGGGGGAAATAAACGATAGAGCGTCCTACTTCCTCGGGGCTAACCTCACGCCGCCCCATCAGGGGTATAATGGTTAAAAATCTTAACGCCGCTAAGAACCCCAAATTATGTCTCCCTTTCCGATACTTGAGCTTCGGCAAAGGTTGACATCTCAGCCAGAAGCCTAGCGGCTGCCTCCGCCAGAAATATTCCCAGCGCCGCACCAGTGCCCTCCCCCAAACGCATGCCCAAATCAAGCAAGGGCTTAAGCCCCAGATGCTGGAGAAGCACCCGATGACCAGCCTCTGCCGAGACATGGGCGGGAATAAGGAAATCCCCAAGTCCCGGTGCCAGCGCCGTAGCAATAAGGGCGGCCGCCCCGGAGATAAAGCCGTCAATAACCACCGGAACACGGTAAGCCGCTCCTGCCAGCATCACCCCCACCAGCCCGCCTATCTCAAAGCCTCCCACCTTTGCCAGGACATCTAAAGGCTGATTTGGGTCAGGGCGATTAACCGCTAAGGCTCTTTTTATTACGTCTATTTTATGTGCCAATTGCTCATCGGATATACCGGTGCCTCGGCCAGTAACTTCAGCCACCGGTTTCCCGGTCATCGCGGCACAGATAGCACTGCTGGCAGTGGTGTTGCCGATGCCCATATCACCGGTGCCAACTATATCCAGACCCTTAGCCAGCTCCGCCCCCACCACCTCAATCCCCGACTCTATAGAAGTCACTGCCTGCTCCGGGGTCATCGCCGGACCGAGACACATATTCCGGGTGCCCGGGGCAATCTTGCGGGACAAAAGCTGGGGGTGAGCTTCCAGCTCCACCGCCACCCCCATATCAACGACAACCACCCTGGCTCCAATCTGGCGGGTAAGCACATTTATCCCCGCCCCACCAGCCAGAAAGTTGTCGACCATCTGGGCGGTAACTTCCTGAGGCCAGTTACCTACTTTCTCCGCCACCACCCCATGGTCACCAGCCATGGTGATAATGGCTTTGTGCCTGATTTGAGGTATGGGCTTACCCTGAATGCCCGCCAGCTTAATAGATAGCTCCTCCAGCCGGCCCAGGCTGCCCTGCGGCTTGGTCAAGGTGTCCTGCCGGAAGCGCGCTTCGGCCATCGCCCCTTTATCCAGAGGCTTTATCATTTCAATGGTAGAAGCCAAAAGCCCCACTCTTGCCTCCTCACTATTAAATAAAATAACCCCCTCTGCCAACGCAAGGGGGTTTCTCAGCCCATGCTGAACACCCTCCCCCCTTTCTCCGCGGAGGTTCCAGGATGCCCCGGAGAGCGGCGTTCTGGCTTCTGGCTAAAATTACCAGTCACAGCAGGCGGGACTGCGTCGGACTTTCACCGACTTGCTTTCCGATTATGCCCGAAAAGTCGGGCACCTCCAGGTCATCTATTCTTTGGCCACAGGATACAACGATTTGGCTAAAAATGCAAGCTATTCTTCCTCAGCAAGCTTCCGGCCCCATAACTGAGGATAGGTAGAAATAACCTGCTTGAGAGCTTCCAGCTTACGTCTAACCTCCGCGGCGACGGTTTCGTCGGTAATTAATTGCTTCAGCCGGGATTGGTCTAGACCAAGCACCCGATTCCACAGCCCCATCGGCTCAAGCAAGGCTCTAACATCATCCTCACTAAAGCCGGCCTTCTCCACCAGCTTATAGGTAATGGCATTCTCCCGCCCGTAAACCCGATTTAACCCCTCAGCCTGGCAGAAATCAATAATCGTCTGCTTTATCTCGTCAAACTGCAACTGCAGTTCTTTTATCTGGCTCTGTAAGGAAACATAGCGCTCCACCGCCTCGGCTACTGGCATTCCCCCCCCAACCTCAGTATACCTGGGCATAGCCTGCTGCTGGTAGTAGGGGCAGTGGTCAGCAAAATCACACGGGCAACGCTCACTCTCAATAGCCGGAAAACTCTCCTCGGCAATACCCTTGGCTACCGCCAGCACTAGGCTTTTGGCTTCCTCCAGTTGTGCCTCACTCCTAGGCAGGCAGCTACAAGGGGTGTTTGACCTGAAATGATACAAGGTGAGCCTCTCCACAGGAAGATGCCAGGACTGCTCAACCGCCAGCTGGTATAAAGTCAACTGGAGATTTTTCTCTAAATCAGCCCTGGTAAAAAGCCCCCTATCTGTCTTATAGTCAACTATGGCTAGTCCGCTATCCAGCTTATCTACCCGGTCAATAAAACCCCTCAGCCTCACCCCCTCGATATCAATATTAAACATCCACTCCACCGCTATTGGCATCCTGAAGTCGGAGCGGTGAATCTCCCAGAACTTAGCCAGTATCTCCCGACCGTAAGCCCGGTA
>Ga0315296_10000812_pt1 | contig 28030 bp, 27 predicted proteins | sample YL17G14_18_MG_FD_203921 | JGI IMG/M metagenome (GOLD analysis project Ga0315296, IMG submission 203921) | Sediment microbial communities from Yellowstone Lake, YNP, Wyoming, USA - YL17G14_18 | ecosystem: Environmental > Aquatic > Freshwater > Lake > Sediment | place: USA: Wyoming | collected... | reverse complement strand
GCTGCCGCTGGTGTACAGGATAAAAAGCGGGTCTTCGGAGTCCATCACTTCCGGGTCGGCGCAGGGCTCAATATCGGAGCCGGCCATCAGGTCATGCCACCACCTATCGCGGCTTTCCTTGAGAAATACACCGATGTTGGCTCTCTGCAAGATGATGACATCCTTTACATCCGGGCAGAACTGCAACGCCAGGTCGGCGTTGTCCTTGCTGCGGATGACCTTGCCACCGCGATAGTAGCCATCGCAACAGATAAGGACTTTAGAACCACAATCGAGGATTCTGTCCCTTAAAGCATCGGCGCTAAAGCCGCCGAAGACCACGTTATGAACGGCGCCGATACGGGCGATGCCCAGCATGGCAATCGGTAGCTCGGGCACCATTGGCAGGTAGATAGTAACCCGGTCGCCCTTCTTGACGCCAATCTTCTTCAGCACGTTAGAGAACCGGCACACCTCGCGATATAGCTGCTGATAGGTCATCACCCGGGTATCGCCGATATCGCCTTCCCAGATAATAGCGGCTTTGTTCTTGCGCCAGCCGTTCAGGTGGCGGTCGAGGCAGTTATAGCTGACGTTGAGTTTGCCGCCGACGAACCACTCGTGCTTGGCTTCCCGAAAATTATCGACGAGGACTTTGTCCCATTTCTTGAACCAGTGGAGCTGTTCCGCGACTTCCGCCCAGAACTTCTCCGGGTCTTTGATGGACCTCTCGTAGATTTCCCGGTACTGCTCCATATTCTTGATGTAGGCTTTTTCGCTGAGTTCCTTGGGGGGTTGGAAGACTCTTTTTTCCCCCATCATCGACGTAATGGTTGTTGCTTCGGCCATGAATACCTCCGCGTGTTTTTCTATTTTTACAGCGCACCACCGTACCAGCCGATAGTGGCGCTAATCAGTTGCCAGTTTATCGCCAAATATCGTGAGTTGCCTGGATTACTCCTGCGAGGTAACGCCCATCAACTGGGTGTAAGCATGCTGTAGTCGCTGAGCAACTACCGAGGCCAGCCCCCGATGCACCTTACAACCGATAGGCGGCATGGTATGACATAACCCTATCAGGTCAGTGCCGTGGAAGACCAGCACCTTGGTGGTCTCGATGGCTTTTGCTGTGGTCGTGCTTCGATACGGCGGCAACATCGCCGACCAGCCGATGACGTCAAAGTTGGAGGCCGCCTGTAACTGGCGGCGAGTCATCGGGCCAAGCTCGAGATAAAGCCCCACCAGCCCGTCCTCAATGACATACATCTTATCCTGTGTCCGTCCCTGCTTGGCCAGAGCTTCACCAACTTCAAATGTCTGGGTGCTGGCCATCTCGGCCAGGTGCTTCAGCTGTTCGTCCGTCAGGTCGCTAAAAAATGTGCACTTCATCAGGACATCAATTTTGTTCATGTAACCTCCTTCTAGTTTAAGCTCTTTCTGCGTCTAGCTTTTGCCAATCAGTTCTTTCTTCAGAGCTTCCAGCCTGGCTTTTATGCTGCCGTCCAGTGATTTGCCACCCGCCTTCACCACCATGCCGCCGATAATCGCCGGGGCAACGTCCGCCTCAATCACGACCTTCTTGCCGATGATTCGCCCCAGGCGCTCCGCCAGCTTATTTGCTTCATCCTTGTCCAGCGCCACTGCCGTGCTGACCTCCGCATGCTCGATGCCGCGGTAGCCATCCAGTCGGCGCTGGTATTCCGCGGCAATATCTCCCATCAGATGCAGCCGCCCCCGGTTCACCAGGAGCATAACCAGGTTCAGCGCCAGCGGGTTTATCCCCTCCAGTTGGTCGGAGAGCAGTTTTGCTTTCTCCTTGAAGTGCAATTTCGGGCTTTCCAGGAACGCTTTCATCTCGGCGTCGCTGACCAATGCGGCAAACGACTGCAGGTCAGACTGCCAGCGGTCCAGTTCGTTCGCCTGCTGGGCGATTTCGAAGATTGCCTGCGCGTAGCGCCGGGGATAAGCTCGTCTTGGCATCGTGCCTAGTCCTTTTTTATTTCCCCTTCCAGGACTTTCTCAATCAGCACGCGGTGCGCTTCCTTGTCCAGCGACCGTTCAATGACTTTTTCCGCCGCCATTATGGTCAGGTCGACAAACTCCTTGCGCACGCCCTGGATGGCTTCATCACGCTCGTGCTGGATTTCGCTGCGGGCGCGGTCAATCAGTGTCTCCGCTTCCTGTTTCGCTTCCTCGCGCGACTTCGCTTTGATTTCTTCACCCACGGCCACGGCCCGGTTGATTCGTTCCTGACCTTCGCGGCTCGCCGTCTCGATTTGCTTCTTGACGGTCTCCTCGGTATGGGTAAGCTGTTGCTTAATCGCCTCGGCGTTCTCCATGCTCTCTTTAACGCGGCGAGAGCGCTCGTCCAGCATCCGCATAATGGGCTTGTAAGCCGCAAAGTAGAGCAGGACAAACAGAATCCCGACATTGACCACCTGCGCGAGCAGCGTCGGCCAATTTATTCCCAGTTCACCAATGCCACCCATAGTCTTCTCTAGAACCTAAGTCAGCTTTGGGAAAATGGCCAGGAAAAGCAAGCCAACCAGTAGCAATGACCCCAGAACGGCTGATGCAATGATAATCCCGATAGAAATAGGTATGTCTTGCATAATCGCCTCCTTTAATTGCCTAGCCGACGAAGACCAGGATGATGGCAATAATCAGGGCATAAATACCGATAGCTTCGGCGAAGGCGGTCACCAGAATCATGTTCGTCATGATGGGACCACTCGCCTCAGGATTGCGGGCAATGCCCTGCAGCGCTGAATAACCGATGAGTCCAATGGCCAAGGCCGGCCCGAGCATCCCCAGGCTGGCGGCCAATCCGACCGCGAGTAGCTTCATTACTGCTGGGTCCATTCAACTACCTCCTTCTTGTACTCACTTGACTCAGTTATGTCAAGTTTATTCTTTATGCGTTTCCTGCGCTTCGCCGTGATGCGTCACCGCCAGTGTCAGGAAGACCAGCGTCAGCCCGCTGAAAATCAGCGCCTGCACGAAGCCAATCAATAGCTCCAGCCCGTAGAACACGGACGGAAACACGAAAGGCATGAGAAAAGCTGCGCTCAGCAACAGGATTTCCCCGGCCGTCATATTGCCAAAGAGACGGAAGGTGAAACTGAGAATTCGCACAAACTCACTCAGTGTCTCCAGCACGCCAACGAAGATTTGAATCAAGCCGGAGAACATGGCGCCAAAGCCGGCGCCCACCTTCCCTTTCAGTACCTGCCTCAGTCCGCGCAGGAAAGGCCCCAGGTTGAAGAACTTGCTCAGATATCTTATCCCCAGCGACCTCAGCCCGAAGTATTCGACGAAAAGGAAGGAGACCAATGCCAGCACCAGCGGCACATTGATGTCGGTGTTAGCGCCGCGCAGGAGGTGCACAGCATGTCCCTCTTCATTGGTAATGGTAATCGAGCCAAAACCGGGCACGAGGCTCAACCAGGCGTTAAAGGAGACGAAGAGAAAGATAGTCGCCACCACCGGAAAGAAGCGGCGGCCGTTTTCTTCGCCGGCGACGCGCCGACAGAAATCGTACACCCAACCCACCAGGAACTCGAAAGCGCTCTGCAGGCGACCGGGGACCATTTTCATTCTTCGAGTAATAATGAACGATAGCCCCGCCAGCACAATGATGGTAAACCAGGCGCCGAGGATGCTATTGGTTATCGGGAAGCCAGCGATGTGGAAAACCACCTCGGCGGGCAGTTCCGGCTCCGGTCGCGGCACACCGAGTAAGCTCAGGCCCATCGGTCCCACGACCACACCACCAAGTAAAAGAAGGGCGACGATGGCCAGGACCCAGAGCGGGACTCCCGCCAGACGGCGCTTAAGCACTACTCACTCCTCTTGTTTCGCCGGTTACTCAGCAATGGCAAAAGCATCTGGTAAACGCCATAAAAGGCAACGATGATGCCCAGAATAAGACCCACTATTACCAAAATAGGCTTCGTATTCAGCCTGGTGTCCAACCACAGACCGGCCCCCACCCCCATCACAATTGCGCCTCCGATGAAAAACCCCACCCCCACCAATCGGAGCGCCGCCGCCCACCGATTCATTCCCGCCTCAATACGACCCTGTGAAGCATAGCAGACCTGTTTCCTTGAGGTCAAGTCAGGCTAGAAGCGCCCACAAAAAAAGAGCCCCCGTAGTTTCCCTTCCTGGAGCTCTTTGCTGTCACTATCATCGTAATGGCAAGAATAGCCTCTACACCCCGCTACTTCCCGCAAACAGTTCTGAGAAGTCGCCGTCAAAGTCCTTCAAGAAACCATGCATGTCCAGCACGTCATTGCCGGCCACCACTCCCACCTTCCGGAACCTCGTCAGTTCTGTCCCGGTGAGGTCGGTCACCGCCGGCGTTTTGCTCTCTTTGACCACAGCGGCGATGAGGACGTTCGTTTTACACCCGGAGCAGCGGACTCTCATGAACCAGAACTCATCGCGGCGCCCCAGGATTTCGATGCCGTATTGCTCATAGTTCTGACCGCAGGCGCTACACTTCATCGTTGTCATTAGCTTGCGGATACGTTTCTCTTCCATCTTTCCGCCCACAACCCCCTCAGCCCGGCGCTAAGATTTCCGTTTATCGAAGTCGTCCATGTCCAGGGTGTTGATGAAGTCGTAGAACGCGGACAGCTTCTTCATTTCTTCTTCGCTGACTTTCCGGTCTTTGCCGAGGGCTTCTTCCGTCTCATCGACAACAGGCTTGCCGGTCTCCTCGTCTAGGATAATGCCGGCCTTGTCCATGACACTCTCGTCGGCATATATGGGCACTTCGGCTCTCACTGCCAGTGCGAGGGCATCGCTCGGTCGCGAATCGACTTCAATCTGGCCGCCGTCGACATTGAGTATGACTTTAGCGTAAAAAGTGTCGCTCTTGAGGTCGCTGACAATAATGGAGTTTATGGAAGCGCCGAGGGAATCGATGACCTGGCAGAGCAGGTCGTGGGTGAGCGGCCGGGGGACGTTGACACCCTGCAGTTTCACCGCGATGGCGTCCGCTTCCGCCGGGCCAATCCAGATGGGAAGGTAGCGCCTAGCTATTTTTTCCTTCAAAATCACGACACGTTGATAGTTCATCAAGCTCACGCGGATGCTGTCAATCATCATTTCAATCATCGGCCAGACCTCCCCTCTATCTCAGGGCACAGTCTAATTCTACGCCCACCCCCCTCCGCTTGTCAATCAGACTGGCGTGGCAAGAAGGGCTCCCCGAGACTCCTATTTATAGCATGTAGCATACCTCTCCCATCGAGAGAGAGGCTAGGTGAGGGTGAGGATAGCCCCCTCACTCTAACTCTCTCCCACTCTGGGGAGAGAGAATGGCTGTTAGTTGGCGCACTTCGCAAAATCTTCTGGCACTTCGCTGGAGTGAACACCCAAAATGGATGTGCTATAATACCCTTGCTCCGATACGGAATTCAGCCGCGATTTGAAGAGAGGTTTCGTGACCACGCACCATATCCGCCAGCTAAGTGAACAGAGGGAAGAAAGCCTTTCCCCCTTTGCCATCAAAAGCCGTGAGTCGCGCGGCCGTCTTAAGGCTGAAGCGCCCTGCCCCATCCGCACTGCCTTCCAGCGCGACCGCGACCGCATTATCCATAGCAAAGCCTTCCGGCGGCTCAAGCACAAGACGCAGGTCTTCATCGCGCCGCTGGGCGACCATTACGTTACCCGCCTCACTCACACCCTCGAGGTATCGCAAATCGGCCGCACCATCGCCCGTGCTCTGAATCTGAACGAGGACCTGACCGAAGCCATCTCCCTGGGCCACGACCTCGGTCACACCCCCTTCGGGCACGTGGGTGAGGATGTCCTTAACGACCTCTACCACAAGGGCTTCAAGCACAACGAGCAGAGCCTGCGGGTGGTCGATATCCTGGAAAACGACGGGCAAGGACTCAATTTGACCTTCGAGGTCAGGGACGGCATCCTCAACCACTCCAAGTCCGGCCGCGAGGTACTCGGAGAAGGCTGGGGTAAAGTCAGCACCCTCGAGGGCGAGATTGCCAAAATTGCCGATACCGTTGCCTACATCAACCACGACATCGGCGATGCCATCCGGGCGGGCATCATCAACGAGAGCGACCTGCCGGCCGCCGCCATCACGGTGTTGGGAGAAACCCACTCCCGGCGGGTGCACACTATGGTCAGCGATATCATCGAGACCTCGTGGGCGGCGCGGGGTTGTGATAGAATAGAGGGGAAGCCGTCAATCGGCATGAGTCCCCCAATCCGGGAGGCAACGGACACCCTGCGTGACTTTCTCTTCGGGCGGGTGTATAGTGTAAAATCGGCGCCGGAGGAGGCGGAGAAGGCGAGAGAAGTCATCCACTTTCTTTACGAACACTTCAAAACCAATTATGATAGGATGCCGCCGGAGTACCGCGCTTACGGCGAGCACGGCGTGGTCGACTACATCGCCGGGATGACGGACCAGTTTGCCCTCCGGCTGGCGGATGAGTTGGCAAAATGAGAGTAAAATCCTTTGAATTCAACTTAAGAGAACTGGCTGGCTCAATGGGCGATTTCGGGACCCTGTTCCCATTAGCAATCGGCTATATAGTGATTTGTGGTCTCAACCCCGCGGGTTTTCTGGTGATGATGGGTTTGGTTAACATAGCCACTGGTTTTATTTATCGCCACCCTATGCCCGTTGAGCCGATGAAAGTGCTGGCAGTTGTTGCCATTGCTCAGCGCTGGTCTTCGTCAATGGTCTATGCCTCCGGCTTCGCCATGGGTGTAATCTGGCTAATCCTAGCTCTAACTAATACCATAGGTGTAATTGCCAAATTCACACCTAATTCCGTCGTTCGTGGTATTCAGCTGGCGCTTGGCGTGATGCTGGCTTTTGAAGCTCTCAAGATGATTTCCAGCGGATGGTTAATCGGCATTATTTCTATCCTAATTGTCCTTCTGCTACGCGATAATCGCTACGCCCCAGCGGCTATCGTGCTTGTTATCGCCGGTGCAGGAATTATGCTTGTGAAAGGACAGTTCAGCCAACTTGCCGCCCCATCAATCAATCTGCCACAGGCCACAAGCTTCAGACTGGATGAGATTTGGCAGACATTATTACTTGCCGGGTTTGCCCAGATTCCTCTTACCGCAACTAATGCCGTTATCGCCACTTCAGCACTAATCAAAACATATTGGCCCGACAGACCAGTAAGTGAAAAAAGAATTGCTCTAAATATGGGCATAATGAACGTAATCCTTCCGTTTTTCGGCGGGATGCCAATGTGCCACGGCGCGGGAGGTTTTGTGGGGCAATATTATTTTGGCGCTAGAACGGGGGGAGCAAACATAATCGAGGGCGTGATTGAAATCTCGCTTGGAATATTCCTTGCCACTTCCATCGCCGGCTTATTCACCGCTTTTCCAATAGCTATTATTGGTGCTATGATGTTTCTTGTTGGCATAGAACTTACCAAATTCGCCAGAGATATTCGATTAAGCAAGGACCTTATTCCAATGGCTTTAACCGCTATCGTGTCAGTAGTTACCAATATGGCCTTCGGGTTTTTGGCCGGGCTTGCTATCTATTATTTGATAAGGTTTATCTATCAAAAAAGAGGCTACTGTAAGTGCCATCTGAAAAACGTGCAAAAGGCTCTCTCTTTGTCCCCCTGAGCCTTCGAACGAGCACACTTGAATGAAGAACTGAAATGAGCAGTATCGACGAAGTCAGACAGAAGACGGATATTATCGAGGTCGTCGGCCGCTACGTTGCCCTGAAGAAGGCCGGGCGGCTGTTCCGCGGCTTATGCCCGTTTCACGGCGAGAAGACCCCGTCTTTCTTCGTCTACCCGGAACAGCAAAGCTGGCACTGCTTTGGCTGCAACACGGGCGGTGATGCCTTCTCCTTCGTTATGAAAAAGGAGGGGATAGAGTTCAAAGAGGCGCTCCATCAGCTCGCCGAGCGAGCCGGCGTCACGCTCACTCCCCTCCGGCCCGAGGTGGCCGACGACAAGAAGGAAAAGGACAGGCTCTACCAGGCAAACGAAGCCGCCGCCCAGTACTTTCATAACCTCTTGCTCAATTCCCCGGCGGCGGAGAAGGTCCGCGCCTATGTCGCCGGTCGCGGTTTCAACGCCAAAAGCCAGGTCGATTTCAAACTGGGCTACGCTCTCAATAGTTGGGAAGGCCTGAAAGAGCATCTGATGGAACGAGGCTACACTAAGAAGGAACTGGTCACCGCCGGGCTGGTCATTGAATCGGAAGACAACAAAACCCATGACCGCTTCCGCCACAAGCTGATGTTCCCCATAATGGACATCAAGGGACACATTCTCGGTTTCGGGGCACGTGTCCTGGACGACTCTTTCCCCAAGTATGTCAACTCGCCGCAGACGCCGTTATTTGACAAAAGCGGTAATCTCTACGGCATCAACCTGGCGGCTCCCGGCATCAGGAAACAGGATACGGTGGTCATCGTGGAGGGGTATGTTGACGTCATTATTGCCCACCAGTACGGCTTCAATAACGTGGTCGCCTCAATGGGCACTGCTATCACGGAAAGGCAAATCGGCATCCTCAAGAAGCTGACCCGGAACGTCTTCCTCGCTCTTGATGCCGACAGCGCCGGAGAAGAGGCGATGGCGAGAGGCGTCGGTCACGAAAACACTTTGGAATCGGAAGTCCGCGTCGTCACCCTGCCTGAAGGCAAAGACCCGGACGAAGTGATTAAGGAGGACACCAAAGCCTGGCAGAAGCTCCTCTGGGACGCCATGCCGATTATCGATTTTACTTTCAACATCGTCACTGCCAAGCTGGATTTGACCACGGCCAGAGGTAAGTCTTCGGCAGCGATACAGCTTTTGCCAATCATTGGCCAAATAAAAGACGACGTGCGCCAGGCTCACTATTTGCAGGAGCTTGCCCAGTTGGTCGGGATGACCGTCAGCGCTCTAGAAGCGACTCTTAGCCGAACCAAACCGGAGGCGCAGAAGCGGCGGACTGCCGCCCCGCCGACCATCGCCCAGGCGCTGCGACCCCACGTCTCCAGCCCGGCGGAGGAGCTCTGCCTCACCCTGCTCCTGCAGCACCCTGAACTGAAAGCCAGTGTTGCCGACCTCTCGTTCGAGTATTTCGAGAGCAGTGAGCACCGCGAGATTTTTCTTGCTTGGCAACAGGTTGATGATATAACATCGCTTAAGGAGCGGTTGGACGCATCGATTCACGACCTACTCGATTCCCTGTCGCAGAAGGACCTGCCGCCAGCGCCCGCCGATAAGAAACTGGCCAACTGCGTCTTGAGAATGAAAGAAAGATATCTGCGCAATCTGGAAGCCCGAAAGTCGGAGGTGCTGGCGCTGGAGGCGGAGACGGGCGGCTCCGACGCGGAACTGGCCAAGCTCAAGGAGCAGGGAATCGAGACCAGTGTCAGGCTAAGCGAGATTTTTGCTAAGAAAGTGAAGAGAGAATAGGAGGTGTGGTATGGCGCGTGGTAGAAAGAAAGACGATATCCAACCAGTACCACCAACCGGAGCCGAGCGAAGAGAAGAAGAACTACCACCGGAGGAGGAAACGGACGTCGAGACCGAGGAAGCCTCCGCCGAGTTGTTCGAGCCTGGGGGCTTCCCCGGGACAGCGTCCGAGGCGGAGGAGGAAGTCCTCCCCGAGCCGAGTGAACTTTGGCATGAGGAACAGCTTGAGGTTGAGAAACCGGAGACCCTGGAACGCATCGAACTGGAGCTCCCTCAGGAAGAGATGGCGCAGCCCGAGATAACGGATGACCCCGTCCGCATCTATCTGCACGAAATCGGCCGGGTATCCCTCCTCACCGGGGAAGATGAGAAGCGTCTCGCCAAGAAGATGGAAGAGGGCAAGCACGTCCACGAAATCAGGCAAGCCCACGTCCAGCAAAACGGCCGGGCGCCGTCCGCCTCCGAGATAATCATTGCCTTGCTCAAGGAGCTGGTGCCCATTACCGAGGTTCTCCCCTCGCTTCAAGAACACTTCGGGCTGGACCGGACGGACAAGTTCCTGGAGGCAGTTACTAACACCAGACTTATTGGAATCGTCGATAGCACCTATGACCCTCAGATGATAATCGACCTCTCTGCCAGGCTCGGCAAGACGCCGGGTGAAACGGAACGTCTCCTCATCAGGCTATCGATTGATTCCCGCCTTATTCCTAAAGAAGTTCTGAATGCCGTCGGCGCCAAGACCACGCTCAAGGACTACGAAAAAGCCATCGGCAAAGCGACCTTCCTGAAGTCGGTCCAGTCCCACGAGAGGAAGTTAGAAGACAACTTCCGGCATCTGGACCAGGAAGCCCGGAAAGCGGAGCGGCACCTTATTGAAGCCAACCTGCGCCTCGTCGTCAGTGTCGCCAAAAAGCACATCGGGCGCGGGATGTCCCTCCTCGACCTTATTCAGGAAGGCAACATCGGGTTGATGCGGGCGGTGGAGAAGTTCGACTACCGCAAGGGATACAAGTTCAGCACTTACGCCACGTGGTGGATACGGCAAGCGCTGACTCGCGCCATCGCTGACCAGGCACGCACCATTCGCATCCCGGTGCATATGGTCGAGACTATCAACCGCCTGCTCAAGACGAGCCGCCGCCTGGCCCAGGAGTACGGCCGCGAGCCGACCTCAACCGAAATCGCCAGGGAGATGGAGATTTCCTCGGAGAAAGTGCGCGAGATAGTCAAGGTGTCGCAACTGCCCATCTCGCTCGAATCGCCCATCGGTGAAGAGGAAGACAGCCCGCTGGGCAACTCCATCGAGGACCGCAATGCCCTGCCGCCGGTCGACGCTGCCTCCAAACAGCTTCTGAAAGAGCAAATCGAAGAAGTCCTGCATACCCTGACGCCGCGGGAACAGCGTGTGCTCGTGCTGAGGTTCGGGCTTGAGGACGGCCGTAGCCGGACGCTGGAAGAAGTGGGCAAGGAATTCGATGTCACCCGCGAACGAATCCGCCAGATTGAAGCCAAAGCATTGCGCAAACTGCGCCATCCCAGCCGCAGCCGCAAGCTGAAGGACTATTTGGAGTAGAATACGCTTCCTTCATTGCGAGCGCAGCGAAGCAATCCTTGTGGATACCTTTGTCATTGCGAGCACAGCGAAGCAACCCCTACGTAATATGACTGTCACTCTGAGCGAAGCGTGGCAATCACTTCATTCCGTCATTGCGAGCGCAGAGAAGCAATCCGCCTAAGACGGATTGCCACGGGCATTGACATGCCCTCGCAATGACAAGATGATTGGGATTACCACGTTTCAATGGAATCAGGACTCGCCCGGCATCAAATAGGTGCCGCCAGCACCAGAGCAAGGTGCTACTGGAAGGCCTTGAGCATATTGGGCGGCAGCTTGCCCTTGGCGCCCATCTTCATCAGCTTTTGAATCTGGCTGAACTGGTTGAGGAGCTGGTTAACGTCCTGGGGTGTTGTGCCGCTGCCCTTGGCGATGCGCCGGCGCCGGCTGCCTCCGATAATCGACGGATTACGCCTTTCCTCAGGCGTCATCGACAGGACAATCGCCTCGACTTTCTTAAGCTGTTTTTCCTCGCCCCCTTCGGGAAGCCGCCCGGCGACTTTGCCGAAGCCGGGAATCATATCGAGAATCTGCCCGATTGGCCCCATTTTCCGCACCGCTTTAAGCTGGTCGAGGAAGTCATCAAGGTCCAGGGTGGCGGTCTGGACTTTCTTTTTTAGCTCCTGCACCTGCTTCTCGTCGAAGGAGGCTTCCGCCTTCTCGATGAGGGTCAGGACGTCGCCCATCCCCAGAATGCGGGAGGCGAGACGGTCGGGATAAAACGCCTCGAAGGCATCCACCTTCTCTCCGATGCCGATGAACTTGATGGGCACGCCGGTGACCCATCGGATGGATAGCGCGGCGCCGCCACGGGCATCACCGTCCATCTTGGTCAGGATGAGACCGGTGAGGTTGACCTTGGCGTGGAACTCCTCGGCAATGCGCACTGCTTCCTGGCCCGTCATCGCGTCGACCACGAGCAGGATTTCCGTGGGGTTGAGCACCTGCTTGACCTGCGCCAGCTCCGCCATCATCTCTGCATCGATGTGTAGTCGACCGGCGGTATCGACAATCACCCAGCTGGCAGCGATATTCCGGGCTTCCGCCAGCCCGTGGGCGCAGATGTCTTTGCTCGGCACTGTAGTAGCTTCGCGGTAGACCGGAACTTCCAGTTGCTCGCCGAGAGTGACCAACTGCTCCACTGCCGCCGGGCGCCGATTATCCGCGGCTACCAGCAGCGGTCGCTGTCCGGACCGCTTCAGGTGTAATGCCAGCTTGGCGCAGGTGGTCGTCTTACCGCCACCCTGAAGTCCCACCAGCATCACAATGGAGGGCGGGTGGGGCGACGTGTTCAATCGACTCTGCCCGCCGCCGAGGATATTGATGAGCTCCTCATTGACGATTTTGATGATTTGCTGGGCGGCGGTCAGGCTCTCCAGCACCTGGGAGTTGACGGCGCGCTCCCGCACCTTGCCCAGGAATTCCTTGACCACCTTGAAGTTGACATCGGCTTCCAGGAGGGCAAGGCGCACCTCGCGCAAAGCTTCATCGATGTCTTTTTCGCTGAGCCGGCCCTTGTTGCCCAGCATGCGGAAGACTTTGCTTAGTTTTTCACTGAGAATTTCAAGCATTGCGGTTACCCTTCTTGCTCACTATCCACTACCAGCCTCTTGCAGCTTCCCACATTTGAAACACATCTCTCTGAGTAATAGTCCAGGAGCATTCACGAAATCAATTCTCTCCTTGTAGTATAGCTCAGCCTTCGATATTTCTGCCCCACATTTATAGCACCTATGAGGTACTCGCGCCTTCATTACTGCCCAATATTTTAATTCGTCATATTTACCCATAATTTTGACCGCCTATAAGACGCATAAAGACAGACAAGCTCATCTGCAAGAATTATAACACAGCGACAAAGGTTTGATTAATGATTCTGTTAACACGTGAACGCCTTGTTCTTCCTCACTTCTCCCCTATTTATGCTAAAATGGGGAAAACTTGGAGACCTTATGATTCCCGTTACCCTCAAAATGCGCAATTTTATGTGCTACCGGCAGGTGCCGCCCCTCTCCTTCGAGGGCATCCACACCGCCTGTCTTTCCGGCGATAACGGCAGCGGCAAATCGGCCATCATCGATGCCATGACCTGGGCGCTGTGGGGCAAAGCCCGCACCCGCAGCGATGACGACCTCATCCACACCCGCGAAAGGGAAATGGAAGTTGAGTTCGATTTCAGAGTGGATAACCAGCTCTTCCGCGTCATCCGCAAACGCTCACGGCCAAAGAAGGCGAGCGGTCAGGGACAATCGATACTTGATTTTCAAATCGCCACCGATGGCGGTTTCCGCTCCCTCGCCGGCAACAGCATTACCCAGACCGAGGAGAAAATCCGCAATACTCTCCACATGGACTATGACACTTTCGTCAACAGTGCCTACCTCCGCCAGGGCCATGCCGATGAGTTCACCACGGCGCTCCCATCAAAACGTAAAGAGGTGCTGGCCAACATCCTCGGCCTGAGCGACTACGACGTCCTTGCCGAACGGGCCAAGGAGCAGGCAAGGCACAAGGAAAACGAGAGATTCCAGGCCGAGACCAGCCTCCGTGAAATCAACGAAGAGCTCGCCCGGAAGCCTGTTTACGAGGCTGAATTCGATAGAGCCCAGGCTGTCCTCGCCGAGGCGGAGAAGCAGGCCAAGGAAAAAGAGGCGCGGCTGACCGACCTGCGACAGCAGAAGGCGCGGCTGGACAGCAAGCAAGCCCAGCTCGAACAGCTTGAAGCCTCGATGCGCGATAAGGAAAGAAACCTGAAGGTCTTCGAGGACCAGGTCAAGAAACACCGCGCCCGGGTCAACGAGTACGAAGTCCTGACTGCCCAGCGCGAGATGATTGAGGAAGGCTATGCGCAACTCGTGGAAGCCCGTCGATTGAACGATGAACTCAACCAAAAGCTTTCCCAACTCGTAAAGTTGAACGAGCTCCGCAGCCAGCTGTTAAGCACCATCGAACGTGAGAAGGCAAAGCTGACCCAGAGCCGCGCCCTCCTGGAAAGCAAAGTCGAGGACCTCAAAGTCAAAGCCCTGAGACTCGACAAGATAAGGCAGGACATCGACCAGTTGCAGACCACGCTGGGCCAGCTCGACAAAAGTGAGCAGGCTCTTGCCCGGAGAAAACAGGCCGGCGACGACCTGCAGAAGGAAGCTAGTCGGCTGGAGTCCAGCCAGTCCCAGTTAGAACACGACATCGCCGACCTCACCGGCAAAGTCCACCTGCTCGAAACTGAGACCGGCGCCAAATGCCCGCTCTGCAAAGGAGATTTGACGCCGGAAGGCCTCCAGTTAATCCGCTCCAAGTATATCGCGGAAAGGGAAACCAGGACTGCCGCTCTCCAATCGGCCAGAGACCAGCTTACCCAGAGGAAAAAGGACATCGATGCCGTGAAGGGCGAGCTAGAACAGGCGGAGGCGAACCTCAAGAAGCAGAGGGGCACGGTGGAGGGAGGCATCGCCGTGCTCAAGAGAGAGCTGGCCGAAGCTGGAGACGCCGAAAGGCAAATCGATAAACTGAAAGAAGACATCGCCGAGGTTGACCAGCGCCTCACCCGTCAGGACTTTGCCGTCAAGGACCAGGAGGCTCTGGCCCAGGTTGAGGCCGACATCGCCCGCCTCGACTATGACGCCGACCGGCACGAGCAGGTGCGACAGCAGGTCAGGCAATTCGAGTCGTTTGAGAGCCGCCAGCGCGACCTAGACAACGCCGCAAAGAATATCGACCAGGAGAAGTCTGCCCTGGCCGGCGCCGAACAAGCCGCCGCCGAAACTCGCCACGGCCTTGAAGGAGACACCAGGCGAAAGCAAGAACTGACCGCAGAATTGAGCGCCCTACCGTCTCTGGCCAAAGAAGTCGCCCAGGCGGAAGCGGACTATCAAGCACTCCTCTCTCAGCAGAAGCAAGCCCAAGAAGCCTTCTTCAGCGTCAAGGCCAAACTGGAAAATTGCGTTCAGCTGGAAATCAAGAAGAAGGAAAAGGAAGACCTGCTGAACCAGGCGGCCCGGGAGGAAGACATCTACAAAGAGCTTGCCCGCGCTTTTGGCAAGACCGGTGTCCAGGCGCTACTCATCGAAATGGCGCTCCCGGAAATTCAGGATGAAGCCAACCAGCTCCTCAGCCGTATGACGGATAACCGGATGCACGTCAAGTTCGATACCCAGAAAGAGACCAAGAAGGGCGACACCGTGGAGACGCTCGCCATCAACATCGCCGATGAGCTAGGCACCCGGAGCTACGAGATGTTCAGCGGCGGGGAAGCCTTCCGTATCAACTTCGCCGTGCGCATTGCGCTATCGCGGCTTCTAGCCCGCCGCGCCGGCGCCCGCCTCCCCACCCTCATCATCGACGAAGGCTTTGGCACACAGGACGCCACCGGCATTGAGAAACTGAAAGAAGCCATCACTTCCATCCAGGACGACTTCGAGAAGATAATCGTCATCACGCACATCGAGGAGCTGAGAGACGCCTTCCCCACCCGCATCGATGTGGTCAAGGAGGCTGATGGGTCGAAATTCTCAGTAAGCTAGTGTGTCTGCGGAAATAAGTGCTGGCGGTTCTACGAAGGCGAGACCCTTCGGCCCGCTCAGGGTGACACAAATTAACTTGTCATTCTGAGCGAAGCGAAGAATCTCAACCATCGCATTGGCTCGCGCAACTAAGAGCTAGACCGGCTTTCGCGGCGTCCGGAACATCAGCACCATTATCAACCCCACCGTGGCCAGCACCGCCCAGATAAGGAATGCCACAAAGTAGCTCCCCTTGACGTCAAAGACATATCCGGTGACGACGGGGCCGATGGCTTCCCCGATTTGTGAGGCAATCATAAAGACACCCAAGATGATACCGTGCGACTTCAGACCAAACTGCTCAGCGATGAACGGCGAGAAGAGCGCCGCCAAACCGCCGTAGCTGAAACCAAAGACGACAGCGAAAAGATAAAACGCCCACAGGTCTTTTGCCAGCAGAAGCCAGAACAACGAGGCGGACATCAGCGTGAAACCAAACGCGATTGTCCGTTTGTAGCCGATGCGGTCGCCGGTGCTACCCAGAACGATGCGCCCGGTCGTGCTGAGCGCCCCGACAAACGATAGGATTACCGCCGCCTCGTTTGGCGAGGCTCCCGCGTCAATACCATGAAGAACGATATGTGCCAGGACCGCCCCAAGTCCCAGGCAGTAGAACACGTATATCCAGGACAGCATCCAGAACTGGCGCGTGGCCATTGCCTCCTGAAGCGTGAAACCGTTCGCTATGGAATGCTCGACGTTGTCCGAGGCATCCTCGCCGTAAGGCACCAGCCCCATCTCCCTCGGGTCGCGCTTCAGTAACCGCGCCGCCGCCACAATCAGCACCAGGCTGGTAACGCCGATGATGATATAGGTATGGCGCCAGTCGAAGAGCGAGATGAGCCACGTCGCTAAAGGCGGCATGACCAGTGTGCCCACCCCCAACCCCGCGACGGTGACTCCGGTCATCATCCCGCGCCGTTTAACGAACCAGCGGGCGATGGTCGAAGCCATCGGCACAAACGCCCCGCTCACGCCGATGCCAACCAGGGCATAGTACACGTAAAGCTGCCACAAGGAATTCACCGTCGAGAGCAGAAGAAACGCCAGCCCGAGAACCACGCCGCAGGCCGTGGCTACCTTCTTGGGACCGATACGGTCGGTGAGCCGGCCGGTAACGATACTGCCGAGGCCGATGAGGATGGAAGCCATCGAGAAAGCCGCCGAAGTCGCGGCTCTTGACCAGCCGAACTCCGCCAGCAGGGACTTGAAGAAGACGCCGAAGGCATAGAGCGAGCCCCACATCAGACCCATTATCAGGAAAGCGGCCGCCACCACGATGTAGCCGTAAAAAAGACGCCGGCCCGGTTTCTGTTTCATATCTTACGGCCGTCCCCGAGCTGTGCCGGTCTTAAAAATAGAATCAAAATCAGCCCAATAACGCTGATTACTGCGAACATCAAAAAAGGCACCGTGTAGTTCTTGGTTACGTCAAACAAGTAACCCGCAATCAACGGGCCAATTGCCATGCCCCCGGTGCCCCCGAACATAATGACGACCCCGAAGATAACGCCATGTGACTTCAGACCAAATTGTTCCGCCACCATTGGGGAAAGTATCACGGAAAGTCCACCGTAGGCAAAACCAAAGACCACGGCAAACAGATAAAGCGCCCACAGCTCCCGGGCAAATAATAGCCAGAAAAAAGAAGATGACCCCAGGGCTAAGCAAATAATCCAGCAGACCTTGTTGCCGACTCTATCGCCGGCGGCGCCCATAGTTACTCTGCCGGCGATACTGATGCCACCAATAATCGTTAGGATGAAGGCGGCTCCGGTGGCAGCGATGTCCAGACCTCGGGCGTGGGTAACAATATGTACCATAATAGCGCCTTCACCAACGGTGAAACAGAGAGAAGACACCACCAGCAGCCAGAACTGCTTCGCACGGAGCGCCTGACTGAGGTGGAATCCGGCCGACATTATGTTAGTATTAATGGTTCCCTCGTTTCCGCCATAAGGTGACTGTCCCATTTGCGCCGGGTCGCGCCGGAGAAACTGCGCCGCAGAAGTCATCAAGACCAGAGCCGTGATGCCGACGACTACATAAGAGGTCCGCCAGCCATAACTCGCAATCAGCCAGTTCGCCACGGGCGGAACCACCAGCATCCCCACCCCGATACCTGACACCACCAGACCGGTCATCATCCCCCGTTTCGCGATGAACCACCTGGCCACCGTTGACTGCAGAGGAGTAACGGCGGAACTCATTCCCAGTGCGACCACACCTCCATAGAACAAGTAAAGTTGCCAGAAGGCGTTGGTCTTGGACAGCAAAACATATCCCAGACCCAGCAAAACCCCACACACCGTAACGACAATCCGGGGCCCAAAACGGTCAGTTAGTCTTCCCGCAAGGATGCCAAACACGCCGGTGAGAACAAAGGAGAGAGAGAAAGCGCCAGAAGTCATTGCCCGTGTCCAGCCAAACTCAGCCAGTAGCGGGCTAAAGAAGATAGCAAAGCTATAATATGCCCCCCACATCACCAGCATGCACAGGAAGGCGGCCGCCACCACCATGTAGCCGTAAAAAAATCCGGGTCGTTTCACCCCGGTCATAAGGCACCTCTATTCGACTTGTTTCAACTATTATACACGATTAGGTGGACAGAATGGGAACTCGCTCCTTCGCCAGAACGCGAGTGAGGTACCGCCCCGTGGCGGAAGTCTCGACCTGAGCGACCTCTTCCGGCGTGCCCGTGGCGACGATACCGCCGCCATTATCGCCGGCGCCGGGACCAAGGTCGATGATATAGTCGGCGTTCTTCATCACGTCCATGTGGTGCTCGATGACAATGACCGTGTTGCCGGCGTCAACCAGCCTCTGCAAAACCCTCAGCAGTGCCGCCACATCCTCGAAGGAAAGACCGGTGGTCGGTTCGTCCAGGATATAGAGCGTCTTGCCGGTCGACCGTTTGGATAGCTCTGTTGCCAGTTTGACTCGCTGGGCTTCACCGCCGGATAACGTCGGCGCCGGCTGGCCGAGACGGATGTACCCCAGCCCGACGTCGTGCAGGGTCTCCAGCTTGCTCCTGACCTTGGGGAAGTGCTCGAAGTAGACCAGCGCCTGCTCCACCGTCATATCCAGCACCTCGGCGATGTTCTTGTCTTTGAACTTGATTTCCAGAGCTTCGCGGTTGTAGCGCTTGCCTTTACACACCTCGCAGGGGACGGTAACATCGGGCAGGAACTGCATCTCAATCTGGATATAGCCTTCACCGCGGCAGGCTTCACAGCGACCGCCCTTGACATTGAACGAGAAACGGCCCGGCAAATAACCCCTCAGGCGGGCTTCCGGCACCGTGGCGAAAAGCTCGCGGATAGGGGTGAAGGTGCCGGTGTAGGTGGCCGGGTTACTCCGCGGCGTGCGGCCGATGGGCGACTGGTCAATGTTGATGACTTTGTCGATGTGCTCCACGCCCAGAATCTCATCGCAATCGCCCGCCCTCTCCCGGGAGCCGTAAAACATCCAGGCGAGCTTGCGGTACAGAATCTCATCAATCAGCGAGCTTTTGCCGCTGCCGGAGACGCCGGTGATACACACGAACTTGCCCAGCGGGATGTGGACATCGATGTTCTTGAGGTTATTCTGCCGCGCCCCCTTGATGATAAGCTCCTTGCCATTCCCCACACGGCGGCGCTCCGGCAAGGGTATCTGTTTCCGGCCGCTGAGGTACTGTCCGGTCAGGGAATCGCTGGATGCCTTGATGTCATCCAGCGTTCCGGTGGCGACAATTCTACCCCCATGCTCCCCGGCCCGCGGCCCCATATCGATAATATGGTCGGCGGCGCGCATCATCGCTTCATCATGCTCAACGACCAGGATAGTATTGCCCAGGTCGCGGAGCCGCTTCAAAGTAGCGATGAGGCGGGCATCGTCCGAAGGGTGCAGACCGACGGTCGGCTCATCGCAAATATAGAGGACGCCCATCAGTCCGCTGCCAATCTGGGTGGCGAGGCGGATGCGCTGGGACTCGCCGCCGCTCAGCGTCCCGGAAGTGCGTGCGATGGTGAGGTACTCCAACCCGACGTCCTTCAGGAAGCCGAGCCGCGCCAGGATTTCTTTGAAAATCTGCGCGGCAATTATCTTCTCGCGCTCGCTCAGGACTCCGGCATCCACCTCTTTGACCCAGTCGATTGCCTGGACGACGGACATCGTCGTAACGTCTATAATGTTCCGCCCGCCCACGGTCACCGATAGCGATTCCGGCTTCAAACGCTTACCCTGGCACACCGGGCACATCCGGGTGACCATATAACGCTCAACATCGGCGCGGGTGTGCTCCGACTCGCTATCGCGGTAGAGCCGCTCCATACGCGGGATGACGCCTTCAAAGCCGGAGAAGTACTCTCGGACCCGCCCGAAACGACTGCGGTACCGGTAGGACTCCCCACCCTCCCCGTAGAGGACGACGTGAAGCTGTTCTTTGGTCAGGTTCTTCACCGGGGTGCTGACGGAAAACCCGTGACGCCGCGCCAGCGACTCCAGCTGGTCGTAGTACCAGGTCTGGAACTGCCACGGCCGGATGGCGCCCTCAGCGATGGACAAGCTCCGGTTCGGAATGACCATATCGGGGTCGATTTCCAGTTTGACACCGAGGCCGGTGCAGGCGGGGCAAGCACCGTGGGGGCTGTTGAAGCTGAAAGTGCGCGGCTCGATTTCCGGCAGGCTGATGCCATCAATGGGGCAGGCGTAGCGCTCGGAAAACAGAAGCTCGTCCCCACCGGTGGAGACCAGGATAACGCCCGCCCCCAGCTTGAGCGCCGTTTCCACAGAGTCGGCAACGCGCGATTTGTCGCTCTGGCCGATGACCAGCCTGTCCACCACCGCCTCGATGGTGTGCTTCTTGTTCTTGTCGAGCTTGATTTCCTCGGACAGGTCGCGGATTTCTTTATCGACTCTCACCCGCACGTAGCCGGACTTGCGCAGGTCTTCAAACACGGACTGGTATTCGCCCTTGCGGTCTTTCACCAGCGGCGCCAGAATCAGGATGCGGCTTTTCTCCGGGAGGTTCTGGATGGCATCGACGATTTGCTCCACGGTCTGCATCGTGATTTCCCGGCCGCACTTGGGGCAGTGGGGATGTCCCGCCCGGGCAAAAAGCAGGCGGAGGTAATCGAAAATCTCCGTGGTGGTGCCCACGGTGGAGCGGGGATTGCGGCTGGGTCCTTTCTGGTCGATGGAGATGGCCGGGCTTAAGCCTTCGATATAGTCGACGTCCGGCTTCTCCATCCGGCCAAGGAACTGGCGGGCGTAGGCGGACAGCGACTCGACATATCGCCGCTGACCCTCGGCGTAGATAGTATCGAAAGCCAGCGAGCTTTTCCCTGAACCGGAAACGCCGGTGATGACCACCAGTTTGTCCCGCGGGATGACAACATCAATGTTCTTCAGGTTGTGCTCGCGCGCACCTTTGACAATAATGGAATCTAAAGGCATTTGAGGAACTCCCGACAATATTGTATCACTTAGCGCTCAGGCGTAACAAATTGACATTCGTCATTGCGAGCGACCTGCCTGCCTCTCCACAGCGAAGCAATCTCGATTTGATTTATTGAGATTGCCACGGGCTCCGCCCTCGCAATGACAATGGGCGTGTGCTACAATCAGGTCGAATGGACGAGAATCCCTCCGAAATCCTCCTCCGCCACCTCACCGTGGACGAGGCACTGTTGAAGCTGGACCAGTCCCTGCATGATGCTTTTGTCGCCGGGCTGGTGCAGGTGCGAGTGGTTCACGGCAAAGGGGGCACCGGTATCCTGCGGCTGGAAGTCCGGCGCACGCTAGATAACCATCCCCTCGTCAAGTCCTATCGACCGGGCGGGAGGGGCGAGGGTGGGTTAGGAGTGACCGTGGCAGAACTGGCGGAGAAGTAGGCCCCACTACTCACCGTATTTGAAAACGCCACACCTTTCCCCGTATAATATTCTTTGGTCTATGGTGGGTGTAGCCCAGAGGCCTAAGGCGCCAGGTTGTGGCCCTGGAGACCGAGGGTTCAAATCCCTCCACCCACCCCAGTTACCACCCACCACCCCACAGCACCAAATTCAAAATCCTAAACTCTAAATAAATTCAAATTACCAAGCGCCAAAGCCCAAAACACACGCTTAATAAGTCCACTCTCTCCTCTCCCCATCGTAGGCTTCGCCGTGAGCTCAGCCGAACGGGGAGGATTAAGCTTGCACTGAGCGAAGCGAATGTGGTGAGGGGGATTGTTTATACCCGCGGGGAAGTTAAGAACCCTGACCTGACCCAAATCAAAGAGAATATATACCTTCTGGCAAAGTAAACCCCCCGACTGCGGAGCGGGGCTACGGCACGAAAACGGACGTCTCAAGTGTCCCAGCGTTGCCACTGCGATGCAGCGCGACCGGGTAATAGATGACCAGAATTCGGATAATCACCGCCCGACGCGCGAATTAGAATATTGATTCGAAGACTCCCCATTCACGGGGTTGACAGTGAACATTCTGAAATGTTGCCTGTTCCTGCGCTGCATAGCCACTTGTCCCAAGAAAAGCGATGGGCTGTGACCTCACAGCTCTTGAGAAGGGATTTGCATCTGTTTGATGGTGGCAGCAAGCTGTTCGGCTCTGATGGCCATACTTTTATCCACCTTATGGGTGAAATAGAGAGCGATTTCGGCCAGTGCAGTTAGCTCAACGAAGGGCTTGCTAATGGCCGGGGGCATAGATGAAACGCTTGTGAGAAACTCCCTCAGCGTGCTATGTGGTGCCGCGACGCCGCCAGCCTTCTTCATAGCCTCAAGTCCAATTGCGTAGGCTAATACTATCCTTCCTTCGATACCAATAGACTCACGTTTTGATTCCGAGTTCGTGGCCGTGATTGGCAATTCTCCTGCATGAGGCTGATTTGATTTCGTCAGTGGAGCAGGGGATGATAATTCACTTGCCTGAGGTGGGGAGGGAACCGTTTCTCTCGGTGACCTGTCCTTGCCGGGTCGAGAGTCCAGGCGCAGCATAACAATCAATGCGACACACGACATCACATAAAAAGCGAAGAACGTAACCAATATTGTTTCCACGATATGCCTCTTTAATTCAGTCGCGTCCAGCGAGGCCCAACGATGTGTATTCTAAGGGCGTGAGCCGTCCCTGTCAAATAACAGGCGGGAATTAATTAATGGCTTGTTTGATATTAGTAGACATTGAACCTCTCCTTATTCTCTTCTGATTTGCCGAGACGATAGATGAGATTTCGGAGAAGGTCAAGAGGGATGTAGCACAAGTTTTAAGAGCAAAAAGTCGAGACTTAACAAATGCGCTATAATATGTTCAAATTACATAATAGTTTAGGAGGTAAGCACAATGGGTTGGTATGGCGACAAGGTAAAAAAGCTAAAAAGTTTGCCAAATCCCTATGTCTTATTGTACGTAACCGCTAAGGCTCTCGGCGGAGTAGGCATAGGTGTGCTACTGGCAACCTGGCTGCCAACGTGGACTTGGTGGATTTTCATTGTTATTGCTTGTGTCATAGCCATTCCCGTTGTCCGGTTGTTTTTTAGCAAGTAACATGTAGACTATAAAAAAATAGTGGTAGCGGGTGGATTCGAACCACCGACCAAGGGCTTATGAGTCCCCTGCTCCACCACTGAGCTACGCTACCACGCAAGAAAAAATATACCACTTATGAGTGTGGCTGTCAATCTGCACAGCTACGCATCCTTCTTGATGACGTGGACGCCGGTAGCTTTGAAAGTGGCGTAGACCTGTCGCCCCTTTGCCAGCCCCATCTCCTCTGCCGACCGCTTTGTCACCAGCGACACGAGGGCAAATCCGCAATCGATTTCTACCCGCGCCAGCGGTCCCACCGCCACCACCCGCACAATTTCCCCGGCGAAGGAGTTGCGCGCGCTGCTGGAGACTCTGGCCAGAGACAGCGTTATGTCCTCGGGCCGGACGCAGGTCAGGACGGCTTCCCCTTTCCCGTAATCGGAAATCGCCTCCACCATCTTCCCACCGACATCTACCGTCACGACCCTCTCCTCGTTCATCACCACCACCCCGTTCAGGATGTTCTCCACCCCGACGAACTCAGCCACTTCCCGACTCCGCGGCAGAGTGAAGATGTCCCTCGAGCTGCCCACCTGGAGCAGTTCCCCACCCACCAGCACGCCAATCCTGCCGGCAAGGCGCTGTCCCTGCGCCATATCGTGGGTGGACATTATGATGGTGGTCTTGCCATCGCCGGCTCTGGCTATCAGCTCTTGCACGCGCGACGCCGAGACGGGGTCGAGGTTGGCCGTCGGTTCATCAAGGAGCAGAACCTCCGGCGCGACGGCAATCGCCCGGGCAATCGCCACTCTCTGCGCCTCCCCACCCGATAGCGTCCGGGCATTGCGGCGGCGGTACTCCGCCAGCCCCACCATATCCAGCAGGTTATCGACCTTCCGCTGAAGCTCGTGACCACCCAAGCCCCGCCACTTCAAGCCGCAGGCGATGTTCTCATAGACAGTCGCGTTGAACACCACCGGCTTCTGCAAGACAAACGCCATCCGGCGGCGCACTTTGAGCCGCTCCTGAGTTGACGTCGCCGTGTCCGCCCCATCGAAGAGAATCTTGCCCGAGGTGGGCGCATCAAGCAGGTCGATAAGTCGCAACAGCGTCGTCTTGCCGGCGCCGGTGGGACCAATCAGGGCGAAGACCTCGCCCCGCTCAACCTTGAGATTGATGCTTTTCAGGATGTCCCGCCCGCCGACCGTCCGGCCCAAATTCACTATCTCGATGAAAGCCATAGCTACCTCTGTTGTATCCGGTTGAGCGCCAGGTTGATGATGAGAGCGATGGCCACCAGGATTATCCCCAGCGCCAGCGATAGCTCAATATCGCCCTTCGAGGTCTCCAGTGATATCGCCGTGGTCAGGACGCGAGTGAAGCCGCGGATATTTCCGCCGACCATAATCGCCAGGCCCACCTCTGATATTGCCCGCCCGAACGCCATAATGAGCGCCGCCATGACGGCAAACCGGGCCTCTCTAATGACCGCAACTGCCGTCTGGAAAGCGCTGGCGCCCAGCGAACGTGCCGTATCGGCAATTGCCCGGTCGACTCCGCTCAGCCCGGAGATAGTGAGACCGAGAAGCACCGGCGCGATGAGGAGCATCTGGCCTATAATCATCACCGTGGGCGTAAAGAGCAGTCCCATCTCCCCCAGCGGTCCAGCGCGGGAAAAGAGGACAAAGACCAGCAAGCCGACGACCACCGTAGGGACACTGTAGAATGTCTGGATGAGGCTGATGACCATCCGCCGCGCCGGAAAGCGGTAGAAGTGAATGACGCTGCCAAGCGGCAGGCAGAAAAGCGCGGAGAGGAGGGTGGAGGTCACCGATATGCTCAGCGACCTCCCCGTAATCTCCATTACCTCCGGGTCGAGCGAGACGATGAGCTGGACCGCTCGGACCAGGCCGTACCAGAGTTCTTCCATCCGGCCTATTTCTTCTTTCTGATTTCGTACTTGTCCGGGCAGGCGATTTTATCGCCGCAGCTGGGGCAGAATTTCCAGTCCGACCGGATTTCGTAGCCGCACTTCTTGCATTTGACCAGCAAAGCTACCACTGGCATATTACACCTCCGGGGCATATTATTGCGTCGGTTCGTTGTCAGCGCAAGGGGTGAACAACTGCATCCCGTACTCCCTGACGCCGTACCTGCCAATCAGCTCCTGTATTTCCGGCGAAGTAAGAAAGGCCACCATATTTTTCGCCATTTCCGCTTTCACCACGGGCGTCTTCTGCGGGTTGCCGGCGATGACAGAATAAACGTTGAGCAGCAAAGCCCCCTTGTCCACAATGGGCACCAGGCTCAGTTTACTCTTAAACGAAACAAAGGTACCCATATCGGAAAAGGTATAGGCGTTCTTCTCACTCGCCATTTGCAGGGTAGGTCCCATTCCTTTCCCGCCTTCAATATACCAGGCGCCCGCTTTGCGCACCTGGGTCTCATAGTCGTAACCGGCTGCCTTCCAGATTGCTTTCTCCCCGGAATGCGTGCCGGAGTTATCGCCGCGGGAAATGAACGTTCCCTTGCCCTCGGCCATCAGCTTCTTAAAGGCGGCATCCGGGCTCAAGCCTCTGATGCCGGCCGGGTCTGAAGCCGGACCGACGATGAGAAAGTAGTTGTACGCGAAGGGGACACGTTCAACACCATAGCCTTCAGCAACATACTTCTGCTCATTCGGTTTGTCGTGGACAGCGATGACATCGACATCCCCACGTCTGCCATACTCCAGGGCAATACCGCTGCCGGCATAAAGGACATCCAACTCTACCTTGTACTGCTTTTCAAACATCGGCTCGAGGTAGCTCCAGAGACCGGTATCGTAGAGGGAGGTGGTGGTAGCGACCCGGAGGCGCGGCTGAAGCGAGAGGGGAGAGGCATTGGAAGAGACACATCCCGCCAGCAAAAGCAACGAAGCAAGAAGAATGAAGAACCTCAAGACACGACCAAGTCCAGTACTCGACATTGATTCTCCTTTCCAAGTACGGGAGGCACCGCCGTTTCCCGCGGTACCCTATCGGCCCGCTTCCATAGCCATTCGCTTTAGGAACACGGGCTCGGAGACTTCCTCAGTTCGAGGATGATTATAGCACATCGCATTTTTGTCCTGCAATCCCCGGCAAGCATAGAGCGTCTACTTATGGACATTACAGCCCCAAAACAATATACTGAGACAAACACCAGCCAATGAAGCCAATCCCGTAATGTAACCTTTCAATACGGTCGACTATGTCCTAAAGGGCTCTTAGATAAGGAGACGCAAACAATGTATCCAAAGCTACCACCACAGGTCCAGGCTTTCTACAATCCGGCGGTGGCCGAGGCGGCGGTGACCGGTGTCCCCGATGAGCTGCGCGGCGAAGTTGCCAGCGCCTTCGTTGTGCTGGCGAAAGGGCGCACCCCCAGCCCCGAACTCAAGCAGGAACTGATTCAGCACGTCCGTAAGACCATAGGTTCCATCATCGTGATGAAGGACATTGAGTTCGTCAATATACTGCCCAAGACCCGCAGCGGTAAACTGATGCGCCGCGTGCTTAAGGCGCTCCTGACCGATAAAGACCTGGGCGACCTGTCCACCGTGGAAGAGGAGGCTTCCGTCGACGAAATCAAGGAGGCGGTCGTCCGTTTGAAACGGAGCTAGACTACCCCTTTATCCACTTCTCCACCACGAGTCTATTGAGTCTATTGAGTTGGTTGAGGACTGAAACAAGACTCCATAACTCAATAAACTCTATGAACTCGTAACTTACCCTCTCTTGACGTTTTACATTGCCTTTTGCTACAATCTACGAATTGCTCTCAGGCGGGAGACTCTGATGATTATCGACTACAAAAAAGAAGGCAAACTCGGCATCTTTACCATCAATCGACCCGAGGCGCTGAACGCCATCAACGTCCAGGCGGCGCGCGAGCTTCACGACGCGCTGGTCGACTTCCGTGACGACCCCGAGATATGGGTCGGCATCTTCACCGGCGCGGGAGAGAAGGCTTTTTGCGCCGGCGCCGATATCAAAGATATGCTCCCCTTCCTCAAAGAAATCCTGCCGGCTCATCCCTGGCGGATGCCCGCCACCAATATGCGCGGCCTGGAAATCTGGAAGCCGCTCATTGCCGCCATCAACGGGCTGGCGCTCGGCGGCGGACTGGAGCTTGCCCTTGCCTGTGATATCCGCATCGCTTCCGAGAAGGCGCGATTTGGATTGCCCGAGGTGACCCTGGGGCTGATTCCAGGGTGGGGCGGCACCCAGAGACTGCCGCGACTTATCCCCGCCTGCAAAGCTGCCGAGCTTCTCTTTACCGGCAAGCTCATCGATGCCCAGGAAGCCTACCGCATCGGACTGGTCAATACGGTCGTCCCGCTGGAAGCGGTGCTACCGACCGCCAGAGAGTGGGCACAGCAAATCTGCCAGGCGGGACCGCTGGCGGTGCGCGCCGCCAAGCAGGCAATGATGAGAGGACTGAAGATGACCCTGGAAGATGGGCTGAAGCTGGAGAACGACCTCGAAGGCTACGTGATGAGCACGGAAGATTTCGCCGAGGGGACCAAAGCCTTCACCGAAAAGCGGAAGCCTGATTTCAAAGGCAAATAGGAGTATGATGAAGATAAATCGAGTGGGGGTGGTGGGGTGCGGGACGATGGGCAGCGGCATCGCCCAGGTCTGTGCCCAGGCGGGATACGCGGTGACTGTCTTCGAAGTTAGTGACAACCTGTTGAAAAAGGGCCTGGCGGCAATCAATTCCTTCCTGTCCAAAGCCGTCGAAAAGCAGAAAATCACTCCGCAAGACCGGGATGCCACGCTCACCCGCATCAAGGGCACGACCAGCTTCAACGACTTCAGTGATTGCGACCTGGTCATCGAGGCGGCGATTGAAAACCTGGACCCGAAGAAGAAAATCTTCACCGAGCTGGACGGAATCTGTCCC
>Ga0315296_10000811_pt1 | contig 28048 bp, 23 predicted proteins | sample YL17G14_18_MG_FD_203921 | JGI IMG/M metagenome (GOLD analysis project Ga0315296, IMG submission 203921) | Sediment microbial communities from Yellowstone Lake, YNP, Wyoming, USA - YL17G14_18 | ecosystem: Environmental > Aquatic > Freshwater > Lake > Sediment | place: USA: Wyoming | collected... | reverse complement strand
TGAGCGCGCGCGCACAATTCAGATTCGAGGATGCTTTAGAATGAATCGCCACATGTCGTTGAGTCTAATGGAGTTCAAGTGTAATGGGTGCGGTGAATTTTCTGCGGACTTGCTTCCTGATGGAGAATCATGCGGCGTTCTGCAATTTTTTTCCGTAATGGTCCGACTTAGTCCGCCTGCGCGGAGCGTACGGAGAAGGCAGTTTCGTCAGGGATCTTGAATTCTCCTGAGAATCCGACCCCAGATTTCTCAAAGTTCGAGAGTGGTCAGGATCCTGCCCGTCCATGCTTTCCAAAGTTGGCTGCGAGCAGGATTATGTCGTAGATGTCGACCATGCCGTTCTCGTCAATATCAGCTGCCCAGTTCCACCTGACGCTTCCTTGGGAAGAACCGTAGGCGTGTGAAGCTTCAATGGCATCGTAGATGTCAACGCTGTTGTCTGCGTTAAGGTCACCGCGAAGCAGGTTCATGAAGACACTGTGTAAAGATGAACACGTTAATGTTTGACCTATGATGTCTTGGACTTCGCTGTTTGCGAGTCGAAGAATGCTCTTGCCTAGATCTTTCACTCTAAGGGTTATGATCGACAATGTGTGATTTCCCATAATGGGCGCGTAGCCAAGTGCTATTGCTCTGTCTGCGTTTACGAATTCGCACGCGTAGGCATAGTATCCTTCCGTGTTGTTAATTTCATTAAGAACAGTTCTGATATTGTTCCATTCATTTGGAGCTGTTACCTCGTGGAACATTATCTCGGTTGCGTTTACAGCTTCCAAGATATTCGGGTTCCACGTGAGCATGAATGATGCACTCATTATTCCGTTCGAGACAAAGTTGTCGTCAAGAACCACTGAGAAATTGAATATGCTGCCCGATACCTGAGTCTCGGTCAGTTCAGGCGGAGTAACGCACAAGTGAAAATTCGGGTTCACTGCTGGTGAGTTGTTAAAGAAACCATCTAGCACATCACAGGGAATAGCATAACCGCTAGTGTCTGCCAGTTTCACGCGGTACACAAATGGTTGGGAAAAAGCAAACACGCATGAGCCTATGGCCTTCACCTCAAACCTAATGGTCGCGATCGTGTGATTTCCCGAAATAGGTGCATAGCCGTCATGGATACCCAGCGTAATATCTTGCCATGTGCAAGCGTAAGACACTGAGCCCGCAGCGCAGTCAATTTTTGCTTCTATCATCCAGATATTATCCCAATCAGACGGCGGCGTCATGTTATGAAACATCACTTCGTCCAGGGTCACTGCAGTCAGAAGAGTCGGATCATAATTGAGTTTGAACTGTACGCCTACAAGACCTGGAGAAGCAGGAATGTCACTGACCTTCAAGGAAACGTTGAAGAAAGTGCCCGGTACCAATGTCTCGTCAGAAATGTGAAGCGGGTCAATGTAAACCTTCACAACATTTGAGGACATTCCTTGCATAGGTGCCAAAGTGATTAGCGAAAAAAATATCAAGATACACCCAAGAAACAATACTTTGATTCGGTTCATGCAAGCCTCATCCCAAACTGTTACTAGAAGGCGATCGATCGCTCTTCCAATCTGTGTGAGATTAGGCGAATCCGAATATTAGTGCTTTTTCGTAAAGAAACCTTTACCTCTCACTTCCTGACCAAGTAAAGAGTCTTTCCACTGAAAAACTTCACAAAATAAGCTCAATTCTGGCTCTATACGTTAATGACAGACAGATTCTTTGAAACTCTGGTCGCGCCCAAGAAGCAAGATAACCGACACCACCCATAGAAACTTGCGATAGAACTCTTTCAGAAGTGAGTGCGAGGGGCTGGACCTGAACACCCACATCAGTGGCGATGTCTCCCGCAACTCTCCTTTTTTTCTATTTCTTGATTCGACTGGATGGATCCGATGGCTCGTGTTTGTAGGATACTAGACAGAACAAAAGGGGGACAAGTTGAAGCACACCTAGACTTCGTCTTTGCTAATCTATGTGTATTGGAGGTTTTGTATGCGGCTCATGTGGCTGGCGTCGCCCCAATAGAACCTTGCTGTGGTTCTGTCGAGTTTCACGCTGTAGCTGACGGACACGCGGTAATAGACGGACCATGTCGTTCCCGTAAGCGATGTTTTTCCTAGTTGCTCAGTTGTGAATGTAGCAATGTTCGTCCAAGGCCCATCTGCTATGGTAACGTAGACTCGTATTACCAATGAGAATGTTGTTTGCATCGTTTTCTGCGTGACGTTGACTGTTCCCCAGCCCGTACCTGTGACCGTTGCTTTTGGTGTTCCTGTCTGCCCGTCCAGCGTGACTTCATATTCTGTTCCGTTTGATGCTCTGACCCAGGCTCGAATGCCAAATTGTGCACCAAGTCCTTGCTCGATCCGCTGTACGTATGTGTAGCTTGTTGTTTCTGTTGCATTCAAGACGTATGCGTTTAGACCATTGACTGTCGCCGTGTCATTTCGCATGTACCGGCCATAGTACACGTCGACGGAGCCGCTTGTCTCAGTGTGATCTATTGCGTCACCTGTGCTGTTTCCAAGCTTGACATCAGTTAAGGTCAGAGACGTCGCTCCCGGCTGCAGTGCTTGGAACGTAAACGTTGCGATGTCTATCGTGCCGTTGAATGATGATGCAGGATAGTTGCGTGACTGGGCTTTGAAGTAGCATGAATGAGTGGAATTGTAGTCGAGCTTCAAACCAGGACCATATTCTGAAGTGTCTCCCACCCATATCGTAGGAGTGTTGACAACTACGTTTGTGCAATTTATCACGGTCTTGTTCCAGTACAGTTGGAACTCCCATCCGCAAAGATCAGTGACGCCGCCAATTCTAACGGTCATGTTGAAAGTTTCATCTTTGAAGACAACCAACTGTGCGGGTTCCACTGTGACTGCAGTATTGCTGCCAAGCGATGACGTGCCAGTTCTCTCATTTGCCTGCTGTTGTTGGTCAGGAGTTCCGTAACCGTCACCGATGTATTGGTTAAAATGGCCCGCGAGGATAATTGCGTCGAAAATGTCGATGTTTCCATCATTGTTGAGGTCAGCATTAGGATTCCATCGTTCCGACGAGTTGTTGCAATTAAAGGCATTAGCCACTCTAATAGCATCGAAAATGTCAACCATTCCGCTTCCAGTAGCGTCACCGGGGAGATCCTTGGCTTCGTCGGCTGATGAGCATTGAAGCCTGCTGAGTGAAGGTATGTCATTCCAGTAATCGGTCCAATTGGGACTGATAAACGCCGTTATGTTCCATACCCCTGGTGCCAGTGCCGTTTCATTCCAAGTCAGTGTCTCGGTTGCAGTTCCTCCATAAGCGAGATTAATTTGCTCCTTTGACGAAGGAATGTCATAGTAGTCACTTTCATCATTTGCATTTATTCTTCTTAACCACACATCTGCAATCACGGTTACGATGTTACTGGTGTCGTTGCGTTCAAATGTCACGCTGTATTTTTCGACTATCGGATTGCCACTAGTGCCATTGTTCAAAGCGTAAAATCCTATCCACATCCCCACACGTGCACTACTCCAATTGGTATACGTTTCAAATATCGACCAATGCGGAGATGCCGGGGTGATGCTGTCCACTTTCAGACTCACTGGAATTGCTACAGGGTTCTCACACTTGGCCGAGTACGCATCAATTATGCCTTTTCCTCTGTCGTTTTCCGCGTAATTCGTGAGATTGCTATTCAGCCTAGCAGTGTTCATCAGTGCCTTCTTCACCATCATGGGGTTCCAAGTAGAGTTGATCTGTTTGAGCAAAGCAGAAGTTCCTGTGACTTGGGGTGCGGCGAAACTTGTTCCATCCAACTGCAAAAGTTGTGCAAATCCACTAGACTCATTTATATAGTATAAGACGGCTTCACGATAACCCAAAGCTATGACATCTGGCTTTGTACGTCCATCGACCGTGGGGCCTCTGCTGCTGAAATCGCACAATCCGTCGTCACTTATCGTGTCAGTACCGTTTCCAGCAGCTGCTCCTACTGTCACGCAGTTGAAAGAACTAGACTGTCCCTCCGTCGTGCCAGGATTTGGCCCAGAATTGCCTATTGCCACACATACAGTGATCCCTTGTTTCACCGCATCGTCCACCATTATGGTAATTGTTCCGAGCCCATCCTGAACTTCTAAGTGTGCTAGGCTCAGATTGATTACGTCTGCTCCATTTTGAGTTGCATTGTCTATCGCGCGGATTATTGAATCTTCAGTTGTTGGCATGTTTCGACCCAAAGCTTTCAAATTCAATATAAGCGACTCAGAGGCGGGTCCTTGTGACGTGAGATTGCCTACGCTTGTTTCTGCCCAGTATCTTCCACTTCCTGCTGCTATTATGGCAACGTACGTTCCGTGCCCCATAGGGGTAAGGTCAGGAATCGGTAAATCTCGCGGGTCGTTGTCATTTGTGAAATCATAGGACTTCCAGATTTTGCTTGCTCCATTCTGGAACTGAAATTCAGGGCGGGGATTTCCATCGACAAGTGTCGTGTTTATTCCAGTATCTATGATAGCAACCTTTCTATATTGACCGCGATATCCTTGGTTCCACAATCCCGTCACGTTTATGGATTTCATAGTGGTTTCCAGCGTCGTAAGTTCGTAGGTGTCTGTTTCAGTCAGAGGTTCACGTGGGATAGATCCCGTTGCAGTACGTCCCATGGACTCACTTGAACCTGATGTTGTTTTTGCGACAGCCATGGTGGCTGTACCAAGATCTCCCGGAGTCCATCGTATTACACTTGGTGTTTTCATATCCAATACCAAAGGATTGTTTGCGACTTCTGAAACGTATATTGCAGGAACGTCTGCGAGTACAATGCGTGTCCAATTACCCGTAAGGGCTGTGAAGTTGTATATGCGTGAAAAGGTTTCGAGAAGTTCCGTTTGTCTTTCCCCGTAAACCGAGACCTGCATTATTATCCTGATCTTCTCATACGGGTTTGTTTCGAGCTTTTCTCTAACTTTTTCTGCAAGGTCCTCAGTTATCTTGGCTGAGGGTTGTATTGCGCCGTTAGGCGGTGACGCATCATTGGATTGGACGGCAATAGCTGGAGGCATTCCAAGAACCAATAGCGTTGAAAAAACCGACGCCAAATAGGTGAAAGACAAGAATGCGCCCATCACCCTCCTCGACTTTCTTGCATTGTGAACGTGTTTTCTAATTTTTTTGTCTCTTCTCATAACTTCTCACCTCCTTCTGTGTTTTGGCACTTCCTTATTTGCAATTGTTATATAAGCATTGTCACCGGAAGTTAGCCGAAAAGACATATATGTCGAAAGTAGAAAGAGTGATACCTGAGGTTGAGAAATAGAAGTAAAGGTTTCTTTACGAAAATGTTTATCTCGAATGATGAAGTCAATATCCTTTGATAGTAATGGCATCTTCTGAGGAAGACTCATATTCAACAATCTTCACTTCATTGAAGCATCCCATACGGCGCAAGATTCTTCGTATATTATCTAATAAGCCACAGACTTTTTCTGGCTTGCAGAAGCAGCTGATGATAGAGAGTTCTCACCTGACCTACCATATTGGTAGCTTGGCCAATCTTCTGTATAAAACCAAATATGAACAGTATGCACTCTCATCGCTCGGCGAAGCTGCTGTTTCGATGATGAAGAATGTTGAAGAAGCACCAGCCCCCAAGCATTTTCCCTTCAAGCCATCTGGCAAATCATATTGGATAAGACCGTTAACGCTCATTCTCGCTTGTGCATTGATTGTTTCATTGATCTCCAGTGCTGTTGTTATGTACAGATACGCTGACCTTGCCAAGTCAAATAATAACCTTGCCGGTGACTTTAGTCAACTTAATCAAGCATACAATGGATTGAACAATACATACAGTAGTCTAAAGAAAGCATATGATGAATTACGGCAAGCTTACTACATACTGTCAGGCGGAATTCCTTTTCAGACCATTCAGACTGATGGCTGCTTAATCAATCCAGCTTACTATGTGATACAGAATGAAAGTGCCTTGAATGAAATGTGGAGTAAGCTATCCTTTCTTTTGGTTAGGGTTTTTCCCAATGGAACAATAGTAAAGCCCTCACCGCCTAAAATAAATTTCACTGAGAGCACTCTTATTGCAATCTTCAGAGGAACGTGTCCAAATGCTTGCGGTATCAACATTGCAGGGATATATGATGTTGGTCAGTTTGTACTGGTGAAAGTTGAAATGATCAATCCAGGAAACATCGGTATTCCTATGTTCACGTGTCCATCTCAGATGGTTACAATACCTAAGACAGAGAAACCAGTCTCGTTCGATATTGTTGAAAAGACTGCTTGACTGCCTTCAGGTCTTGCTGACTCATTTTTGCAGTGACTTATTCTTAAACAAAGATTTCAGAGATTTCAAAGAGATAATTGATCTAACGTAGAGCTGCTATGAGCCAAGAGGAGACAAACCTTGTGAAACATGTGACGCGCGCTAGGAAGTTGAAAGAAAGTTCAAGGGTAGTGCTGGTTGTAGTGGTTTGCCAGTATTATAGCGTCGAGAAAGGAAAAGAATCCTACCTCACTGAGGATGATATCAAACGAAAATTGAAAGGTCTCCGGAAACTTGTGGTGTTTCACAAACCTGAGAAGTCCAGATTTGAATAGTTGTGTTCAAATTGGTATACGTAAATAATGATGAATTGAGTTCTCCTAATCTACAAGCCAATTTGAAAGAATTTCATGTACTTACAATACGCGCGTCAACACGGTTTTGGTTCAAAACAGATTCACAAAGCGGTTTGGAAACACTTTTCCATATTCAACGTTGATTACCTTGAACCCGATGTTTGCCTGAGCCAAGGGTTTAGAGTTGTTGGCATCATAGAAGAACAAGAGCACGTTTTCCACATTATTCACTAATGTATCCACTGTGCAGTGGTTCAGTAAGCTGCTCAGAATTGCCTCAAGGTTTCTTGCTAGTAAACTTCCAGCAGGAGCCATTTTCTTACTAAATCTAAAGTTCTTTCCTTCTTCATCAACAAATGCCTGCCAGTTATCAGAATACTTGCTTCCCCAGTTGTTCAGATACCATTCGAAGATGTCATGTCTGAGAATCTGCTCCTTTCTCAGAGTCAATGTTTCTCTGTCAAGTTTTGCGCCATTGTCCCATTTGCTCTCAATTAAGTAGAATTTCATTCTTGATGCAACTATAGCGTCAAACTCTCCGAATTCAGCATTTCCTTCTCCGCCGCTTCTTCCAAAACTCGGACGATAATAAACCAAACAATCTTCAGGTGCAGTGTTATCCCTAAATTCTCTCAGAATGTCACCTATTCGATGTTGAAGTGCCTAAAGAGTGAGAGCGTCTTCACCGTATCCTATCATTCTAGGCATAGTTCATCAAGAAGCTATTCCGCGTTGAACACGTTATATCATTTAGGTCCTTAAGCGAAAGCGAATAATTTCTGCGCGCTACAGTTGCTGATATGTTCATTTTCATAATCTCATCATAGTTCTGATACTGAGATCTGATGTAGACGCTCGAAAGATGTAACGACACATTTGAGATGGAGATTAGGTTTTGCAGTTTTGCGTGACATCTGTGACTTTGCCATCTTCAAAAGCATAAATCCGCGCTCCCGAACCAAGCGCTCTTCTCCACTGCCACGTGGCATAGTGCGAAATCTGGTTCCAGACTTGATCTGACGGATCCGCAAAGGCTCTTAGCTGTCAACAATGGATTTTCATCCAGCTTCTCGAAAACTGATTGTCTTATGCTGACACTATTACCATTCTTACAGTAAGAATCTTCATAAGCAGAAATCGAAGAACGACTCTTCTCTCTCACCTTATTTGACTCCTTTGAACTTGTCTGGATACGACTTGCCAGGAGACGGAATACTGAGAGCCTTCCTAAACCTGTAGTAATCAACACAGCCAATTTCGAACTCTGCACTCTGAAAACCAGAATCTCCAAAACTCTCCATATCTTTTGAAGATGAGAACGACCTTGCCCTCACTCAAGGATCACAGACTCCTAAAAAACAGAAAAAGAGGGGAAATGAGCGAAACCCCTCGGCAAAAAAAGTATAACTAAACCCTAGAGAATGGTAGCCCGGGAGATTAGTAGCTCTAGCTATCATGTAATTCCCGAATACGCATCTACCAGACGGCAACCAGAATTTGGGAACAGTGCCCAGAGAACGCAGGTAACTCAGGTACTCCAGAATGTTCTTCGTCAAGGAATCAGAGAGTGGAAAAGCCTTGACAGCTTTGGCTTGTTTAGACGTGAAAATAAGGGGGATCTTTGAAATATCTAGACCGCAGCTCTTGCAGAATAATGATGTGCTCGAATTCGCTGCACTACAGTCCGGGCATTTCTTATGCTTCCGCTTCTTTTTTTCCAAGGTGAACATAACGGTAAGCAAGTTCTTTTCGACTTTGAAATTCTGAAGCGGTATCCAAGAAATCTCGGTTCTCCGTTTCCCAGAAAGTCGCAATAAGGAGAGAACCGCAAGAGCCCTCAACCGGAAATATTTGTCCTTTAAAGCGCTTGCTTGGTCGAGTGCCTTGTTTAGCTCGTTATCATCTATGAGGGTTTCGCGGTTCTCTCTGTAACTGTTGTTCCTAATTCTGGTCACATAAATCACAAACTGTAAAAAAGGGAGTTGTTTGTGGGCGACGTCTCCACCCTTGTCGGGTTACAACTAACACGCCAGCGCTTGCACTTTGACAGATAGAAAAAAGGGGAATTTGCGGGTGATTTCTCCACTGGTCGGAGGTTCAACTCCCACTTCCCCTGTATTAACGTGGATCTTCTGTCTCTGAAAAAAAGTCCTTATTTGCATTTTGGTTCGGAAGGTTTGACTATTGCTTTGAAAGGCTGCGACTCTGACGTTTTGAAATAATATATACATATTATTTCGGTTCTTTGTTTCATGACACGCTCAGGCTCTACCTTGGGATACATATAATGCAAAAAGGCGGGGACTGCGAAATCACCGGATTATTATGTTATTTCTCCAGTACGTTCTTACGTTGTGTCTTCCCATCATTAGCTAGAACGTGAAAACGGGCTCGAAATTGAGGAGATCCATAGAAAACGTTCGTTCCTTTCTGGTTAGGAACATAACCTGAAAGCACCATGATTTCTGTCTCGAGCAAGCTCAAATCTTGAAGATCAGAAACCGTCTAGTTAGTATATGCGAAAAGATATTGTGAGATTTCCAGCTGCGTGTGTGGACGTAAGCGCTGACAATTTACGCTGTGTGATACCTGATCCATTTTTTGCCTCCGCAGTGTATTTCCAGCTCCCGATTGCGTATGCTTTGCTTTAGAAGATAGGAAAAAGGGAGGGAGATGGGTTGAACTGGAGTAGGCTATGGGAAGCGTTTGTTGAAGTTTTGTTGTATCCAGGTTATGTCTGCGTTGTCTATTCTGAAGTCTCCGTTGACGTCTGCAAACCAGTTCCATTTCGCGTCGCCAGGTTTCGTGCCCGACGCGTAGATCGCCGCAGCAATGTCTCGCATGTTGACAACTGAATCGTCGTTCACGTCGCTCAAGTTGAGGTACTTGACCAACACTGAATCACTGTACGTTAGATAGCTTATGTTAAGCGGGTAATGGTCGACTTCGAAGGCGCACGTGCTGTTAATGTAGCTGATGTTGTACGCGTTGTCGGCTATGTGGTCCGATCCTGATTCATTTTGGTATTTGCCCTTCTTCTCATCGGTGAGGTTGTGGCTGGCCCAGAAGTTGCCGCACGATGGATACCCCTTGTCAAAGGTATTGAAGCGGAGCCAAAAGGCGCTGTGGACGACTGTACTGCTGTTGAAGAAGTCGTTGTGGTAGATCGTGTTGTTGGCAACTTCGTATCCAAAGGAAAACCCAGAGTTGATGAATATGTTTCTTGTAAAGATATTGTCGGCTGCGTAGAGTTTGTGTTGCTCATGTACGTATCCGCCGAAGCCTGTGAAGTTGTTGCGGAATATGAAGGTGTCACCAGAGTACAAACTTATTGCGTAACCAGCGTTTACGGAGGTGAAGTTGTTATATGCGATGCTGATATTGACACAGTCGGTAATCCAGATTCCTGCTTGAGCTGCGTTGAAGCTCAATATCTGGTTATTGTAGATGAAGCTGTTTTGGTTTCCATCAAAATTGATGCCCTCATAGTTGTTGGTGATTGTGCAGTTGTAGATTTTTGTGTAACTGACCCCAAATGATGCAGATATGCCAGCGTTGCTCTCACTTACGAAGTCTTTGACCGTCAGATTTGTGATCGTGACGTTGTTTTCCTCGACGCCTATTCCAAACGCTTGTCCTCCGCACTGAAGAACATGCCCATTGCCGTTCAGAATAATGCTGGCTTTTTGCACAATGATACTCATGTTCGTGTCGGATTGTACTGTATAGGTAACGTTGTCACTGGTTGTAATCACGCCATTGGCTGGAACGATCGCCCCGTTGCTCTGGATCGTGATTGAACCCGCGTCAGCATGCACTATTATGTTCATCGAAACAACGAATAGAGCTGAGAGAAGCATTGCCGCTGCAATTGCAGTATACATTTTTCTTGACATTTTTCCACCTTGGTGCTCTTCAAGATCGTTATCCGAGAGAATAACACTTTCGGTGACCCGACCTTTTTTAGAGGCGGAGAGAGGGAGAAAAAATAAAGTGAAAGTGAACGACGGTAGATGATGAAGCTGACTCAAGAACCGCTTGGGAAGCTATCAGAAAACCTGCCGATCCCTTTAACCGAATCTCCTCCGTCTGGAAGGGTCGGAGCTCAATCAGCCTTTAGTTGCCGATCACAAAGTGTTAGCTTGCCAGTTCGATCTTGGCGCACAATCGACAGTACATGCTTTCTCAGACCACATGGAAACGATTGAGACTAAAAGGCATGGGACTGAACTGTTATCGCTGCGGCAAACCTCTAGAAATCGGCCAGACGATTATCAGCAAGAAAGGCCACAGCCGAAAACCAAGCAAGCTGTACCACTCACGATGTTACGAGAATCTCTTCCTGGGATAACCTTTCTTGATGTTGCGACTAGACGGTTTATCTTCAGAAAAAGAAGTCAACCTGAAGCGTACCGCGTCTTGTATGAACTCTTCTTTAGTGGCATGGCCCAATTGCCCATTCTCTTTCATGAAGATTTCAACTTGGTCAAGAAGCTCCGGCTATCACCGACGAGCGGGGTTTTCTCTCGCATCCGCCTCATTCTATTGCAGCGTGCCAATAGAACATTCTTCCATAAGCTTTAACCGAAAGAAATGTCCCAATATCTTTTGGTGTCGGTCTCCAGAAGCGTTGACCTTGGCGACGAAGCGGTTAAGAAACGCAACGACAGGGTTGAGGGGGAGACAAAAGCATAAATACGACGGGCTCTAAATACGGACAAAGGTCGAGTCAAAAATGGTATTCTTCGCACACGAGAATGTGATACAACGATTCGGTTACTTCTGTGACTTTACGGTGCATACTAGGCGAAGATCCATAATATTGAGTTGCTCCGACCACGCAATCGGAGCATGATGTCTTTATTCATGTGAGTCGGCTAAGCAAGATTGGTCCTATTGTGCACTAGTTCTTTTTCTTCCATGACAAGAGAAAACCAGTTCCTGGCAGCCATTTTCCTTCAGCTCTGAAGACAACCTCATCTGGCGATACTGCCAGTCTGCTAGTTCGAATATCTGACTCGGATCTTTTGAACCAGAAGATGTCAGGTAAGATATCCGGAGAATGGTGAACCTGAACTTCAACAATCCCGAACGATATGCCAACAAAGCGCCGACTTAAATTGTCCACCTCATCAAGTAGAATCCTCTCGTTATAGGAGAGAGAGATTGCAGTTCCAGGTGCGATCAATTCATCGCAGATCACTTCACGCCGAACACCTTTTTCCTTCGTCCCAGAGTTCAAATACTCAACGTGTTTTTTAAAATGTGCGTATTTTCCGCCTATCTGCAGTTCTTCGAAGTCGGCTATTTCTTTGGCGTTCCTGGGCGGCTTTGACTTCAACGCTTCTGGTATTGTTGTGAGTCCGTCCAGTATTTTTCCGTCCGGAAAGAGCTTCTTTGCTTCATCCGCTTCGTTCCTTACGATCGCTAAAAAGGAAATCTCGCCTTTAAGAATCCTACTGGTCGGATCTTCATATTTCAGGCTGATAACGTATTGACGATATTTCATGTTGACGCCGAGTGTTTCCGATGCTTGCTTAAGGAAATCTGACATTTCGATTTCACTACGCTTCAGCCCCAACATTCCCAACTGTTGCTGTCTAGTCCCTAGAAAATTCAGATCATCAGGAGACATGCGTTCTTTTACTTCTGAATATTCGATTTTATGTTCCCCAAGGTATAATTTGACACCTGCTTCCCATAGTGTATCACTAAGCTGATTTATTCTACCTTCCAGTTGATTCTCGAACGATGCTACTACAGGGGCTCTGTGATCACTTGAAGGAAACACGAAGTGAATAGATACTTTTCCATTTTCGATACTGACGTCCTTCACATAGTAGTATCTCCACCAATATACTCGGTCTTCCTGAGCTAACGGCGCGCTGCGCAGGTCATTGATTATCACCCGTTTGTCTGAAATGTCGAGTCCACCTGCCAGAGACAGTAATGCGGTTAGCAGTCTTAGTCTAATGCGTTCACCATATTTCTGAATTGGTTCATAGTCTTTGGTTCGCAGATCTGTTTCTCTGTGTCCCCTTGACACTTGGGCAATCTCACTTACGTACTCTGGGGGGATGGCAAGGCTCGCATATCTTAATGGTTCTTCTACTGAACCAATGATCATCTTTTCAGAAAAGATATGATGTCTGTTCCGAACATCTTCGACTGTCGGTTCGGTTTCGTCAGTGTATTGCATCCCTATGTCGTGAAGATATGCAGACGCAAGCAAAATGAATATTTCTTGTTTGTTGAGTTTCCTGTCGGTCTTCATCATGTCGCCGCAAATATCGTTGAGTATCTTGATGATTCTTTCGGAATGTCCTTCTGGACTGTCGTCTGCATAGAACGTCCGTCGGTCGGATTGCCATGCTTCCGTTGTCAGTCTTCGAATTTCTTCTAACGCCAGAGCCAATTCGCCGATTGTGTCTTCACTAATAGGTCGGGTGATTTCAGTAGATGGCCATTCTTTGCCGAGGTCAACGTTATATCGGGCCTTTTGCTTCACTCCTTCCTTTGTACTGATCGTTATGAATATTGTAAAACCCTGGCTGCTAGATGATTTGAGAGCAAACTTTGATTCTCTGTCGTAGACAACTCGAGCTGGGTTTGCAAATGCCTGAGGAAGAAGATACAGAACACTTTCAATCTTGTCCAAAATGGTATCGTCTTCATCCACGAAGACCTTCCACATATACCATTTTTCAGCAAGGTTCCTCGCATAGTTATTGAAATGGATTTTCACATTACTTCATCTCAAATACCCTTTGTGTTGTCACGTGCGGGTAAAATGGTCGAACTTCCCAAGTCTTGCCGTCTTTTTCTTTCAGACCCAGACTGACGCTTAGGCTCTCCGGTCCGTTTCTGATCCACGACGGAAGGGTGCATTGCCATCCGGCGGGAGTCATTGCCATAGGCGCAACAGTCTTCTGAACCACTTTCGTTCCTTTCTTTATTTCGCAGAGGCACTGGTTGACGTCTAGATCGATGTCAGGTGCGGGTCTTGGTGAAACGAATTCCAGATTGACGCGTATTTCGGCTGGTTCACCTGTGAGAGCTCCTGCACTTGGAGCACCTGACATCGGAGGAAAAGAGACTTTCAGAAGATCATCTAGAGTCTCTTTTGCAGATTGAAGTCTGGACTTCTTCTCTTTCTCAACGAGTTTGTTCATGATTTTGCCGAATTCTTCAGGAATCGGTGTTCCATCGAGTGAATTAACTAGTTCGGGAGCATGATATCCATTGTCAAGGATAAGGTCAGCGATAGTTCTGTCAAAACCATCGAGATCAGCGAATGGATGCCGACCGGCCAACAGGTAATACGTTACTACACCGACCGAGAAGAGGTCACTGTAAATATCACCATCCCATACCTTCTTCTTGCGCCAAGCATCCAGCAATTCTGGTGCAGCCCAATTTGAAGAGCCTTTTCTTCGCATCTTCGCCGTTCCCAAGACCCGCGCCACCCCGAAATCACCTAGTCTAACTTCTTCATCTTTATTGGAAGGAATGAGAATATTGCCAGGCTTCACGTCACCATGGACTATTCCTTTTTGATGCGTGTGGGCACACACTAAGGCTTCGAGACAACTCACGGCTATCTTGTACGCTTCTTCGAAGCTGAATTTTCTTTTTGAATTCAGCAAATCGCTGAGAGAATGTCCATCAACGAAATCGAGGACAATGAAGGCACCCTTTCTATCGTCAGGTTCAAAGTCAAAGCACCTGACAATATTCTTGTGAACCAAATTACTTTGGATTTCTGCCTCACGTTTCAGTGCTCCTTTTTTCCTTTCATTAGGCTTTCCATGCAAGACTTTGAGAGCAAATATTCCTGTGCTTTGCATGTTCATTGCTTTGTAAACACAGCCGTAATTTCCGCATCCGAGAGGTTTGCCGATGATTTCGTATTTTCCGATGACATCTCCATCAGATAGTGTTATTGAAAGCACCTCAGGAAGTGTCCCGCATATAGTTGCTATTCAGGATTCAACCGATAAATCTTCCGCAACAGATATGATAGAGATAATCCGATATGAAGCGCATACCACATTCGGCGTGTTTTTCATTCTCCACAACCTCTATCTCGCGCGCTAATAGCAATGACTCATAGACTAAGCGGTGGCTATTCTAGGAATCCATGCGTCTTTTTCATTTCTGATGTACATGGCTAGCAGTAGAGCCTCTTCGTTTATCAGCGTCTCTATTTCCTGACCCTTTCCCATTCTGATTCTAGGAATCTCTACCTTATTTCGGAAATGCTCATTCAACTCTTAACCTAGACTAAACAATGCGCGAAACATCTAATCGTGAAAACCAGAAGAAAAAGCGAGCGCGTAGGAAAAGGGAAGTAACAGCTGACAAAGAGCACGAATAAGCGCGTGCCTAATGATCCGCCAAACACTCTCTTTTAAGTCTAAAGGCTGAAGACTCTGAAGATCAGAGGTTTGTGTATATGAAATACAAGACGTTAATCCTAGAAAAAGGAGTTCGAGGTCGCACATTAAAGAAACCTTTGAGGATAAGAGTTCCAGAACGCCAAAATATGGCAGAAAAGAGACTTCTGCATTACATTGTGGAATCGTTAAACGGCAGATTATGATGCCGCCTTTTACTGGTGAGTACTTATTGTATACTTCTGCAAGAAATGCGTATGCATCTACCTGAATTTGCTCGCCTGGCCATACACCGTCATCTTTTGGAGGATCAGACGTCTTTTCTTCTTGGATGATGAAACCATCCTCTGTCTTCCTCAAAACATCAATTCTGCCAGAAAGTTTTCCCCTTCTCAAGGATATTTCAGTTCCTATGATCTCTTGGGGAGCAATGTTGATCGCTTCTAGCATGAAGGTAGTGCGAGATTGTACCTTGACTCTTGAGTTTATCCGATTGAATATCAAGCGTAGGAGGTGCAATTTAGCTGGTGAATCCCAGTCTCTTTCACCACTCTCTATTCTGGCTCTTCTTGAGAGCCAAAGTTTTCTTTTGCAGAATTCGTAAGCCACAAGGTCCGAGACATATACCAATTCTGTTCTTTCAACAAAGGAGAGTTGGAACCAGATATGAGTTATGAAGACTCAATATGTATTGGAGATGATCTAGACTCTCCGCGCTGAAATGCCTAATCATCCATTAACAAGATAGCTTTTTTCGAGGTGCGAGAAACTAGGGACGCTTCCATGGCGTAACGTTATCGGACGGTTCCGTGATATATCCTCTGGACACGAAAGCTTCATGAAGCTTTGTGGATAGATTTTTGTTTCCAAATTCAACCTCGACTGGGTAGACTGTGTCGGCAAGAGCATGATAGTCCCAATCTCTAAGCCTTTTGACTATTGGTTCCGTTTGAGTGCACAAGAGCAAGGCGTTGGGTCGATCTCTTTGCGTTTTCGTCCCCAATACGTCATTTAGTATGCTACAGATGGTCCGATCTCGGAAAGAGAAGCCGATTATAATCCACCATCTATCTGCTTTTGCTGCGTCCCTGAGTAAACGAAAAAGATCCAAGTAGGGGCTCTCAATAACGTGCCTATATCCTCCGAACTCTATCGGCCAACGCATTGATTCCTCTCCATATTCATCACCCAGAAAGGTTTTCCCTGTTCCAGGAGCCTTGAATTGCCGGATCTTTCCTCCTTTCTGGAAGAGATCTACGGATCCATGAAGCTTGTAGATTCTAACATCTGGTGTTCGAGGTGGTTCATACGAATCCACGTCCAGAATGTCTTCTCCAGATCTGTTGACTATCCCTCGGCAGAAATCAATCTCTCTTCGAACTCTTTGCACATCTGTCGAATAGAATCCTGAAACAAAATGGAAATTCTTAGGTTACCGCCTCTACCATCGGAACTGCACTCGCATCAACTATTTCAATCCACAATAACAAAATCTTTCTGAAGTTTCGGCAATTTTGGAAAAACTTCATATGTGTCTTACGGACATGTGACTGTGAGAATCTTTTCCCTTAGGGCTCTACGGCACAACTGCATGTCCTTAACCAACATAAGGTAACACGACAAAGGTGGTTGTGTGAAAGAAGTTTATGGCTATGCAGGCAGGATTGAGAATTTCCTCAAAAAGAGAAAAGGCTCCGCGATAGACGAACAGAGCAAGAATAAAATCCTCGCGTTCTATCATGAATGCCTCGTAAGGGGCTACAGCAAGGCCAGGACAATCAAATATCTCTACACTCTCGAGAAGACTGCCGCGTTATTGACCAAGCCCTTGGTTGAGGTCAAAAAGGAAGACATAGTCGACCTGGTCGAGAAGATCGAAGAAAGAAACTATCCAGATTGGACCAAGCATGATTACAAAGTGATAATAAAAGTCTTCTTCAGATGGCTTAGAAACACTGAAAGCTATCCTGCGGAAGTCAACTAGCCCGCGCTATGACGGCTACCCTACTTACAGTTCTTCGGGAGATCTCCACTTAGGCTAGGAGAAATAACCCCCCTCTTTCTTTGTCGTACTTCTTCAAGCTTTATGCGTTTTTTCGTTTTATGCAAATAAAGCGAAGCAAGATTTTCTTGTTCTTTCCAGACATGTCGAGACGTGTCTCGGGCCACTCCAGATGCTAGGAGAATTCACCAGAAGCTTGACCAAAGGCTCTGCAGAGTACTCGAGGTTCGGGAAAGCCAGATACGCTGGAGCACTCACCTTTCGAGAGACGGCCAAGTCGTGTTCAGAAATCTCGCCGTTGTCCGCCAGACCTTTGCAGCACAGGGAAGAATCAGGAAGAATTTATTGGAGAATGATTGAAGTCAAGGGCTTGACCTGACTTCGGCTTTGAATAGGAACCAAGGTCTTTCTCGGAAATTAGAAGGTCGCAAATCGAAACAACTTGCTTGGAACAGGTATATGTCGAAGGTTTTCTCCAGTCACCAAGAAGACTCGGTAGACCTTCTGCAGAGTTCACCCAGAATTCTCGAGGCTCTAGGATACTTAAGCACAAGCTGCTCCTGACGTTTTCGAGAGAACGCTAGCTCTCGTCCAGAAGTCTCGCCCATGCGATGGAGTCCTCGAGCTACGGAAGGAGACTTCGAGAAGGACGTTTGCGAATCTCATGAAGTCATTCACTTCTTCTGAGGACTCTTGAGATCTTTGACTTTATCACGTTCTTCCATCTGGCTTAGAAAAGCCGAATATGAAATGACGAAGAGTTGCCAGAACCTTTTCTTTTGTGGTTCTAATAACGATTCTATGTGAGCTTGTAAATTTGAATTATTCCTGCCGATGAGGATGTTTGGTAAACATTTATATATTATAGTATAATATAGTATAGTTTGTGGTTAGCATGGGGAAAACGCATGCAGATAAAATCCGAGAGGCTGTAACCGACTTAGGTGAAGCCAGCCCTCAAGAAATAATGGAATGGATAAAGCATCATTATCCAAACGATGAGGTAAACCCCCGCTCTTATAGAGCGGACATAATAGGCTGCAGTGTCAACCACACCTCCGCCCATCATTACGAGATGCCTCGATTCCTTTGGTTTGACAAAGACTCAAAAACATACAGGTTAGCCAAACCCGGGGAGGCATACGTTGAAAACTCCAAAGAAAAAGAGAGCAAAAAAGCAACAGATGAATCAACCTATATCAACGGAGTGCCTATAGCCAAATTAAGCGTAACTGGGCAGGTCACCATTCCGACGGCCATATTGGAGAAATTGGGCTTCCAAGCAGGCGATACTCTAGCATTTTTGATTAAGGAAAACGGAATTTTGGAAATCAGAAAAGCTCGAGTAAAATTGGAATTTGCGTAAGGCGGAAAAATGTAATTTTGAACTTTTCTCTGGCAACGCTGAAATGCCTAGTCATCCATTAACAAAGATCAAAAAGAGAGCCCATCGGAGTGAGAGCTGAAATGAAAAAGCAATATTCGATTGACGACTTCAGACGTGCTAATCTTGGAGAGATCTCAGGTTTCACAGGTCATGGTATTCTGACCCACAGTCCGAGAGGGATTTCGCCCTTTGTGGTCTACAACTTTCTGAAAAAGCACTTTGGCCAGCCCAACTGTGTGTTCAGTGACAGAATTACGTGGGAGTACGTCCTAAAAGGACCCAGAAAGTATCTGGCGGTGTATGACTGGAAGCTTCATGATTGGGGTATTGGAATAAGGTTTCCTTCGAGTGCGGAGTCAACAACTGGCGCTGGAGACATTCATCAGTATGATCAGGAAGCTAGAGCGGATGCAAACATTCTTCTGCAAGAGATCACAAAGTATGCAAAAACAGTAGACAGACCAGCCCAAAGACGCCTCTATCGTGCCAGAGCTTTCCCAATCATTCACACATCTTGCGTCCTTTGAAGATAGCTCAGAAGCCTGGGCTGCCACTATGGCATTTATACTAAGCGTTGAAGCTATGTTTAATATCTTGTTTGAAATCTACCTCAAGAAAGAGATTGGCGGGGATGAAGTGCTTCGTCAACATGTGTTTAGGCTTTCTTTTCAAGATAAATGGCTTTTGTCTTCCTCGCTTTGCAATTGCTTTCAAAGACCGCTCAGCAGAGAATGTCGCGGCTATCAAAGTCTGAAGAGGCTGGTAAACATCAGAAACAACTGGGCTCATTCAATCGTCAGCGACGAAATGAGAACTTACTTCATACAAAAAGACAGACTGACGTTTGCCACAAGAAAGTCACCAATCTACAGGGAAAAAGAACGAGCGCACGCCTATCCCCTCATAGGTGCCGTAGATTGTATCTCGGCGAGAAAGGTCAAGAATGACGCAGATGCAATCAAATCTGAAATACTGAACGCAATGAGAACGAATGACAAAAGAAAGTTCAAAAAGGCTTTGGAACAGCAGTACATTTTGTTGTCCAGAAAAGGGACATTGATCTTATAGAATAGATGTTCCAGGGTTCTTTAAGAATCGTTCGAGTTGCTCTAGATCATTTTGAAATGCTTGAAGGCGCCTTTGATGGCTTCCACTTTGTCTGGGGGACAAGGGTTACTCCTTTTTCCGGATCTATTCCCTGTTTTTCTGACAGGAAGATGACAAATCTCCTTAGCATCTGCAATCCAGCAGGTTTTCGGAACAAAGCCATACGTTCTCTTGACGTAGGATTGAATCTCTTCGTATGTTGGCATATTGGTCAATACCTACATTCACAAGGTGTGTCGAGCTATAAGAAAATTGGGAGCCCGAGCGAGCTAAGCACTGAAATCAAAATCCGTTTTCAAGTCTCTTTCAGCGCGGTCAGCTTATCTCAACTCTCGACATGATTCCAGGTGGATTTGGACCAAGAAGACCAACAAAGGAAGCGAAAAAGTCGGTATTGGCAGCTACTAAGAAAATAGCAAAAGAATATGTCACTGAGAAATAGCACGCGCTAGGAAGCTCTGGAGGGTCATATGTCCAACTGTATCCCGAGCTCTGTTGCTTTGGCAGTAAGTTCATTCTGATCGACGCATAAGGCATTCCAAAGTGTCTGAGGTATTGAAACCGTTCCGTTTTGTGCTCGGTAGTAGTTCATCCATTCAGGGTCTTCACCATATGAATGATTGAAGGCTGGATCAAGCACAAACCAACTGTGGCCGGATGCTTCATATCCCTTGAGGCTAATTAGAGTGCCATTGTAATCAAAATCGCCCCTTCTCACTGCACAGAAAACGTGACTGAGACCGTTAGCACCATATTTTGTCAGATTCGTGTCACGTAAGAAACACAACGCAGTGTCGTATCCTTCGGTTTCCAGAAGATATGCGAGTGCCATCGCTTGATCTTCGCAGTCTCCATATCGGCACGTAAGGGTTTCAATTGGAAAACGTGGGAAATCGCCTGTCTCATTTGCATAAGAAACAAAATCGTTGACCCAATCATAAAGCATCTCAGTCTTGCTTATGTTTGAGCTTGGGTTTGCCACGAGAGAGGTGGACTCGTTAACATACTTTATGAAATCTCGTGCAAATTGTGCAGTTAGATTTCTACATGGTACGCCAATTGTGCTGTTAAACTCAGTGCGACAACTGACATAGCTGAAGTTGCCGAGGTCATGCAAAACCTGACTAACGTAGATGACGAGCCAGCCAGCATCTCCCTTGCTTGCGAATCTGTAGCTCTCATATTGTCGTATTCTTTCGTAATGTTGGTCCAATCCTATAGGTATCAGCAAACCTTGAGTGAATGTTGCTTGTGTTCTCGCTCCATTGAGCTCATTATAGGAATTGTTTAGTTCATTCCAAGAGTTTTCTAGGCTGTTGTAAGAGCCATTTAGAGCGTTGTACTCAAAGACAACATAAGCAGAAAAGAGCAATAGACAAACAATGATTATCGCATATATCTTACTGTCCATGAGATCACCAACTTCAAGAGGCACGTTGGCGATTATTAAGCAGATTGTACCAGCGTGCGGTTCAATAGTAGTCTAGCGCGGGTGCTAAAGGGTTTAAATTAAGACTGACTCATATAGAATTGACCAGAAAATGGCTAGCGGCGACAATTCTTTAGAGAAAACAAAACTTGTACTTGAAGAATGGAAGACAGTAATTGAGACACAGATGCACTTTAACGATATGATTATGAGGCTTCGAACCACTGGAATTAGTATTGTTTTGGCTTTTTTCGGGGCGGCATCGCTTTCTCTGCAATATGCCCAACTCTATCTAACTATCTTCAACTTCAGTTTTCATGCTGCGGCTCTTATTATCGCAAGTGGACTTGTGCTGCTTATCAGCATCTTTGTTTTGGACTACTGCTACTATTACAAAATGCTTCTCGGTGCCGTTGAAAGAGGATGCCAAATTGACAAGGCATTCAAAGAAAAACCGCTGGACGGCATTAGCTTGTTTGGCATGTCAACAGAAATAAGAGAAGCTATTGGAAAACCTCATAGATCAAAGTACTATGTTTGGGCTTTTTACGGTCTTGTGCTTGCGTTCGGGATTGTATTTATATTAGGTATACTGTTTGGCTATACTCCACCTGCAAAAACCACTGGATAAGCGGAGAATGAAAAATGAATCTGGGCTTCGATATTGATGGTGTAATATCCGATTTTGTTAAGACTTTCAGTGAATTAGTGGAAAGTAAGTATGACGTTGAACTGAACGAAGCGGAAATATACTGTCACGACTTGAACTTGGTTCTTGGCATTACCAAAAATGAAAGAAACCAGCTCATAATAGAAACTCTAAAAAAGGATTTGGCATTAAATCATGGTGCTAAAGAGACATTGGAAAAACTGTCCTCAGAAGGACACAAAATCTATCTTCTAACTGCACGGTTCGGTGTTCCAGTCAAAGGGACAAAGGATTGGCTGAAGAGAAAGGGTATTCCTTACACTGAACTGCTTCAATTGACTGAGGGTGAAAAATACCGTGCTAATGTTAGTTTAGACCTAATAGTTGAAGACTGTCTTCAGGATGCGTTAGAATGGTCACAAAAAGTGAAGAACATTTTGGTGTACGATCACCCTTGGAACAAAACTCTGAACGTAAACAATCTAATTAAGCGAGTCTACAGTTGGGACGAGATATATGAGGAAGTTCAGCGATTGAAAGCTTCTTCCGTTGAAGTTTCATCGTTGATACGTTGACTCTTTAACCATGTTTGCTCGCGTTTTGGATCAGAGTTTTCCCTTTATTCTTTCCTTCAACCTTCATCCCACAAGTCTCAGCGGGTGTTTTACCGTTTAGCCCCTCATGTTCTCTAATGCAATTGTGGAATATCTGATATCCAGACATGTCGAGACATCTTGAATATCATTCCAGGCATCAGGAGGACTTGACGAGATCTCCTGCAGAAGACCTGCAGAATTCTCGAAGCAAAAAAGGCTCGGGAAGACCTTGGGTCAGAGGGTATGCAGAACTCGACGCTTTCGAAATATGTGAGAATCATCTCGAGATGTCTCGGGGGCGTTCGCTAGTCCTCGAGGTTCCTGAGGCCTAAAGACGCTAGAAACCCATGAGCTCTCGAGAGCTGGCCTGATGTTCTCCAGAATTGTCGCTGCTTTGACATAGAGGCTGTTCAAGGGCTTGGAGTCTTCGAGTATTATATATACATCGTGTCAACTCATTTGTCAGCCCGCAGTCACGAGTTGAAATGTCCTCGAAAAGTGAGAGTGACTTCTGTGACTGAAAAAAGAGGCAAAGCATTGTTTGCGTGAAGAGCTAACCTTTCCAGTTTGGTTCACGAATTCTGCCTATTACCATCTCATTGTGCGAACATGCTGAAAGAAAACACACTTGTTCCTCCAGATATGTCGAGATCTCTGAAAGGCAGTTCCATACACTAGGAAGACTTTGCAGAAGCTTCTCTAGGAGCTCTGCAGGGTCCTCGAGGCTTGGAGAGCTAGATATACTATGGTCCCTAGTTTCTCGAGGGACCACCACCTCTTTTCCAGAAATCTCATCGTCATCTGCGAGGCCGCTTCGGTACAGTGAGAATCAGAAGAATTGATTGGAAATTGGGTGAAGTCAAAGGCGAGCCGCGGGGTTTTTCTTGAGTAAGAAGGTTGGGCCCACCTCGAAGACCATTAGGGCTTGGATCGAAACAGCTCGGAAAGACTGGACATATCTGATTTCCTCAAGGCACCATGAAGACTGGAAAGATTCTGTAAAGCTTTTTCAGACTTTGTTAGATGTTTGGAAAATCTGAGAGAAGCTTCTGCAGAAACTCTGGAGAGTCATCGAGACCCTGAAAGCTCAGGGACACTGGAACGCTTGACCTTTCCAGATATGACCAAGTGCCCTCCAGAAGCTTCGCAGATACTATGCACGGGCTTTCGACTCTCGAGATAGCCTGTGACAGCATGAATTCGGCGAACTCACTCGTCGCCCTTCTCGGAACTCTTGAGGCCTTTGACCTTATGGCGTCCTGCAGTAGAAAGCCCAGCTCTCGGAATAAGTCGGTAAATTGTCCGCTGAGGCCTTCGGATCTCTTCCAGCATTTGGCAATTAAAAAGCTCACGGACCCCCTTCACGTATATCGTGGATTTCTTTAGACCTGTTATTTCGGCAATGTCTTGAATTGATAACCCTTCAGGATGAGAGGATAAAGCATAATGAACCCTTGCGGTACTTCCACATTCAGCTACCGTTTTCTCTACTGGATCTCTTGCGACTGTAGATTGCTTTCTGTCTTTCTGCAATCTTTCACCGTTATTGAGAATGTTTACCCTATAGTAATTCTTTTAAAAGGAAAAGACTAATATGTTTTCTGGAAGGAGAAAAATGGTCAAGGAATCGACTGGCGAAAATGTGAGCAACACATCACTAACACCCTTCGCCAGAATCAACCTATATATCGCCGAGTACCCTGACAAGCAAGCTAAGGTTGCTTTAGAAGTGCTAGGTTTGTCATACAAGAAATATGGCGGCACCTATCGGACGGAAAAATGCAAGTTTCGGAATGCCTTACAATTTGGTCGAGTCCATAGAGCTCTCGATCATCGGTTGGTGCTGACCGATAGGTTGAGTGCTAGGCAGGTTGTTGATGTTCTGAAACTTGCTGTGCGTTGTAGGCCTGTTAGAGGTGATCACCCTGTGGGAAGGTGGTATTTGGTGCCCAATCGTAATCGTATGATGTGTTTTAGAGATGAAAGTCGTGGCACCTTGAAGATTCATCAAAATGGAAGCCTCGTTTTTGAAGCTCGTATTAGAGATCTTCACCAGGTTAAGGATGCCGTTTTTGAGGCTCTTCATTTGGGTTGTTCTGGGCCTCTTAAATATGAGGAAACAGTTGCTATCATAGAGTCGTTGCAGCCGCAAAGGCGTCAACGCGTTATCTATGTTGGAAAGGAACTGCCTCCTTTTCAGACTGATGTCTATAAGGGGTCTCTCGGCTTGACTATTGGTGCTGACAAGTCTCACCCTAGATATCTGGAAGTTGCTGAAGACTGGCCTACATGGGCAATCATTCAACAGAAACTAGTGGAGAACCATGTTATGGTTGACTTAGACCAGAGAAACCAAGACAGACAGATTGTTCATGAGCTTGCACAGCAGATCAAGAGTCACCTGAAGGTCATGGAAGGAATAGGCAAGGCCGTAGACAGTCTTAATGGAACATTGACCCTTCAGGCGATGCAGGATAACGATCTTGCTGCTTATTTAGGCGACATTAAAGTAGAGAAACTTCAGAAAGTTTAGTAATGTCTTCGATGAAAGGTCAAAAAAGGTGTGTTGTGGAGTTCGAGCGGAGGACTTACCCAATCTTGCTTACGTAGACACTGAATCTCTCATACCTTTTGAGTGCAAAAGCGACAACTCTCATGCAACCATCGTCGATGTCACCTCGCATCTTGCAGCAAGTACGTGGTCGCAGAGTTCCTATGTCCGGCGGCATCTCCTTGTACTATGAGGAGATATCTCCCGCAAAATCCACTTTTTCTCCTCTCTAGATGCGTTTCTGTTGTTAAAGATAAACTGAGGACTTGCGTTTTTTTCCAATAAAACGCAGGCAAAATTCAAAAACAGTGTACAGTTTTTGAGAAGTCAAGAATCCGAGAAGTTTCAAAATGGCTTGCCACGCGAATAACCGAGAAGAGAGAGATTGCAAACGCAAGACAAGTCTTGGCTCAAGCCTCAAGCATATCGCAAACAAGACCGATGGCAATAGTGACAGACGGATTAAGAGCTTATGAAGATGCAATATCGAAAGAGTTCTACACGATGAAAACTCCGAGAACACAGCACGTCAGAATACCGAACATCAGAGACCGTTCAAACAATAACATGGTTGAACGATTACATGGAACGATAAGACAGAGAAACAAGAGCATGCGAGGGCTCGATGATAAAGAGACTGCACAGACAATGATGGATGGAATGAGAATTTACTACAATTTTCTGAGACCACACAGTGCCTTGAACGGAAAGACACCTGCACAGAAAGCAAACATAGGATTCGATGAAGCAAAATGGTTGACGCTGATCAAGAAAGCTTCTGAACATGAGAGGTTTAAAACAAGTGAGCCCCGCTAGTTAACAGACCTCACCAAAACCTGTTTAAGACCCTAAGAGTTACCAGAACCAAGCATCGGAAGGTTTTTAAGGGGCAAGTGCGTCTCTTCACCTGAGAATCAAATCATCTCAGGTGAAAATATGAGCAGACGCACAATAACAATTGATGCAAGACTCGACCAAGTCATCAACGTCGTAAGAGGCTTCTTTCTCCTCTTAGGACAAGACTATAATTACACTGAAGTGGTCAATGGGGCAATTTTCTATGGTGCCTGCTACTGGCTGGGTTTGTCAAAAGAGAAAGCTATGGAATTGGCTGGGCACATCCTGACCACGGAATTGAAACTTGAGGGCTTGAAGGACGAAGAAAGAACAAAACTCAATGAAGCTATTTCATCAAAACTTGAACTCCCTAAGGGATTGTAAGTATCGCAATGCGTAGATGAGAAAGGAGGTGGTCAAGACGCAAAAAACGTATGACGATGGTCTCATGCGAGTTTACCAGACTCCAAAAGGACCACATGTATACATTGGAGACTTTAGGGTGCACCATTGGATGCCAGGGGTAATCATTGGAGGCATAGCTCTGCTTGGAGCGATATTTGACGATAACAAGGAACACAGAAAGAATTACTTCTTTCTCGGTCTCGTAGGTACTCTACTCGTCCTGGACGATTTGCCAGACTTTCTCTCATTCCTAGAAGGGAACTAGTCATCCTATGATTCAAGCCGAGAAATCGCTAAAAGAACTGGTCGGGACAATGAGGAGTAGTGCCATTGCCGAATAGAAGAGTCCACTTGAAATTTGACGAATACCTGAAATCGCATGGGATCATCTTCGACTACACTTTTGCTGAGACAGTTCATATAAGAATGGACAAGGACACTGTTCTAGCAGGTAGAAACATGAGTTCAAAAAGGCCAAGGCCGAAGATTACTGGGGAGGCCGCGAGAATTCTTCGAGAAGCTGCCCGGCTGACAGAATGCAGACTCAAAGAACGAGGCCTATGCAGAGAAGAGGCCTAGTTTGAAGGCTTTAGGCTGGCCTAACTGAAGCACAAACCTTACTTCTTTCCATCGACCCTGGTCGTCAAGCCGTGTTTTTTGGCCAATTCGACAAACGCTTTGTTCCCTTCCGCTAGCTTCTTAATTTCTTCAAAGTCCATTTTTCTAGTTTGAAGTCCCATCAAAACACCCAACATAGATTTGAGCGTGCCAATCTCCGCCACTATCCCATCGATCGAAACAGCGTCCTGGATCTTCAAAACACCCTTGCATTTTACGCATAGACTCGCATTTGGTTGGTTAGGGTTTCCACAGCGAGGGCACATGATGACTGCCGGCTCCTCTTGGACTTTCTGCTTCAGGCCGGCCTTCTCGAGCAAGGCTTTCTTAACTGTCTCTCCGGAGAGATGGACGTAGGTGCTCGGTTCATCGCTGTTTTTGCTCCAGCCATAAATGCTGCGCAGCATGGACTCGCCTAATTGTGCGTTAGAAGTGGCCGAGCTGTGTCTGAAAAGATGGAAAAATACTCTCTTGCGTATCTTTGCCTTTCGCCTACATTCTAGAAGCTTGAAACGAGCCCTATCATAGGACAAGGGTTCCGTGTCATCCGTCCAAAGCCAAGCTTCAGAATTGCTGCGGTCCGGATGCTGATCTAGCCACTGCATCAACAATGGCAATGATTCAATCGAATAGGCCACGCGCGGTCCTGTTTTTCCGCTCACGGTCAACGTTGCATACTGTTCCTGGAGGTCCACGTCTCCTATATGCATCTGAAGAGCCTCACCAACTCTCAAGCCGCAGTCGTAGCACACGGCTATTAGCGCCTTGAGTCGCATGTCCGGCGTGACGCTGATGAGCTTCTTGACTTCTGCTGGAGTGAGGAGATCCGAAGCCTTAAGCTTCTGTTTTGGAGCCTTGGAATGGATCCAGCTAACAGGTTTCGGATATCCCTCGTGCCGGGGATCCTCAACATCGAAGAGCCATGCATAGAATTGTTTGATTATTTCCTGGAAATCTCTTCGCGTGTAGTCAGACGCTGGTCCAGGCCTGCCTTTCTGGGATAGCTCAGACTTCCAGCGGTCTTCAGCCTTCGCCAATACTTGAACCATGTTCTCTTTCGTTGCTTCCTTGAAGGATATGGGCCCTAACAGAGTTGCGAAGATCTTCAGAGTCCGCATCAACTTGTCCTGGCGTGGAAGGCTCTTTCCGGTGGCCTTGAGATATTCAGCATAATCGAGCAGGTTCCTCTTGTTCCCTGGAATGATCTGCCTTGATTTCTTGATTCCCTCTTTTCCTTCAATGGCCAGCCAGAGGCGCCTTTCGTAGCGGTAGATTCCCAAAGTTCTCTCCTTAGAACATGAAGAAGGGCCTTCCCGATTTGAAGTTTTAGTTGGCGCGGGGTGTGGGATTTGAACCCACGCGGCCGTTATCCAGCCACAGACTTAGCAGGCCTGCCCCCTACCAGGCTAGGGCAACCCCGCCCAGTCTGTGTTAAAGAATTGAAACCCAAATTAAG
>Ga0315296_10000810_pt1 | contig 28057 bp, 27 predicted proteins | sample YL17G14_18_MG_FD_203921 | JGI IMG/M metagenome (GOLD analysis project Ga0315296, IMG submission 203921) | Sediment microbial communities from Yellowstone Lake, YNP, Wyoming, USA - YL17G14_18 | ecosystem: Environmental > Aquatic > Freshwater > Lake > Sediment | place: USA: Wyoming | collected... | reverse complement strand
CCTGAACGGCCGCTTTCAAAGACTGGACGTCGCCCAGGTCACCGTAGGCCAGTTCCACCCTCAGGCCCTCCAGGTGTGCCGTCTGGCTGGTCGGCCGCACCAGTGCTCGCACCTCTTCTCCACGCGCGACCAGCGCTTCGACCAGGTGGCTTCCCAGGAAGCCACTCCCGCCTGTCACCAGATTCTTCAACGCCACCCCCCAGATAATAGGACGCAGATTAACGCAGATCAACGCGGATTTCTGATGTAGGACAAGATGCTGTCTTGTCCATACCTGGCTGTTTCCTGCTTCGAAAATGTAGGACAAGATGCCATCTTGTCCGATTGTCCTACAGATATGGTTGCAGCAGCCTCCAGATTATTGGACGCGGATGAACGCGGATGAACACGGATGAACACGGATTTCTGATGTAGGACAAGATGCCATCTTGTCCAATTGTCCTACAGGTATGGCTGCAGCAGGCTCAGGATTTCGGCCAGTGGTGTGACGTCGTCCGCGTCGAATTGGGCCAACTTGTCCGAGTCTACGTCGAGCACGGCGATTACGTGGTCCCCTTTGATCACGGGCAGCGCGATTTCGCTCTTCGAGCGGGAGTCACACGCGATGTGGCCGGGGAACTGCTCGACGTCCGGCACGACCACCGCCTGCCGGGTGCGGGCACAATGCAGGCACACGCCGCGCCCGCGCAGCACCTGGCAGGCGACCGGCCCCTGGTACGGCCCCACGTGCAGTTCATCTTCGCCGGCGACGAAGTAGAAGCCCGTCCAAAAGTGGTGCGGCATCTTGGCGTGCAGCACGGCGCAGACCGTCGCCATCGCCGCCACCAGGTTGGGCGACTTGCCCTCGATCAGGTCCTTCAACTGGGCGAGGATACGTTCGTAACGGCCAGGTCTTCTTGGGTCAGTCACGGTATCTCCTCCACGTCCGTTTGATTCTCAATCCTACGTCCGTTTGATTCTCAATCCTACGTCCGTTTGATTCTCAATCCTACGTCCGTTTGATTCTCAATCCTACGTCCGTTTGATTCTCAATCCGTTGTTGGTACTGTTCGCGTGTGATGGACACGTCGTAACACCTGCGCGCCTTTTGCCCGGGCGGTTGTTCGTGCACGCCGGTGACCCGATAGCCAGCCTTCTCGAACGCCCTGCGGCTGGCCGGGTTGTAGTCGGCAATGTCGCACCCGAAGACAATGTCTGCCTGCGCTTGAGTAAAGGCAAAGTCAGTGAGCAGCCGGATGACTTCGCTGCCCAACCCGAGTCCCCAATAATCTTGCTCGCCGATCAGCAGGTCAATGCGCTGGCAGTTTTTCCCCGGATGCTGCTGCAGGATGCGCTCGAGGTTCATCTGCTGCAGCCAGCATTCGCCGATGGGGCGTCCGTCGAGTTCAACGATGAAACAGAAGGCGTTCTGGGACACGTGACGATAGATGGCCTGCACCTCCGCCAGGCTGCGGGATTGGACGTCGTCGCCTTCCGCAAAGTAGAGCACCTCGGGATCGTTGTTCCACGCCAGCAAGGTCTCCCAGTCGTCTTCCGTCATCGGACGCAGCACAACGTGTTCGCCGCAGAGTGTAATCGTGTGGCTTCGGAGTTGCATCATATCTCGTCAAGGCTTCCCTGCTGCCTCGATCAACGACTGTAACCGCGCCACCCCCTGCGGATTCTCGGGCAGCGCTTCAGACGATTGAACGGCGCGCACAATAAAGTCTTCGATGAGCGCCAGGAGCGGTTGATCGTCCTCAATCTCGGCAGTGAAGACCGCCACGACGTCCAGGTCGGGCATCACGAAGATCGGTTGCCCGCCCCGTCCCCGCGCGGTGTAGGCATTCAACGGCGGGTAGACCCACCATTGGTAGCCGTAGTCCAGTTCTTCTCCCGTCTCGACGTGCGCCTCGACCGACGTAGCGACCCATTCGGCGGAGACCACCTGTTGCCCGTCCCACACGCCGCCGTTCAGGTACAGGTAGCCCAATTTGGCCATGTCTCGTGGCGTTATCCTGAGGCCCCAGCCGCCGTTGGCGATGCCCTGTGGGTCGGAGTACCAGGTCACGTCGGAGATGCCGAGCGGCTCGAACAGGTACGTGCGGGCAAAGTCCAGCGTGCTCGTGCCGGCAGTCGCCTGCACGATGGCAGACAAAATGTGTGAACAGCCGGAGCAGTAGTTGAACTGGCTCCCTGGCTCGACGGCCATGGGCGTGTCGAGCACGAACTGTACCCAATCCGGGCTTCGCATCATCTGCGCGTAGATGGGATCGCCCTCCTCCCAGTCCAGCCCCGACGTCATCGTGAGCAGGTCCTCCAGCGTCATCGCCCGCTTGCGTGCGTCGGTATCCGCGAAGGTGCGCTCGGGGAAGAAGTCGAGCACCGGCTGGTCTATCCCGTCAATGTATCCCTTGTCAAGCGCGATGCCCACCAGCGCGGAGGCGAAGCTCTTGGTACACGAGTGCAATTCATGTTTCGTGTCCTGCCGGAAAGGGGGAAAGTACGCTTCGGCCACGATATGGCCGTGGCGGATGATCAGCACGCCGTCGAGGGTGAGGTCCTGTTGTTCGATGGACTCGAGCATCTCCGCCAACCGCTGCGAGTCCATCCCCTGCTGTTCCGGGGTGGAGGTTTGCCAGTCCTCGGTGGGCCAGATAGGAGGGAGGGAAGGAGGGGAGGGAAGGGAAGGGAGGGGAGGGGAAGAGGTTGGGGTTGTGCCTGGGCTCGAGAGGGGCGTTTCCTGTGGGAAGGTGGGGGAAACCGGTAGTGGGGAGGGCGGTGGGGTTACCTCTGGAACGCTGCAACCAGCGACGAGTGAGACAAGTGCCAGAGCGGTGAGGCTGCGGATCAGGCTCTTCACTGTTTTGTCCTTTCATGCGGGAGGGGAACCACGGATGGAGAAATACACGATGGGACAGCAGCGGATCGTGTTTTTCTTTATCCGTGGTGATCTCCCGGTGTTGCTCCCTGTAGCTTTTCCTCCAGCCGCGTCCGCTGCTGTTGAATGCGAGCGATGTGTTCCGGGTTGCCCAGACTGACTATGATCTCCTGGGCCTGACGTGTGAGATCCAGTGCGCGTTCCAAATTTCCCTCCGCTTCTTCGAGCAGTGCCAGTTGGGCCAGGGTGATTGCAATGCCAGCACGGTCACCTAGCTGTTGCTTGATGTCGAACGACTCCTGGTACAGGCGGCGGGCCTCGGCGTAGTCCCCCTGATCCTGCGCCAGCATCCCCAGTTGGTGGAGCGTGGTGGCGAGGCCGGCGCGGTTGCCCAGTTGCTGCGCGATGTCGAGTGACTCCCCATACAGGCGGCGGGCCTCGGCGTAGTCCCCCTGAGCCTGCGCCAACATCCCTAGTTGATGGAGCGTGGCGGCGATACCGGCGTGGTCGCCCATTTCCTGTTTGATGTCCAACGATTCCTGGTACAGGCGGCGGGCCTCAACGTAGTCTCCCTGACCCTGTGCCAGCATCCCCAGTTGATGGAGCGTGGCGGCGAGGCCGGCGCGGTTGCCCAGTTGCTGTGCGATGTCGAGCGACTCCCCGTACAGGCGGCGGGCCTCGGCGTAGTCCCCCTGGAGGTAGGCCACATTGCCCAGTTGGTGGAGCGTCTGGGCGACGCCGGCGCGGTCACCCAGTTGCTGCTTGATCTCCAGTGCTTCTCTGTATGCCTGTCGGCCTGCCTCGTATTCTCCCAGGTCCTGATGCAGGCCCCCCATCTTCCACAGGATGTCCGCCTGGACGTCCTGCTCTCGTGGCCCCGCCCCCAGTTCCCGGTAGTCGGCCAGCAGTTGCTCCAGGAGCATTAGCCGCTCCCGCTTGGCGGCGGCGTCCAGGCTGGAGGTCACCAATTCCGGCTCGTAGGCCACCTGCCGCAGTGCACTCTCGGCCATCTCCGGCTGCGGCACAAACTCGAACACGCCGGAGCGCCAGGCCCAGAAATCGGGCGCTTCCCGCGCCAGCCGGGTGAGTGCGTAGTCAGGGAGCCACAGCACCAGCGGGCAGCCCAGTTCCCGGTAGCACTCCCGTCCCAGGTTGAGGTGGGCCAGGAGCGGCGGATGCGGGTCGTCGGAACGGAAGGAGGCCGCTAGCCCATGCACGCTGAGAGCCAGCGGTGGATAGGCGGAATATGGCACCCGGGGCTCTGCTACTGCGGTGGCGGGTTGAAGCTGTACCAGGGGAGACCCTTCGACAAGCTCAGGGTGACGCGCTTCGACAGGCTCAGGGCGATGCGCTTCGACAGGCTCAGGGCGATGCGCTTCGGCAGGCTCATGAGGACGCCCGGACGGTTCCAGGTGGGCCTTCAGGTGGCTCAACAGGTCGCTCACCGCTCCTGCCACGTCTACCTCGACCAGTTCCACATCTAGCGGCTCCAGCATGGCTCGCAGTTGTTCGGCCAGTACCTCCTGCTGAGCCGGGACATTGCACTTGGCCAACAGGAGCACGAAACGGCCCGCTGCTGCCATCCCGATGGCCCGCGCCAGCGCCGATAGCGTCTCCAGGTTCTGCCGGGCGGCCGGTGTGTCAGGCCAGTCCCATTTCCGCTCGCTCACGCTTCAGCGCCTCCTCGAACTTGGGCAGGCAACGCACCGCCGGATGCACGTCGTGCCAGGGCGGCGGGCCGTTGAGATACTCCAGCACGCTCAGGTTGTAGAGCATCAACTGGTGGTCGGCGTCGTTTTCCACCACGTGGCGCAGGTGGACGCGCGCCAGTTTGGGGTAGTGGGCTTCCGGGATCAGGCGGCTATACTCCTCCACCAGTTCGGCCTCCGCCCGCCGGGCTACCTGAAGGTCAATCGGCCGCGGCCAGCGTTCGGCAGGCGCGTGGATGCAGGCGTAGGTCACCAGTCGCATCAGGTCGCGGGGATGGCCGCCACAGGTCCGGCAGAGATGCTCCACTGCCTCGCCGGTGAATAGAGCATCCAGATCAATCCGGCGGGCCAGCATCTCCTGCAGGCGGGCCAGCCCCTCGGCATAGCCACCTCCCTCCGGCCGGGCGACCTTGACCATCGGCACGACCGCGCAGTGGGGAAAGACGGCCTTCAGTTGAGTGGCCATCGGCGAGTAGACCATCGAGATGGGGACGGTATAGACGACGTGGCAGGCCAGCGCCCGCAATTGCTCGCCGTGGTCAACGTAGAGCGCCTCGTGCGAAGTGCGGCCCGTGTCCAACTGGCGCAACGTGATGCGGTCCAGGTTGTCAATCAGAAGCACCAGCCCCCGCCGGCCCTGGCGGCGCAGCCGCTCGGTGGCCCGCAGGATCAGCAGGTTGACGTTCTCGATGAGAAGCGAGATCTGGGGATCGAGTTTGCGGCGGATTTCCTCCCGCACGTCGTGGCCGGTCTTGATCTGCCCGGTGACGCGCGCCAACAGGCGGGCCAGGATAGGGACGCCTTCCGGGAGCCCAACTCCCAGCGTGGCCTCGGCCTCCAGTTCCCGCTGCACCTGCCGCCAGCCATCCTCGGTGTAGAGCACCTCAGCGAACCAGTGCTGGACGTTTTCCAGAAGTTTGGGGTCCAGTGCAATGTCATGCTCCTGGCGCAGTTGGCTCTCGATGCGCCGGGCCATACCCAGTAGCAGGTCGCTGTAGATGATGTCGTTGACGTCCAGGTCCTCGTCTGCCTCGAAGTAGATGACGGCGTAGCCCGCCTCTTCCAGCCGGGCCTTGAGGCGCAGGAGTTCTGTAGACTTGCCGCAGCCCCGGTGGCCGGTGAGGAGTTGAGCAGTGTTGGAAGCGGACCAGGTGATGGTCTTCAGCATCTGCTGGACCACGTCCCGCTCGCCCCGCACGTCGGTACAGTCCACGTAGCGTGGGTCGCCGCTGGGGAGCGGCACGGCCGGGTCGGCGGCGTTGTAGGCGTCGCGTAGCGTGCGTGCAGGTTGCATTGGACGGCTCCCTCCAGGTGATATACACTTATTATACAGCATCCCGTGAGGGGATGCCAATAGGGATCGGTGTGAAGGTAGGGACGGTACAAGAAGAAGCGCCTCGCCTTTTCAGGCGAGGCGCTTGCAGGAGGCGCCTATGGCCGTGCCTGGCACTCTGTTCTGATCGCCGGGAAGTGCCCAATTTGCCTCTTCCCAGGCCAATGGGTGGTGAGGAACCCACCTGGCGGGGGTGGTGCCGAGGACCCCCGCGCTCAAACCTCATGCGGGACATAAGGCCATAGCGCCTTCGAAGAATTATCTATACTATAGCACAAAACACGCCGGCGGTGGTGAGTCATTGGTGAAGCTATGGTAAAGATTCGGAGCGTGACACCGGTCAGCCCGCACACGCCGGCAGCGTGCAATACCGCACATCCAAAATCTTCAGCCCCAGCCCCTCCATCGCCGAGACCAGTTTGTCCTGCGGCACGCCCGCGACCTTGACCATCATCTCACAGTTGGTGGGATCCTCACCCGCGATCGTGCCCGAGGCCACGATATTGCCGCCCAACTCGGCGATCTTGCTGACGATCCTGGCCAGCGAGCCCTTCTCCGCCGGGATCAACATGCTCAGGCGCATTCCCTCTTCCCGTGCCCCCAGGAGTTCCAGGAAGATCTTGAACATGTCGGTCTCGGTGATGATGCCCACCAGTTTATCGCCCCGCAGCACCGGCAGGCCGCCGATTTTACTGTCGGCCATGATCCGCGCGGCCTCTTCCAGTGGGGTGTCTTCGGCGACGGTGATCACGTCTTTCGTCATGAGGTCCCGCATCTTGATTTTCGAGAGCAGGTAAGGAATCTCGTAGATGCTCAACGAAGTGGCTGGCGAGGGTGAGGCGTACAGCAGGTCCTTCTCCGAGACGATGCCTGCCAACTTGCCATGTTTGTCCAGCACCGGCAGGCGCCGGATCTTCTCGCTGCGCATCAATTCCAGCGCTTTGTCAATCGCAATGTCCTCCGTCACTGTAACGGGTCGCCTGGTCATTCGATCTCCGACGAGCATGGCTTAACCTCCTTTGCTTGATTGTGTGTCGCTTGTAAGGAATGGGGCTATTGTACTGCAATCTGTCAAGTCTGCCAACTGCCAACCGCCGAATGGGACGCCCGGCTTCAGCCGGGGAAATCCTCGCTGAAGCGAGGCGTCCGGCCTTTAGTCAGGCTCCTCCTCCAGGCCGGTGACCTCAGGCAGCAGCCCCATCTCGCCCAGCGCGACGACGAGGCGGGGCCAATCCCGCTCGCGCACCAACGCGGCCGTCGGCCCGATCTGCTCGCGAATGAGATGGCGGGTGAGCGGGGAGGATGTAACCTGCGCCAGCAGTTCCTGGCTGGAGAGGCGCAGCAACACCGCCCGTTCCAGCCGCACCTCGGCTCCATGAGCCTCCCAGCGTGTCAACGCTGCTTCCGTGAAACGAGGCACGGGCGCGCCGGTGACCTGCCCCAGGAACTCCAACACACGCGCCACGGGTATCCCCTGCTGCCGCGCGCGCTCCAGCGAGGCAGGCGTGATCCGGTAGACGAACGGATCGCCGGTGCGCACCCAATCCACGACGCGCGCCAGTTGGAAGCGCTCGTAGCGCCTGGCCGGAGGCGCAAGCACGGTGAAATCGGACCGCAAGGTCATCGGCATGGATTCTGGTTCGGGTGGGGGCTCGGCCAGGCCGAGGAAGGCCCCACCCGCCTGGGTCAGGCGGAAGGCGGTCGGCGGTCCGTCGGGCGCATTGGCTCCCAGGTCGGCCAGCCCCAGCCAGGCCAGCGGCCCCGTGACGACGTAGCGGATCAGCGCCCCTTCGACGGCGTCCCAACTTTCGAAGCCGGAGCAGTAGGCGCCGGTGGCCGCATCGCGGATGTACCAACTCGTATAGTCCCCGTCCGGCCGCTGAAAATCGGGATCGGCCTGTTTGACGGCAGCGACGAAATCGTCGAGTTCGTACCAGGTGTGCGGGGCGCACGTCTTCAGGTGGCGTAAGATGGCCTTGCGCGCCAGGAGCGGATCGTTCCGCCAGGCCCCCGTCTTTTCGGGGCCAAGTGTGGGGACGTGAAACAGGTCGTCCCAGGTTGGGTCGTCCCGCCAGGCTTCGGCGAGCGCACTCCGCTGTTGGCTGGTCGAGGATTGGAGCCAGGCGGCCACAGGGCCCGGGGCCGGGCGCAGGTAGCCGGAATCGGTCACGCGCAGCCACCCCAAATGCTGGACCAGGTGGCGCAGGAAGTCCAGCCGTGCAGGGTCCGCATCGTACAGACGCTGGGCCAGGCGGGCCTCGTGGTGGGCGGGCCATCCGCCGTCAGGGCTGGAGCGCAGCCGCTCGTTCTGCAGGTAAGCCAGTAGTGTGCAGGTGTCGTCGAGGAACGCATCGCCGGCCGGGTGTGCGACCGTGGGTTCGGGCGCTGGTTCGAGTGTAATGGCGGGCGATGGGGCAGGGGGGACGGGCAGGTGCGCCCGCAGTTCGGGTGGGACGAAGACGACTTCATACGCCCCCTCGTCTCCATGCTCGAACGCGCGGGAGATAAAGCCGCTGTACCAGAGCCCTTCGGCGGGGGAGATGGGCGCCTGCCAGGGCTGCTCCCGTTCCAACCGGCCCGCTCCCATCGTGCGCATCTCCCCCCACCGGCGGGCAAAGACCCGCAACGGCATCCGTCCTCCGGCGCCAAGCAACGCTTCCAGGGCCTGGCGTTGGTCATCGGGAAGCACGTCCACGGTGTCGGCGATGGCTGCGGGTCTGGCCATTGCCTCGGCCAATTGGGCTGCTGCTTCTCGTTGGCGGTTGGTCGCCAGTTCCACGCCCCACAGGCGGGCGATGGCTTGTAGCCGGACCAGGTCCGTATCCAGCAGGCACTGATGGAGTGGGCGCATGATCAATGAACAATGGGACAATGAGACAATGAACAATGGGACAATGAGACAATGAACAATGAGACAATGAACAATGGGACAATGAACAATGGAACAATGGACAATGAGACAATGCACAATGAACAATGGTGAATGGCACGTTGTTTGTGTGCAACTTGAGGCGCACGGGTTGCGTATTCAGATGAAGAGGCTATAATTGCGCTGTAGTGCATACCCCCAAGGAGTGAAACGATGAGCAAAGACCAACGGCCGGTGCCTGTCAAGCCAGAAGACACCAGTGCAGTGGTGGCGTGGCTTCAGGATGTGGCACGCCAGGCCCGCCTGGCCTGGCGACTATTCTGGGATCGGCGTGTACCGGTGTGGACCAAGTTGATTCCGCCGGCAGCGCTGGTCTACCTGATTTTCCCTATCGATCTCATCCCCGACGTGGTGGTGGGGCTGGGCCAACTGGACGACCTCGCCGTGTTGTTGTTGGGGGTCAAACTCTTCATCGAGTTGGCCCCGCCGGACGTGGTACACGAGCACCTGCTGGCGCTGGGAGCGCGCATCAAAGAGTGGCGCGTGGTGGATGAGGAGGGCGAACCGCCAGCAGTCATTGAGGGCAGGTACGAGTTGAAGGGGCCAGAAACGCCGGAGACAGAAGAAGCAGAAGGGAAGTAATCGTCCATTGCCCGCTTCACTGAAGACCTGACGGGTCTTGTAAGGCCCATCAGGTCTGAAATTTGAATCTGCCTAGTCCGGCTGAACGATCTGGCCGTCTCTCAGTTGCAGAACCTCATCCACGTATTCGTCCACGAGCACGTCGTGCGAGGCCATCAGCAAAGTCACGTGCTCTTCCTCCACGATGTGCCGGAAGAGAGCAAACGTGTCCCGCGCTGTCGTGCTGTCCAGTTCGCCTGTCGGCTCGTCGGCCAGGATCAGGTGGGGGCGGTTGGCCAGGGCCCGGGCGATACCCACGCGCTGTTGCTGCCCGCCCGACATCTCATAAGGGCGATGGTGCGCCCACTGGCCAAGCCCCACCAGGTCCAGGCAATGCAATGCCCGCTCACGGCGTTCCCTGCCATGCACGCCAGCGATGCGCAGCATCAACTCCACGTTCTCGTAAGCAGAGAGCGTGGGCAGCAGGCCAAACGATTGGAAGACAAACCCCACACGTTCCCGTCGCCATTGCGTAAGTTGCTCCTCGCTCATCTCTGCAAGATCGCGCCCGAACACGCGCACAGCGCCAGACGTGGGGTGGTCGAGTCCCCCGATGCAGTTCAGCAGCGTCGTCTTGCCGCTGCCCGAGCGCCCCTTCACGGCGACGAAGCGCCCTGCTCCGATCTTGAGGCTGATGCCACGCAACGCCGGTACCTCTTGCGCGCCGACTTTGTACACGCGCCATAGATTCTCGGTCTCGATGACGATACCATTGGAACCGGTGTCCGTTGCCATCACAGTTCCCTCCCATCTTCACCAGCGCCACGCCGCCTGCGGCTCAGGCGGTTTCTGGTCGTTTGCAGCGCAGCAGACAAGACCTTCAGGCCGCGCCACCGGCGCGTCTCCGGTACCGGCACCATGTTGGCAGCCGATGTCTCAGCCATTTGCGCATGGACAGACTGGGGCGCCGGCCGGATCAGGATGCCGTCCTCGACCACCTCCAGCCGCGCGCGCCCCTTGATGCTAAAGTGCTCCAGGTATTCCTTGGGCACCTGCAGGCGACCGGCCGAATCCAACACCGCTAACTCCTCGAAAACCTCTTCCTCCGCCTGGGCAGTGCTCTCGGATGCCGATTCGCCCTCCGGTGCACTCACCAACGTAGACTGGCGCACCGTCTCCGTGGCCGTCTTGCCGTCGCGGATAGCCACCACCCGGCCCATGTGGCGGGCGATGTTGGGATCGTGGCTGACGATCAGCGTCGTCAGTCCGTACTCGCGGTTGAGGCGCTGAAACGCCTCGTAGATCGTGAGCGCTGTCGCGGAATCCACTTCGCCGGTGGGCTCGTCTGCCAGGAGCAGGATGGGATTGTTGGCCAACGCGACGGCGATGGCGACCCGCTGTTGCTCACCGCCGGACAACTGCGTCATATAGTGATGCCGCCGGTCGGCCAATCCCATCGCTTCCAGCAGTCCCTCGGCACGCTGGCGTTTCTTGCGCCCATCCTGGCCCGCCAGCGTAATGGGCAATTCGACGTTTTCCAGTGCGTTCAGATAGGGAATCAGGTTGCGACTGCCTTGTTGCCAGACGAATCCCACTTTGGAGCGACGGTACCGGTTGAGCGCCGCATCCGACATCTTGAGCAGGTCCTGTCCGCCCACCCATACACGTCCGGCCGAGGGGCGATCGATGCCCCCCAGGATGTTCATCAGCGTCGTTTTGCCGCTGCCGCTGGGGCCGACGATGCCCATCAGTTCGCCAGCGGCGACGACCAGGTCCAGGCCCTGTAACGCCACGGACTCCAGGTCGGCGATCTGGTAGATCTTGACCAGGTTGTCGCAGATGATAAAAGGCTTGCCTTGAGCGAAGTCGAAAGGCCTGCCTTGAGCGAAGTCGAAAGGTTCTTGTGCCATGTTATGCCGTCTCCCCTAACTTGACTGCCTGGAAGATCTTCATGCGCAGGAGCAGCGCTGCCAGCCCTCCCAGTGCGGCCACGAACAGCAATCCGAACAGCGCATAGATGCGGAAGATGGCCGGCCAGGCGATTTCCACGATGAAGGGCGGAGTGCGTGCCGCCGCACCAGTGCCCACTTGCATATAGGGAATGTACATCCCGCTGACCCACGCACCCAGGCCTGTGCCAGCGCCGACTCCAACCAGGATGAGGAACGCCAGTTCCCAGGCCAGGAATGCCGTCATTTGCCCGGACGACAGCCCAATGGCCCGCAGGATCCCCAGTTCGATGAAGCGGCGGCGGAAGGAGAACAGCGCGTAGAGCAGGAAGCCCAGCACGGTCAAGAGCGCAGCGGCCACAAATCCCACAGAGAGTAGCCCGAACAGTCCCTGACGTTCCGGACGTTGTTGCTCTGCGGCTACTTTGAGCAGCGGAGCGTCCCAGTCCATCACGCGCAGCCGCAAGTCGGATACTCCCTTTACAACCTGTTCATAATCCACGTCCGTGGCGGTCTTCAACCACACGTCGTAGGGGAACTGTCCTCCTGCCTGTTCGAAGAGGTGATCCAGATCGCCCACGAAGAGCGGTCCGTCTTCTTCCGGATACCAGGTGGGGAACAGGTCGAAACCGCCTGCGATCTTCATATCGAGTTCGTTGGGCTGCCCGTAGGTGTATACGGTCATGCGGAAGGTATCGCCCACGCGAAGCGCATGCCGGCCCATAAAGGTACGGGGCACCAGTACCCCATCCGGGGTAACGGCCAGTGCGTTCATCAGCGTCCCCAGGCTGTTCGGGGCGAAATCCTGCCGCCAGAACGCAACCTGCGGAAAGTCCACGCGATCGATGCCGACGAACGTGCCTTCCTGTGAGCCCCCGCTCAACTGGGTGGTCGCCTTGTACCGCCCGATCCGGGCGGCCGCCCGTACACCTGGCACCTTCAGATGCTCCGATACCGGCAGGAAGAGCCAACGCGGGCCTGCTTCTTCCTCTGTTTCCGCTTCTGGGGCGGCGCTTTCACCGCCACCAAAAATCCCGGCGGGTGTTGATGTCTCTGTGCTCTCGCCCAACTCCACCAGGCGCAGGTCTGCGCCAATCTGGTAGTACGTCTGGTCGTACAAGTGGTGGTCCAGCGTTTGCGCCAGCGAGGCGGTGAACGCAGACAGGCTGAGCGTGAGCACCAAGAGCATCAGTGGTGCAGCGTAGAACCCGGGCGTGCGCGAGAGGTGGCGGCCCGCCAGCAGGACACCCACGCCGCCCACGTGCGAGGCGATCCAGGTGATGCCTGCCATCAGCAATGGCAGGATGCGCAGGATGAAGAGTGTCAGTGCAAAGATGCCCAGCGCCGGTACCAGAAAGAGCAGCGGGTTCTGGAAGGGATCGCCAACCGTAGTCCCGCCGGCCACAGGCAAGGCGATGCTGCCCTGTTTGCGCAGCAAATAGGTGCCGTAAGCGGCCGGGATGAACAACAGGACGTCTATCCAGGCGCGTTGCCACCACGGTGGCCGCAGTGCGCGCGCACGTTCTTGCTTGTAGGTCACGATCGTATGGCGGGCAGCGCTGAGCGTCGGCACCACCTGGGCCACGAGCGCCAGGCCAACCGCGGCCACCCCAAACCGCAACGTGGCCATCGTGATTCCCACGCGCAGATCGGATGGGGCGGTGAAGTTGAGGAAACTGCGCGCCCGGCCGATGACGTGAGCGATTGCCCCGCCGGTGGGTGAGCCGATGATCAACGCCAGCACGCCCAACAGCAGACCCTCCAGCGCTGCGATGCCGACGACCTGAATTGCCGTGGCACCTCGGCTGCGCAACACAGCGATCTCGTTGCGCTGCCGCCCCACCGCCAGCCCCACCACCAGCCCAATGAACGCCAGGATCAGGCCGATGATCGGCACACTGAAGGCATAGAGCAGGATGGTGAGCAAGCCGGCTGCGCGTTGGTATTTATGCAACGCCTCCGCCGGTGACACGTCGAGTCTGGTGTGGGGTAGGAGCGCGGCCGCTCGCTGTTGCACCGCTGTGATCCGCGCCAGAAGTGGGGCCGCATCACTGGCATGGACGTCGGAGCCGTCCATGACCAGGTACCACATCCCCAGGTAAACTTCGTCGTCCAGGAACGGGCTGATGCGGTTCACGAAGGTTTCCTCTGGCACGAACATCACATCGTCAAACGCCTGGGGATTGTAGAACCAGTACTCTTCCTGTGGGTCGGTCGCTCTCCATACACCCGCGATGCGCACCGGGATCTGCGTGGTGCGCTCCTGCCCTTCTGCCGTCTTGCGACGAGCGAAGGCCATGTACGTCTCACCGATCTGCAGCCCTAACTCCGTGGCGAGTGGTTCGCTCACCAACACCTCGACAGTGCTGTCTTGCATGGGAGTTGCTACCACTGGCAGGCTGCCTTCCAGAACGGTGACGTGATTCTCCAGGTCACTGGCGAAAGCGATGCTGATCCAGGCCAGTGGATCCTTGATATCCGCGTAGGCGATGTCTTCCTGGGGAAAGATCTGGAAGTTGTCGGTCTTAAAGTAGCGTACCAGAGATTTCTGCGGCAACCCCAACGCGGAGCCGGCATGCTTGGACAGGTAGGCGTCGATGGGCTGCGCATCCTCCCATTGCACCGGCTTGGTCCAGGCACCGATGTAACGGAACATGAACGCAAACGGCGGGTGGGCTTTTGCCTCAGCCCCTGCTTCAGATGGTCCCCCTGCGATCTCCTCACGCAGCACACGGTAGTAGACTGCATCGGCGTACAGGGGGACGCTCATGGTCAGTCCCACTGAAGCGACCAACCCCAACGTCGTCGCCAGCGCCAGCCACCGCTGAGACAAGAGGCGTTTGGCGGCTACAATGAAGATGGCCCAAATACGAAGTAGTACACTCATACGCTTATTGCCCTATCACGACCTGGCCCTCGGTCAGCCCCTCCAGGATCTCGACGCGGTCCTCGCTCTCAATGCCGACCTTGACGTCCACGCGCAATTGGGCATCCCCCTCTTGCACGACGACGAACTTGCGGCCTTCAAACGTGCGTATGGCCTGCGGTGGCAGCCACAGCGCGTCGTCCTTGCGTTCCAGCACGACCGTCATGCGCGCCAGGTCACCCAATTCGAACCTGGCTTCGGATGCCGGTGTCTCCAACGTCACGCGGGTGGACTTGTCCTCGTCCTCGACGCCAGTGCTACGGCCACCGCCGCCGTAAGGATACGGCAGACGCCGGACAGAGCCCTTGAACTCCTCGCTGGGCCGGCTGAGCGGGACAATCGTGACCGGCATATCCTCGGTCAGCTCCTGCAGTTGTTTGTCGGTCAGGTCGGCGCTCAGCTCCAGTGCGCTGACGTCGGCGACGATTGCCACAGGCTTGTACCCCTCCACCAGACGGCCCTCCGTCAGGCTGAGCGAGAGCAGCAACCCGTCGAAGGGAGCGACCACGCGGGCATCGGCGAGTTGGGCCTCCAGCCGCTGCACGGCCAGTTGAGCCCGTTGGATGTCCAACCCGGCCTGGAGCTCTTGCAGCCGCAGGCGGGCCAGGGCGACCTCCTGCTCCTGAATCTGGACGTTGTAACTGTGGGCCAGGCGGGCCTGGAGTGCCTGCTGGTACTGGGCTTCGGCGACCTGGAGGTTCAGTTCCGCGTCACGCACCCCGCGGGCAGCAGCCTCGCGCACCTTGTCCGGCTCCCAGTAGCGATCCACTGCCTCCTGATAGGCTTTCTTCGCATCTTGTAAGCCAGTCTGTGCCCATTCCAGTCCCACCTCGGCAGAGACCACCTGCAAGTCGGGGTTTTCGGCTTTGATGGTGGCCAGGCGCAGTTCGGCAATCTTTAAGGCGGCCGTCGCCTCGGTGATCTGCCTGCCGGCGCTGATCTGGATGGCCTCCAACTCGGCCTGCGCCTGGGCCAGTTGGTTCTGTAAGTCGGTCGTCTCCAGTTCGCCCAGCAGGTCGCCGGTCTTTACCTGCTGGTTGCGCTTCACGTAGACAGTCCCGACGTAGCCAGAGGTGCGGAAAAAGAGTTCTTCCTCGACGACGGGGGCGATGCGTCCGGTGAACTGAATAGACTTGACCACTTCCCCGCGCTGTACCTGGTAGGTGGGCTTGACCGGTACGATCGGCGTGGGGATGGGGGTAGGTGTTGCTTCTTCCTTCTGTGGTGCCGCGCGTGTACAGCCTGTGATTGCGATCAGGGTCGCCAGTAGCACGGCTATGTACTTGGTTCGTTGAGTCATAGCGTTCGGTTGCCTCCTTCACTGTTTTACTTGCGCATCTCGCGATCACCCTGCAAAGTCCGCTGGCGTCGGCCGGTGGGGCAGCACGCCAGCGAAAGATAGCATCTCGCTTTACTACGCGATCCCCTGGATAACAACCTCTAATTATAGACCCACGAGGGCAATTGGTCAAGCCGCAGTTGACACCCGACCCATATTCGTGTATGATTGGTGGGGAAGGCGGTGCCGGTTTCTTTGCACCGCCTGACGTTGTGTCAGGAGATCGCATTAAAGAGGAGAGGAGGCGCGATGGCTGCTATCATCTTGGTGGGGACCCAGTGGGGAGATGAAGGAAAGGGGCATGTGGTGGACTGGCTGGCGCGCGAGGCCCACCTCGTCGCCCGTTTCAACGGTGGCGACAACGCGGGTCATACCGTCGTCGCTGAGGGACACACGTACAGACTACACCTGGTGCCTTCGGGCATTATTCGTCCAGGTCTGACCTGTCTGATCGGTGCTGGGGTGGTGGTCAACCCGGAGCGGCTGGTGGCGGAGATGGACGAGTTGGCGGCGCTCGGTGTGGACGTAGGACCGTCGCGGCTGAAGTTGAGCGTGGCCGCTCACGTCATCCTGCCCACTCACTGTGCACTCGACGGGGCACGGGAGGTGGCTCGTGGCCGGACGGCTCTCGGGACGACGATGCGGGGTATCGGCCCTGTCTACGCCGACAAGGCAGCCCGTGTCAATCTGCGCGCAGGTGACATGGCCGCTCCCGAGCATTTTGCCGAACGCGTGGCCGAGTCCGTTCGGGCTCATAACCGCATCTTGCGGGAGCAGTATGGCGCGGAGCCGCTTTCGCCGGAGCAGATCGCGGCCGAGTATTGTGCGTATGCCCGGCGGCTGGCACCCCACCTGGCCGATGGATCAGCCCTGGTGGGCGAGGCGCTGGCGGCCGGACAGACGGTGCTGTGCGAGGGAGCGCAAGGGTTGCTGCTGGACCTGGACCACGGCACCTACCCTTACGTCACCAGTTCCTCGACCGTGGCCGGGGGTGCGTTGACGGGGCTGGGGTTTGGGCCCCGGCACGTCTCCCGCGTCGTCGGCGTCGCCAAGGCCTACACCACCCGGGTGGGTGCAGGGCCGTTCCCAACCGAACTGTTGGACGAGGTTGGTGAGCGGATACGGACGGTCGGCGCAGAGTACGGGACGACGACGGGACGGCCACGGAGATGTGGCTGGCTCGATCTCGTCATCCTGCGTTATGCCGCGCGGGTCAACGGCCTGGATGAGTTGGCGCTGACCAAACTGGACGCATTGAGCGGGCTGGAGCGGCTCAAGGTGGCAGTGGCCTACGAGCGGGATGGAGAACGCACCTGGTATTTCCCGGCCGAATTCGGCGCGGAGGCGCTGGCACAATGGCAGCCGGTCTACGAAGAACTGCCTGGCTGGGCGGAGGACATCAGCGGCGTGCGCAGCCGCAGCAAACTGCCACCTGCTGCGCGCCAGTACATCGCGCGGGTCGAGGAGTGGGTGGGTGTACCTGCCACGTTCATCGGTGTAGGCCCCGACCGGGAACAGGTAATCGTGTAGGGGCACGGCTTGCCCGTGCGCTTGGGGATGTTCACAGCCCCGGCCTGGTGTGGCCGGGGCTGTACTCTTCAGGGCGTTTCAGGGCTGTGGCGTTGGGTACGCTGAGGGAGCATAGGCTGGCGGTGCGGCGGGGTAGGCCGCAGGTGCGGAGCGCGCCTGGATCCACTGTGCTGCCAGGCGTGTGTTCTCCTCGATCGCCAGCAGCAGGTAGATGAGTTCACCGACGGCGTATAGTGCCAGGAAGTATAGGATCGTCAAGATCAGTGAGCCGATGAACAAGACGATGCCTCCTAGCAGGCCGGAGGCCCACGCAGGTCCAGCCGCCCCACCATATTGCTGGCCGAGTTGGCCCATGATCCCTCCCCCGAGAACGCTCGCCAGCAGGATGCCGATGGAGGAGAGCAGGCCGAGGACGAGCGCGACCCAGGCCAGAATCTTCCAAATCGTACCGATGAGCCGTAGGACTTTGAACTTTTTTTCCATAGACTGCCTCCTTGAAGTACGCACAAGTACTTGACATTGTAGCACAAATTGACCGTCACGCCAGTTCAGGATGATCTGCAGCCAGGTGCTGCCTGGTGTGCCGGTTCATTGTCTCCCTGGCCCAGTACTGCTTTCACCCGCTTCGCAAATTTGCCGCGCGGGAGCATCACGCACCGCCCGCAGGTCAGGCAGCGCAGCCCGATGTCAGCGCCCGTGCGCGTCACCTCCCATTCATACCCTCCGCACGGATGGGGCTTTTGCATACGCACCTTGTCGCCGACGTGGATCTCCAGTGGCGCTTGTCTGCTCATAACTTGACTACGCGCGGCTTGACACGGCAATGCTCGGCCTGGATGATCGCGGCCACGTCGTCCACGGCCTGCTCCAGTTCCCCGTTGCGGTTGACGACGACGTAGTCGAATTCGGGTAGCCGTTTCATTTCCTCGTGGGCGATGGCGAGACGTTGCTGGAGTTGCTCGGGCGAATCGCCTCCCCGCCCGCACAGCCGCTTTTCCTGTTCCTCCTCCGAGGAGGCGGCCAGGAAGATCATCGTGGCCTCTGGCACCACGCGACGGATCGTCGCCGCTCCCTGGACGTCTACCCGCATGATGACGTCCTGGCCGGAGGCCAGTGCCTCGCGGATCTGTTGCTTCGGAACCCCCTTGTGCTGTCCGTACACGACCGCGTGTTCCAGCAGTTCCCCCTCCCGCTCCATGCGCAGGAATTCCTCAGTCGTGAGGAAAAAATAATCCACGCCGTGGACTTCGCCCGGACGCGGCACGCGGTCCGTGGCCGTGATGACAAAGTGGACTGGATAGCCACGCTCCATCATGCGCTGGATCAGGCTGTCCTTTCCCACTCCCGCCGGGCCAGAGATGACGATCAACAGCGGATGGTGCTCGAAATGGTACAGGTTGTGTTCTTCCAAAGGTAACTCCCGCTTGCGGTATGGTTGGTAAACTGGTATACTGGTGGCTGTGCCAATCTACGAGTACCGTTGTCACGATTGCAGACGCCGTGTCTCGCTCTTCTGGCGCACCTTCTCCGAGGCGGAGGAGGGGGCGCCGGTCTGCCCTCGCTGTGGTGGGGCCAATCTCACCCGCCTGGTCTCCCGCGTGCGCCTCGTGCGTTCTGAGGAAAGCCACATGGACGACCTGGCAGACCCGGGTAATTTGCCCGACTTTGACGAGAACGACCCCCGCAGCCTGGGGCGTTGGATGCGCAAGATGAGTGCCGAGACCGGCGAAGACCTGGGGCCGGAATTCGCTGAGGTCGTGGGACGGCTGGAGGCCGGCGAAAACCCGGAAGAGATCGAGAAATCTATGCCAGAACTGATGGGCGAGGGGGACGGCGGGGACTTTACTGGGCCGGATGAAGTCTGAAACGTGAAACGTGTTGCGTGTTCCGTGTTACGTATCACGTCTCACCGGGCCAGCCTCACCTGCACCACGTTCCTGATCTCGGCTTGCACCTCCTCTATCGAGCGAGCGGCATCTATCACTATCCATCGCCCTGGCTCTTGCCTGACGAGTTCCAGGTAGCCGGCCCGCACCCGCTGATGAAACTCCAGTGCCTCTGCGTCCAGGCGGTTCCACTCGACCCCGCCCACCCGGCGACGCCGCAGGCCTTCCTCAGGCGGAACGTCAAGGCATAGGGTCAGATCAGGCGTGAGGCCGCCAGTCGCGAAGACGGTGACCTTCCGCAGCATATCCAGGTCGAGCCCCCGGCCGTAGCCTTGATAGGCCAACGTGCTGTCGGCGTAGCGGTCGCTGACGACGATCGTGCCGGCCGCCAGTGCGGGCCGGATCCGTTCGGCCACGTGCTGGGCGCGCGAGGCGGAATAGAGCAGGATCTCCGTCCGGGCGTCCATAGCGGTGTTGCGCGGGTCGTGCAACACCGCGCGGATCTGGTCGCCGATGTCGGTGCCGCCCGGCTCGCGGGTCAGCACCACCTCATGCCCTTGCTTGCACAGCCACTCCGCCAGCAGCCGTGCCTGGGTGGTCTTGCCGCCGCCCTCGGGGCCTTCGAACGTGATGAACACGGCGCTTTACTCCTCCCGGAAAATCCGCACCCGGCGGTGGGGGTCTTTCCCGCGGGACTCGGAGGCCAGGCCGGCGGCGTGCGCCAGTTCGTGCTGGCTGCGCCGGACGTAGGCGTTCTGGGGAGCAAGTTCCACCTCCGGCACGCCCGCCAGCACATGCCGGATGGCATCCTTGGCCTCGCGCAGTGCCTGGCTTAGCGAGTCAGGTGCTCCGCTCTCGATGTTGAAGACTTCGCCCAGGCAGGCCTCCATCTGGGCGACGGTGTTGGCGCGCAGGACGTAGACAGGCAACCCGCGCCGCTCCGCGTCCGCGACCATACGCGGCCGTTTGCGGTAGAAACCTTTGGTCGTGATCAGCACTTCGGCCTGCCCCAGGTCGTTCACCAGGTAGACCGGCACGTGCATGCGCCGGGCGGCCTGTTCCAGCCGGTCGCGGGCGATGCCATAGGGAAAGATACGTACCGGCTCCAACGCTTCCGTCACCATAGGTACAGGGCCGGCCGGCTCAGTGCCGGGTCGCCTGCTCTCCCGTTCCTCCAATGAGAGCGGAGTGACCTGCTCTGTGTGGATCTCCTGGTTGGGACCCCGGTAGCGCAGTTCCGCCTGCGACGGCCGGCCCCGGAGCAGCCCATCCACGGATTCCGCCACGCTGTGGTGGATGAGCAGCCGCTGCCGGTCCTGAATCTCGATCAGTACGTCGAAGGTGGGTGGTGAGCGCCGCTCCAGGATTGTCTTCTGGGTACCTCGGCGGCGAGCCTCCTCGTCGGAAAGTGTCACGCTTTCGACGCCGCCCACCAGGTCGGACAGGGTGGGGTTGATCAGGAGGTTGTCCAGCGTGTTCCCGTGTGCCGTGGCGATCAACTGCACGCCCCGCTCGGCGATCGTACGCGCTGCTTCCGCTTCCAGTTCCCGCCCGATCTCGTCAATGATGATGACCTCGGGGTTGTGGTTCTCCACTGCCTCGATCATCACCTCGTGCTGGAGTGAGGGCATCTCCACCTGCATGCGGCGGGCGCGGCCGACGGCAGGGTGGGGGATGTCCCCGTCGCCGCCGATCTCGTTGGAGGTATCCACGACGATGACGCGTTTCTTCTCCGCCAGGACGCGGGCCGCCTCGCGCAGCATCGTCGTCTTGCCCACGCCGGGCCGTCCCAGCAGGAGCGCGCTCTTGCCACTTTCGATGATGTCCTGGATGATGGCGATCGTGCCGTAGACTGCGCGGCCCACCCGGCAGGTGAGGCCGACGACGTCGCCCTTGCGGTTGCGGATGCCGGCGATGCGGTGGAGTGTGCGGGCGATGCCGGCCCGGTTGTCGGCGTCGAACTCGCCCACCCGCCCTACCACGTACTGAATTTCCGCCTGGGCGACCTCCTGTTCCCGCAGCACGACCTCCCCGTCGGTATAACGGGCTGTGGGCACCCGGCCCAGGTCCAGGATCACCTCCAGCAGTTCGTCCCGCCGCCCGATCTGCTGCAAGGCAGCCCGGATGTCCTCCGGCAGGACGGACAACATCGCGTCCAGATCATCTGTAATGTGGTTGTAGTAATTCATTTGCCTGCTATGAACTCCTCTGGCCAATTCTCGACCAGTTCAATTCTATGGGCTGCCCACTGGCAATACTCAGCTGGCAGCAATGACCTGGCTGCCTCGCTCCTGCGCAACCTGGGTCAACAAGCGATAGATTTGTCGCTGTCGGAGGATCTCCGATCAAAGAGGCATAGACTGAATTCAGACCAGTCAATGCCTTGAACCTCTCGACCCCAAAACTCGCACTCGTTGCATAGTCGTCCTTCCTCTCTTGCGACCGCTGACGGGCAACTGTTCCAGGCATCAACTGAAAGAATCAGGTTGGCTCCTCCGTCTTGTACGGAAACAACAACCTGTACGTATTGAGTGGGCAAACCGTTGGTAGCTGATTTCTCGTTCGTCACCGCTTGGGTTCTATCTAACCAATAGCTGAGAGATATGTGGCGATAACCCCTGGTGCTGCTATGGACTAGCGGATAGCCCCTGCCTTTATAGAGTCTCGTCCAGCCACTCCTCGTGTTCTCTCAGCCATCGCCGGTAGGCCTCTGCGATGCGTTCCAGGTCTGCCAGGCGGTGGGCACAGATCTCATACAACTCGTCCGGCCCCACCTCATGGTAAAAGTGGACCAACCGATTGCGGTAACCAGCCAGGATGCGCAGAAGTGGGGTCTCCTCGCTAGAAAGCACGCCGCGGTCGCCCAGTCCAGACGCTATCTCCTTGTACTCGCTTGTGCCTGCGCCAAAGCCTTTCGCCAGGATGTGGCGTCCCAGGTCGAACAGCGCTTCCAACCCCCGGCGCAAGCATGACTCGGCCGCCCACACGTTCCGCCGGTCGGCCAGGAATGCTTCCTGATCCTCCAGGGGTAACGCTCGTATCTCCCGGATCATCTGCTCGACCCAAGAGAGCCGGTCGCTCACCACCCGTTTAGACAGCCTATCAGGAGTCATTGTCTTTCTCCCAGAATGAGCGCCATGCGTTCCCGTTCGAACGGAGCCAGGTCCCCGGCCCGGCGCAGGACGTACAGCTCATACTCGTCGGCCTCGTAGGCGTCGCGGGCATACAGACGTTCCCCCCGGATGACGTTGGCAGCCAGGAAGGGATCGGCGTCGGAAAGGGAGACCAGGTCTACCCGCGTCACCCCCAACAGGTCCTCCAGTGCCAGGGCCAGGCGGACCTTGTCGTGGACGGAGAGCCGGGCCTCGCGGGCCGGCTTTACCCCGATGTCCACGTCCGCCAGGCCAGGTGACAGGCTGGCGCGCCTGCCCTCCAACCACTCTTGTACTTCATGTGCCCGGCTCCCGAAGGCGTACAGAATGTCCACCTGGAACTCCCGGCAAAGGCGTGCCAGGGTTTGGGCCCGTTCCTCTCGCTCTGCCTGGGTCATGCGTTCACCCTTCTGGTCGAAATGCGCCACGTAGGCGAGATTCCTCGTCGCTATCGCTCCTCGGAATGACGCGTGCACAAGGGTGCGAGCAGTCACAGAGGCTCAGAAAATAGCGATGAAAGCGATCGTCTTCCGTCAGTTCAGGATGGAAGGCGGTCGCCAGCATCTGGCCCTGCCGGACCGCTACCACTATTCCTTTCCCTTCGGCTTCGCTCAGGGCAGGCCCCAGGCGGGCCAGGACCTCTATGCCCTCCGCCACGCGCTCGATCAGCGGGGCGCGGATGAAGACGGCATGGAATCGCGGCTCCCCCAGCACAGGCACCTCCAGGTCGGCCTCGAAACTGTCCACCTGGCGGCCAAAGGCGTTACGACGGACTGTGACGTCCATCAGCCCAAGAAGGGGCTGGCCTGGCTTGCCATCCACCGCCTCTTTCGCCATCAGGATCATCCCCGCACAGGTGCCCCACAGGGGACGGTCAGAGCGGGCAAAGTCGCGGATGGGGTCCAACAGGTTCCATCGTTGGGCCACCTTGCCGATCGTCGTGGACTCGCCGCCGGGGATGATCAGGCCGTCGAGCGCCTCCAGGTGCTCTGGCAGCCGCACTTCGACCGTTTCTACGCCGAGACGGTGTAGTATGTTCTCATGTTCCACAAAGGCTCCCTGGAGAGCCAGGATACCAATTATCATAGAATCGTCTTTCGACTCTCTATAGGCTTAATCGCATCTCGTTCGTAGGCTCGAACCCCAGCGATTCGTACAGCGGGCGACCGTGGGCGCTGGCGTGCAGGAACACCGTCTTGAACCCCTCGGCGCGGCACTGCTCCAGGATGGCTATTATGATGCATTGCGCAATCCCCCGGCGACGGTAGGCCGGCTCGGTGTACACGTTGAGGATGTACGCACGGCGTCCATTCGGATCGCTAGGCCGCGCCGGCCATTCGTGCACGATTAGCCCGCCACCTGCCACCGCGCCCCCATCGTCCGTACAGGCCAGCCAGCCGCGATACGACCCGTCGGCCAGACTCCGCCGCACGTACGGAACGAACGTGGCGTCCATCGCCGCCATGTCCTCCGGGGCGATGGGCCCTCGCATCGCGTCAAACATCGCCCGCCGATGGTGGGCGATGATGTCAGCGTCGTCCGGCGTGGCTGGCCGGATTGAGATGCCGTTTACCATCCGCGGACAGCCAGCCGCTCCACTTCGGGAATCTCGCTGATGTTAATGCCGACCATCGGCTCGCCCAGGCTCCGGCTCACCTCGGCCAGGATCTGCGGATCGTTGTAGTGGGTGACCGCCTGGACGATCGCGTGGGCCCGCCGGGCTGGATCGCCGGACTTGAAGATGCCGCTGCCGACGAACACGCCGTCCATCCCCAGTTGCATCATCAGCGCGGCGTCGGCCGGGGTGGCCACGCCGCCGGCCGCAAAGTTGACCACCGGCAGCCGCCCCAACTGTGCTGTCTCGACCACCAGGTCGTAGGGCGCGCCGATCTCTTTGGCGTAGGCCATCATCTCCTCGGGGGCCATCGTCGTCAGGCGGCGGATCTCCCCCAGCACGGCCCGGGCGTGACGCACGGCTTCGACGACGTTGCCGGTGCCGGCCTCTCCTTTCGTGCGAATCATCGCCGCACCCTCGCCGATGCGCCGCAGCGCCTCCCCCAGGTTGCGGCAGCCACAGACGAAGGGTACCTTGAACTTCCACTTGTCAATGTGGTGCTCTTCGTCGGCGGGGGTGAGCACCTCGCTCTCGTCAATGTAGTCTACCCCCAGTGCCTCCAGAATTTGTGCTTCGACAAAGTGGCCGATGCGGCACTTGGCCATCACCGGGATAGAGACCGCCTTCATGATCTCCACGATCTTCTCCGGATCGGCCATGCGGGCCACGCCGCCCTGCGCACGGATGTCGGCCGGGACCCGTTCCAGCGCCATCACTGCGCATGCCCCCGCTTCTTCAGCGATCTGGGCGTGCTCGGCGCTGACTACGTCCATGATCACGCCGCCCTTGAGCATCTGCGCCAGTCCACGCTTGACCTTCTCGGTACCAACTTCCTTCTCCACTTTCTGAACCTCCCTACTGATTCCTGACCCACTCCCTGGGCAGGATAATGATGTGCGATGTAGACCTATTCTACCGCCAATTGGATGAACCGTCAAAGCCCGTTTCAGGTCTCATTGATTCAACCATTGGATTATCTGTTCCGCCAGCCGGTTCCGGTTCTCCGCTGTCACCTCCCAGCGGGTCACGTTGGGCATCGCCTTGAGTGCATCCACCCAGGCGTTGGGCTTTGCCATCGCCGTCGCGACGGCCGTGTATGGTCCGCTCACCGCCTGCAGTACGGCTTCCTTGAACGGCCCGCAGAAGAGTTCCATCTTGCCGATCTCGTCCACCACCACGATTTGCCCCTTCTGCATGGCCCGCCGCAGCGCCGCCACGCCCACGCGCTCGATGGCCCCCACGTCCACCCCGTAGCGACCCACGTAGGGCCGCCTCTGGCCGCGCAGGTTCACGTGGGCCATCACCGTCTCCTGGCCGTCCAGCGTTACCAGTCGGAAGCCCTTGCGCCCGCCAGGGCCACGGATCTCCTCGGTGTAGAAGCCGCCTGCCCGCGCGCCCAGCGCCTCTGCCACCGCCTTGATCACCGTCGTCTTGCCGATGCCCGGCCTGCCGGTCAATAACAGCGTACGTCCCATCGTCGTTGCTCCTGATGTGATTATACCACGCTTGTCCAGAAACTTGGTTTGTACGGTTATGGCCAGACGATGCACCCACACCAACAACTGTATTTTGCCTGGAACAGCGGTTGCGGTATAATTGGGATGATAGGAGGCAACGATGGCTGAATTCATCCCTGGCTGTGAGCCTTTCTGCTTTGAAGGTGGGCCGACCGGCATTTTGCTCGTTCACGGCTTCACCGGCACGCCCCGCGAGATGCGCTGGATGGGCGAGTATCTGGCCGGGCAGGGCCTGACCGTGCTCGGCGTGCGTCTGGCCGGTCACGCCACGACCCCCGAGGACATGGAGCCTACCACCTGGCGCGATTGGTGGGGCTCGGTCAAGGAGGGGTATGCGGAGTTGGACCGGCGCTGCGAGCGGGTCTTCGTGATGGGGCTTTCGCTCGGCGGGATGCTTACGCTCCACATAGGTGCTCATTACCCTGAAGTGGCAGGGTTGGTAGCAATGTCGGCGCCCGGCAAGCCCATGAGCACCACCGACCTGTGGGTGCCCGAAACGCTGGGCGAGGCGGCGCGCTTCCTGCCGCCCGATAAGGATGATGATTTCCAGGACCGCTGGGTGGCCGAGGAGTGGCACATCAGTTACGACCGCCAGCCGCTGCGCTGCATCGCCAGCCTGTTCGAATTCAGCCGTCATCTGCACGACGACCTGCCCGACGTGCGCGTGCCCTTGTTGCTCATCCACTCGCGCCTGGACGGAATGGTGCTACCGGACAACATGCCCTACGTCCACGGCCTCGTGGCTTCGACCGATAAAGAGATGATGTGGGTGGAGCGTAGCGGGCACGTCGTCACCGAGGACCTCGAAAAAGACGCGGTCTTTGCCCGTGCCTACGCTTTCGTCCAGGCTCACGGTTAGGCCACGGGCGCACCCGATGAACCGCGACACTCGCCTGATGGTGCTCGCGCTCCTCTTGTGGGGCTTTGGCGAGGGGCTGTTTCTGTACATTCAACCGCTCTACTTTGCGCACCTGGGCGCGAACTCGGTCCAGATCGGCGGGCTGTTTTCGGCCATGGCGGTGGCCGGTGCGGTGAGTTTCATACCGGCCGGCATGCTGGCCGACCGGCTGCCGCGCAAGTGGGTGATGTGGGGAGGATGGATGCTGGGGGTGACGGCGATGCTCCTGGTCGGGTCGGCCCGCACCTGGCAGAGGCTCGTCCCCGGCCTCCTGCTCTACGCCTTCTCTGCCTACTGTGTCCCGGCCATCAATGCCTACCTGGCGCATGCGGTGGGCGGGCGCAACCTGGAGCGTACCTTCACGACCGTCTTCGCCGGTTATGCCGCTGGCGGGATGATCTCGCCGGCGGTGGGCGGCTGGCTGGCCAGAATCACGACGATGCCTACCGTCTACTTCGCAGCCGCCGTTTTCTTTGCCACTTCAGGGCTCGTTGTTCTGGGGGTCTCCCCCCAGCCCGTGCCTGCACGGGTGGGGCAGGGACGGCGCTTACGCTCGGTGCTGAACCGGCGCTTCCTGCGCTTTGCGGCGCTGGTGTGGCTGGCGTTCGCCGCGATGCACGTGGGGTTCCCGCTGGCCCCCAACTTCCTGGCCGACGTGCGGGGCTGGGACGTGGCCCGCATCGGCGCGCTGGGCTCGTTCCAGGCGTTGGGCATGATGCTGTTGACATTGCTGCTAGGGCGCCTGGGTGACGGCCACCGCGTGCGAGGGCTGGCGGTCGGGCAGACGTTGGTGTGGGGCTCGGCGCTACTTTTGCTGTTAACCGGAGCCTTTCCTGTGCTGGCGGCAGCCTACCTGCTGCGCGGCGCTTACCTGGGTTGCCGCTCGCTGACCCAGGCGCGGGCGACCGCCTTGGGAGGCGAGGCCGAGCGCGGGTTGTTGCTGGGTGCCACCGATACGACGATCGCTGCTGCCCAGATCGCCGCTCCCTACGCGGCGGGCTGGCTGTATGCTGGCAGCCCGGCCTACCCTTTTATCGCCTCTTTGACGCTGATTCCGGTCGCACTGCTGTTGGTCGTGATGGGACTGCCGCGCTCCTGTAGTAGCAACCCGGAATAACGGCTCCAGCCAGCAACCTGTAGTGACGAATTCAGTCGTTGTTGCAGCAGAAGAAGCGACTAAAGTCGCCACTACGATCCCATCCGCTCACAAGGCTCGCAGCCCCCGTCTCGGGGGTGTCTTATGTCAAGCGCTACCTCATTGGCCTGGCTCCTGATTGGCCTGGACGGTCATTGTCGAGTACAATGGGGTCAGGAGCAAGGGAATGGTGACGTACACAGGGCTTTTCCTCCTTTCGGCGGCCACGCTTGCCTTTGAAGTCAACCTCACGCGCATCTTCTCCGTCGCGCAGTTCTACCACTTTGCCTTCATGATCGTCAGCCTGGCCCTCCTGGGCTTTGGCGCCAGTGGCACCTTTCTCACCTTTTTCCCCCGCCTGCAGGAGCGCGACTCCGCCCGCACGTTGCCCTGGCTGAGTTGGGGATTTGCCCTCACGAGCGTCGGTTCCTACGCGCTTACCCTCTACGTACCTTTCGATTCCTTCCGCATCGCCCACGACTGGCGCCAGGCGGTCGTGTTGGCACTACACTACGTCGCGCTGGCGACCCCGTTCTTTTGCAGCGGCACCGCCATCGCCCTGCTGCTGGCCGCGCAGCCCGAGCAAGCCAACCGCACTTATGCGGCCAACCTGACCGGTTCGGCCGCCGGCTGCCTGCTGGCCGTCGCTGCCCCGTCGCTGGCAGGCGGCGAAGGCACCGTCCTGCTCTCCGCTGCCCTGGGCCTCCTCTCCGCCCTC
>Ga0315296_10000809_pt1 | contig 28068 bp, 23 predicted proteins | sample YL17G14_18_MG_FD_203921 | JGI IMG/M metagenome (GOLD analysis project Ga0315296, IMG submission 203921) | Sediment microbial communities from Yellowstone Lake, YNP, Wyoming, USA - YL17G14_18 | ecosystem: Environmental > Aquatic > Freshwater > Lake > Sediment | place: USA: Wyoming | collected... | reverse complement strand
GGATCGCCCCTATGCCGATCCCCGCGTCCAGACGGTCGCCGACGACGCCCGGCACTTCTTGCGGACGACGGGGAGGAAGTACGACCTCGTGGTGTTCGCGCTGATCGACTCCCTCACGGTGCAATCGGCGTTCTCTGGCGTCCGTCTCGAAAGCTACATGTTCACGGAGGAGTCGTTCCGTGCCGTGCGGAACGTTCTCACGCCGGACGGCGTGCTCGTGGTCTACAACTACTTCCGCGAACCCTGGCTCGTGGATCGGCTGGCCAACACCGCCGCTGCCGCCTTCGGCGAAGAGCCGAAGGTGCACGTCCATCCCGCCAAGGATCAGCTCGGCGTCATGGTAATTGGACCGCGACTTCGAACGCTGGCGAGCTATCCTGAGCCGCCGTCGGAGGTCAATGCCTACAACCAGGGCGCGCCGCTGGCGCCGCCGGTCCGCCACGCGCGCGACCGCACCATCGTGCCTGCCACCGACAACTGGCCGTTCCTCTACATGCGCGAGCCGCACCTGCCATCCCACTACACGTCGGTGCTCGCGGTCATCCTCGTCGTCTCGATCCTCGCCGTCCTCGGCGTCGTCCGGGGCGCCGTGCGCAAGTGGTCGTGGGAGTTCTTCTTCCTTGGCGCCGGCTTCATGCTGCTCGAGACGAAGTCGATCATCCAGTTCGCGCTGCTGTGGGGCTCGACGTGGGTGGTCGCCTCGCTGACGATCGCGTCCGTCCTGGTGATGGCGCTCGTCGCGAACTGGACGGTGGCTCACGTCGAGATCCGGCGGCCCCGTCTCGTGGGCGCGATCTTACTCGGGCTGCTGACAATCAACTACTTCGTCCCCGTGGGCACGATCGCCATCGAGAGCCGCCTGGTCGAATCGGCGGTGTACAGCCTGCTCGTCTTCAGCCCCATCTTCTGTGCCGGGTTGCTGTTCGGATCGAGCATCAAGCGCTCCGAGGACGTCACGGTGGACTACGGCGCCAACCTGCTCGGCGCGATGGTGGGCGGCGTGGCCGAGTATCTCTCCCTCCTGATGGGATTCCAGTTCCTGCTGATTCTGGTGGCCGCCTTCTACGTAGCGGCGCTGGCCACACGGCGGGCGGCCCCAGCATCCGTGCTGGCACGGTAGTGGTTCAGGAGCATCTCGACCGCCCGAGCGACCCGGTACGCTCACCGGTTCATCACGGTTGAGATGCGGGCGGTGGAACCATGCACTGAACGGCCGCCACAAACCACTGGCCACCGTCCTTCTGATAGACCGCCAGGCAGAACCCGTTGGCCGGTGGGAGGGCGGTGCCGCTGGCGTCTTTGAGACCGGAGACAGAAAAGGAGGCTTCTTCAACCGCGATGTCGGAGGAAAGCAGGCGGATGTGAAGCGGCGTAATCGTCATTCGGGTGCCCTTGATGGGCCCGGCAAACTGCGCTTTGAGGCCGTTCGCGATCTCGACGCGCCCCCGATGAGTGACGCCGAACACGTAGGTGTGAGTTCCATCGACCGCGTAGATGGTAGCGACGGCGTCGGCGTCGCCGGCATTGTACGCCGCTTCGTACTGCTTGACGCGGTTTCGGATTGCCGTGTCGGCAGATTCCTGGCTGCACGCCAGGCTCGAGAACACGAGCGCGAGGCCGGCGAGAGGCACAACACGGAGGCGCTTGTTCATCGGACTCTCCTTTGCTGGAACCGGTTGGCCTTTCATTCACCTGGGTAAGGGCCTACGGCTCACCCGCAGCCGCTCACCGCGAGCGTCGGCGGCCGTCGGGTGCAGCCGCGTGTAGGCCTGCTTTGCGGCTACTCCGCGAACATCTCCTGGAGAAGCCGAAGGACGTCGCCCACCGTCTCTGGGTCCAGCCTACCGAGACGTTTGACCAGCCGCTCCGTATCGACGGTCCGAAGTTGGTCGAGCGCCACGTACCCCCTGCGATGTTGAAAACGACACGGAATGCGCCACGGGTACGCGTGCCCGCCAGTCGTCATGGGCGCGACGATAACCGTCCGCAGATGTTGATTCAGTTCGTTGGGGGATACGATGAGGCAGGGTCGGGTCTTTCGGATCTCGCTACCCTTGGTTGGGTCGAGCGCCACCAGGTGAACTGCGCCGCGCCCGAACAGCGCCCGTGCTACCGCCATTCCCACTCCTCCGCATCAAACCGCGTCGCGGCAGGCCCGTCGAGAGGCTGGTCGTCGCCACGGTCATGCATCGCCGCCGCCGCCTCGGCCCAGCCGGCTCTGGTGCGGCGAACCGCCCGCACCACCAGCCGTCCCGGCTCCGCCTGCAGTTCGATTTCTTCGGACAACTGCGCCTGCTCAAGCAGCGCCTTCGGGACCCGGATGCCCCGGGAATTCCCGATCCGGATGATGCGCGACCTCGTGGCCATGGTGAGTACATTGTAATCACAGCGAGCCCGCTTGGCAACTGTTCCCCATAACCAGGCTACGACGCTCGCGCTCACCAGCGAGCACCGCTCCATCTTGCCATGCGGCGCTCGTCTGGTGCAGCGCGTTGTTGGGCTGACGCCCTACTTACAGGCCGGTGGCGGCACGGCTCGAATGGTGAACCGCATGTCTCTGGCCTGCGGAGCAACGTAAATCTTCGGATCGATGCTCGGATCGATTGGAATCACAGTCAGGCCGCATACGACCGGCGGTTTTTCGCGAACACCGGTTTGCGGCCTTGGAAGTGTACCCACAGACGCACGTCGGCCCGGGGGAGCGAAGAGTCTGTCAAACGGGCTCGGGCGCGGGCTCGGAGTCAGTTGAAAGACATTCTTCAGCGGTGTAGCGGCACCGCCCGCCTGGACCACCGACGGCAAACTGGCGCCGAATGCCGTGCCAGCGGAGGCAATCAAGAGAAGGCTGACGATCGGTCCCACCGACATTGTAACCCTCCCCGCATTCCGTTCAGCCCTACAGCGATTGAACACAACTCTCTAACCCGGAATCCGGCGATGTAAGCGGGAGAACCAACAACGGGTCGCGAACAGCACCTTCTTGGTTGGCACGAGGGCCTTACGGAAATTCCCAAAGGGATGGCGCGGCGACGGATAACCCTGCGCGGCGCAGTATAGCAGCGGCCGGTCGCCAAACGAGGGGAAAGAAACAGAGCGGATCTTGACAACTCCGGCGTTTGGGCGCATCACATGTTCATCAACGGCGCCAGATCCTCACACGAGGAGGGAGACGATGAAGGTAATCCGGGCAGCCCTCGGCGGCGTAGTTCTCTCGACCGCCCTCCTGCCAACGGCCGTCGCTGCAGGCACCGAGGGGCGAGTAGGCGGCGCGGCTGGCGATCCGAGGGCAGCGCAATCCCCCGCGGACCTTCAGCCAACCGCGGCCCATCGGGAAATCGCCCGCGATATGATGAGAGCCCTCGTGATTGGTCTTGAGAACATCGCGGCGGAAAGCGCCGGCACCTCCGCCCCCGACCTGATCCCGATCCGCTCGTTCCTCAATCGTCTGCCCGCCCCGGCCCGCGAGAACCTGGTGAAGGCCGCCCGACGGTTCTCGGCCCAGGGAGAGCAGGGCCTTCGGACGTTCTACGGACCTCTGTATTCGCCGACGCCTCAGGCCCGCCTCCGGAGCCTGCCGGCGATTGTCCAGTCCCTGCAATCTCGGAGGAACCTGATCCTCCGGCCGATCCGGTTACCCGGCGCGCCGGAGAACGAGCCGGCCGCGTCCCCTTCGCTGGCGGGCGCCGGCGACGCCGTCCCGTTCGTTCAGCTGGACATTCCGATCGCCAGCAGCGATCCCGGCTCGGGACACCCGGCGCCCCAGAAGTTCAGCGCGCCTCACGAGAACCGCCTCGCGCTGACCCTGCAGAGCATCCGCGTCAACTCGCTCAACGACGACGATACGCCAGACGACGAGATCTACCTGGGAGTCTGGGCGGTTCCCGGCGCGCCGCTGCTTGTCCGCGTGCCGGGGAACGACTACTGGCGCTTCACGCGCGGCCAAACCAGGACGCTCGACATGGGGGTGAAGGATTTCGGATCGGTCAAGTCGGGCCATTCCTATGCCGTGTTCGTCTCGGTTTTCGAATACGACGAGGGCACGTGGGGCGAGATCTGGAGCGCTTTCGTGCAGGTCGCGGAGTTCGCGGTCGAGGAGTGGCTCCAGGCCGAGGTGGGCACGGTGGCCGCCGAGATCGTGAACTACTTCCTCAACGATCTGTGGAGCTGGATTGCCGGTTGGTTCGAGAACCCGGATGACTTCATCGACAGCGCCGTCCTCCAGTACGATTTCGCCCGGGAGCCGAAGTTCTGGGCGCCCGGCCCGTCGGGTGGCGCCCAGGTCTCGCAGGAGACGATCGCCATCGCGTCGGGCGCCGACGCCAACTACCGGCTCACGTTCCGCTGGACGCTGAGACGCGTCGTGATCGCTCGATAGAACGTCCGCCCTGCCGCCCGCTGGGAATCCCGGTAGGTCTTCACGGGGCCGCCCCGGCTGTGGTTCCACCCCGATCGCGAGAAACATGAGAACTCACGCCTGATTCCCGACCAGTACGAGGTCGTCGTGCCGGTGAGGGACGGCACGAACGAACTGGTCATCCGGAGCGAAGTCACCGCGGCGTTCGGGTGGGTGTTCTGGGTGCGGCTCGTGGACGAGTGAGCCCACAGAAATCGGCGGCGGTACGGCGGCGAGCTCGACCGCGCGACCAGCGACGCCCTCTTCGCAGGTTCTGCAACGTTAGGGCAGCTGCAAAAGGGGCCTGGACCCTTTTTCTGGCGTAGAATGCGCGGGAAGGAGGTCCCATGAAGATCGGGGTGTTCGCCGTCCTGTTCGGCAAGAAGCCGTTCGAAGAAACGCTCGACTACATCGTCGATCTCGGGCTCGAGGCCGTGGAGATCGGGACCGGGGGCTATCCGGGCAACGCCCACGCGAACCCGGCTACGCTCCTCGCCAGCGAGCGGCGGCTGAAGGCGTTCCACGAGGCCATCGAGCAGCGCGGCCTCGTGATCAGCGCGCTCAGCTGCCACGGGAACCCGCTGCATCCGCACGCGGCGACCGCGAAGGCGCACCATCGCGTGTTCGAACAGACCGTCGAGCTCGCGGTGAAGCTCGGAGTCGAGACCGTCATCACCTTCAGCGGGTGCCCGGGATCGGACCCGAAGGCCATCGTGCCCAGCTGGATCGTCTCGCCCTGGCCGCCCGAGTTCTCGAAAGCTCTTGAGTGGCAGTGGCGCGAGTGTGTGAAGCCTTACTGGAAGCAGACCGCGGCGTTCTGCCGCAAGGCCGGCGTCCGGGTAGCCATCGAGATGCACCCGAACTTCGTGGTGTACAACGCCGAGACGATGAACCGGCTCCGGGCCATCGCGCCAAGAGTGATCGGGTGCAACTTCGATCCGTCGCACCTGTTCTGGCAGGGCGCCGACCCGGTGGCCGCCATCCGCGCGATCGGGGACGGCATCTTCCACGTCCACGCCAAGGACTGCAAATTGGACGCGGCCAACATCAGCGTCAACGGCGTCCTCGACGCGAAGTCGTACACGCGCGAACTCGAGCGGTCGTGGATCTTCCGGACCGTGGGCTACGGCAACGGCGCGCCCGTATGGAAGGCGATGGTGAGCGCGCTCCGCCTCGTGGGATACGACCACGTGCTGAGCATCGAGCACGAGGACAGCCTCATGTCCGGGACGGAAGGGTTGAAGAAGGCGATCGCCTTCCTCAAGGATGTCGTCATCGCCGCGCCGGCGGGCGAGGCGTACTGGGCGTAGCGCCGCGGCGCAGACAACTCGGCGAGCCCTTCGTCGCAATCGCGAACGACGTCACCGCCGTGCGTTCGGCTTGAACGCCAGCGCGAAGAGCACGAGGACCGCGGCAGCGCCCGCTGCCGGCACGATCCAGACGCTGGACCATGCGTGGCGCACGAGACTGTCGGCGCCGGTCGAGGCGTACGCCTGCACCACGCGGCCGGACGACCACGCGCCGATGAACATCCCCACGCCCAGCGTGACGAACGCGATGAGCCCCTGGGCCGCCGCCCGGATGCGCACGTCGGCCACCTGGTCCACGTAGATCTGGCCGGTCACGAAGAAGAAGTCATAGCAGATGCCGTGGAGCAGGATGCCGGCGTAGAGCATCCAGGCCAAGCTGCCCGCGTTGCCGTACGCGAAGAAGAAGTAGCGGGTCGTCCAGGCCGCCATGCCGATGAGCAGCATGCGCTTCACGCCGAGGCGGACCAGCATCAACGGCATGATCAGCATGAAGCCGATCTCGGACATCTGCCCGAAGGTCATCTTGCTGGCGGGTTCCACCATCCCGATTTCATTTAGAAACAGGTTCGTGAACGCGTAGTAGAACTGCAGCGGGATGCACAGCAGGAACGACCCGATGAGGAACACGGCGAACGACCGATTCTTCAACAGCGCGAGGGCGTCGAGTCCCAGAATGGCCTTCGCCGTCACCGGCGCGCCAGCCGCTTTCGGCGGCGTGTGCGGCAGCATCAGCGCGTAAAGGCCCATCACGGCCGAGGCGCCGGCGGCGATTCGCAGGGGGGCTGCGGTCGCCTCGAGGCCGAGGCGTCCGACCACCAGGCCTGCCAGGATCCAGCCGATGGTTCCGAGCACCCGCACGCTGGGGAACTCGCGGGCCGGGTCCTTCATGTGGTGGAACGACAGCGAGTTCGTCAGGGCCAGCGTCGGCATGTAGCAGAGCGTGTAGCCGAGCAGGACCGGATAGAACGCCCCGAAACTGCTCTTCGTCGAGGCGAACCACATCAAGGCGGCGCCCGTGAGGTGCAGGACGGCCAGGATCCGTTCGGTCGAGAAGAACCGGTCCGCGATCATCCCGACGAAGAACGGCGAGATCATGGCCGCCAGCGCCGTCGTCCCATAGGCGAGCCCGATCTGGGTGCCGTCGAACTTCAACGTGGCACCGAGGTAGGTCCCCATCGTGACGGACCACGCGCCCCAGATGAAGTACTGCACGAACATCATCACCGACAGTTTCACACGAACCATGTGCGCTCCTCGCTGGCCCCCAGCCCCTGGCTCCTGGCCCCTGACCACCGACCACCCGCCTACGCTTCGCCTGCGCGGCGGCTTCAGCTTCGGCGGGGCAGGCTGCCCACCGGCCACTGACCACTACAGTGTTCGTATCTTGATATTCCGGAAGCTGACCTTGTCGCCGTGATCCTGGATGGCGATGTGGCCGCGCGTCGCCTTGCCGAATCCGGGATACTTGCCGAACTTGCTCTTCGCCACCCGCTCAGTCCAATCGGGACTCCATAACTCATACTCGATGAGCTTCACGCCGTTCAGCCAGTGCTCGACGTGCGCGTCCATCACGACGATGCGGGCTTGGTTCCACTCGCCCGGCTTGTGCGTGACGTCCTTGACCGGCGCGTGCAGCGCGTAGTCGGACCCCGCGGACGTTTCCGGCTTCTTTCCGTCTGCATGGCCGGCGTTGTCGAGGATCTGGTACTCCGGGGCGCTATGCCACACGGCCGTCGACTCCTCCGTCGCGCGACAGAACACGCCGCTGTTGCCGCCGGGCACGACCTTCCACTCGAAGGCGAGTTCAAAGTTCTCGAACTGGTCTGCCGTGATGATGTCGCCGCCGGGCCCGCTGCGCGTCAGCGCTCCGGCCTCAACGGTCCAGCCTGCTGGCATCTCGGTCTTCCTGAAACCGCGCCACCCTGCCGTGGTCGTCCCGTCGAACAGCAGGCGCCATCCAGTCGCCTTCTCAGCTGGTGTCAGCGTGTTGGCGCCGCCTTGATCGGGCGCCGCGGCGAGCGCCAGGGCCAGCATGGCCATCACGCCCGCGCACAACAGGATCGTCAGGGCAACTGGCAGGGTCTGTCTCATCGTTCGTCCTCCGGCGTCGGCGTAAAATGCCACCCATACGGAAGGCCTGTCAAGGAACCTGTCACGGAACCCGTGCCCCTGGTCGCCCGGTAGACAGGAGACTGCGATTCGGGATCGCCAGTGTGAGCCGCCGGGGGGTGACCGCGAGCGGGGCCGCCCCGCCCGCGCCGCAGGCCCGACGCCCGTGACAAGCGCTCTTTGGGCCGAGCACGGGTGGGGCTGCTCGCGGGCAGGACCCGCCGGCACAGTCGCCAAAGGCGATCCCGAATCGCTGTTTCCCATATGGGGTAGAATCGCCGCGCCATCATGAAACGTGTGCTGGGGGTCGGCGTGGTCGGCATCGGCTGGGTTGCCGTGGAACATCTGCGCGCGTTCACGCGCAATCCGGACGTGCTCGTGACCATGCTCTGCGACCTCGACGAGGCCAGCGCGCGAGCGAGGCTGGCGGCGGCCGGCATTAATGTCGAGGAGGCCCGGTTCACGCGCCGCTACGGCGACCTCTTGAGGTCGGACGCGGTCGACATCGTGTCGATTGCGACGCCCAACCACCTGCACGCGGACCAGGCCGTGCGGGCTGCCGAGGCAGGCAAGCACATCCTGCTCGAGAAGCCGACCGGGCTGGACGTGCCCGAGCTCCGCCGCATCCGCGATGCCGTTCGCCGCGCCGGGGTCCGCACGATCGTGTCGTTCGAGCTCCACTACAACCCGTACCTGCGGTTCGTGCGGTGGCTGCGCGAGAACGGCTACCTGGGGCGCCTGATCTTCGCGCGCGTCCAGTATCTGTCGCGCGTCACTGATTGGTACTCCGGCTGGTCGTGGGTGCGGACCCGCCGAAGCGGCCGCAGTCACCTGCTTGCGGCGGGCTGCCATGCCGTTGACGCGCTGCGCTGGTGTACGGGCCTCGAGGCCACGGAGGTGTCCGCCTACCACACCAAGCACACGCGCGGCTACCAGTGGCCGACGACGATCGCCGTCAATGTGAAGCTGCGCGAACCCGGGGCGCGCGGCGACGCCCGCGTCGTCGGCCACGTCACCAGCTCGACGGACTTCCAGATGCCCTACACGTTCGGTGTGGAGTTGATGGGCGATCGCGCCACGATCCGCGACAACCTCCTCCTGTGGAACGACGCGCCCCTCGATCGCGCCGCGCTCCAGGCGGCGTGCCCCTTCCGGGATGTCGCGCTGCACGATGACCGGACGCCAACGGGCGCTCCCGCGATCCGCGTCGAGACGGTGATGCCAGGCTCCTCCGACGTCACGCACCACCCGTTCCAGGGAGAGATCGACGAGCTCGTCGAGTGCGTCCTCCAGGATCGCGAGACGCATCTCAGCGTCTTCGACGCCCAACGCACCATGGAGATCTGCATCGCGGCCGATCGGTCGGCGTCGAGAGGCGGCCGCCCGGTGAAGCTGCCGCTTCTGAGGGATTGAGAGTGCCGCGGCGGGTCGCCCGGGCAGCCCCACCCGGCGCCACCCGCTCGCGGGGGCGGTGTTGTCTTTCTGATCGTCAACCCATGTGACCTGAGACTCTACGAGGGGTCGGGACGGATTTCAGCGATTACAGAATCGTCTTACAGAATGCGGAGTCTCGAAATCCGTCCCGACCCCTTGTGATTAGAATCGCTTCAGCTTCAGGTTTCGGAATTCGATCCGATATCCCTCGGCCTCGAGACCGATGAAGCCGCGAGCAACCTCGCACTCGGTGTACTCGTTCACGACCGCGCCGTTGACCCACAGCGTGAGCGTCTTGCCCACCGCGCGGATCTCGTAGATGTTCCATTCACCGGCAGGCTTCACGCGGTTCTCGGTCATCTTTTCGCGCAGGTTCACGCGCTGCATCTTCCCGCCGACAGGAGCGCTGCCGAGGAGGAATCCGCCCGCCAGCGTAGTCTGCGCCTGGAACCAGGCTGCGCCGTCCGCGCTGGTCCTCGCAAACACCCCGCTGTTGTACGCGGGTTCGCCCTCCATCCTGGTGAATCGCCACTCCGCGTGCAGCACGAAATCGCCGAGTTCCTCCGCGTAGCGGAACATCTCGCGGCCCACCCTGGCTCCCTCGCAGATCAGCACCTCCCCTGACGGGTCCAGCATCCACGGCGAAGGGTCGCTGACGTTTCCGGCGGGCAACTTGCCGACTCCCGGCAAGGGGACGCGGATCCAGTTCCGGAATGTCTTGTCAGCCAGCAGATCGACCCAGCCTTTCGGGTCGGAGAGCAGCGCGCTTGGCGCAGGGGCCTGGACGGCCGAGAGCGCCAACACGCTGAGAACGAGCACTTTGATCAGATGCATGGCCGATCCTCCGTGTAGGGCTGAACATTGTCAGGCTACTTCAGGAGCGCCTTCAGGCCCGCAAGCGATTCCCGCGTGCACTCCATCGGCGTCTTCCCGTCAGGGTACGTTTCCTGCTCCACCACGATCCACTCCGTGCCTCCGGCCGACGCGCACGCCGCATAGACGGCCGGCCAGTCGACCGAATCCTGCCCGATGATGGCCCGCTTGCCCGTCTCCCCCTCCCGGATCGTCGGCTTGAAGTGCGCGGTCCTGGTACGGCCGGGGTACTTCCTGACGTAGGCCGCGGGATCGAGGCCGGCTGCGAACGTCCACCCGCAGTCCTGCTGCAGGATCACATCCTGGCTGGTGCGCTCGGCGAACAGATCCCAGAACGTCTTGTCCCCGTCTTTCTTGAACTCGTCCGTGTGGTTGTGGTACCCGCAGGCCATGCCGAGCGGCTTCAACGTTGCGGCGAGCTCGTTGAAGGTGTCGGCCAGCGCCTTGCTCTTGTCGGGATCGGTGAAGTCGTCGTGGCCGGGAACAACCAGGAAGCGGCAGCCAATCGTCTGGTGAAAGTCGATGGTGCGCTTGAGCGCATCGCCCTGCAGCGTCTCCAGGCCGATGTGCGTTCCTGCCGCTTTCAGGCTCAGGGCTTTGAGCCGTTTGCTCAAATCCGACGCTCTTTCCGCGTACGAGTAGTAGCCGGCGAACTCCACCCCCTCGAACCCCATGGCCGCCACCTGCTCCATGGCCGCGTCGAAGTTCTGCTTGCAGTCGCGGCGCACGGAGTAGAGCTGGACGGCAATCGGGATCCTGGAAGCCGCGGCCGCTGGCAGGTATTTCGCCAACGCTCCCGCGAGGGGGACGGTGCCCGCCATCCCCAGAAACGATCGGCGAGTCAGCGCTTTCGCTCCGTCCAGCCGGCAGACGGGTCTTTGAGTGTGTGAATCGCGCACGCTAGGCTCCGTGTGCATGGCTGCTGTAGAATCGCGGGCATTATAGGCTGAAACGCCCGGTGCTGGAGGGCACAACGCGATGAAGACCAGGCGCGGATTCGGACGGCGCGAGTTCCTCAAGAAGGCCCCCCTGGCGCTTGCCGGGGCGGCAGCTTTCCCGGCCATCGTCAAGGCGTCTGTCCTTGGCCTCGGCGGAGCGGTGCCGCCGAGCGACCGGATCGTCATGGCAGGCGTCGGCTTCGGGATGCAGGGGCCGTCGAACATGCGCTCGTTCCTGGGGAAGAACGAGGTGCAGTGGGTGGCGGTCTGCGATCTCGACGACGCCCCTCTGCGGCGGGCACAGGCCATTGTCAACGCGCAGTACGGCAACAAGGACTGCGCCACCTACAAGGATTACAGGGAGCTGTTTGCGCGGGGAGACCTCGACGCCGTGTCGATCGCTGTGCCCGATCACTGGCACGCGATCCTGTCGATGGCGGCGGTCAGCACCGGGCTGGATGTCTACGGCGAGAAGCCGTTCACACACAGCCTGCGCGAGGGGCGCGCGCTGTGCAACGCGGTGAGGCGGTACGGCCGCGTCTGGCAGACGGGCAGCTGGCAGCGCTCCGAGGACAACTTCCACCGCGTGGCGGAACTCGTCCGCAACGGCCGGATCGGCAAGATCCTGCGCGTCGAGGTCGGCCTTCCATCCGGCTATACCGACTTTGCCGGCACGTTCGGCCAGGAGAAGATCGAGAGCCCGCCACCGGGTTTCGATTACGACACCTGGATCGGTCCGGCGCCGTGGGCGCCGTACTGCAAGGCGCGGGTGCACATGAACTGGCGCTGGAACATGGACTTCGGCGGCGGCCAGTTGATGGACTGGGTCGGGCACCATCTCGACATTGCGCACTGGGGGCTGGGCCTGGACCTCACCGGCCCAGTCGAGGTGTCCGGCAAGGGCGAGTTCCCGGCGACGGGCATCTACAACGGCGCGACGCGCTACTGGGTTGAAACGCGGTACGCCGATGGCACGCCGATGATCCTGGCCGGCGGCTACCCCGAGATCCAGGGCGGCACGAAGTGGATCGGAGAGTACGGCTGGGTCTGGGTCGACCGCGGCGGTTTCGAAAGCCAGCCGGCCTACCTGGTGAACGACATCATCGGCCCGAACGAGACCCGGCTGTACCGCAGCCGGGATCACTATCAGAACTTCGTGGACTCGGTCCGGAGCCGCGCGTTGACCATCGCCCCGGCCGAGGTCGCCCACCGCTCCGCGAGCGTCGGACACCTCGGCGTGATTGCGATCGAAACGGGCCGGACGATCAGGTGGGATCCGGCGACCGAAACGCTGATTGGCGATCCTGCGGCGGAACGACTGCTGTCGCGGTCCTATCGCAAGCCGTACCAGCTTCCGGCCTGAGGCGAGGTGCATCATGTCAACTCCACGACAGACCCGGAACCGGTGGCATCTGATGACGCTCGGCGCTCTCCTGCTCGTGCTTGCGGCGGCAGCCGGGTCAGGCCTCGCCGTGCAGGCTCAGACTCCTGCGCGGGCCGCTTCCCTCGACGAGATCCTCAAAGAGGTCTCCACCTACGACGGCGGGATCGACTCCGCCGCGCTGTGGAAGCTCCGAGACTACGTCTACGCGCGCAAGGACGACCCGGCGGGGCGTGCCGAGTGCGAGGCGACGCTCCTTCAGTTCCTGAAGACCGACGCGACGAGCGTGGCCAAGATGACTGTCTGCCGCCACCTGCGCGTGATCGGAAGCGACGCCGCCGTGCCGCCGCTGCAGGCGATGCTCGCCGACGACCGCGCGGCGGACATGGCTCTCTACGCACTGCAGCAGATTCCAGGCGGAGCGGCCGGGAATGCGCTCGTCCAGGCGCTCGAGACGACGAGCGTGGCGACGAAGATCGCGGTCATCGCGGCGCTCGGCGAACGGAGGGAAGCGGCCGCCGTCCCCGCGCTCGTGCCACTGCTCAAGCAGCCGGCGCTCAGCAGCACGGTAGCTTTTGCGCTCGGAAAGATCGGCGGTGACGCGGCTGCCGCCGCGCTCGTGGCCACGTACGCCGGCGCGCCGACGGACCTCAAGCCAGTCGTCGCCGCCTCCATCCTGGCCTGCGCCGACGCGTGGCTGGCGGCGAAGAACACCAGCGCCGCGCTCCGCCTCTACGAGCCGTTGTCGTCGGACATGTCGCTCCCCATCCCGCTGCGAAGGGCAGTGGTGATGGGAAGGATCTCCGCGGCTGGGAGTGGCGCCGCGGCGCTTCTCCTGAACCTGCTCGGCGGACCGGATCCGATCCTGCAGGAGGCCGCCATCGCCAGGATCGCCGACGTGATCCCACCCGAGGCGATCGGCCCGGTGTGCGAGCTTCTGCCCCGCCTGCCGGAGAGCGCCCAGGTCCAGGTGCTGGCCGTGCTGTCGGGCTATCCGGGACAGCGCGTGCTCCCCGCCGTTCTCCAGGGCGCTCGCAGCAATCTCATGCCCGTGCGAATCACTGCGATACGAGCGCTCGCGTCGGCAGGTGATCCGTCGGTCGTGCCGCTGCTGGCCGAGACGGCGGCCCGCACCCGTGGCCTGGAACAGGTGGCCGCGCGTTCCGCGCTCGGCATGCTGAAGGGGCGCGCGGTAGACGAGGCCATCCTGTCGCTCCTGACTCAGACGCAATCGGAAGACCTCGAGACGGAGCTGCTCCTGTCGATCGCCGATCGCCGGATCTTTGCCGCGAAGCGCACGGTCGCCGCAGCGCTGGCCTCTCGGTCACCCCGGATCCGCGTGCAGGCGCTCAAGACGTTGCGCGTCATCGGCACGCCCTCGGACATTCCCGCTGCACTGGATGCCCTGTTGCAGAGCGCCGATGAGCTGGAGCGCGCGGAAGCCGAACAGACGACGGCCGCGCTGGCACGGAAGATTGCCAACGCGGATGGGCGTGCAGGCGCGCTCAAGGCGCGGCTGGCGACCGAGAAGAACCCGGAGGCGCGGGTCCGTTACCTCGGCGTCCTCCCGTTGATCGGCGACCGCAGCACGCTGCCCATCCTGCGGGCTGCGCTCGAGGACGACAACCCGGAGGTGCTCGACGCCGCCGTGCGCGCCTTCGCCGCCTGGCCGACCAGCGCCGCGCACGACGACATTGTGCGGCTGGCGCGGGATTCCAAGAGCGAGACGCATCAGCTGCTGGCCATCCGTGGCCTCGTGCGCAGCGTGGACCTGGACCCGTATCGCGATCCGGAAGCGGCAGTTGCCGACCTGAAGCTGGCGGCGGCGTTTTCGTGGCGGCCCGAAGAGCAGAGGCTCGTCCTGGGCGCTCTCGTGCAGTTCCCCTGCAAGGGTGCCCTGGCTCTGGCGACGGAGTTGCTGAAGGAGCCGTCAGTCGAGGTGGAGGCACAGGCGGCGATTGACAAGATCGCAGCGCGCCTGGCCAAGAAGGGTGCCCGCTCGTGAACGATTAACCCCGACGGCGGCTCCGACACAGATATGAAAGGGTGAGAACGCAGGTGAACAAGAACTTTCTCGTGTGCGCGGCGCTGTTGGCCGTCATGCTGGTGCCGCTCGTCGCCCGGCAGGCTCCGGACAAGGAAGTGCTGAAGCTGGATCTCCCCAGGCCGATGTTCGTCGGCACGCCCACGAACATCAAGAGTCCCAATCTCGAGGTGATCACGGGCAAGTCGCGCGGCCCGTTCTACGTGCCCGTGGGGACGAAGCTACTGTCGCTGAACCGGCCGGTCAAGTCCAGCGACATGCAGCCGGTGATCGGCGAGCTGAACATGGTGACCGATGGCGAGAAGGAGGGTGGCGACGGCTATTTCGTCGAGCTGGGCCCCAGCAAGCAGTGGGTCCAGATCGATCTCGGCGCCTCGTACGCGCTCCACGCCATCCTGACCTGGCACTACCACAGCCAGGCCCGCGTCTATCGCGACGTCGTCGTCCAGGTGTCGGACGACAGGGACTTCCTGAAGGGCGTGACCACGGTCTTCAACAGCGACCATGACAACACAGCCGGGCTCGGCATCGGGAAGGACAAGGAGTACGTCGAGGTGGCCGAGGGCCGCCTGTTCGATCCCAAGGGCGTCAAGGGTCGCTACGTGCGGCTCTATTCCGGCGGCAACACCTCCAACGACTTGAATCACTACGTGGAAGTCGAGGTCTACGGCACGCCACTCAAATGAGCCTGGGTGTCCATTTCATGACCAGCATGGCGGGTCCTGTCCGCGGACAGCCCCACCCGTGCTCGGCCCGAAGTGCGCTTGTCACGGCTGTCGGGCCTGCGGCGCGGGCGGGGCGGCCCCGTCCGCGGCCACCCGCTCGCGGTTATGAAATGAGTTCTGGTGTTTTCGGCTGCCTGGTGATGACGGCGCTGGCGCTCGCGCTGGCGGTCCGTCTTGCAGGCCTGGACCTGCGGCCTATGCACCACGACGAGGCCAACCAGGCCGTCAAGGTCGGCACGCTTCTCGAGACCGGCGAGTACAAATACGACAGGAACGACCACCACGGCCCGACGCTGTACTACCTGACGCTGCCCTCCGCCTGGATTCGCGGGCAGGCGACTCTTGCATCGCTCGACGAACGGACGCTCAGGGCCGTGCCCGCCGTGTTTGGCGCGGGGCTGATCCTGCTACTTCTCCTGCTGGCCGGGAGCCTCGGCCGCACGGCGGTTGCGGCGAGCGCCTTGCTTGTCGCGCTTTCCCCGGCGCTCACCTACTACAGCCGGTTCTACATCCAGGAATCGCTCTTCGTCTTCTTTGCGCTCGGGTTCCTGGTCGCGCTGGGCCGGTATTCGCAAGGTCGCCGCGCGATCTGGGCGATGTGGGCCGGGGTCTTCGCCGGCCTGGCCTATGCCACCAAGGAAACCTCGGTCATCGTCTTGCTCGCGGCCGCAGCGGCGTCAGGGCTCGCGCGGGTGTGGACGAACGCGGTGAGTTCTCGCTCGTCCATACTGTCCGGAGCGGGTTCGTCGGCGAACGTCGGGGCAGGCCCCTCGACGACGCTCAGGGCAGGCTCGCAGGATGCCCCTGCCTTCCGTCCTGTGACCCGCGTGGCGCACGTCGCGCTCGGACTGGTTGTCGCGCTGCTCATTGCGCTCGTGTTCTATTCGTCTTTCTTCAGATACCCCTCGGGTCTCCTCGAGTCCTTCCGAGCGTTCACAACCTACGTCGAGCGCGGAATCGCTCCGGGAGCGCACGCACAGCCCTGGACCTACTACCTGCGCCTGCTGGCGTATTTCTCGTCGGGCGGCCTCGTCTGGACGGAGGGATTCGTACTGGCGCTGGCGCTGGTCGGGATGATCGCAGCGCTCCGCCGATCGAACACGACATTCTGGCCGCGCTACATCGGTCTCTACTCGCTGATCACCGCCCTGTCCTTCTCCATCGTCCGCTACAAGACACCGTGGAATGTGCTGCCTTTCTACGTCGGCTTCGTGGTGCTGGCGGGATGCGGTGCCGCGGCGCTGATCGACATGGCCAGATCGCGTGTGATGCGGGCACTCGTCGTCATCGCGCTCCTGGCGGCAGCTTTTCAGCTTGGGGCACAGAACTGGCGGGCGAACTTCCAGTATCCGTCGGACCCGCGCAATCCCTACGTGTACGCGCAGACGAGCCCCGACTTTCTCCGACTCGTTCAACGCGTCTCCGACGTGGCCGCTGTCCACCCTGACCGGGCGCAGATGCTCGTCAAGGTTATCGCCGGCCCCTACGAACAGTGGCCGCTGCCGTGGTACCTGCGCCGCATGGAGCGGGTCGGTTACTGGAGCCGCGCGGCGGAGGCGGGCGCGTTGGATGACGCGCCGGTGATCGTGGCGTCGCAGGACAATGCTGCAGCAGTGGACGGGGTTCTCGGCGAGAGATTCGTCTCGGAGTTCTACGGCCTCAGACCTGAAGTCATCCTGACCGTCTACATCGAGCGCAACCTCTGGGAGCGCTTTCTCAAGTCACGTTAGCGAGGGAGCGTCATGTTGGCCCTACACCCCGCCACTGCCGTGTATCGTCTTTTCCTTGTCCTGGCAGCCCTGATGCTGTTCCCCACCAGCGGTCTCGCTCAAAGCCCGGCGGATTCATCGCTGTTCATGCCTGTACGCGGTGTCTGGACGCACCCAGGCTTCTTCGGCCCCGAAAAGGTGGCTGCCCTCGAGAAGATACGGACGACCCTAGACGAGTACGCGAAAGCCGGGATCAACACGGTCATCATGCTCGTCAAGAACACATCCGGCCACGTGTATTACGCAAGCGAGATCGGTGTCCCGGACAAAGCCTGGGATTGGGATTTCTTCGGAACATTCCTGGCCGAGGCAAGAAAGAGAAAGATGGAGGTCCACGCCTGGTTCTGTGTCTTTCCGGAATCGTCTCTCCTTGGACAGGTCCGTCAGCACCCGGAATGGCTCATCGCCAGCCCGAAGCGGGAACTGGTCAGCGTTGTCAATCCCGCTCTCCCGGCCGTCCGCGAATACGAGATCAGCCTGATGCTCGAGGTCGCAAAGAAGTACGCGGTCGACTGGATCCACCTCGACTATGTTCGGTATCCCTGCGAGCCTGCGGAACCCTATTTCAGCTTCGACCCTGAGACGCTCCGGCTCTTCAAGCAGGACACCGGGATCGACATGACCGCCATCAAGGCCCGCGATACGGGCAATATGGCGTGGAGTGAGTGGCTCCGCTGGAACACAGATCGGGTGACCGTCTTCGTGCGGGAACTCAAAGGCGCGCTCAAGGCAACAGGCTCGAAGGCCCAGATCAGCGCCGCCGTGTTTCCGGACGCCGTGAACGCACGGGTTCTCATCGGCCAGGACTGGGCGGCCTGGGCCCGGGAGGGACTCGTCCACATGCTCTGCCCCATGCTCTACAGCAACAACGCCGGCCTCTTCGAGAAGCTCGTCCGAGAGGCGGTGGCCCTCGGGAAGGACCGCTGCCAGGTCTGCCCCGGGATCGGCATCGGAACCTCTCACAATCAGAACACTGTCGAGGGCATGATCGAGCAGATGAGAATCAGCAAGTTCTCCGGCGCCGACGGTGTCGTCTATTTCTCTTCGAGCAGTCTCAGCGCGCCGTTCCTCGAAAGGCTGAGATCGGCGAAGTAGCTGTGTGGTGCGCCGCGTGTCAGCCGGCCAGGGATCGACAGCCGTTCGTCGAACCTGGCGCGACGGCCAGCCATCATCTCCCGGGTTTCGTCAGGTAGGGGTTTGTCGGCTTCGCGTCGTCGCCTGCGCCCGGGATGCGCCCGGCCTGCGGCCGCTCAGTCCTGCAAATTCACCACGAACCGGTCAATTCCTCACCAGGAGCCGGCGGAGTATTGAGGACTCCGCCGGACTTATTCCAAGCGATCACGCTTTCGTCATTTGACAGCTCTGGCTGGTGCCGCTGCCGGCCTTGTGGGCGCCATAGGTCCGGGAGAGCAGCCGGCTGGGGTCATCTCCCCGGTTTCGTCAGGTAGGGGTTCGTCGGTTTCGGGTCGTCGCCCGCACCCGAGACCCGCGCGGCCCAGAGCAGCCCGCGTTCCATGATCTTGCGAGCTTCCGGCACGTTGAAGTCGGCGGCGACATGTCCGAGCGTCGAGTTGAACACGCGGCCCTTGCCGTAGAGCTTCCTCCAGACGACCGGCATCACGACGCCCTTGATCGACGGCACGAACTGCCCCGAGAACGTGGTCGTGGCAAGCACCTCCACGCTGGGATCGACCAGCATGTAGTACTGCTCGGAGCGCATGCGGAAGTCGGAGAGTCCCTTCGTGATGGGATCATCCCGCTTCGTGATGTTCACGTCGTAGTCGATGATGCCGCCCGGATGCGCCGCCCAGGAAGCGCCCGTCATGAGCTCGTACTCCGTGTTGCTGCGGAAGGCATCGCTCAGCCCACCGTGCCAGCCGGCCAGTCCCACGCCGCCGCGAACTGCGTCGAGCAGCCCTTTTTCCTGCTGAGAAGTGATCTGCCCCATTGTGACCGCCTGGACGACGAGCGCCAGGCTCTTCATCTTCGCCGCGTCGAGATACGAATCAAGGGTGTGTGAGATCTCCACGTCGAATCCCTGCTGGACGAGCCAGGGCGCAAAGATGTCCACGCACTGCTTCGGCTCGTGGCCCTCCCAGCCGCCCCACACGATCAGCACCTTCTTCTGCGGCGTCGGGCCCTGCGCCTTCGCCGCGGGAACCACCCACACGAAAGCCGCCGCGAGCAGCACGAGCATCACGGCGGGCCGGAATCCGATAGCGAGTCTGGTCATGATGGAAGCCCTCGCGTCACTGCTGAAGTTCCCGGATCCAGATATTGCGGTAGCGGACGGGGTGGCTGTGGTCCTGGAGTGAGATCGGCAACCTGTCCGCGTGCGCCTTGTAGGGCGGGCGGGCCTTGTGCGCCGTCGGGCCCGTCAACTCCTCGTTGTCGTGAACCAGGATCCCGTTGTGAAACACCGTCATGCGCGCCGGCGCCAGCAGCGCGCCGCGCTCGTCGAATCGCGGGGCATGGAATACGATGTCGTACGTCTGCCACTCGCCCGGCTTCCGGCTGGCGTTGACCAGCGGCGGGAACTGGCCGTAGATGGCTGCCGCCATGCCGTCCGCGTACGTCTTGCTGTCGTACGAATCGAGGACCTGGACCTCGTACAGGTCCATGAGGAACACGCCGCTGTTGCCACGATCCTGACCAGAGCCAACGGCCGCTGCCGGCGCGGCCCACTCCACATGGAGCTGACAATCGCCAAACCCGCGCGTGGTTCTGATCGACCCTTTGCCTTTGGCGACCTCCATGTAGCCGTCGCGCACCTGCCACCCGGCCGGCGCGCCCTTCGCGTTCGTCCATTCCGACAGGTCGGTGCCGCCGAACAACACGATCGCGTCCGCCGGGATTGGGGCCGGGGGGCCCGCTGGACCCGGGTCCACAACCGGCGGCATCGGGCGCGTCTCGTCGTGGATCGACCATTGCTGAAGGCCAGCGGCCCGCCGGGTCGTCTGGGCCGCCCCGGTCATGCCAAGGAATCCAATCGCCGTCCCGGCCAGCACGGTGATGATCGTTGATGCTCTCACGGCCCCTCCATTCGCGCGAGCGCCTCCGGTTCGGCTGCCGCCCCCGGTTGCAGGAAGATTCTACGGCGAATCGGGGACCGTAGGGAGGAGAACCGAGAGACGATTGCGGTCGCGACCCAACCTGTGACAGTGTGACGGCACCCGGGGCGTCGAGCCCTTCCGATGAGTCACCCTGACCTGGCCCTGATCGTGCCCTGCTACAACGAGGCGGGGCGCCTGAACCCACCGGCGTTCCAGGACTTCGTCTCGTCGCACCCGTCCGCGTGGCTCCTCTTCGTTGACGATGGCAGCGCCGACGCCACCTTTGAGATCCTGGATCGCTTGCAGAAGTCAGCGCCAGACTCGATCGCGGTCATGCGCCTGGCGTCGCGCCAGGGCAAGGCGGAAGCCGTGCGCCTCGGCATCCTGGAAGGGATCCGGCGGCAGGCCGCTCTCGTCGGATTCTGGGATGCCGACCTGTCCACGCCCCTCGATGCCGTTGACGACTTCCTGGCCCTCGCCTGCAAGCGGCCCGAGATGGAAGTCATCCTGGGATCGAGGGTCATGCTGATGGGACGGGACATCCGGCGTCTCGCGTGGCGCCACTATCTGGGCCGCGTGTTCGCCACAGCGGTTTCTCTGACGCTCGACCTGCCGGTGTACGACACGCAGTGCGGCGCGAAGATGTTTCGCGTGAACGACACGATCGCCGCGGTCTTCGCAATACCGTTTCGAAGCGGGTGGATTTTCGATGTTGAGCTGCTCGCGCGCTACCTGGACCTGCCAGTTGGCGGCGACGGCCCGCCGCGCCGCTCACGCATCTACGAGTTGGCCGTCCCCGTCTGGCACCACAGGCCGGGCTCACGGCTCCGCTGGACCGATGTGGTCCGGTCCGTGTTCGACCTCGCCGCCATCTGGCGCAGCCGCGGCAACTGAGGCATCCATGATAATCGTAGCGACGGGGAGGCCGTTATGATGACGCGACGGATCGGTCCGGCCGTATGGACGTGTGGTATCGCCTTGTCATTTGTCTCGGCCGCGGGATGCGCCACCAACCCGGTAACCGGCAAGAGAGAGCTGGCGCTCATCAGCGAGGCCCAGGAAATCGCCATGGGCCGCGAGGCGGACAAGGACGTCGTGACCTCGATCGGTCTCTACCCCGACGAGCCGATGCAGCAGTACGTCCAGGCCCTCGGCGCGCGGGTCGCGGCAACCACGGAGCGGCCCAGTCTGCCGTGGACGTTCCGCGTGGTGGACGATGCTGCGGTCAACGCGTTCGCGATCCCCGGCGGGTTCGTTTACGTCACACGCGGCATCATGACCCACTTGAACTCCGAGGCCGAGCTCGTCGCGATCCTGGGACACGAGATCGGGCACGTGACGGCGCGCCATTCGGTCAGCCAGATGAGCAGGCAGCAGCTGTTCCAGGGGTTGCTCGTGGGCGGCATGATCCTGTCCCCCAGGTTCACGCGGTTCGGCAACCTGGCGGAGGTGGGCCTGGGCCTGATGTTCATGAAGTTCAGCCGCGCTGACGAATCGCAGGCGGACCAGCTGGGCCTGAAGTACATGATGGCCGGCGGGTACGACCCGCGGAAGCTCGTGGATGTCTTCGCAATGCTCCAGCGCGCGAGCGAGCAGGCCGGCGCCGGCCGTCTGCCCCAGTGGATGTCGACCCATCCGGATCCGGAGAACCGCCAGGCCTGGGCGGCGAACGCGGTCGCGAGCCTGAATAGGGACTTTTCCAGCATGACCGTCAACCGGCCGCAGTACCTGCAGCGACTGGACGGCATCGTGTTCGGCGAGAACCCGCGCGAGGGGTTCTTCCAGGGAACCCTGTTCCGCCATCCCGACCTTGCCTTCCGGATCGAGTTCCCGCGTGGATGGAAGGGGAACAACGAGAAGCAGGCCGTTGGCGCGGTGAGCCCCAACGAGGATGCCGCGGTGGTGCTGCAACTAGCGTCGGCCGCGAACGCCGAACAGGCGGCTCAGCGCTTCTTCTCGCAGCAGGGCATCGAGGCCGGGGAGGCGTCGCGCCGGCAGATTGGCGGGTTTTCGGCGGTGTCGTCGACCTTCCGGGTACGGACCGAGGAGGGAACCCTGACTGGCCTCGCGGCCTGGATCGACGACCGGGATCGCGTGTTCCAGATTCTCGGCTACACGCCGGAAGCGCGCTGGAGCCAGTACAACAGGGTGTTCGGCGAGTCCATCGCCAGTTTCAGCCGCGAGACGGAGCCGGCTGTGCTGAATGTGAAGCCGCGCCGCCTGACCATCGTCGAGCTGAATCGGCCCGCGACGTTCGAGGCGCTGCTGCGCGACTATCCCTCAACGGTGGATCCGAAGACCGTGGCCCTGATCAACAACCTTCAGGGCACGTCGACACTCGCTTCTGGCGACCGGTTCAAGCGGGTCGTCGGGGGAGAGGAGCGGTAGGCCTTACGGCGGGCGACCTGCGCCCGCCTGTTACAGAGGGAGGACGACATGAACTTCATCCTGTGGATCGTGATTGGCGGCGTGATCGGCTGGCTGGCCAGCATCATCATGAAGACCAACGCCCAGATGGGAATCATCGCAAATGTCATCGTCGGCTGCGCGGGCGCCTTGCTGGGAGGCTGGCTGGCAGGCCTTCTCGGCATTGCGACCACGGGCCTCATGACCTACGTCATCTCCGTGGTGGGCGCTGTCATTCTGATCGCGGTGCTTCGGGCCCTCGGGTTGTTCAAGTAGCAGGGGCGGGCATCCGCGCTCACACCATGGACATCACGCGCGGGAGCAGCGCTGAATCGCGGGCGAAGGCAAAGAAGGCAACACGCAGCAGTCCTGTCGTGGTCCTACTTCCGCGGCAGGAAGTTCTCCATGACCCAGACTTCGCCTTTTGCCTCGGACCTGGTGTAGAAGGCCACCTGTCGCCCATCGGGGTGCAGGCGCGGCCCCAGGACGCCCTTTGTGCCGAGCGTGAACTTCAGCGGCTTCCCACCGTCTACGGGAACCAGCCACAGGACCTCGTTGTCCTGATCTGACTCTCCGACGACCACGTGCCTGCCATCTGCTGTCCACGACAGCGACCCGCCCGTCGTCTTCTTCGTGCGAAACACCTCGCGCGGTTCGCCGCCAGCCACCGGGACGATCTTCACGACGCCTTCCTTGGTGGCAGCGTCCGCCACCCCGATCGCGAGCTGTCGCCCGTCTGAGGAAACGCCGAAACGACCGCTGGCGCGAGCAACCTCCCGCTCTTCACCAGTGTCGAGGTTGCGGATCAGAACAACGCCATAACCCCCTGCGCGTCCTTCCGGGGTATTCATGCCGAACAGAATGTGCTTCCCGTCTGGCAGCCCAACGGGCACGACGCGGTAAACATCAGGTGGGCTATCCACGAGCAGGGTGGTGGCCTGCCCCGTCTGCACGTCGATGCGGCAGATGCCAGTCTTTTCCGACCTGTCGACACACTTGCCCAGAAGCGAGCGTCCGTCCAGCGACCAGGTGACCTGGTTCAGGAACAGGAGCCCGGTAGCAAGGTCGTGCTCCTCACCTGTTTCCATCGATCGAATTCTCGGGATGTTGCGCGCAGGTCCCATCGGCCCGCGACGAGACAACCAGAAGAGCGACTTGCCATCGGGCGACCACTCGGGTGACACGTTGGCGCCAATGAAGCGCTCGGGAACCAGTCGGGGCGGGACCAACACCTTTCCCGATGCCGGATCCACCGTGGCCACGTAGACGTCCCATCCGCCCATGCCGAGGTTGTAGTAAAACGAGCCGTTCCGCGCGATCCCCATGGGGAGGATGTGACCCAGATCCCTCTTGATCAGTTGCGGCGCCCCTTGAGGTTTCCCGTCGGCCACTGCAAGCAGCCACGCGTCGGTCGTCCCAGTGCGATCGCTCGAGAACAGGATGTGACGCCCATCGGGGGACCAATCGAGAAGGCGGTCGTCGGCTGCCTCCTGCACCAGCGGTGTCGGTCGGTTCCCCTCCGGCCGAACGACGAAGATATCGTGACCGCCGCTGCTTCCCTGGGCCTGTTGGTCGAACGCGATGTAGCGCCCGTCGGGCGAGAAGCGCGCCCTGGAGACACTCTGGATAAACCCTGGGACGGTCGCGACGACCCGCTTCGAGCCGTCCCCTACCGAGAGCAGAACGATCTGGTTGACACGCTCGTTCCTGAGTACATGAACAGCAAGGACCCGGCCGCCATCAGGTGACCAGTCATAGGGGTACAACGGGGTGGTGTCCGTGCCCTCATAGATCACCCGGGGTGCGGAGCCGTCGAGGCCAACGACACGCAGCTGGGGCCTACCGTCCTTTGTCCACCAGTCGTAGGCCACGTGCCGCCCGTCCGGGGAGGGCACGGAGACCTGCGTGATATCGGGCGACGCCCCCTTGTTCGTCAGCCGTCGCTTGCTGCCGCCGGGAAGCTCCATGATGGCGAGATTGCCGGTTTCCAGGTCGGTGAATGAGAAGAAGGTGGCCCTGGGATCGATCGCCGCGTCCACTCCCAGTCCTCTGCCTTCGATGGCGAGCACCCGACGGACCTTTATCTCAGGGCGTCCAGGCACGGCCGCCGGCGGCTGCAGCGCGGCCAGCCGCTGGCGGGCCAGGCGTGCGGGTTCCGGCTGGTCAGCGAACTCGCGCACGACCCGCTCGTAGGCGCTTCGCGCTTCCTTCTGTCCCAGCTTCTCGTAGCACTGGCCCATCTGCACCAGGGCCTGCGCGACAACCATGCGGTTGCCGCTGAAGCCTGTGATGATCTTCTGGTACAACTCGATCGCGCCCTTCAGGTCGCCGTCCACGAGCTCCCTGTTCATCGCTGCCTTGAGTTGCACCTCCGCCTGGTCGTTCTTCTGGCCCGCCGCGAACTCGGTTGCGAACCACGCCGTCAGCAGCGCCGCCAGCAACAGGCCGATTTGCCGCCTCTTCATGGCTGTTCCCTCCAGGCCTCTACAGTGCCCCCCGAGTCTCACGGGTCAAGCAGGAATTGGTTATGGTTGTGTCAGGATTCAGCCGTCGAATCGATACCCGACGCTGCGCACGTTGCACAGGTAGCGCGGCTGTGACGGCTTGGGCTCGATCTTCTTGCGGAGGTTGGTCACCTGCGTGTCCACGACGCGGTCGGTGACGAACACCCCGTGGCCCCAGACCTGATCGAGGAGCTGGTCGCGGGTGAGCACCCGGCCGCGGTGGCGGACCAGGGCCGCAAGCAACTTGAACTCCGTGGGGGTAACCTCGATCGGCTGGCCGTTCCGCCGGACCTCGTAGCGCGTGAAATCCACCTCCATCTCGCCGAACCGGTAGACGTCGGGCAGGTCCTCCGCCGCCCGCCGGAGCAGTGCCTTGACCCGCGCGCGCAGCTCGCGCGGGCTGTACGGCTTGGTGACGTAGTCATCGGCTCCCAGCTCGAGGCCCAGGATCTTCTCCGCCTCCTGCGTCTTCGCCGTGAGCATCAAGATTGGGGTCCGCACGTGCGCGCGCCGGAGATCCCGGCAGACCTCGAAGCCGTCCTTGCCGGGCAGCATCACGTCGAGCATGATCAGATCGAAGGCCTCCTCGCGGGCGCGGCGGCTGGCCGTCTCGCCGTCGCGCGCGACCTCGACCTCGTACCCTTCCTTCTTCAGGTCGTCCTCGAGCGCCAGGGCGATGTTCACCTCGTCTTCAACGACCAGGATGCGGGTCATCATCATTCCCCCGCAGGGGCACAGCATGCTGTGCCCTTACCGTGCCGGGATTGGGGACCTGGCAGAACAATCGTGAACGTGCTCCCCTTGCCGGGTTGACTGTCCAGGCGAACCTCGCCATGGTGCGCGCGGACGATGTGCTGGACCATCGCGAGGCCGATGCCAGTGCCCTTGATGTGCGAGGCGCGGGCCGCCGCGCCGCGCGCGAACTTCCTGAAGATCTGCTTCTGCTCGGCCGCCGGGATTCCAGGCCCCTGATCGCAGACATGGATGACGACCTCGCGGCCGGTGCGCTCGAGATCGACCCTGACCGCGGTGTCCCCCGGGGAGTACTTCACGGCGTTGTCCAGCAGGTTCCAGAGGGCGCGGCCGAGGGCCTCGCGGTCCGCGCGCAGCTCGGGCATCGGCCCGTCGGCGTCGAGCTCGATGCGCTGGCCGTCGGCAGATCTCTCCTGCCGGAACTCGGCCACCACCTCCTCGATGAGCTCGGCGATGTTGACGCGCTCCAAGCGGTACTCGAGCGCGCCAGCCTCCATGCGCCCGAAATTGAGCAGGCTCTCGACCAGCCGATGCAGCCGCGAGGTCTCCTGAGACAGCGCCGCATAGTACTGCTTCCGGCGATCCTCCTCCGACACCACACCGCGGTCCAGGAGCTCTGTCAGGTGCCGCATCGACGTGAGCGGCGTGCGGAACTCGTGCGAGACCGCCGAGACGAAGTCGGACTGGAGCCGCGCGACCGCGAGCTCCCTCGTCAAGGCGCGGGCGGTGAAATAGCTGCCGACGAGCACCACGACGCCCATCATCGCCAGGCCAGCCAGCAGCAGGCGGCGGCGCCCTGCAAGCTGCGCCAGATCGGCCACGGGATCGGCGCTCGCCACCCGCAGCGTCCATGGGAGCCCCGTGTCCGCCATGGCCCGCACGGCCTGAGGCTCTCCCGGCGGGACAGCCTGGCCGAACACCATGTGGGAAGCCGTGTCCACGAGCGCCACCGTCACGCCGAGGCCCTGCCAGGCGCCGCGCCACTGCGACTCGACGTAGGCCGGCCCGGCGACGAGCGCCGTCAGCGCGTCTGGCGTGCTCATCCAGAGCAGCAACACCGCCCGGCCATGCACCCAGACACTGTGGCGGCCTCGCGGGCTTCCTTCGCCACGCCTGATCGCCTGCCACTCGTCCCACAGCGTGTCCACCGCCGCGGCCAGGGCGAGGGCTCCCTGGCGATCCGCGGCTGGCGGTGACGCGGCGCCCAGCCGGCGCTCAACCTCCTGCGAGTAGAACTGGTAGGTCACGCGGTCGAGCGTCCATCGACCGTGCTGAAGGTCGGTCTGGAGCGCGCGCGCCGTCCGCTCAGCTTCCGAGGCCTGCCCCAGAGCCTCCAGCACGGCCAGGCGTGCGAGCCGGGCCAGTAGGTCACCGGGAACGCCGCCTACCGGAGTCGGACCAGCCTGCGCCAGCGTCTCGTAGACGTCGAGTGCCTCCTGGCGCCGGCCGGCCTTGCGGAGCACGCGGCCGAGCCGGACCAGCGCGCTGGCGCGCACCAAGGGATCCGTCCCGCGTGCAAGGGCACGGTATTCAGCGCCGGCCGCAGCGTAGTCCTGCTGCTGGAACTCGAGCGCCTCACCAGCGTCGAAGACCCGCGTCGGCGGTTCCGGCGTCGGCGAAAGCACGGGGTAGTAGAGAAGACGTCCTTCCGGCTGGACGTCGATCCCCCGTGGCAGGCACGTGACCACCAAGGCATCCGCGGCCGGCTCGGCGAGGCTGGGAAGCCTGTCCGCTGCCTCCGCAAGACGGCGATCGAGTGCCGCGGCAATGAGATCGGCCGCGTGGTCGAGCCGCTCCTGGAGACGCTGGCTTTCCAGTGCCCGATCCTGCTTCAACAGCTGCCAGCTCAGCCAGGCAAGGGCTGTCGCCGGTACCATCGTCACGACGACGAACAGGACCAGCACGCGGCGGGGCGGTTGGAACCACAGAGCGCGGGGCATTGCTGAACCTCCACGGGTACCGCCTGAGTTTCATTGTAGGCGCCGGCGCCTTTTTTGAATCAGGATTCTGTCAGGGTTTGGTCAGGGCTCCTCGAGATAAAGGAGTCAGGCACAATAGAATGGGATAAATTGTGCGAGCCCCCTTTTGACAGCGACAGTGGAACTTGGGGGAAGATGAAAGGCAGACCGACCACGTGCGGCGACACGGAATCGTGGCACGGGGAGCAGGAGACGTGCATGACTGGCAACGAAAGGGACAAGGAGAAGGCCCAGGCTGCAGCCAAGGGGCCGAAACGGCTGGGCCGACGTGACGTCCTGCGGGGCCTCTCGACGGTCCCCGCGCTCGGTCTGTTCGGCTACGCATGGCAGAAGCAGCGACAGTACCAGCGGGCGACGTTGGAGTCGACCTCCGCACCGCAGGCGGCCGCGGCCGGCG